>Ga0351937_1025_pt1 | contig 52138 bp, 48 predicted proteins | sample TotcelHT113001M9_FD_206857 | JGI IMG/M metagenome (GOLD analysis project Ga0351937, IMG submission 206857) | Enriched cells from coal bed in the Powder River Basin, Montana, United States - Total cells T11 rep2 HSBNCT.T11.300.1.M9 ... | reverse complement strand
AAGGAGCGGGAGTCGAACCCGCAAGGCTGTGAAGCTCGTCCCGATTCGAGCGGGGTGCCATCGCCATTTGGCTTGCCCTTCCATTGCATCAAGGCTGCGGCGGCAGGAATCGAACCTGCGTCAGGGCGATTAACAGTCGCCTTCCCGTACCAGCACAGGACCCACCGCATCGTGTCGTTCAGTCAGGACGGCCGGATTCGAACCGGCGATCTCGTGCGCCCAAGGCACGCGGAATACCAGGCTTTCCCACGTCCTGAACCGAGAGCGCCCAGCGGGAGTTGAACCCGCACTTCCGCCATGGCAAGGCAGCAGGCTACCGCTACATCATGGGCGCTTGGTTGGAAGCCGAGTTTTCAAAGATCATGAGTTCGCTCAGAGCACCGGGAGGGACTCGAACCCTCGTCGCCGCATTACGGGTGCGGTGTCCTCGCCGCTGGACGACCAGTGCAGTTGTTAAGTGGGACCGGTGGGCATTGAACCCACATCATCCGGTTTAAGAGACCGGTGCATTACCTTGTCTGCCACAGTCCCGAATCAGTCGGCGCGGAGGGAGTTGAACCCTCGGCCTGGAGCTTATAAGGCTCCCGCTCTCACCGCTGAGCTGCGCGCCAGCGAGTAGGGCCGGAGGGAAGTCGAACCCACACCGTACGGATTAAAAATCCGCCGTGCTGCCAGTTACACCACGACCCCCAAAGGCGATCGGGCGTATGCGTTTCAATCGACGTCGCTGCAACATCACTTGCTCCTGCGTTCCTGTTCCAAGTGGTAGCCCTGAGAATCGAACTCAGCACAACGCGGTTATCAGCCGTGCCTGGGCCACCAGCCCTCGACTACCGATTCAAGTCGGGCATGAGCGGAGTCGAACCGCCCGCGGCGGAGGCCGCAAACAGCCAATTCGGCTCCTGCTCCCGAAGCAGGCGTGCTCCCATCTGCACCTCTGCCCGCTTGTTTCCAGTCAGAACGGCCGGATTTGAACCGGCGGTCTCCTGGTCCCCGACCAGGCGCGATCCCAGGCATCGCCACGTTCTGATCAAGTTCCCCGTGGGGGAGTCGAACCCAAACCCTGCCGGGATTCGAAGTCCCGGCGCCGATCCGCTGGATGGGGCACCGCGTGCGCAAACACCGAGCGCAGTGGGCTGGGAGGTGCTCGAACCCTCCTCTCCGGCTCTTCAGACCGGCGCTATACCGTCTCAGCTACCAGCCCCAACGAAAAAAGCCCGGCGTCTTGGTGACACCGGGCTTTTCGTGTAGTCCCGTCGACTTGTAGGCCGAGTGTCACAAGCGCAAATGGCGCAGGGGGAGCGTATTGGCCGGATGACCGGCAAAACACGCCGCGCCTTTCTGCTGGCGAATGTAACTCGACCACAAGGACATCATTTTTGGCTTCTCCTACAAAGGGCGGCTCCCAAGCCGCCGATGATCAACTGCGTGCCACTGTTAAGAAGGACGAGAACCGCTTCGGAAGGTTCGCAAGAAAGTTTCGCGCACACGCTACAAGATAAGACGCTTGAACCGGCCCGTTTATTCCCGGGGACGACAGAAATCGAGGGAATTCCGCGACGGCCGGCGTTCGCCGCAGTCCGAAGTAGGCAGCAACCGCCATGTCCATCGAAGTCCACCCGCGAATCAAAGAGGCTCCTGCCAAGTTCCCGATTCTTGGTCTGAACCAAAAATCTTCGCAGCGGGGGCCCGGCCGTCGCCAGATTTTTCAGCAATGCAGGCGGCCGCCACGCCGTTGCCGCTCGGGGCAAACCCAAAAATCGGCCGAGCTGTTGACCGCGGCGGAATACTTTGCCGGGCTGGACAAAATGTCCGGTTACCGCCCGGCAGCCCTGACGACATCGCCGTTTAAGCAGTCACGCTTGTCGGAATACAGCGGTCGGTCATCCTGGATCAGTCCCCACGGTCTTCCAGCTCGGGGATTTCACTGGCAGGAATGGCAACCCGCATGGATCTCGCGACACCGGGCTCTCGCGTGATCAGGCCCAACTCCTCCAGTTTGACGATCATCTGATGCACGGTCGGCGGCGAGACCCCGAAATCGCGAGCGATGTCGCTCTCCGCGGGTCCCCGTCGGTGAAGCCTGCGGTAGAAATGGATGTAGGCAAGATACTGGCCCTGTTTCTGCGTGAATTGCGCCACTTCAGTCGGTGCCTCCTCGCTTCCGAATTTTGAACCGGTGATTAAACTCGTCGACGACTTGCCGGAGCCGGCCGTCCAGAAAGCCGAGCGTCTGTTGTTCGAGATGTTGTCGGATCGCCAGCTTGTCGCTGCCCGTGCGGGCGAGATAAATCGCCACGGCCGTGGCTTGAGCACCGCGGATGCCTTCCGGATGGTTGTGCGTGGCCGCTGCAGTCCGCTCGGCCTGCTGCATGACGTCGTCGAGCGTGTCGCAGGCGAACCCGACCGGGCTGACTCGCATCGCCGAGCCGTTACCCCAGCTGTTGTGCGGTTCGCGGCGGCGCAGGACCGCCCATTCGATGAATTATCTTAGGCATCCTTCAGGCTTCTGGAATGCCTAGAGGCCCGCCTCCAGGCTCCAAATCTCGTAGTGCGCGACTCCATTATGCTGGCAGCCGCCGGCCCGAGCAAGCCGAGAACGGGCGGCGACCCGGCGTCACTGTGGTCCGGTGCCGCAGCCGGGCGTTCACCAGCAGCCTTTCTACCATGCTGGACAAATTGTCCGGGTATCGCGTCCGGCAGGGCTGACGACATCATCGTTTAAGCGATTAGAAGTGTCGGAAACGCCGGTTCAACGGCTGATCGCCCCGGCCACAACTGGTGGGCATTTGTGACGGGCGTATGGCAAAGCCACGAACGGCTATTCAGGAGCACATGGGTGGAGAATGGGGGCCATCTCGCTGATGCGCGCGAAGTCCGGGAAACGGGGGTGCGGGTGAACGCAATTGGTCAGGGGTGAGAAAGTGATCTTGGTAAAAAGGGCATCCTTGTGGCAAAACATGGGCTGTCTAACACCGGCAGGACCGGTACCCACGTTTTCCCGGAAAGGATGCCCCATGACCAATTCTCTCCTAACCTCGGTGTTGTTGGCAAGTGGAGTCGGCGAATTGCGTGAAGAACTCGTTGAGCAACTTCAGCCCGCCGTTGAGGCGTTGGTGGAAACAGTTGTAAAATTCGTGCTTGTCAAGCCTTCACCGGCGGCCACGCTGACGTTCGACCACGTGTTGAACCGCGCCAATGCGCGGATGACGATCTTCGAGAAGGAGGCAGACTATGCCGCCTTCGAGGAGGTGCTCGAAGAGGCGGTCGAGCGAACCCAGATGCGGCTGCTGGCGTACTGCGTGCTCCCGGATCATTGGTTATGTTGAGCTTAACATAACCAATGGTTGCTCATCAGCACCCAGGCGACAACCCAGGCGAAGCCCCGCCAGCCGCAGCGCGTGGCGACGCGGTCCAGCAGTTCGAGCCAGCGCTGCCGGTCCCGGTCGTCGCGCACCATCACCCGCCGCTCCCAGCCGCGGCTGGTCACGTGATACAAGCCGTTCTCAACGTCAATCCGCAAGGGGCGTGCCATGATGGTTCGAGCATGTCGTGTGGAAGGTTAAATGTCAAGACTTGCCCCCGTTCCGTTCGTGACCCCGTTCCGTTCCGTTCCCGCCATTGTCCATCAAGGCAGACAACAGTCCGCGATAGCAAAGCAGGAATGCCGCCATGTCCGGCGAAGCGTACACCGCGCGTGTTCCTCGCCGAATCCAGCGCCCACCATTCCTCGCCGCCCCTTGTCCAGTTAGGAGATCATCTTCGTTGGAAACCCATTGTTTCCAGCAGATTCAGGCAGGCCAACAGATTAGGTCTCTTGAGAATGCAATCGACCGCGGCAACCACACCGGTCAACCACGAGTTTCTTTCGCCGAAAGCACGTAGACCCAAGATCGTAATCTGCTGGCCTCCCTGAATCTGCTGGAAACCCAAGGCGGCCCCATGACCATGGTGGTCCGCCAAAACAACGTTCAGCTTTCCTTCCGCATACGGCAACACTGTCAGGCTGTGTTTTTCTTGGGGTGCCCGCTTGCAGGGGCGGGGAATCACCAGCACAATGGCGGTGGAAGGGATGGCTTATGCTTGCCAAATTGAAGACGTTTTCGCTGCTGGGGATCGAGGCGCTGCCGGTCGAGGTCGAGGTGGACGTGTCGCCCGGTGCGCTGCCCAAGACGGTGCTGGTCGGGCTGCCGGAGGCGGCGGTCAAGGAGAGCACGCACCGGGTCGAGCGGGCGATCGTCAATTCGGGATTCCAGCGGCCGCAGGACCGGGTGGTGATCAATCTGGCGCCAGCCGAATTGCCCAAACAGGCGTCTTCGTTCGACTTGCCCATCTCGCTGGGCATGCTGGCCGGCAGCGGCCAGTTGCAGTCGGAATTGTTCGAGCGGTATGCGGTGGTCGGCGAACTGGCGTTGGAGGGCAACACGCGGCCGGTCAAGGGCGCGCTGTCGATGGCCATCGCGGCGGCGCGGCAGGAGGGACTGCGCGGGTTGGTGGTGTCCAGCGAGAGCGCGGCCGAGGCGGCGGTGGTCGAGAACATCGAGGTGATCCCGGTGGCCAGTCTGGCGCAAGCCATCGGCTTCTTTACGGGGACGCTGGAGATCGAACCGACGCCGTCACGGCTGGAGGAGTTGTTCGAGACGTTCTCGACGTATGAGGAAGACTTTGTCGACGTCCGCGGCCAGGAGATGGCCAAGCGGGCGATCACGATCGCGGCCGCCGGGGCCCACAATCTGCTGATGATTGGGCCGCCGGGGTCGGGCAAGACGATGTTGGCCAAACGCGTGCCGACGATCTTGCCCAGGCTGTCGGCCGACGAGTCGATCGAGACGACGCGGATCTACAGCGCGCTGGGTCGGCTGCGGCCCGGCCAGCCGCTGATGGCTCGCCGCCCCTTCCGTTCGCCGCACCATACCATCAGCGACGCGGGACTGGTAGGCGGCGGCAGCACGCCGACGCCGGGCGAGATTTCGCTCAGCCACAACGGCGTGTTGTTTCTGGATGAATTGCCGGAATTCAATCGTCGCACGCTGGAGGTGCTGCGGCAGCCGCTGGAGGACGGTGTGGTGACGATCTCGCGGGCGTTGAACAGCACGACGTTTCCCGCCGATTTTATGTTGATTGCGGCACTCAATCCGTGTCCCTGCGGTTACCGGAACGACCCCCGCCGCGATTGCCATTGCTCGCCGCCGCAGATCGAACGCTACATGTCCAAGATCAGCGGGCCGCTGCTGGACCGGATCGACTTGCACATCGAAGTCCCCGCCGTGCCGTTCAAAGAACTGTCGTCCGCGCCGACGGGGACTGGCAGCGTGGAGATGCGGGCTCATGTGGCGGCGGCGCGGCAGATTCAGCACCAGCGGTTCGACGGCGCAAAGACGCGGTACAACGCCCACATGACGACGCGGGAAATCCGCAAATTCTGCCGCCTGGACGAGGAGTGCATGGAACTGTTGCGGGCCAGCGTCAACGAGCTTGGCCTGTCGGCTCGGGCGCACGACAAAGTCCTGCGGGCGGCTCGTACCATCGCCGATTTGGACCAGAGCGAGCAGATTCGCGCTCCGCACATTCAGGAGGCGGTCAACTATCGCATGCTGGATCGGCAGCTGTGGACGTGATATATTGAAAGCGGTGGATCGGGGGGACGGCGTAGGCAGGAGACAGGCCATGCCGGTACTGCGTTTGGTCAAGGGGCCGGGTGCGCCCCGAGAGTTCTCACTGGCCGACTTGGAAACATCGTCCGAAAAGCACGAGCTGTGGCTGGGGCGGGATGAACGCATCTGCTCGATTCATCTCTCGCATCCGTGCGTCAGCCGTCGGCACGCCCAGCTGGTGATCGGTGACCAGGGCCTGACGCTCAGCGACGAACAGAGCAAGGCGGGGACTTTTCTGAACGGCTTGCGGCTCAGGCCCCATGCCTCGTATGCGCTCCACCATCGCGACCGGATTGAGATTTGCGGTTACACCTTCATTTTCCAGGACGAGCGGGCTGTGGCATGTGCCTGCGTAAGCGGCGAGGAAACGAATTCCTCGACGCCGCATGGTCCCGACGTAACGTCCGTCCTGGACGGTTCGTCCACGGCGTGGATGCTGCGGACGGATGCCCAGCCCCGCGACAAGTTGGCGGCGCTGGTGAATCTCGCCCAGGACTTGCGCAAGCGGGTGACGCTGGAGGAACTGCTCCCCGGTGCCTTGGAGCGTCTGCTATCGCTGTATGGCCATGCGGACCAGGCGTTAATCATGCTTCGCGAAACCGGACTGGGACGTCGTGCGATGCTGCGGGGGCGGCAGCGGGGGTCGGACCGGATCAGCGAAACAGGGCAGCCGGGTAACGTGATCAACGAGGTATTGACGACCGGCCGCGCCGTGATTGCGGATCAAGGAATGAGCATGACCGCGCCGTTGATGGACCTGGAGGGCCACCCGCTGGGCGCCGTTCAGTTGGACGCCTTGGCCAGCCAACGGAGTTTTCGGCGCGAGGACCTGGACCTGTTGACGACCGTGGCGTTTCAGGTCTCGGTCGTGGTCGAGAATGCGATTTTGCACGAGGCTGCCTTGCGAGAACGTTCGCTGGAGGTCGAACTGAAGCTGGCGCAAGAGATTCAGGTCGAGTTGTTACCGAGCGAGCCGCCGCAGATCGAGGGCTACGAGTTTTTCGACTATTACGCGCCGGCCAAGTACGTGGGCGGCGATTACTACGACTACCTGCCGTTGGACGACAACCGCTTGGCGCTGGTCGTGGGCGACGTCTCGGGCAAGGGGGTACCGGCCGCCTTGCTGATGGTCAAGGTGGCCAGCGAGTTGCAGGCTTCGCTGGCGACGGAACCCGATCCGGTCCAGGTATTGAACCAGGTGAATCGGCGTTTTTCGCGGCGCAATCCGGACGGGACGTTCGTGACCATGGTCCTGGCCGTGTTGGACCTGTCGGCCCACTCCATGTCCATCGTCAACGCCGGCCATCTCCGTCCGCTGTTGCGGCGTCCGGACGGGAGCGTCGTCGAAATCGGCGACGCGGAGGCCGGCTTTCCGCTGGGCGTCAGCCCCATTCGCCCTTATCTGCAGACACAACTCGATCTCCACATCGGGGATGCGCTGGTGCTGATCAGCGACGGGATCACCGAGGCCCAGAGCGGAGGCATGCAGCAGTACGGCCAACAGCGGTTGCTAGTCCAGTTGGAGTCACCCGTCGGTTCCGCCGCAGACTTGGGGCGGCGGATCATCGACGACGTCGACCGCTTCGTCGGTCACTATCCCCAGTCCGACGACCGTTGCCTGATGTGCATCCGCCGCGGTGCGTAGAGGGGGTTGTCCGTTATCCGGTTGTTACTCTGCCGGCAACTCGGGCCTGGCCGCCCACTCGGACCAGCCGCCGTCGTAGAACCACACATGCGGGTAACCCAACACGCGTTTCACCACAAAGTACGTCTGAGCGGCCTGGTGCCCGGTGCGGCAGTGGATGAGGATCGGGGCGTTGCGATCGGGCAGCAGGGCGGCGTAGATCGCCGCCAATTCGTCACGCGGTTTCAACTGTTTGTCCTCGCCGAGATCCTCGGAGAACGGTCGGTTGATCGCGCCGGGGATGTGCCCGGGCCGCGCCTCGTCCGACTTGGTGCCGGAAAAGTAATCGGCGGGCCGCGAGTCCAGGATCACGGTCTTGCCGTCCCCCACGCGGGACTGAACCCAGCGATAGTCCACGATAAACTTGTCCGGCGGCGGTACGGGATAGACCGACGGCGTAACGCTCGGCAGCGCCGTGGTCAGCGGCCGTTGCTCGGCGCCCCACGCGCCGATGCCGCCCTCCAGGATTCCCCACCGCGGGTGCCCGACACGTGCTAATCCCAAGCCGATAACGCAGGCATCACGCACGCTGTCTCCCGCCACCAACACGATCGTGTCCGTCGGCCGGATCCCCATCAGCGACAGCTTGGCCGCCAACAACTCGCCCGGCAGGATCATGGTGGGCAGCCCCCCCACGCTACCGCGAAAACTCTCGTGGTACAGGCAAACCGCGCCGGGCAGGTGTGCCGGACTGTACTCCGGCTGCGTCCTGCAGTCGATGATCCGCACGTCGTCCCGGCCCAGATGTTCTTCCAGCCACGCGGTTGTCAACAGTCCCGAGAACGCGTCGGGAAGGGAAGCGACAGGCACTTTTTCCTGCGACGCAAACAGGGGAAGGACCGCTTCATCGCCCAGAAAGAATGTCCGCCAAGCTCGCACCCGTTCGGCCTGGTCCGGCGGCAGCGGCGGGTCGCGCAGCGAGACGGGCTTCAAGCACCAGTTGACGAAGCCCTCCAGGCCGCCGGTCAGCAGGTAGGCGTTGGTGAAACCGGCTTGCGCGAGCACGTCGCGCGCCTGGGCGGGGTGCGTCATGCCGTGGGAATACAAGACAATGGCAGCGGCTCCGCGATGCGGTTCCAGTGCCTGCAACAGACCTGACAGCGGCACGTGGATCGCCCCGCGGATGTGGAACGCCGCATACTCGGCGGCCGACCGCACGTCGACGAGGATCAACGAAGGATCGCCGTGCATCAGCCGGTCCGCCAGGGTTTCGGGTTCGAAATGATCCTCCTCGGCCTCGATCGTTTCGAGCAACTGTTGGGCCGAAATGCTGCCCGCTCCCACCGTCGCGTCGCGTGCTGGACCGCCGGCCGTACCCGCCACGGTCCCGGCGTGCGGACGCTCGGGAAACAGGAACAAGGCGGCAGCAAAGACGATCAGCGCCAAGCTGAAGGCTCGCAGAAAGGGACTGGTCAAGTAACGGCCCGTGCCAGCGACAACTTTTTCTGTCAACTCGGCCGCATAGAACGCTCCGACGGCGGCCAGCGTGAACAGGAACCCGAACGTCGCCGGCGCCATGCCGAAGGCCCACTGCGGCTCGGCCTGCTCGCCCCAGCGGGCTAGCCATCCCAGCATGGGATAGGTTTCATTGTAGAGGATGGCGCCGAGCACCGACCCGCCCAAGAAGACCACGGCGTCACCACGGCCGCTGGCCATGCCGACGGCGGCCGTGCCGGGACACCAGCCGCTGATCACGAACCCGACGCCGAACAGCAGCCCACCGATGATTTGCGCGCCGTAGACGGTGGGCAGCAGATGCAGCTGGTTCACCGGATCCAACCAGCCCATGCCGATGCACAACTGCAAACCTAACATGGCCGTGATCAGGGCCGTGAACATGACTTTCAACACCGTCATGTCGCGGAAGTAGAAGATGCCTGCCAACCGCCGCGAACTGCCGAACCCGGCCCGTTCCAAGGCGAAACCGAACGCCAAGCCGATCACCAGCGACAGGAAGAACGTCTTTGCGCCGGCCTGGCCGACCAACTGATCGCTCCCGTACAGCGTCTCAATCATGCCATTGCCTCCTAAAAAACCACGCCGCCGCATAGCCGCTAGCGAATACGCAGATCATAAACGCGAGGCTGCCATTCAACAGCAGCGCCCCGCCGCTGAGCGCCTGGCCCGACGTGCAACCACCGGCCAAGCGACTGGCATAGCCCACAATCACTCCGCCGACCCCGGCCAGAACCAGCCGCTTGGTCGCCGAGTAGGCCTGGCCCCGCTCGATACGGAAATCGAACCGACGAGCGAGCACGGCGGAAAACAGGCCGCCCAGAAATGTGCCGACGGCAACGAACACCAGATAATACGCCAACGGGTTGGCCCCGTCCGCGAACCAACCGCCAAAGTACTCGCTGGCCTCCGTATGAGCCGGCAGCAGGCAGCTCTCCAGTACCGCGCCGAATCGGGCCGTGGCCGCCGACGCGCCCAATCCGGCTCCCAGCACCAGGTAGGATGCCAACAAGGCGGCGCCGAGCAGCAGTCCGGCCAGGTACGGATTCCAATACGGTTGCGGCCCGCTGCCGCCGGATTCGAAATTCGCTGGGATGTTCTTGGATGGCACACTCATGGTTAGCACCCCGCTTTCCTGCTTCGAGAAGGAGCCACTGGCGAAACCGGCGCGGCGGGCGCCGGCGCACGCGGCGCGGCCGGCGCCGGCGTGGCCGCTGGCGGTACCGCAGACGGTGAGGACGGCGCTGCGGCCGCAGGCTTCGTTGTCGTACTCCCGCCGCCAAGCATCAACTGGCCCATGGACTCGGCCCAATAAGCGTCCGCTCCGCCATACAATGCCTTGATATTTCTTTCCGACTTCTGCGCCAAGATTCCCGCCACCATCATGGCGATCGTACCATCGCGGCAGACCACGATCAAAGGCTGGTCGCCGACCAGATACGCCGGGTTATCGAGCAGGTCGGCGATGGCCACGTTTTCCGAATCGGGCAGGCGGTAATCGGCGAATTGCTCGGCGGGCCGGATATCGACCAGCTGGAACGTGCCCGGCAGGTCCAGGATCAAACGTCGCAGATCGGCGGCCGAGATCCGCTCGGCCAGCCGTGTTGGCCCAGCCGACGGCACGGAAGCCGCCGGACCGTGCGGCGAGGCGGCCGCGAGAACGGGAAAGCCGGCCGCAATCCACGCTTCGGCCCCGCCGTCCATACTGGCTGCCTGCTGGAATCCGCGGCGGGCAAGCACGCCCGCCGCCAGGCTCGAACGATAGGCACTGTTGCAAACCGTCACGATCGGCTGCGACGGATCCAGTTTCCCGCGCGTGGTTGGCAGCATATTCAGCGGAATATTGACCACCGTGCCGATCCGCAGCGCCATCCACTCCGCTGGCAGGCGAACGTCGACCACGACCGGCGATTCAGGCGTCTGCATGGCCGCATACAGTTCGGCAGGTTTGATGCGCAATCCCTTGTTCAGTGCCAGCCCGGCCGCCGTCCACTTGTCGATGGGCAACGCTTTGGCTTGGTAACCCACGCGATGCAGTCGCCGGACCGCTTCGCGCAACTCCTCCAGGCTGCCTGCCACAACCAGCGTGGCATCCCATGGCACCATGATGCCGGTCCATAGCTCGAACCGGCCGCGGAGTCCGATGTTCACCGAGTTGGGGATGTGGCCTTTGGCATAGTCGTTCGCATCCCGGACATCGACCACATAGTACTTTGCCGGATCGGTCAGTTCGTCGCTCGGGGCGGCTTCGTCCAATTCGGCCGGTTGCCAGTCCACGGGCGTCGGTCCCACGCGGTTCAGGGCCGCGTTGTGGGCAAAGTACTGGGGGGCGTCGGGCAGGCCATCCAGGATCGCGGCGATGAATTCGCCGCGATTGGTGTGTTGCAGGTACGGGTTTTCGACGCGCTGCTCGCCCAGCGTCGCGGACGGCTCGTCGCTCAGATGCGCGCCGCACAGCGAACCCGCCCCGTGGGCCGGCAGGATCCGCACGTGGTCGGGCAGCTTGGATAGCTTGTTCGTCCACGTGTCGAACATCATCGAAGCCAACGTCGAGGCCGTCATGCCCTCGCCCAGCAGGTCCGGTCGCCCGACGCTGCCGATGAACAGCGTATCGCCTGACAGCATCGCCAACGGATTGTTCGGTTCCTGCCGGTTCGCGACCAGTCCGCACATACTGTCAGGCGTGTGGCCCGGCGTGGCGAGGAACGTCAGCACCGCCTGCCCCACCGTCAATGTATCGCCGTCCTGAAGCGCGACGTGGTCGTGGCCGGCCTTTGCCTCGGCGCTGATCCGCAGCGGCACGTTCAGCGTCTTGGCGAACTCGATATGTCCGGCCACGAAATCCGCGTGCGAGTGCGTCAGCCAGACGCCCGAAATCCGGACCTTTTCTTGCTTGGCGCGTTCTACATAGGTGGCGATATCACGGCCCGGGTCTACCACCAGGCACTCGTCGCCGCTGATCACCATGTAGGAGTAATGCGACAGCACGGACAGATCGAATTGCAGGATGCGAAAACCGGGAAACGTGTAGGTCTCGATCAACTGGTATTCGGCCGCTTCCCCCCCGTGCGTCGCCGACTCGGCGTCCCGGATGCCGTCCCCAGCAGCCCATCCCTTGGCCCCACCGCCTGCCAACAAGGCAATTGTCAAGAGTACCGCGAAGGTTCTGGTCATGAAGCTCCTCCTTTTTCCAACTGCTCGTCGCTTGAAAGACCTGATGCGCAAGAGCAGCTTTGGTTACATCCGTTTCATCGACCGGCCACAAACTGCATTCTAGCAGACATGGACGTCAAGTGGTAAGTTTGACTGCAGCAGAGCCGTTTCGCAATTCTCACGGGAGTCAAGAAAAGTGCATAACAGGGCCGATCCGCAGCGGCCCGCGTCTCACGCCGTTGCCAGCAGGGCCCGGAATGGCTCGCAGAGTTTGCAGCATTGGCTGCGGAAGAGACGCATCGAAGGAAATGGGGGGATTTTGCCCTACGCCGATTGCCTGGCTCTACGAAACGCTACTCGACGCGCATCGTGACCTGGCACTGCAGCGACTCGCCGGGCTGCAGAATTCTCAAGCCGGCATCCCGTCCCTGCTGTTCCAGTTCAAAGGCGTTCGGACACCAGGTCAGCGGTTCGATGCAGACGGCCTGCCGATGCGGCGGATTGTAGACCACACACTCGCGGAAGGCTTGGTCGAACTCGATGACCAGCCGCCGGCCGCTGCCGGGATCGACGATTCGGGACCGGCACCACGAGCCATCGAACTGCAGGTCGGTAAAAGCGTCGTCGAACTTCATCTGGCCAAACGGCAAGCCGGCTTGAAAAGCCTCCGAGGATTCAACCGGCAATCGCCGTCCGGTGGCCAGCATGTCCACCAGCTCCCAGCGCTGGCGGACGGGCAACTCGACCAGGCACGCATCGGCTCGGGAGCCTCCCAGCGGCACGCAGAAATACGGGTGCGTCCCGAACCCGAACGGCAACGGTCGCTGGTCCGGGTTTTCGATCAGGAACGTGGACGACAAACTCGAACCGGCCAGTTCGTATGTGGCGGTGATGCGAAAGTCGGCGGGCCACGCTTGCAGCAAGGCGGGATCGTCGAGCGACGCTTGGAATTGCCCGACGACTCGGTGCGCGGCCTGCTCGATCACCCGCCAGGGACGATTCTGGACGTACCCGTGAATCGCGTTGCCGCGGTGATCGTCGCCCTCCAGCGGCCACGTGCGTCCGTCCCACGTCAACGTCTTGCCGCGGAGTCGCCCGGCGTAGGGAAACAGCAGCGGAATCCCGCTGCCGGAAGCCCGCTTCTGTCCGGTCTCAAACTCCGGTTCGGACCAGAGAACATCCACCGGCCGGTTGGCGAACCAGACGCGAAAGCGATAACAGTTGAAACCCAAGCCCACCAAAATCGCTGCCTCGGCCCCCGTGGCTGAGTCGGTCAATTGAATCGTTTGCATCGTAGAATTCCTTAATCCTTCACACATCCATCGCATCCAACTGGTCGATCAGCACGTCCAATTCGTCTTTCTTCTCTGCCGATTGGCCCGCGTCCGGTTTGCGGGGCGTGTCTGCGGTCCCTGCGGGCCGCTGGCCGGCGATCAGCAGGTGTTCGTCGCGCTCTCGCGCTGCGATGTCATAGGCGCCCAGCAAGTCGTCGGCGGCTCCAAACAAAACCGACAAATCCATCTTCAGGCCGCCGGGGTCCCGCAAGTCTCCGGCGATAGCCGGCAACTTGTGCTGCGGAAACATGATCGCTTGCTCGGGACAAACGCGGCTGCACGCCGGACAGCCTTTGCGGCAATGGTCCGGCAACTCGACCAGTACATGATCCGCCTGGTCCACGCCGTAGACGCCAAACAGGCAGAAGTCGATACACTCCAGGCAATTTGTGCAACGGCTGAAATCGATCACCGGATACCAGCGGCGTTTGACGGGTTCGTCGATGCGGCGAACGGCAGAGGGCGAATTCGTCGCCCCTGCGGCGCTGCCTTCCTGCGACCAGACAAGCTGCCGAATCGCATCGACGTAAGGCTGTGCCGTCTCGTAACGTTGCAGGTCCAGACAGTGAATCCGCCGCTGCGTTTGGGGGCGCGGCATCACGGCACGGGCTTCGTCAGCCGCCCCCGGCGTCAGCTCATCCTCCCGCGGCGACGGTGCGCCGTCCAGGCTCGTGTGCCCCAATTGCCCGCGGATGCCGTAACGGTCCAAGATCCAGTGCGTGGCGCGAGGATACAGCCACGCCAACACGATCATGTCGCCCGGGATCTCGCGAAACGCAGCCACGGCTGGTCCGTCGGCCGCCAGATCGTACAGATGCGGCACGACCAGGACCTGGCACCCGCCGCATCCTTGCAAGTGCGCCAGCAACTGCTCTTCCAGCGTTTGCCGATCCGGATGCAGCGTTTGGCCCCGCGATAAAATCACCTGAACATGACGCGTCATGATTCGTTCAGTTGCCCTTTGATGGTTCTCTGCGTGACGGGCCAGACCGCGGCCAGGTGCTCGAGGTACTGCTCGGGCGTCAGCAGGTCTGCTCCCGCGCCTCGCATCTCAAACAGCCAACCGGTGCCGTAGGTGTCCAGGTTGATCGCCGAAGGATCCGCCAGCAACTGGTCGTTGAAGGCCGTCAGGGCTCCGGCGATCGGCGCAAACAGCGTGCTTTCCGCCTTTTTACTCTCGATGGCACCGATCTCCTGACGCAACTGGAGCCTTGTCGCGGGCTCGACGGTCCAATCCAGGAAGTACACATCCTGCAGCAAGCGGACGGCATAGGCCGTAAAGCCAAAGCGGAACAGGTCGCCGCGCGGCTGAGCCCACATGTGGTTCTTGGCGTAACAGCGATCGGTCGGAAACTCGGCCACGAAGCGACCCATGCGAAACGTCAATGCGGAACTCATGTGTACCGCACCCCGCGATGTTCCGGTTCAAAAAAGGCGGGCAGTAGCGCGTCCACGCGGAGCAAGCCCTGCCGCGTTAGCTGGACGCGATCCCCCTCGACCGCCAGCCAGCCCTCCGCCGTGTACTGCCGCCATGCCTCGGCCCAGTCGTCCAGGATCTCGACGGCAAACTTGCGGCGAAAGTAACCCGCGTCCAAGAAGCCGCGTTTCATCTGCAAGATCATCTCGCGGATCAACCGTTGGTGATCCGTCGGCCGCAGGGCGCGTCCCAACGGCAAACGTCCCTCGTTCAACAGCGGCTGGATGTACGCGTTCCACTCCGGCAGGTTCTGATAATGGACGCCGGACACGTGGCCGAAACTGGCGATCCCGGTGGCTAACAAGTCGGAACCCTGCCATAGGTTGTCGCGATAGCTGAAATTCACTTTGTGCGGATCTCGAACCATGGTATATGCACTCGAGACGTGGTAGCCCGCCGCCAAGAACTCGTCAAAGGCGTAATCGACCCAAGCCCGTTTGGTAGCCCAGTCGGCGACGGGCGTCTCGATCTTGTTGCCCAGGATGTCTTGCGAATAGACGGTGTTAAAGGGCAATTCCATCTGATAGATCGTCACGCTCTCGGGCGCCAAGTCGATCGCGCGCCGCACGCTGTCTTTCCAGTTGTCCCAACTCTCGCCCACCATGCCGGCGATCAGGTCGATGTTGACGTTGGGAAAGGCCGCGTTTCGGATCCAGTCCCACGCGCGATAGATTTCGGGCGACAAGTGAGCGCGGCCGTTCTCGCTGAGGATCGCATCGCTAAAGTTCTCGACGCCCAGGCTTAACCGAGTGACGCCCAATTCCCGCAACGTCTTGATTTTCGATTCGGACAATGTGCCCGGCTCGCACTCGAACGTCACTTCTTCGGCCTGATCCCAGCGGATGCTGGCCCGCAGGCGGTCGACCAGCGACGTGAGCTGCCGGCTGCTGAGAAACGAAGGGGTCCCGCCGCCGAAATAAACAAAGCGGATGGGACGTCCTCCCATGACCGGCAGTTGGCTGACCAACTCGATCTCCCGCGACAACGCCGAGACGTAGGTCTCGATGTCGCTGGCCTTGTTTTCGGTGAACACTTTGAAGTAGCAGAACTTGCAGCGCTTGCGGCAAAAGGGAATGTGCAGGTACAGGCCCAGCGGCACCGCTGTTGGCGGCGCGCCCATCGCAGCCTCCACCTCGCCCAACTGGTCCCGCGACCATTGCGAGAACGGCGGATAGTTGGCGATGAAATAGCTGCCGACTTCCGTCTTGGCGGGGGGCGTTTTGACGGGGGGCGTCTTGGCGGGTGGCGTCGTTGTCATGATGCTCTTGGTTTCAGCGGAAAAAGTCAGCGACCTGCACGCGAAACTCGCCGAGCACGTCGGGAACAACGAAATCCTGCGCGGCCGTCAGGATGCGCACAGGCCGATCGCCGTGATAGACAATCCTTCCGCGCACCAATTCCGTTGGTCTCCCGGTATCCGGCAGCCGTGCGTACTGCTCGACGGTCAACAGTTCGCTCGCAACGAGGGGCATAACGAAATCCTGAGTGATGGTCTACCTACCAAAACAATACACGACTCCCTGATCGCTGGCAATCACCAATCTGTTGGCGGCCACGGCGGGCGAGCCGGCGAATCCGCCTGCGGCTTGGTGCTCCCACAGCAGCTTGCCGGTCTGCAGTTCCAGCGCGTACAGTCGCCCATCGGCCGCGGCCGCGAACACCCGCGAGCCGACGATCACAGGGGATGCATCGACGCGGGTCTTGGCCGCGAAACTCCAGAGTTCCTTGCCCGTGTCCGGAGCAAATGCCTGGATCCGCCGGTTGCGCCCGCCCACCACGACCGCTTGTTCCGTAGCCGCCGGAGAACTGCGAAACCCCTGACTGCTGCGCTCGTCCGAATACGTCCACAATATCTTGGCTTGCTTCCAATCGACGCACAAGAACGCCCCGGCCTCGGTGCCAAAGTAAACCCGGTCGCCCACCGCGGCCGGCGTGACCCCCGTTGGCGCCCCGATCTCGACGCTGGCCGCCTCCTGCCCCTGATTCAAGTCGATCACATGCAATCGCCCGTCACAGCCGGCGACAAAGCAGCGATCCTCAACGACCGTCGGCGTACAGCGGATTTGATCGCCGATCGCGTACTTCCACACCAGCTTGCCGGTTCGGGCGTTCAGACAGTACAGGGTCGCGTCCTGCGAGCCGAACAGTACGTTGTCGCGATGAAAGTTCGCTCCGGAATCGATCTCCCCTTCTGCGGCAAACTCCCACAGCAGTTTGCCGTCCGCCGTATCCAGACAGAAGAACTGGCCATCGATATCGCCGATGTACAACCGGCCGTCGCGCACGGCGGGCGAAGCCATGAAGCCGGCCTCGGTCTTGTACTTCCATTTGACCTGCCCCGTGGCCAAGTCCAAGGCGTGGACGGTGCCATCCAGATCGCCGATGTATACGGCGCCGGCGACGATCACCGGAGTGCCCTCGAAACTGCCTTTGGGCACTTCGTATTTCCACCGTTGCGCGGGCTGATCGGGCAGCGTCGTCTGGGCGACGCCGCTGGACCGCGGATCGCCGCGGAACAGCGGCCAGTCTGTCGCCGGTTCCGCGGCGGCCGGTGACGCCGGTTCCTGAGCGGCGGCGTGTGCGCCGCCGGCCGCAACCAGGGCGGCACCTGCTATTAGGAGAATGAACGCCCGAATCGGCCCCCAACGAGGGGGCACCCGCCAAGGGGTCGGGAGTCGTTTTCGGCCAAAACGCCGACAAGATGGGAAGCGGCTTGCCCGAAAACGACTCCCGACGCCGTTCCGGCGAAATCGGGAAGTCATTTCGGCCACCATTGCGACGTGAATGCCTCGGTTTTCGTTCATCATGTGCCTACCACGCCTGTTCGTACAATGTCAGCCAATCGGTTTCCGTCACGTCGCGCGGGTTGAACGTCCCCGTCCACTGCTTGGCGGCTTCGGCCGCCAACTGCGGCAGGCGATCTCGTTCCACGCCGCACTCGGACAACCGTTGTGCCAGGCCCGCATGTTCCCGCACCCGCTCGACAAACTGTGCCAGTCCCGCGACGCCGTCTTCCACCGTCGGAATACCGGCGATTCCGGCGGTCGCTCGCAACAGATCTGCATAGCACGCGGCTACGGCCTCGCCATTGAATCGGATGACGTGAGGCAGCATCAGGGCCACGGCCTCGCCATGTACGATGTTGTAGGCCGCGGTCAATGGGTTGGCCAGCGCATGGGCGGCGCCGAGCATCGAGTTTTCAATTGCCAAGCCTGCCAGACAGGCCCCCAACTGCATCCCGCTGCGGGCCTCCAGATCTTCCCCGCGGTCGAGCACGGCGACATAGTTGGCCGCCAACAGACGCCATGCTTCCCGGCTGAAAGTCTGCGAAATCAGGTTTCGCGGTTTGGTTACCTGCGTCTCGAGGGCGTGGGCCAAAGCGTCGAGGCCCGTGAGCGCCGTGACGCGTTGCGGCTGGGTGACCGTCAACTGCGGATCGAGCAACGCGATGCGGCAGGCGGCTTTCTTGTCCCCGCAAGCCATCTTGACGTGCGTCTCTGCGTCGGAAATCAGCGCGAACGATTGAGCTTCGCTGCCCGTACCCGCTGTCGTCGGCACGGCGATCATCGGCAGCATCGGCAATGTCGCTTTGTCCACGCCCCAATAGTCCTGCATCCGGCCGCCGTTGCTGTACACAAAGTTGATTCCTTTGGCACAGTCCAGCGAACTGCCGCCGCCTAGTCCGATCAGCACTTCCGGTTCAAAATCCAGGGCCATCACCGCGCCACGCTCCGTGTCTTCGGTCGTCGGGTTTTCGCGAAAGTCCTGAAACAGCGCCGTGTCCAGCCCGGCGTCCTGCAACGTATCCAAGCCGCGCTGCGCTTGGCCGGCCTCGATGACGCCTGCATCACTGACGACCAGTGCCCGCCGTGCACCCAATTCCAGCGCCAAGCGGCCCAGTTCCTCGATCTTGTCCAGGCCGAATACAATCCGCGTTCGCGGTTGAAAATCAAAGGGGGTCATGTCGCGCTCCTAGTCGGCATCCACGGTGTCTCGCGTGTCGATATCCAAGGGCCCTTTCAAGTGCTCGGTCACCTCGATCGGCGGCAGCGTCAAGACGCGATACAGGCAAAACGTCACCAACGTCAACACGGTGCTGACGGACACAATCATCACGATCCAGCCGCCCACGGTCATGTCAAATCCCTCCTCGCCCACTCGTTCTCGAAACGTCCCTCCGCTTCCCACCGGCGGCCGGCGATGTGGACCATCAACAACAGGAACGCCAGAATCGCCAACAAGAACAGCAGCGAAGCCAGGGCCACCGGATTGTTGCTGATCTTTTCCACGTAGCCCGTTTCGTGCGCGTAAATCTGCACGCCGGCTCCCGTCGGACGCAGGACGTACAGCACGCTCCGATCACCGCCTCGGATCTGCCACTCGGAACCTTCGCCGGTGCGCTGCATCGTCGCGGTCGGCGGCACCGTTAACTCGTGCTCGGCGAACCCGCGGCGGACCGCTTCGGGAACCTCGCCCGCGACGAACTGACTGGTCTGCACCTTGTCCGTACTGACCTTGAGCTTGTCGTGGCTGGGCAAGTTGATAAAGCAGAACCCGGTGAAAATCGCCAGCAGGTACACGGGCACCACCCACTTCAACATCAGCTGCACCACCCACGGCACGCGGATATTCGCTCCCTCGTGGATCTCCTGATGCCCGCGTTGCGTGCCCAGCGCCCAGCCGTACAAAATGGCTTGAACCAAGGCCAGCACCAGGATCAGCACGCTGCCGACCCAAAAGTCAAACGTGTCCAGCGCGACCAGCCCTTCGGAGAAATACAGCACGAATCCGCAGCCCAGCGCCGACAAGATGCCCAGGATCGCCACCGAGGCGTGCCGCTTGAGACCGAATCCTTCCTCCAGGAACGCGATCACCGGCTGTAACATCGAAATACTGCTGGTCACCGCCGCCAGAAACAGCATGAAGAACCACAGTCCGCCAAACACTTGCCCGGCCGGCATCCGAGCAAACACGCTGGGCAAGGCGTTGAAGCCCAAAGCAAACGACGAACCCGTGAAATCGCCCGCAGCCAGCCCCAGAAAGATGAACGCCGCCGGGATCGTGATCAACCCGCCCAAGCAGACCTCGAAAAACTCGTTCATGCTGCACGACGTCAGTCCGCTCAACGCCACGTCGTCCTTCTTGCTCAAGTAGCTGGCATAGTTGATGATGATCCCGAAACCCACCGACAGGCTGAAGAAAATCTGCCCCGAGGCGGCCAGCCAGGTCGCCGGATTCAACAGGGCCTCAGGCTTGGGGTCCCACATGAAATTCAAACCGCCCAGCACGTTCTGGTCCGGTTTGGCCGGATCCGGCGTGCCCAGTGTCAGCACGCGGACCAGGACGATGATGCCCAAGACCAACATCAGCGGCATGGCGATTTTGCAGAACGTCTCGATCCCTTTGCTGACGCCTCGATAGATCAGGACGAAATTGAACACAAAGACCAGGATCAACAGCCACGTGCCGTGGCCGCTGCCCTCCTGGTAGATGACGCCATTCTGCTCGATGCCGACGAACTTGCGGAAGAACCCCGTCGGATTCTCCCCGAGCGTCGGATCGCCGAGCATATAGGCGAAGGCATATCCCAAGCACCACGATTCGATCAGCACGTAGTACATGTAGATCACCAGCGGAATCACCAGCGCCAAGCCGCCGAAGTACTTGGCCAAGGGATGCCGCCAGATGACGGTGAAGATCGCCGGCGCCGAATTGCAGCCGCGAGCGCCGGCATAACGGCCCATCGTCCATTCCGCCCAGCACATGGGAATGCCCAGGATCAACAGCGAAATGAAGTACGGCAGCATGAACGCGCCGCCGCCGTTTTGAGCCGCCGTACCCGGAAAACGCAAAAAGTTTCCCAGCCCCACGGCCGAGCCGGCGACGGCCAGAATCACGCCGATTCGCGAACCCCATTGCTCGCGGCTTCGTTGTTCCTTCACAGGTCAGCCTCCTTTCGGCTTTTTTAGGCCGTGCCAGTATAACGATGTTCGAGGCATCGAGAAACAACCGAAGGCAACGAAGACCAAAAAGTACAGGACGACGGCTCCCGCCAGCGACCGTGCATCATTCCGGCCACTGTCCGGAAAAAACCTCCGCCGCCGGTCCTGTCATGTAGACGTGATTGTCTGTTTCGTCCCAGTGCAATTCCAGATCGCCGCCTCGCAGATGGTTGACGATCCGCCGCCCGGTGCGTCCCGTCAGCACTCCGGCAACGCACACGGCACTGGCCCCCGTACCGCAGGCCCACGTCTCGCCGGATCCTCGCTCCCAAGTCCGCTGACGCACTTCGCCGCCGCCAAGCACCTCGACAAACTCGACGTTCACGCGGGCCGGAAAATGCGGGTCCGTTTCGATCTGCGGCCCGAAGCCGAGCACCAGTTCGTCGCTGGCCTGTGCGACGAAAATCACGCAATGCGGGTTGCCCATCGAGACGCTGGTCACCGCAAATCGCCGACCTGAAACCGTCAATTCCGCATTCACCACCGGATCGCCGGGCAACGTCGTCGGAATCCGCTCGGCGGCCAGGATCGGCGGCCCCATGTCGACACGCACCTTGTCCACCACACCGCGCGTAACGGAGACGGATACGGACAACACTCCCGCCTTCGTCTCGATCTGCAGTTCCGGTCGGCGCGCAATGCCGTGGTCGTAGACATACTTGGCCACGCACCGGATCCCGTTGCCGCACATCTCGGCCTCCGACCCGTCCGCATTGAACATCTGCATCCGGGCGTCTGCCCGGGCCGAAGGCAGGATCAGAATCAGCCCGTCACCGCCCACGCCGAACCGCCGGTCGGAAATACGACAAGCCAATTCCGGCACATCGGATGGCAGTGTCTCCTCGAAACCGTTGACATAGACATAGTCGTTTCCGGCGCCGTGCATCTTGGTGAACCGCATGATCCCCCCCTTGATAATCTGCTCGTACCGCATCCCATCCGCCGCGGCGGGAACGTCGTTGGCTGAACAATATACCGGCGGCGCAGGCAACTCGATAGCAGGATCCCCACACACAAGCAGGGCAATCGCCCGCATTTTTTTCAACCGGCGGATCCCGACCAGGCACGCCAAAGCGTGGACTGTATCATGGTGCTTTACTCATCGCCCTGCTTCGCCTCCTGATATCGAGACCGGCGTGACGTTCCAAATCTGCCGGCAGTAATCGCGGATCGAGCGGTCGGAGGAGAACTTACCCATGCGTGCCGCGTTCAGGATCGACTTGCGCGCCCAAGCCTGCTCATCACGCCACAGCTGGCTGACCTGCTCCTGACACGCGACATACGCTTGGTAGTCCGCCAGCACCAGGAAGGGGTCGCTTCCCAACAAGTTCTCGACGAGCGAACGGAAAAGGCTGGTGTCGCCGCCGGCCAGCGCGCCGGAGGCGATGAAGTCCAGGACATCCCGCAACTCCGCATTCTGCTCGTAGTGATCGAGCGGCCGATACCCGCGGGATTTCAATTCCTGGACCTGTTCGGCGGTGAGGCCGAACAGGAAGAAATTCTCGGCGCCGACTTCCTCGCGGATCTCCACGTTGGCGCCGTCGAGCGTGCCGATGGTGAGCGCGCCGTTCATGGCGAATTTCATGTTGCCGGTGCCCGAGGCTTCCATGCCCGCCGTCGAGATCTGCTCGGACAGATCGGCAGCCGGAAAGATGTGCTGGGCATTCTTGACATTATAATCCGGGAAGAAGACAACCTTGAGGCGGCCGCGTACGGCGGGATCGTTGTTGACAACCCCGGCGACCGCGTTGATGAGCTTGATGATCAGCTTGGCCAGCACGTAGCCCGGCGCGGCCTTGGCTCCGAACAGGAACGTTCGCGGCGGCACCTCGGCCTGCGGATCGCGCTGCAGCCGACGGTAGAGCGTGAGGATGTGGAGCACGTTCAAGTGCTGCCGCTTGTATTCGTGCAACCGCTTGGCCTGGATGTCGAACAGCGATTCGGGATTGACGGCGACGCCGGTGCGCTGCTCGATGATCGCCGCAAGGCTGCGTTTGGCGGCGAGTTTCACCTCCCGCCACTGCTGCCGAAACTGGGCGTCGTCCGCCAGCGGCTCCAGCTGGCGGAGTTGGTGGAGATCCCGCAACCAGCCGTCCCCGATGCGACCGGTGATCAGCTGGGTCAGCGACGGATTGCTGACGGCCACGAACCGCCGCGGCGTGACGCCGTTGGTGACGTTGCAGAATTTCTCGGGCCACAGTTCCGCAAAGTCGTGCATCACGGTCTGCCGGAGCAAGTCCGAGTGCAGTTGCGCGACGCCGTTGACACGGTGGCTACCCACGGTGGCCAGGTGAGCCATCCGCACGCTGCGCCCACCGCTTTCGTCAATCAGCGACAGGCGGGCCAGGCGGGCGTCGTCGCCGGGAAACCTGGAACGGACTTCGTCGAGGAAACGCCGGTTGATCTCGTAAATGATCTCGAGGTGCCGCGGCAGGAGACGGCCGAACAGCTGCACGGGCCACTTCTCCAACGCCTCGGGCAACAGCGTGTGATTGGTGTACGCAAATGTCTGCCGCGTGACCTGCCAGGCGGCGTCCCAATCCAGCTCGTGGTCGTCCACGAACAGCCGCATCAGTTCCGCCACGGCGATCGCCGGGTGCGTGTCGTTCAGCTGCACGGCCCATTTTTCATGGAACCGTTCCAGCGGCCGCTTCAGCAGCAGATGCACGCGAATCATGTCCTGCAACGAGCACGTGACGAAGAAGAACTGCTGCTGCAGGCGAAGGGTCTTGCCCTGCAGCATTTCATCGTTCGGGTAGAGAACCTTGGTGATGTTCTCCGACTGCATCTTGTCCTCGACGGCCCGGTAGTAGTCGCCTTGGTTGAAGGCCGCGAAATCGAACGACTCCACCGCTTCGGCCTTCCAGAGACGGAGCACGTTGCAGGTGCCCACCCGGTAGCCAAGAATGGGCGTGTCGTAGGCCATGCCTTTGACGACCGTGCTGGGAACCCACCGCTCGCGGAAACGCCCTGCCTCGTCGGTCCACTCCTCGGTGCGGCCGCCGAACCACACCTCATAAGCGATCTCCGGCCGCGCGATTTCCCAGGGGTTGCCGAAGCGGAGCCACTTGTCCGTGATTTCCACCTGCCAGCCGTCGTGGAGCGTCTGGTCGAAGATGCCGAACTCGTAGCGAATGCCGTAGCCGATCGCGGGAATCTCCACGCTGGCCAGAGAATCCAGGTAACACGAAGCCAGCCGGCCCAGGCCACCGTTGCCCAAGCCGGGTTCCTCCTCCTGCTCGACCAGGTCGTCGAGATTCAAGCCCAGTTCCGACATGGCCTGCCGCGTCTGCTCGGTGATGCCGAGGTTCAACAGGTTACTGGCAAGGTGCGGGCCGGGCAAGAACTCGGCGGACAGGTAGGCCACCACGCGCGCGTCTTGCTCCTCGTAGACTTCCAGCGTCCGGACGCCCTGTTTGAGCACGCGGTCGCGGACGCTCAACGCCAGCGCCGTATACGCGTCGTTGCGCGTCGCCGCCATCGGCACGCGCCCCAGGCTGCAAAACAGGTTGTCTAAAAAGGACTGTTTCAAGTCGGCGACACTCAGGCCGGTGCGGACGTTGGCGACGCGGGCAGGTTCGCGCGACTTGGGCGGAGATTTCTTCTTCGTGGGAGGCATAGTCGGGTTCCTTTCATTTCCAGCGTGATTTCCAGTCGCTGGCTGGCCGTCATGCGACGATAGGCTTCAATCTTTCCCGATTCAACATGATGTACCTCCTGATTGAAAGTGATTCTAGTCCGCCGGAATCCGTCTGCCCAGATGCCTGATGGAGACGCGACACTTCACTGCGGCGCGTGACCGCGGGACCGGATGTGCGTACCGCGGGATGGCGCGTGGTGTATGGGCACCACCCCAGTAAAGACGTTTTGTGGAATCCGCGTGCGCGGCGATTGCTGGAGTTCACGCTTCAGCGTGCGCAACATGATGCACTCCTTCGGCGTTAAGTCAAGAAACACGGAAAAAAACGGGGTTTAGAAGAATTTCAATTGTCGGGGATCGTCAGGTAGCGGACGCGTATGACCGGCCTTCAGCGCCATCACAGCCCGTTGGACCTCGGGAAGCATCAGGTCGGCAGCCGAAATCACCATCGGCAGCCCCCGTTGCGGTTGTTCCGCGGGCAGGATCTTGCAGCCGACGAGGCGGTGGACGCTCATCGGGCTGATCTCCAGCCTGGTAGCGGCCTCCGCCTGCGTCAGCCAGCCCGAACGAGTCTTCAAAGTCGCGTTGTAGGCGCTGATTCCCGCCCGCTGTCGGTAATGTCGGACTTGCTCTGCTGTCCACGTTTCGCCGCGGGCGGTGCTGATCCCTTCGCGGTTCAGCACGGCTGCGATCGCGCCGTCGGTTTGAACCTTCCGCAAGGTGTCAAATATGGCTTTCAATTCACACGTGGACAACCGACCACTTCGGAGCGTGCGGCGAGCCCGCAACTGGGTATGATGGCCGCCGGACCACTGAATCAGCAAGATCGCCTCGTCGCGCTGCTCGTCCACGTCGGCCACGATCTCTTGGATCAACACCCGCACCAACTGCTGCTTCAGACTGTTCGACGCCCGCGGGTGATTCCACAATCGGCGAACGTCCTCGCCCCAGTGCGCCAGTTGCTCGAGTTGCGCAGGGCTGGGCAACACCGGCTGCCGTTCGTCGAACGTCTTCAGCCGCGACTCCTCTTCCGCCACGCATTTCAGAGCCGTCTCCCACTCGCGGCCCAATGCTTGACGCACGGCGGTGTAGGTCACATCGGTCTGCTTGTATTCGCGGGCCGCTCGGGCTTCCGCTTCGCGAGCCGCTTCGCTACGATCGACCAGAAGCTGCCGTTGTTGCTGGTACTGACCGGTCAGCCGTTCCGAGGCGCGACGAGCGGCTTGCTGTCCCGCCGGACCGATCACTTCCAGGAGTTCCTCGGCCAGCAAGGCTTCCAATGCCACGCCGGAAAAGCTGATGCACTTCGGGCCCCCACGCATCCGCTGCCGGTGGCCACCGCAGCAGGCATAGCGCACGCCGCTGGACGAATAGTGCGTTTGCAGACGATTGCCGCAGCGGCGGCAACGCAACAGGCCCGCCATCAGGCTGTCTCCGCGGCCCACCGCACCTTTGGTCAAGTCTCCGCAGAGGTTCGCGTTGGCTGCAATTTTTTCCATATTCCGTTCCCACGTCGTTTTGGGAATATACGCCTCGTGGTGGTCCTCCAGAAACACGTCCCAGTCTTCGCGGGGCACACGGCGATACTTCGTCTGCTTGTGCCCTTGCTCGTCCAGCGTGACGAACGCCTGGCGGCGGCCGCGGACATAGATGCCTGCGTACGCCGGGTGGCGAACCAGGGCCAGGATCTGGCCGTAGCTGGGGCTCACCCATTGCACGTCCCGCCAGTCGCGGCCCTTGGGAACGATTGGCAGTTGAAACTGTTCGGCTTCCAAATGCAAGTACAATTGTCGGACGCTGGGAAACCGGTCGAAGTCCTGAAGCACTTTTTCGATCGCCCGCTGCACACGGGGATCGGGATGCTTCTCACAGAGCGTCGCATGCCGACAGATGTAACCCGGCGGCAAGCCGTCGTATTGTTCGCCCCGCTCGGCTCTGTCTCGCAGGCATTGCTGCATCCGTTCCATGATCACCGACAACTCGAACTCGTTGAACGCTCCCTGGATGCCCAGCAGCATGCGGTCTTGCGCGTCGGCCGGATTGTACAAGCGGCGTTCGTCCGCCAGCAGCACGTCTTGAAAACGGCACAGCCGGACCAGTTGCGCCCAGTCTTGATTGTCACGCACCAAACGCGACAGTTCCCGCGCAGCGATGAGTCCTGCCTTGCGGGTGACGAGGGCCTCCAAGAGTCTCTGGAAATCGGCGCGCCCATGCTGGGAACTGCCGGTCTGTCCGGTATCGCCGTCCAGCAAGACGATCTGGGAATGCGGCCAACCGAGCGTGGCAACATGCTCGACCATGCCTTGTTGGCGTTGGTGCCCTTCCCGGTTCCTGCGGCATTGGCCAGGAGTGCTCTGTCGCAGATAGACGTAAGCGGTCCGTTCCAGATGGTGCGGTTTGATCAGAGGATTGGTCATCGGTTACCTGCTCTCCAAGGGGTGCGTGAAGGATCGAAAGTTCGCCAGTCGCCCGCACGTCGAACGCTTACTGACGACAGGCATCGGTTCGCTCTTGGTTCTTTCCGGATGTGTTCATGTGAACCTCACATGCATACGTGCTCATTATGGCCAAACTGTCGAACTGAACGCCTGAATAGTACAGCGCCAAGCCGACTGCTTGCGAGCGTGCTCGCTTCTCGCGACGAACCCGCGGCGGACCTCGCTGTCCCCGGATGGCCCGCGGCAAGCCAAGGGCCGAAGCGAGCTGCCGCTGGACGCGACCAGAGGCTCGCCGCTGGCAAGTTGCTGTCGGCGTCCGGCGTGGCTCTGGCCCGTCTGCCCGCTACGGCGCTGCCGCCACCGGACGGACGCGAGGCGTTGGCGACATTCAGCTTTCCGGCGTGGTCGAATCATCGTTCTCAGAGTCCAAGTCGGCGAAGACGACGGTTTCAAAATAGAGGGCCGTCAGCACGTCGAGTGCGTGCTGACGGACGGCGTCGGGTAGTTCTCGCCAAGCGAACCACGGATCGAACAAAGGCCGCTGGTCGAGAGGCAAACGGTTCATGGGCATCTCCTGACAAAGGACAAACGTCTTTGCTTCGAAGTTGCCCGGCATCTGCCCGGTTTACAAGTCGGCAGCCGAGTGAGTTTCTAGCCAGCGGACCAGTTCGAGCAGCGTTGACAGGTCCACCGCAGGCTGCAAGCCGCAGGTCATCTGGCCACAGAGATCGGCGTCCACCATCCACGAGGGAACCGCCTGGCGGATGCCTGGAGCTTGAAGATCCAAGTACTCCGTGTTCCGACAACCAAATCTGCGCATGACGGAGAAGTCATGCTTATTAAAGAACGGATGGAATGGGTACCAGACAGAAACCTTGCCCTGGTAACGGGCATCATTTCGTGTCGGCTTCAGCGTGCCATGCGCTGGAGTTCACGCTTCAGCGTGCCGTGCGGGTTCTACCCGCCACACGCTGAAGCGTGAACTCCAACGGGCCCGGTTACGACGCGGCTGTCAACGCCTGGTCCAAATCGTCGCGCAGATCCTCAAAATCCTCCAGGCCCACGGACAGGCGGATCAGGCCGTCGCGGATACCGTGAGCCGCGCGGGCCACCGGGTCGTAGCTGGCGTGGGACATCGAAGCCGGCTGCTCGATCAGCGACTCGACCGCACCCAGACTGACCGCCAAGTGGAACAGCCTGGTGCTTTCCACGACGCGTTTGGTCGCGGCAAAATCGCCGTGGATTTCGAAGCTGAGCATCGCACCGAAACCACCGTCCATTTGGCGAGAGGCGATCTCATGCCCCGGATGGTCGGGCAGGCCGGGGTACAAGACGCGCTGCACGCGAGGGTGTTCGACCAGGAATTCGGCCAGTCGCTGAGCCGTGCGGCACTGTTCGCGGACCCGCAGTTCCAACGTCTTCAAGCCGCGTGCGACCAGATAGGATTCGAACGCGCCCAGCGTGGCTCCGGTGGCATTCTGAATAAAGTACAGACGGCGATACAACTCCTGGTCGGCAACCACCAGCGCGCCGCCTAAAATGTCGCTGTGCCCGCCCAGGTACTTCGTCGCCGAATGCATGACGATATCGGCTCCCAACTCCAGCGGCCGCGTCAGTACGGGCGTGGCAAAGGTGCTGTCGATCCCCAGCAGGACGCCGCGGCGGCGGGCGATTTCCGCACAGGCGGCGATATCGGTAATGGACATCTGCGGATTACCGGGACTCTCGATCCACAGCAGTTTCGTTTCCGGCCGCATCGTCGCTTCGAGCGCGGCCAAGTCCGACGAGGGCGCCAAGGTGACCCGAATACCGCCGCGGTCGACGATCTTGTGCAGCAGTCGGTACGTGCCGCCATAGATATCCGCCCCGGCGACGAGATGATCGCCCGCCTGCAACAGCATGGTGACAGCGTGAATCGCCGCCATGCCGGACGAAAAGGCCAAGGCGGCAGATCCGCCTTCGAGCGACGCCAAGGTACGTTCCAGATTCTTCCGCGTCGGATTGCCGCTGCGGCTGTAATCGAACTCGCCCCACACTCCGGCTCCCGGCTGGACGTATGTCGAAGCCAAGTGGATTGGCGGCACGACGGCCCCGGTTTGCGGATCGGGCTCGTTGCCCACATGAATCGCTCGCGTACGGAACTTCATCGCTGCCCTTTCTCGTGATTCGTGACGATTGGTGATATAGTAGGGGAATTCCGACACGGGGCAAGAGAGCGAACACGCGTTGAAGTCCCGCGGGCTTGGCCCTTTGTCATGGCGAGCGTGCCTCGCGGTCTGCCTACGAGGAGAAGAAAATGCTGCATCTCGAAGCCCCCGTACGTTTCGGGCGGTGGTTGCTGTTTACGATCTTCCTGTCCATCCCGTTGCCTGCGGAGGAAATCGACGTCGAAGCCGTGCTGCTGGCACCGATCCAAGAGGTCGAGGTTGCCGCGCAAGAGGCGGGACTGCTGGCGCGGATGCTGGTCGTCGAAGGGGCGCTGGTCAAGCAAGACGACCTGTTGGCCCAGATCGATGACACCGATGCCAGCTTGCAACGGGCGCGCGCCGAAATCGAACTGGACAACGCGCGGCGAAATGCGGACAACGACATTAGGGTTCGCGTAGCAGTTGCCGCTGCCGCCGTGGCGCAAGCGGAACTGCAACGCGGCTTGGAGTCCCAGAAACGCTATCCGAAGAGCGTCTCGGAGACGGAGATCGATCGCCTGCGACTGACCGCCAGCCATGCGCAGCTGCAGGTCGAACAGGCCAAGTACGATTTGGAAACGGCGCAACTGGCCCTCCGCGTCCAGGAAAACCAGCTGCAGCAGGCCGGGCGTCAGGTCGAGCGCCGGCGGATCGTGGTGCCGGTGTCCGGACGCGTCGTGCAGATCTTCCGCCAGGTTGGCGAATGGGTCGAACCGGGACAGCCTGTGGCGCGAGTCCTGAAGGTCGATCAGCTCAAAGCCTTAGGATCGCTGGATGCCGGGCGCCTGGTGAGCGATCCCACCGGTCGAGCCGTTAGGCTGCATGTCGAGCTTCCTGAGCGAGGATCCGTCGAGTTTCCCGGCCGCGTAACGTTCGTCCATTCCGAAGTGAACCCGGTCAGTGGCCAATTGGATTTTTGGGCCGAAATCGAGAACCAGGACCTTCAACTCCGTCCGGGGTTGCGCGCGTCGCTCAAGATCCTGGGCCAGGCAGCTGCGCGTTAGCCGGATGACAGATCGGCCGATGCTGAGCGGCTTGCTGGAGTTTTTGTTTCGGAAGAATGCCGAAGCGAGGCGGTGATCGTTCCGGCCTGCTGGGTTACGGCCCAACACCGCGTGCAGCGGCCGCGAAGGCAGATCACGCCGATCGGTTCACGACAAAGTGCGTCAGTCGCCGCAGGGAGTCGACGGCGGGCCCGGGCGGGATGTCGTCGAGATGATGGCGGGCTCGATCGGCATAGCCCTTGGCTCGCTCGATGGCGTATTCGATCGCGTCGTGGCGATTCAGCAGGGGCACAAGGGCATCGCGACGAAGTTCGGATCCGTTCTCCAAGGCGTGGATCAGGTCTTGTCGCAGGCCCTCGTCCAGTACCTGCATCAGACGGATGAGCGGCAACGTCGGCTTTTGTTTCGCCAAGTCGGTGCCCAACGACTTGCCGGCGGTGGACTCGTCTCCGACCAGGTCCAGCACGTCGTCGGCGATTTGAAACGCGATCCCCAAGTCACGGCCGTAAGCGCCGCACTGTGCCGCGCCGCCTTGCTCCGCCCCCGCGTACCACGCGCCCAGCTCGCAACTGCAGGCGGTTAGCTCGGCCGTCTTGGCCTCGATAATCGCCAGATACTCTGCCTCGCTCAAGCGAAAATCCCCGCGGCTGCCTTTCTGCCGCAACTCGCCGTCGCACACTCGGTTTGTGGCCCAACCGATGCGGCGGCAGGCGAACGTGGTGTCCAGCGTGCTGGCCAAGTGAAAGGCGTGCGTAAACAGAAAATCGCCCAGCAGCACGCTCGCCTCGTTATCCCACCGAGAATTCACGGTGGCCAAGTGCCGCCTGGTGGACGCCTCGTCCAATACATCATCATGGATCAACGTTGCCGTGTGGATCATTTCGACCACTGTCGCCAACGTCAGGTGTGCCGTCCCCAGTTGGCCAACCGCTTTGCCACACAGCAACAGCAGCGCGGGGCGGAGACGTTTGCCGCCGATCAAGCATCCGTAACGGACCAGTTCGTCGACAAAAGGATGGTCGCTACGCAATTCCGATGCGAGCATGGCCTCGAATTGCGCGAGTTCCCGCTGAATCGGGTTTAACAATGCCCGCAACGGTGCGGAGGTTTTTTCCTGGGTCAAGACGGAACGGGTCATGGCGTTTCTCGTTGGTGCGATTCTCGCTGGTTCTGTCGCTGAAAGTGCCCGCTGCGGCCGCCGGATTTCTCTTCCAGGCGAATCTGCTCGATCACCATGCCTCGATCCACGGACTTGCACATGTCGTACACCGTCAAGGCCGCCGTGGATGCCGCCACCAGCGCCTCCATTTCGACGCCCGTCTTGGCCGTGATTCGGACTTTGGCCCGGATTTCCAAGCAGTTGGCGTCCGGAAACGCGAACGAAATCTCGACGGCTTCCAGGGCCAACGGATGACAGAGAGGAATGAAGTCGGCCGTTCGTTTGGCCGCCATGATGCCGGCCAGCCGAGCAACCTCCAACACGTCGCCTTTGGCAACCTCACGGTCCCGGATCAGGCGAAGCGTCTCCGGCTGCATTCGGACCAGCGCACCGGCGTCTGCCATCCGCGCCGTCTCGGACTTGTCCGATACGTCGACCATGCGACTGGCACCGCTGGCGTCAAAATGGGACAAAGAGGATTTCATACGAGGTACAGAATTCGGGCGAAACGGGTCTTTGTGTAGCTTATAAACCGTTGTCGGACGCCCAGCGCAACAAAAAAACGCCCAACAAGTGGGCGTTTTCGCGAGCTTTGGGGATGGAGACCGGAGCCGGGAACTCCGGTGACTCCTCGGGTCGATTCATTCGACCGCCCCAGCAGCTATATTTAAACCATCGTGCGGGTCAGAACACGACGGATCAATGAGTGCGGCGATGCAAAATCAGTCGGGGATTTCTGAAGGGAAACCGGTGGGTCAGACCAGTTCCTTCTTGGCCCCGATCAGCGTTCGCAGGCGCTCCGCGAGGAGCCGCGCATCGAACGGCTTTTTGAACGTTTCGTTGATGCTCGAACGATCGAAGCTCATCGGCTGGCCGTCATCCGGTAACAGCGCGATCAGGATCGTTTCCGAGAAGTCGACATTTTTCCGCAGGTTCTGGCAAATCTGCAAAGCCTCGACTTTTCCGATCGAGAAGTCCACGCAGATACAATCTGGGTGGAAGCTTTCCGCCTGAATCCCCGCCTCGAATCCGCTGGCCGCCACAGCGACCCGAAATGCGCGTTCGGGGGGTAATTCACGCTTCATATTCTCGATCAGCACCTGATCTTGAGCCACGATCAACACCTTGGCCATGGCCTCGTCTTCGAGGTCACCCAACGGCATGCCGTGCTCTTTTAGAAATCTGATCAGGTATTCTCTGGGAATGCGACGGTCTTGGGATCCGGGGATCCGGTAGCCCTTCAGCCGGCCGGAGTCGAACCACTTGCTGACCGTGCGCGGGGCCACTTTGCAGATCTTCGCGACCTGTCCAGTTGTGAACACCTTCATCGCAGGTTCTCCATAACTCTCTCTTGACTCATCCTCTTCCGTATCCAGCCCCACCGGGGCCGGAGCACGGGGTCTTCTCCCCTTGTCTGCAGCAAGTGCCTTGAATCCGTGGCATTTGTTCGACCGGTGGGGCGGCCGAATCTTCCGCAAACTTCTGGGTCGGGGATCGACGCTCGTTACGCTTCTGCGCGGTTTTGACTCAGCTCCTTCTGATCTCCGCCAAGAGAAATCATCGGCAGCCGGAGTGCTTGAAATTGGTTAAAATCCATAAAATGGAGAAGCTCGTTCCGCCCGCCACCAAACACATACCAGAGCTAATTGGCTCTGTCGCTTGGCGTGGTAGCACCGTTGCAGAGAGTCCTCCCCCACAGAACCCGCGAAACCGCAGCGGCTCGCACATTCCGCGAAGGCAAACCCGAATGCCTTAGGCAGGACCCCCCTGCTTGGCACACTCGGCTTGGCAGGCGTGATGGCTGGTCGCAATACACGCTTTGGAACAAACCTTCCGATTGTAAGTTTCGAATCGAAAGGTCGGTTTACTTTAAGAAAGGTTGCCAAGTTACTGGCGGACTCGTTATAGATCGCCCTGTCCCCCCAGTTAAGTCGCCCGCTGCCATGTTGGACACCTGCCCTTGGCCTTCTATACTGGCACGGGTCGAGTTGGGGCGAGTGAACTCGCGCCCGCGGTGTGCGTCAGACGGAACGAGGCGATATGAACCAGGTACGTTGTCATGATCCCGACCAGGAGCGCGTGACGGAAGAATATGGCGGCATCGTTCCGGCCTACAAGGACACCTCCGAACAGTGGCGACACACCACTCCGGAAACGCGCAGCGCCTTGCTGCGTGCCATGCGTCTGGACCCGGATTGCCTTTCCCCCCTTGCCGGTCCCGACATTCGCGTCCTAGGACCGAACCAAACGCTCGCGGTCACATGCCCCAGCGAATTGGTGTTGGAGGATGGCACTCGGTTGCGAGTCGATCAACGGGTTCCAGCGGACTTGCCGATCGGTTATCACCAGTTGCAGTCCCTCGACGGTCGGAGCGAGACTTGGATCATCCGCCGCCCTGCCCACTGCTGGTTGCCGCACGACATGCGAGCTTGGGGCTGGGCGGTACAGCTGTACGCCGCGCGATCGAGAACGAGTTGGGGGATCGGCGATCTGGGCGATCTGCGCCGACTGGCTCACTGGTCGCATCGGCTGGGAGCCGGCGTGCTGCTGCTCAACCCTTTGTGCGCCGTCGCGCCGGAATTGCCCCAGCAGGCCAGTCCTTACTATCCCAGCAGCCGACGATTTCTAAATCCGTTGTATCTGCGGATCGAAACGATTCCCGGCGCAGACCATCCGGCGATCGGCTTGCCCGAGTTGGCTGCCGCCGCCCAGGCGTTAAACGCCAACCGCTGCATCGACCGCGATCAGGTGTTCCGGCAGAAGATGAAAGCTCTGCAAAGGATCTGGGATCTGGGCATCCAAGACGAAGGCTTCGATCGTTTCTGTGAACAGATGGGCGAGCCGTTGCGTGGCTTCGCGGCGTTTTGCGTCTTGGCCGAGCGGCATGGCGGTGATTGGCGTTGCTGGCCGCGCGAGTATCAGCAACCCGAGTCGCCCACCGTGGGGCGATTGGCGCAGGACGGGCTGTCGCGTTGGCGTTTCCATCAATGGCTGCAGTGGCAACTGGACCAGCAACTGGCTTCGGCGGCCAGCGTTCTGCCGCTGGTCACCGACTTGCCCATCGGCGTGTCTCCCGGCGGTGCCGATGCTTGGCAATGGCAAGACGTGTTGGCGGATGGGGCGACGGTCGGCGCGCCGCCGGATCAATTCAACACCGAGGGCCAGGATTGGGCTCTGCCGCCGTTCATCCCGCATCGGCTGCGCGCGGCGCGCTATCGCCCGTTCATCGAGACGGTTCGTGCGGCGCTGCGGCACGCCGGCGGTCTGCGCATCGATCACGTCATGGGCCTGTTTCGGCTGTATTGGATTCCACAGGGCCAGGGGCCCCAAGGCGGCGCCTACGTGCGGTATCCGTCGGACGAGATGCTGGCAATCGTCGCCGTCGAAAGCCATCGAGCGCAGGCGTGGGTTGCGGGCGAAGACCTGGGAACCGTCGAGCAGCAGGTCCGGCGGCAGCTGGCCGAGAACTGGATGCTGTCCTACAAGTTGTTGTGGTTTGAAGATCAGCCGCCCGGCGATTTTCCGGACCTCGCTTTGGCCGCCGTCTCGACCCACGATTTGCCGACCATCGCCGGTCTTTGGACGGGCGCCGATTTCGCGGCCCAGCAGCGGATCGGCCAGCAGCCCGGCGAAGACGGCTTCCGGCAGATTCGCGACCGGCTGATCGCCGCGACGGGCCTGAGTGAAAACGCTTCGCCGACGGAAGCCGTGGTAGCCGCCTACCAGGCGCTCGGGCATTCCCCGTCCGCGGTCCTGGCGGCCAATCTCGATGATGCCTTGGCGGTGGAGGAACGGCCGAACATGCCGGGGACGATCGCCCAATGGCCCAACTGGTCGCTGGCCCTCCCGCAACCGTTGGAAGAAATCGAATCCGCCACGCTTCCCAAGCAGATCGCCCGTGGATTGCGGCGATCCGCGCCGCCCCCGTAGCCCGGGCTGCCAGGCTGGTGACAGATCGCAACGCTGGCGCCCCCGCGCCCTTGGGTTCTCGGAAAACGAACTGGACACCGATTGCCCATTTCGACTATTCTCCCCAACCGCCGTCCGACCGCTGGGCTGGCAGCCCGCCGTCGCAGCACCCGCCAAATGGGCGGGACGGTTTTCATCAAGTCTTCACCAGCGCTTAACCGAATACTCTCGGATACTCGGTACGATCAGGCGTGGAGAGAGATCGTCACTACTTTTGTTGCGGAGAACCAGATTATGGAGAGGCGAAGTTTTATTGTGTCCATCGAATCCGTGTTGTCCGGCGCGCCGGCCGGCACGCCCGCGCCGACCGACGCCAAGCGACTGCTGAATCACGCCGACGTGATCTATGCTGTCGAGTCGGAGAGCCAGCAGGATATCCTGCTGTATGGCAAGGACAAGCTGGAGCGAATCGCACGGTCCGACATCCCCGAAGGGGCACGCGTGCTGCGGATCGCGATGGGCTCCGATGATCGCAAGCTGCAACGGCTGTTGGCCCTGGTCCGGGAAGCGAAAGGTTCGCATGATTACGCCGAAACCGCGTAGTCGCCCTCTCTGCCTCCCCTTCACGCCGCAGCAGTCAACACAACGAATGCGATCGCATCACGGCGAACTCCGCGTGTTCGACGTGTGCGTCTCGGGGCCGGCCATGCAACCGGCGTTGTTCTGACGCCACGGGCGCAGCCTGGATGCAACATCCCATCAATAAGGATGGGTATTGCCAAACGTTAACGGCTATCAACGAGAGTTGACACCACTTGGCGCGAAAAGAGGGATTCGATCGGCTGCATCGCGGCCCGCGGCCGGTGGCTGACGTGACGCAATCGCTCTTATCCACTTGAAGTGCCCCGTAAGGCATTTGTCGTGCGTGCCCGCCAAGCCATCCACGGCAAAATCCATCCGTTGGCATTGAATCTGCTGCGCAGCCTGCACCAAGACGTGCGTGATCGCAACACCGCATGTCGCCGCGAGTCGTTTTGCGGTCTCCCAACCCTGTGCGGCGGTCGCTTGACCGCCGCATTCGCTTGCCCGCGGGTCTCCCGGTCCTGCCGTGGAGACCTGCGGTCGAGCGGTTTATTTGCAGACCGGCGTGCGGATGTGAACGAGTCATTGCTCCCTAACGGCCATTTCGACCTATGATCATCGGCGTTGAAGACCGGCGTGTTATCGCAGCCCCCGTCGTCTCGGTGGTCATCCCGGCGTATCGTGAGGCGGAGAACTTGCCCGTCATCATCCCGCGCCTGAGCGAGGCGTTGAGCAACGCCGATCTGCAGGCGGAGATTATTGTCGTCGACGACGACAGCGGCGACGGGACCACGGAAATCTGTCGGGAGTTGGCCGAGCGATACGCTGTACGCTTGGAAACCCGGCGTAACGAGCGCGGATTGTCAAGCGCTGTGTTGCACGGTTTGCGTCGCGCTCGGGGCGATGTGCTGATCGTCATGGATGCCGACTTATCGCATCCGCCGGAGAAGGTTCCCGCGTTGGTCGAAGCCTTGGACGACGCGGATGTGGACTTTGTGTTAGGCAGCCGTTATGTACCAGGCGGCAGCACGGATGAAGATTGGGGTATCGCCCGCTGGCTGAACTCGAAAGCGGCCACCTTGATGGCCCGTCCGTTCACGGGGGCGGCCGATCCGATGGCTGGTTTCTTCGCGTTGCGGCGGACCACGTTCCGCCGCGCGGACGAACAGCACGAACTGAATCCAATCGGCTACAAAATCGGTCTGGAGTTGATCGTCAAGTGCGGCTGTCAACGCGTGCGGGAAGTGCCGATCCAATTCAGCAACCGGTTGCATGGATCGAGCAAACTCAGCCTCCGCGAACAGCTCAACTATGTACGTCACCTCGGCCGCTTGGCCGAATACAGGCTGCGGCATCTGCCTCGGTTGTTGAAATTCGGCTTCGTCGGCGCCACCGGCAGCGTGGTCGATCTGCTGGCCTTTGCGTTGGTGCTGCTGTTGCTGCCGGTGCCTGCAGCCCGGGCGGTGGCCATTTGGGTCGCGATGACGTGGAATTTCTACTGGAATCGCCGCTGGACGTTCTTCGATTCGCATCGTCGCAGCGTGCTGGCCCAGTACCTGCTATTCAGTGGTGCCTGCCTGGTCGGGGCGGTCGTCAGTTGGGCGACGAGCGTCGGCCTATGGCACCTTGTTTCCTTTTTCCACGCCTATCCGCTGGTCGCGGCGCTGATCGGCATCATCGCCGGTACGTTGTTCAATTTCGTTGCCAGCAGCCGTTTTGTGTTTCGCCGGTCGGCGGTGAAGTCCGCTAAGGAATGAATTGCCGGGCGACGAGTTCCGCCCCGGATAGCCCGTTTTTTTCGCAACAATCCAGAGGCAGCATGAACGTTACTCCGTGGTTACCCGTCGTGATTATCGGCATCATTACCCTGGTGGCGGCGGTGATCGACGTCCGTACACGAAGGATCCCCAACTGGTTTACCGTGCCGGTGCTGGCGGGCGGACTGTTGTTCCACGCCATCACCGGAGGATGGAGCGGGCTGCTGATGGCGTTCGGGGGCTTTGTGACGGGCTTCGGCATCCTGCTTGTACTGTGGCTGACAGGCGGTGGCGGCGGCGGTGATGTCAAGCTGATGGGGGCGGTGGGCGCGTGGCTGGGACCGTGGCATACGCTGATTGTGTTTCTGCTGAGCGGCGGCTTCGCGGCATTCTTCAGCCTGTTCGTCCTGCTGGGCGGCCTGATGCAGTACGGCTATCGTCACGTTCAGCGGCGGCACTTGTCCAAACCCGACGCGACGTCGAAGAAGAAACACGCCGGCGCGGACGCAACGGAACTGGTCCGGCGCAAGACCAGCCGCCGCGTTCTTCCGTTTGCGTTACCTGTCGCCTGCAGCACCTGGGTCATCTTCCTGTGGGTGCTAACGAAGGCCGTTCCTTAGGATGACAGGCAAGCTGCCTGTCGCCACGCCTCAAAGAGCCGCTCGCCAGGGCGGATGGGTTGCTTGACGCCGCGCTGTTGGCGATACTGGACGCCGTTGGATTGCGCGTTTGAGCGTGTTGTGGACCCCATGCCCCAGGGAGCAAGGCGATGACAGCGATGTCTTGGCAAGCCGTGAAGTGCACGCGGCGGGATTGGTTAAGATCAGCGGCCGCGGCGACAGCAGGCCTGGCCGCGGCGACGACGCGCGGATTCGGCGCGGCGGTCGAAAGCGAAGCGTTCGTGCCGATCCGAGCGATTACCTCGGGGCCACGGTTCCATTGGTTCGGCTACTACGACAAACTGGAATTCGATCCCAGTAACCGCTACGTATTGAGCAACGAAGTGGAGTTCGAGCATCGCACGCCGACGGCCGCCGACCGGATTCAGGTCGGGATGGTCGATACGCAGGACGGCGACAAATGGATTCCATTGGGCAAGAGCGACGCCTGGGGCTGGCAACAAGGCTGCATGCTGCAGTGGCGCCCAGGCACGGCCAGCGAGGTCCTCTGGAACGATCGCGAGGACGGCCGGTTTGTCTGCCACATCCTGGACGTCAAAACCGGAGCGAAACGGACGCTGCCCAGACCCGTGTACAGCGTCAGTCCTGATGGCAAATGGGCCGTGACGGCCGACTTTGCCCGCATCCAAGCGATGCGGCCGGGGTATGGCTACCAAGGCATCCCCGATCCGTGCGCCGACCAGAAATCGCCACAGGATTCGGGGATCTGGCGAGTGAACTTGGAAACCGGCGACAGCCAGCTGATTGTCTCGCTGGACGATGTCGTCAAAATCCTGCACCAAGGCGAAGATCTGCGGCCACACTGGAACTACTTCAACCACTTGCTGATCAACCCCGACGGAACCCGGTTCATTTTCTTGCACCGCTGGCGGAAGGAAGTCGACACGCCGACGGGCCGTTCCCTGGGCGGCTTCATTACGCGCCTGTTCACCGCCAATCTGGATGGCTCGGACTTGTGTGTATTGGACCCCTCGGGCCACACCTCGCATTTCATCTGGCGGGACCCGCAGCACGTGTGCGCGTGGACCAAGCCCGAGGGCCGCAAGGCCGCGTTCTACCTGTTCCAAGATCAAACACCCCACGTGGAAATCGTGGGCGACGGCGTGATGGCCGTGAACGGGCATAACACCTACGTGCCGGTCGGCGAGGGAACGGAGTGGATCCTCAACGATACGTATCCGGACCGCACCCGCCGACAGACTCCCTACTTGTTCCACGTCCCGAGCGGCCGCCGCGTCGAACTGGGCCATTTCTATCTGCCGCCCGAGTACCAAGGCGAGTGGCGCTGCGATTTGCACCCGCGGTCCAGTCGCGACGGCCGCACCGTGGCGATCGACTCGCCGCACGGTGGAGCGGGCCGCCAGGTCTGGCTGTTAGATATCCGCCAAATCGTCACCTAGCCGGGTTTCCGGACGCTCCAGGTCCAATGCCTGTCGCTGGTGGCTTGGACCGCGTTGGCATCGTAACCTAGTTGCGAGACCAAGTCGCGGACTTCGTCCAGCGTGAACGCCGCGCGGAGCGAATCCTCGAACATCTGGCGTTGCCGTTCGTTTGCCGAGCCGGCGTAGGTTTGGACCAGTTGTTGTAGCATCTGGTCGTCATCCGGCCGCAGCAGATCGCGGAGGAACAGCAAGCCGCCAGGCCGCAAGACCCGCAGGCAACCTTGCAGGGCAAGCAGCGGATCGGCAAAGTGATGCAGGCTGCCGTTGCACGCGACGCAATCGAAATAGGCGTCGGCAAACAGAAGATCCTTGGCATCCGCCTGCGCCAGCTGGACCCGGTCGATCACGCTGGCGATTTCGATGTTCAGGCGAGCCATCTCCAACATGCTGACGGACAGATCGGCCGCCATGATTCGACCCTCGAAACCTTGGCGGCACAGTTCGACTGGAATCTGAGCCGTTCCCGTGCCCAAATCCAGCAGATCGCCTTGTCCGCCCGCAGCCAAAAAGTCGGCCGCGAAACTGCGGTTGGCTTCCGAGTGATCCATCGAGTCGTATTCCATCGCCAACTCGGGCGATTCGATCAATTCCGCTTCCAGAACGCGCTGCAATGACATAAGGTACCTCAAAAGGATTTTCAGGGTTTACGGTCAGGCTCCGACGTACAGAATTCAATTTTCGCGGAGTGACGTTCTCCTTACGGCTGGGCAATCGCCCGCGAAAATTGAATTCTGTACGTCGGAGCCCAACTTGGGTAACAGTGTAGCCAACTTTGCGCCAAATTCCTCCCCGCCGACGGTGATTTCCAACTCGATAACCAGCGCCCACAGCGGCACCGCCCCGAGCTGCAGGCGGGGGATTTTGACCAAATCCTTGTGCGTACACACCACCGCCACGACGTCCGGCAGACCATCCGCCCCACGGCACAATGATTCCACATCTTCCGCCGAATAGGCATGATGATCGGGGAATTCGCGGAAGTCCACCAACTGGCAATCGCAGGTCCGCAGCGTGTGCCGAAACCCCTCCGGGTTGCCGATCCCGCAAAACGCGGCGACCCGCCGGCCTACGATCCGGCCGAGATCCTCCCGCCTGCCTTCCGCCGATCTCAAACCGCAGGGGCGTTGCACGGCCTCCAGCCACAGCGCATGGGGCGCTAAATCGGCTACCCGTCGCCGAATGGCCTCGCGATCTCCCCCGCTTACCGCGTCGCTGCGCGACAGCACCACCACGTCGGCGCGTTTCAGACCGCACAACGGCTCGCGCAACAGGCCGCGAGGAAACACGCGTTCCAGGCCATACGGCTCCAACGCATCGAGCAGCACGATATTCAAATCACGATGGATGCGGCGATGCTGAAAGGCGTCGTCCAGCACAATCAGCTCGGCCTGATGCTCTCGGATGGCTTGCCGCGCGCCTTCGACCCGCTGCGGGTTCTGCACGTGCGGCGCGCCGGGCAACTGGCCGGCCAATTCCAATGCTTCGTCGTTCGGCGTCCCCGCGCGGGCCTTGTAGCCTCGGCTGACAATCGCCACGCGCACGCCACGCGACTGAAACCAGCGAACCAACCAAGCCACCAACGGTGTTTTGCCGGTTCCGCCCAACGTCAGGTTGCCGACGCTGACAACCGGAACGTCAACCCGTTTGACCCCGGCGAACCGCCCGTCGTACCAAGCGTTCCGCCCCCGGATGATCGGCGTGTAGAGCCAACTGGCGACAGCCAGCAGCTGACGAATCAAGCTGGCCAGCCACCCGCGCCGCCGCGAGCTGATCAGATCGCGAAAACTCGCTGCATCCAACAAACGGTTTATCCTTGCTAGCGTGGCATGTTGGAGTTCCGCCTTTCGGCTGTCCAAACAACCTAACGGCGGAACTCCAACTGGGATTTCCTGCCATCCGGCCGCGTCAAGCCATTTTTGCGCAAATGGCGTCCGCCATTTCGCGGGTCCCCACCGCGGTTGGATCGTCGCGATGCGGCTTGAGGTCGTAGGTCACGTGCTTGCCCTCGGCGATTACCGCTGCGACCGCTTGCTCCAGGCGGTTGGCGGCATCCAACTCGCCCATATGCCGCAGCATCAGCATTCCGGACAGGATCAGCGCCGTCGGGTTAACCTTGTTCTGCCCCTTGTATTTCGGCGCGCTGCCGTGCGTGGCCTCGAACACCGCTCCGCCCGGCCCGATGTTCGCCCCGGGGGCGACCCCCAAGCCGCCAACCAGGCCGGCGCCCAAGTCGCTGACGATGTCGCCGTACAAGTTGGGCAGGACCAGCACGTCGTACAGTTCTGGTTTCTGTGTCAGCTGCATGCACATATTGTCGACGATCCGTTCTTCGAACTCGATGTCCGGATAGTCCTGGGCGACTCGCTGCGCGGTGGCCAAGTACAAGCCGTCCGTGTGCTTCATGATGTTCGCCTTGTGGACGGCCGTCACTTTCTTGCGGCCGTTGGCCCGCGCGTAATCGAACGCACAGCGGACGATCCGCTCGCTGCCCGGCACGCTGATCGGCTTGATGGAAATGCCCGTCACGTCCGCCGGGGTCTTGATTTTGCGATCCGATGGCAAGCTGTTGATGAACTCGATCAGTCGCGCGGTTTCCTCGTTGCCCGCCTGGAATTCGACGCCCGCGTACAGATCTTCCGTATTTTCACGCACGATCACGATGTCCACGCCCAGATGTTCGAAGAACGTGCGAACACCGGGATAGTGTTTGCACGGGCGAATGCAGGCGAACAAGCCCAACTCTTGCCGCAGAAACACGTTAATGCTGCGGAATCCCGTGCCGACGGGTGTGGTGATGGGGGCTTTCAACGCGCATTGGGTGCGCCGGACGCTCTCCAACACACTATCCGGAATGGGGGTACCCACCCGCTCCATGACGTCGACCCCCGCCTCCTGGACGTCCCACTCGATCGCCACCCCGGTGGCGTCGACGCAGCGCCGCGCCGCCTCGGCCAATTCCGGTCCTGTCCCGTCCCCTGTGATCAGCGTTACTTCGTAGGCCATTGTAGACTGTCTCCCTTTAAGCTCGTCCGCCACTGCTGGGCGATTCCAAGATAGAGCCGCGTTTGGCGAAAAGCGTATTATGCCCGGATAGGACGTGGGATCAAGGTGAGGCGTCGTCTCCGAGGTGACGCCGCCACCGGTTTTCGCTACACTCGATGTCCGCGTTGCGTTCAGCCCGGATTTTTCCCGTTTCCGTCGCGCAGGCTGCCAGCCTGTGGATTCCGCGAAAGCAGACTACAAGACCACTTTACGACCAAGAAAGTCCCTCTCATGGAATCGTCACAAGCGTCGAAAATTGTCTCCTTTGGCCTGTTGATCGCTATCATTCTGATCATTGGCGGCCTGTTTTTCAAACTCATGGCGACCTTTCTGGTTCCACTATTCTTGGCGGCGCTGTGCGTGGTCATTTTTCGGCCGCTGCATGTCTGGATCCTGTCACGCTGCCGGGATCGTCATCGTCTGGCCGCCGGATTGACCACGGCGGCCATCCTGCTGGTCGTGCTGGTGCCGGCGTTCTCGATCGGCACGCTGGCGGCGGTCGAAGGTACGGCGATCATCACGACGCTCGAGGTGGGGACGATGCGGGACAAAGTCGCCAAAGTGCGCAAACGGCTTGGCCTGGAACTGCCATTGGCCGACGAAGTCCAAGCCGTCGACGCGGCTTTGCGCTCGCTGGCTCGGCAAACCGGATCGGCCGCCCGGAGGACGGCGGAGCAAAGCCGCCCGGCGGAGGCACCGATCAAGCCTGCTCAGTTGCTGGAAATGGCCGAGGAATTGCAGCGCGAAGTGGATGAGTCGGGGACGTTTCCCCACGTCTCTATGAACGGCCTGCTGCAGGACATTCAGACGCTGACCGCAGAAAGTCCCGGCACGCCTGAGTACGGGGACACCCTCGCATCCGCGATGATCGGTTTCTATGAATTTCGTATCGCGTTGTGCGGTGGCCCCATTCGCGCCCAGTTGATCGAATTGGCCAACCCAAGCGACGACGAGATCCGTCAATGGCGGACGAGCATTGCGGACAAGACCCAAGCCTGGCTGCTGGCGGCGGGTGGGGCGACGACCGCCTTTGCCGGACAGATGATTCTGGGCGGCTTCGTCATGGCGGTGTCCATCTTTTTCTTTTTGTTGGATGGTCCCAACATCGCGGAAACCCTGATGCGGCTCTCGCCGCTGGACGATCGCTACGAACGGGAGTTGATGGACGAGTTCGACCAGATCAGCCGCGCGGTTGTCTTGGCGACGCTGCTATCGGCCGTCGCCCAGGGCATTTTGGCCGGCATCGGCTACTGGGCTGCCGGTCTGCCATCGGTCTTTCTGCTGACCCTGCTGACGATGGTCATGGCCTTGGTGCCATTTGTCGGCGCCGCGGCGATCTGGTTGCCGGCCAGCCTGTGGCTGTACGTGTACGAAGAACGCATGTGGCCGGCGATCTTCCTGGCCATCTACGGGGCCGCGATCGTCTCGACCGCCGACAACTTCATCAAACCGTGGGTATTGCAGGGCCGGTCCAAGCTGCACCCGCTGCTGGCCTTGCTGAGCGTCCTGGGCGGCGTGCAAGCACTCGGCGCGATCGGGATTCTGGTCGGTCCGATGATCGTCGTCTTTCTGCAAACGCTGCTGAACATCCTGCGTCAAGAGCTGACCGCGACGGATGCGAGTCCGCCGCCGTAGCACAGGCTGCCAGGGTGCCGGAGACAGCTATTTCCGTGCGACCAGGATCAGGTCCACGCTCGTCTGGCGATCGTACGGCTCGTCCTGGTAGCCGCCAAAGAATTCACCGCGCGACGCCCCGGCCGCGCGGACCATCTGCTCCAATTCGTCGGCTTCCAGTCCCAGCAGCGGCACGGATTCGGCCTCCATTTCCGGGGCCGCCGCCAGATCGGCCACCACCAGATCGACGAACCCCTGCCGACCGCTGCGATGCACACCTTTGAGAACCAGCACTTCGCGCGGCGGCAGATGGATTCGCTGGCATTTCTGCCACACGCAAGGACCATCCGGCAGTCGCCACAGGTTCAGCAGATGCACCACGACCAGGCCTCCGGGTCGCACGGCGTCGAGCATTTGTTGCAGTGCCCGCTGGACGGTTGGCCGGTCGGACGCCAGCGCCAGCGAGTTGCCGGTGCAGATCGCTGCATCGAACAATTCGTTCGTACTGCCGGGGTGGTCGAAGCTGCGCACGGCCCACTGCAAGCCATGCGGCTCGCCGTACCGGCTGCGAGCCCGCTCGATCATCGCCGCGCTGACATCCGCACCTTCGACGGCCAGTCCCCAGCGATGGAACATCGCGGCATGCTGTCCGGTCCCGCATGCCGTGTCCAGCACGCGGCGCACGTGACAGCGCTCGAACCAATGGCGATAAAACGGCTCCTCGCGAGCCAGTCGCCGCGGCCAGTCCACCAGGGCTTCATAGACATCCGTCAAGTCTTCAAACAGTTTTCCACTCATCTACGGTACGATCTCCAGCCAGCCCAACGACGAGGGCACATGAAAATCCGGCTCTTCGGTCCGGGGGTCGATCCAGGACATCCAGGCTTCGAGCGGCGGCGGGCCGTCCAGTCGCCGCCCGCGGTTGTGAATGCTGTCGCGCTGCTCGACCGGCCGACCGCTGCGGTCCTGGCTGAATTCCGCGCGAAACAGTCCCCAGCGCAGCTGGGCACCGGGTTGCAGGACCGGGAAACCCAGCGCCGGAAAGCTGGCTCGCGGGATGCGGCCCTCGACGACATAGCCTTTCTCCCACGGCGACGCCTTGGCTTCGACCCCCGGCCAGTTCCACGCGGGATCCAGCTGGCGATAGAAGCTGCCGCGATAATCGAACACTCGTCCGCGGGAATCGATCTCCAGGCAATAGTAGTCCTGCATCCGGTCGTCGCGGCTGAAGTAGATCTCGGCCCGATCCTCGAACACGGCGTCTTCCTCGTCCCGCAACTGGTCCAGGACCACGATGTCGTCGTCATGTACGCGAAACGTGAAGTACAGGAAATCCCGCGTACACAAGGCCCGGAACTCGGTGGCGGGCGCGGGGATCTGTTTCCAGGGAAAGATGAAGCGGCGCTCGACGGCGGCCTGTTTCCACGCAGCTTCATCCGCGCGGCCGTCGAGTTCCAGACGCGCGTCGGGCAGCCAGCGGACCGGATACGTAGTCTCGCTCGGGCGATACGCAGCCGCACCGCCGGCGGGCGTGGCGGTTTCGTCGTCCGGCTCCGCAGCCAGCGTCAAAGTCAACAACAGCAGGAAAGACATCGCTTGCTCCTTACGAACGACCCTTATGTGTCGGTAATCTCCAACCAGCCCAACGACGAAGGCACGTGGAAGTCGGGCTCCGGCGTGCCCGGATCGACCCAGCTGATCCACTCCTCGATCGGCGGCGGTCCGTCGCTGCAGCGGCCTTGGGTGTGCTTGCTGTCCCGCGCCGTCGGCGGCCGGCCGCTGCGATCGTGGCTGAACTCGGCCCGGTACAAGCCGCAGCGGAGCCGCGTGCCCGGCCGCAACGGCGGGAACCCCAGCGCTGCAAAGCTGGCCAGCGGCAGCCGGCCCGCGACTTCGTAGCCTCCTGGCCGCAGCGTCCCCCAGGTCTCGCGCCCGGGCCAACTCCAGGCCGGATCGAAGCGGCGATAGTAGGACGCGCGGTAATCATACGTCCGCCCCAGCGGGTCGACCTCCAGTGCAAAATACTCCGTCATGCGGTCGTCCAGGCTGAAGAACAACTCGACTCGGTCCTCCAGCACGACGTCCTGTTTGTCGCGAAAGTTGTCCACCAGCACGACGTCCGCGTCGTCGACGCGAAACGTGAAGACTAAGAACGCCGGATCGCACAGCGCCCGAAACTCGGTCCGCGGCGCGGGGGCGGAGTTCCAGGGAAAGGCAAAGCGGTCCTCGACGTGGGCCAACGCCCAATTCGGCGGATCCCCCCGGCCGCTCGCCGCGCTGCCGGCCTGCGGCACCCAGCGGACGCGATACGTCAGATCGCTCGGACGCGGAAGCATGGCAGAACTCATCTGGTTTCCTCAGCGGTTGCAACGTGAACCTTCAGCCCCTCGCACCAAACATCGCACGCGTTCAGCGAGTTTTAAGGACACCGGGGGGCTAACGCCCCGCCGCTCGCCATTCGCCGCCCCGCCGCTCGCCACTCGCACCAAATATCCTACGCGCGCGCAGCGCGCTTTGCCACCCCCGGGGACCATCGTCGACGTGCTCCCCCGCCCCATCGGCACCCCGTGACGCCGCGTGCCTGCAGGGCTCGCCCCGTTCCGCCACGTCGCGCGACGGTTGACCAGCGGCATTTCGCGCGGTTACCATCACGTACAGAGCGAACCTGAATGCATGTTCCGCAACCGTCGAAGTTCCAGGAGGTGGGTGTCATGTCGCGAATCATGTTGGCTGTGTCCGTGCTGGTTGGTGCTTGGGTCGGGCTGCTCGCAGCCGCGGTGCCTGCGGCAGAGCAAGGGGCGTTTCGGCTGGCGACCTTTGAAAGCGACGCTACGCTGCCTCTGGGGGACATCCTGTACTCCGAGACGTTGCAGACCATCGAACATCCGCTGCTGGCCAAAGGCGTTGTGCTGGACGACGGCCGGCAGCGGTACGTGTTGTGCGCGGTGGATTGGTGTACCATGCGAAACGCGACTCATGTCATCTTCCAGACCAAGATCGCGACGGCGGCCGGCACGCAACCGGACCTGGTTGCCGTCCATTGCGTTCACCAGCACACGGCTCCGACGTTTGACGCCAGCGCCGAACAATTGCTCCGGCAACACCCGAGTCTGCCGCCGCATCGCAACTTGAAATCGCTGGACGAGATCACGGATCGACTGGCCGCGGCGGTGCGACTGTCGCTGGACCGGCTGCAGCCGTTTGATACGGTGGGGATTGGACAAGCGAAAGTCGACCGCGTGGCCGCGATCCGCCGGGTGTTCACGCCGGAGGGAAACCTGCTGACGCGATGGAGTTCTTGCCGCGATCCCGAGTTGCGGGCGATGCCCGAGGGCGAGATCGACCCGCTGCTGCGGACGATCACGCTGGCCTGCGGCGACAAACGGCTGGTGCGGATCCATTACTATGCCACGCATCCGCAGACCTACTACCTGGACGGCCGCGCCAGTTACGATTTTCCCGGTATGGCCCGCCAGCGGATGGAGCAGGAGGAAGGTGTCTTTCAGATGTACTTTACGGGGTGCGCCGGCGACGTGACGGTCGGCAAGTACAACGCGGGAACGCCCGAGGACCGTGCGGCACTCGCCGAACGGCTGTACGACGGCATGCAGGCCGCGATTGCAGCCACCCGCACCCGTCCCGTGCAGCAGATTGGCTGGCGCACCGAGGCGGTCACTCTGAGGCCGCGAACGGACGGCGGCCGCGACCCGGAGCAGAATCGGCTTTGCCTGGAGGATCCGAAGGCGAAGCCCGAGGCGAGAATGCAAGCGGCGGGTCGTTTGGCTTGCTACACTCGTTTGCAGGAGCCGGTCGTGTTGAGTCTGCTGGAACTTGGCCCGGCCCGGGTTCTGCACCTGCCCGGCGAACCGCTGATCGCCTTTCAGCATTTCGCCTGTGGGCTGCAACCCGATCGTTTCCTGGCGGTCGCCGGCTATGGACTGGCCACGCCGGGCTACATTTGTACCGAGCGTTCGTATGCCGAGGGCGGCTACGAGCCGTCGGCGTCAGCGCTGGTCCCGGAATCCGAACAGGTGATCCAGGCGGCGATCCGGCGATTGGTCGGGGAGCCGTAGGGATTTCGAGCCCATGCGCGTCATTCCCGTGATCGACTTGAAGGGCGGCCAAGTGGTCCGTGGCATCGCGGGCCAACGGAGTCGTTACCGGCCGATCGTCAGCCTGCTGGCGTCGGATTCCCGTCCACACAGTATCGCCACCGCGTTTGTCCGCCGGTTGGGGGCAAGCGAAGTCTACGTCGCGGACTTGGATGCAATCGCCGGCCAGGAGCCGGACTGGGCAGCTTACGAACAGATCGCCGCCGCCGGTCTCCGGCTGTGGGTGGACGCGGGGATTGGCGAGCCTGGTCGAGCCCGAGAACTGGCCCACTGGGCGGCGAACGGCGCAGCGACGGCGCGCGTGGTCGTGGGGCTCGAGTCGGTGAGCGAGCCTGCGCAGTTGCCCGCGATCCAGGCCGCGTTGCCCCCGCAGGCCGGCGTGTTCAGTCTGGACCTGCAGCACGGAGCACCGTGGACCCGTTCGGCCGCTTGGCAGTCGGTCACGCCGCACCAGATCGCCGCGGCGGCCGTAGCCGCCGGATTCCAGCGGTTGCTGGTCCTCGATCTGGCCTCGGTCGGCGTCGGGCAGGGGCCGGCCAGTACGGGGCTGTGCCGCGAATTGCGAGACGCATATCCGCAGATCGAGCTGCTGATGGGGGGCGGCGTGCGCGGCGCGGAAGACCTACGTTCGGTGGCCGCCAGCGGCTGTGACGCGGTCCTGGTCGCCTCGGCGCTGCACGACGGCCGGTTGACCGCCGCCGATCTCGCTGCGGTCGGCGGTCTTTCCCGCGGCGAGTCCTGAAGCAGGCTGACGGCTGCGGCCCAATGCCACTTAACTTGCCCGCGGATATGGCGAGCCGCAAGGCGCTAGCCGCGGGCTCTTCGGGGGAAAACGTGCCAAGCGTCACCGGCGGCTAGCGCCCAACGTGTACGGCGTCGAATCAGTTACTGTCGGGATATTGCCAGCAACTTCGTCCCTTGCCACCTGGTTTTTCACCTCCCCGGGGCGAACGCCCGCATCTCACAACCAACTGGGCTTGCCTTCCGGCCACAGCGGTCCCAGGGGACCGTCTTCGCTGCAATGCAACGGCTGGCCCAGCGGCGGGGCGCCGCGATTGTACAGTACCAGCCGCTCGTAATCGGCTTGGGCGGCGTAGTCGGCATAATGGGCGGCATCCACCGCGGCCTCCGGGGCGACCGCCGCCACGGCGGCCGCGTGAGCTGCTCGAGCGGCATCGCCCCCGAACGCTTCGGCCGCATAGGGCGCTTGATCCGCCGCACACGCAGCCTGCGCGGCGAAGGCGGCGGCACGAGCGGCGTGCTGGGCGGCCGGCACGCGGCTCGCGGCAACCGCCGCGGCCTCGGCCTGTTCGGCTGCCATCGTATCATCGACGGACAAGACGTGTCCGGACGCAATCCGTTCCGCAGCCTCAATCGCCCTTGCTAAACTCGCAGCCAGTTCCGGCCCGAGTGCCGCGCGCTGAAACAAAGGCTCCACCCGCATCGCGCACCGGGCCGCATACGCCGCAATGGCGTGGGGAGGCAACCGGCTCAAGTCAATAATGAACGCTATTTCAGCCACGATGAAACCTCCTGTGTTTTCGCTAACGGTTGGCGCTGTCAGCGCCCGCAAAGAACAAGCGACGACAACGCTTCCAGTGTACCGATCTCGCCGCTCGTGGCAACGGCCACGACAGCCGCACCGATTCCAGATTATTCACAATGTCGTCGTACAGGCTACCAGCCTGTAGAAACTGGCAATCTAGGCAGGATGCCCACACCACCGAGTGCGGTTCACGAGTACCCGCACCTGTCGCCTGAAGGGCATGGGGATATTTCCCTCGCCTGCCAATTGCCTTACAATCGACTTTTTCTCGATCATGCGTCGGCATTCCTGGCCGCGCACAGCGTCAACCGAAGGAGCAAGCCACATGGCGGAGAAAGTCGTGATTATCGGCAGCGGGCCGGCGGGCTGGTCGGCAGCCATCTACGCGTCGCGGGCCAATTTGCAGCCGTTGCTGTACGAGGGGACGGTGCAGCCGGAAATGATCCCGCTGGGGCAACTGGCCTTTACGACCGAGGTCGAGAACTATGCCGGCTTTCCGGCGGGCGACATCCGCGCGTTTGTGGAAAGCGCCGTCGCCGAGGATCGCCACTACAATCTGCCGCCGGTCCCCAAAGGGCACGAGCAGAACGGCCGGCCGTACTATGCGGTCCAAGGCGTCGAGTTGATGGAACTGATGAAGCAGCAGGCGCTGAATTTCGGCACGCGCGTCATCGGCGACGACATTGTCGATGTGGACTTCAGCGGCCGACCGCTGCGAGTCATCCCGGGCGATGGTCCGCCGGTGGAAACGCACACGGTGATTGTGGCCACCGGGGCGCGGGCCAACTATTTGGGCCTGCCCTCGGAAGAAAAGTTCAAGAATCGCGGCGTCAGCGCCTGTGCCGTGTGCGACGGCGCGCTGCCGCGTTTCCGCAACAAGCCGCTAGCGGTCGTCGGCGGCGGCGATTCGGCCATCGAAGAGGCGAACTATCTGGCCGCCTTTGCCGAAAAGGTCTACCTGGTGCATCGCCGGGACGAATTGCGGGCCTCGAAAATCATGCAGCAGCGGGCTCTGAACAATCCAAAGATCGAACTGGTCTGGAGCCATGTCGTCGAGGAGGTTCTGGGCAACGACCAGGACGGCGTGACGGGACTGCGGCTGAAGAGCACCAAGGACGAAACGGGGCGAGAATTGCCCGTGGTGGGCATGTTCGCTTCGATCGGCCATACGCCCAACACGGCGTTCCTGCGCGGCAAACTGGATATGAACGACAAGGGTTACATCCGCTGGACGGCCCCGTTCCGCACGATCACCAGCGTCGAGGGCGTGTTCGCCGCGGGCGATGTGGCTGACGACTACTATCGCCAGGCCATCACGTCCGCCGGTACCGGCTGTATGGCGGCCTTGGATGCGGAACGTTACCTGGCGGCGCAAGGACACTGACAAGGGATAAACGCCCCATGACGAAACAAAGCCGAAATCCACCGGCGGAACCCCTCGTCCCGGCATCTCGACGCGCATTCCTGCAGCAGGTTGCCGCCGCGGCCGTGGCGTGCTCGGGCGCGGCGTGCTCGGGCGCGGGGTCGGTCCTGACGGCCGCCGAAGCGGAACCGGCTGCCGATTCCGCGAACTGGAAATACGCGATCTGCAACGAGACTTTCTTGGACTGGCCGCAAGAGAAGATCTTTCAGTTCGCGGCGCAATGCGGCTATCGGGGCATCGAGATTGCACCATTCACCATCGATCCGGACGTGCGGAGAATTTCTGCCGCCACGAGGGACCGGTTGCGGGAGCAAGCCGAGCGGGCGGGCGTGGAGCTGGTCGCTTTGCACTGGCTGCTGGCCAAGACCGAGGGGTTTCATTTGACCAGTCCCGACGCCTCCGTGCGCCGAGAGACGGCGGCCTATCTGGTCGAGTTGGGCCGGTTCTGCTACGACCTGGGCGGCAAGATCATGGTATTTGGATCGCCTAAGCAGCGGAACCTGCTGCCGGGCGTCAGTCGCGAGGAGGGCACGGCGCACGCCGTCGAAGTGTTGCGGAGGGTGATGCCCAAGTTGGCGGAGTGGGGCGTCGTCCTCGCCTTGGAGCCGTTGTCCCCGCGAACCACGAACTTTATGAGCACGGCCGCCGAGGCGGTAGAAGTCGCCGAGCGGGTCGATGCGGCGAATTGCCGCCTGCTGCTGGATTGCCTGGCGATGAGTTCCGAAGCCGTGCCCACGGCGGACCTGATCCGCAAGTACCGCTCGTGGCTCGTCCATTTCCACGCCAACGATCGCAACAGCCAAGGCCCCGGCATGGGCGACTTTGATTTCGTTCCCATCTTCCGG
>Ga0351937_1018_pt1 | contig 59192 bp, 37 predicted proteins | sample TotcelHT113001M9_FD_206857 | JGI IMG/M metagenome (GOLD analysis project Ga0351937, IMG submission 206857) | Enriched cells from coal bed in the Powder River Basin, Montana, United States - Total cells T11 rep2 HSBNCT.T11.300.1.M9 ... | reverse complement strand
GATGAGGAAGATGAGTGAAAGGCCGGTTAATTATGTTTTTTTATTTCATAATGGATGAATATCTGGTATTTTTCAGCCAGCATGATGATTCCCGTAATAATAAAATCGGTTTTACGGATTGCCAGGCGAATCGCAGCGGCAGCAACAGGTATTGAATGATGCGAACTGCAAGATCATCATTTTATTTTATTGCCGTTATGGCTGGATTCGGGCTTGGGTTTGCGCCCCCGGCGTCAGCCGATCTTACCAACCGGTACGTGGTCAAGGACAATACCGGGGTGATTCCCTACGACACCCTCGCCAAGGCCGCGGGCGACATCCAGACCGCCATCAATTTCGCTCAGATTGGCGAGACCGTCCTCGTCGCCGCCGCAACATATGACACCGGCGGCACACTTCTGTTCTCGGTAACTAACCGGGTGGCCATCAACAAGGCCGTATCCGTGCGGAGCATCGGCAATGATCCTGCCGGCACAATCATCAAGGGGGCATGGGATCCGGCAAGTACCAACGGTCCCGCGGCGATCCGATGTGTCTCCATGTCGCCGGGGGCGGTTATGGTCGGGTTCACCCTTACCGGCGGCGCCACGGCAACTAACGGCGATTACCGGAGCCTGTGCGGTGGGGGTGTGTTTACTTACTCCAGCACGATCATATCCAATTGCGTCATTGCCGGCAATTCAGCCTGTGGCGACGCGACGAACGGTGCCCTTGGCGGCGGCGGGGCATGCAACGGCAATTATTTCAACTGTATTTTTTATAACAACACAACGCCTTACCGGGGCGGGGCGGCGGATACGGCGGTACTGTCGAATTGCACCCTCTATGGCAATTCGGCGGGCAATGCCGCGGGATCACACCGCGGAACATTGTATGGCTGCCTCGTTTCGAACAACACCGCCAATATTGCTAATGGATACGGCGGAGGCGGGATGGGGTGGAGTGCTGCGGTTCCCTGCCGGATGTATGACTGCACGATTTACAGCAATACGGCCTGGATTGGCGGAGGCGCGGCCGATAACACGATTCTTTCCAACTGCACGGTAATGTTTAATAAGGCACTCAACAGCGGCGGCGGGGTGCGCTCCAGCACTTTGTTCAACTGCAGGATAATCAGCAATACCTCGCCTGATTCTGCGTCCGGCGCCGGCTCATGCACTCTTTCCAACTGCGTCATGATCGGCAATGGAAGCCTTTACGGGACATATTATAACTGCCTGATTATCGGCAGCCAGACTTTATTATATGGCAACAACTCCACCGTGTTCAGAAACTGTACGATTGCCGGCTGCAGGCAGATCTATACCGATCCTGGTGCTACGATCTCATTATATAACTGCATTTCATGGTCGAATCTTTTTGCTGATGTTAATGTCATGGCCACCAACTCCTGCGGGATCGCCGGCGATTTCAATAATTACACTAACACTCTTTTTGGTAATTTTACCAATAACCCGCTCTTTATGCTCGATGGTACCGGATATGGAACCAACCTTATCCCCGGCAATTACCGCTTGCAGGCGATTTCGCCGTGTATCAACACCGGCACGAACCAGGACTGGATTACCGACGCATTGGACCTGGACGGCCTGCCGCGGATATTGCGGAGCACAGTTGACAGGGGCGCGTACGAAGCCGCGCACGTGTTCAACTACGCTCCCACATCAATCACCAACACGGTCATGCGCAGTTACACTACCAACATGACCGTCTACCTGACCAACACCTCGCCTGACCTGCAGCTTTACTGGGCCTCGGCCATCACCAGCGCCTGGGCAAGCGGCCCGAGCTCCGGCGCCCCCATCGCCATCAGCAGCTCCGGCACCCTGACCGTGACCAACAACTCCCTTGGCCTGTCCCCCATAACCTATGTGAGCCGGATGATCGTGAGCGCCCTGACGAACTATCCGGCGGCCATGGCGGGCTATGCCCAGACCGGGACAGTGGACATGGTGCTGCACGTGGCTGAATTCTCACGCAACCCGACCCAGGTGACGGCCACGGTCAACCAGTTCGCCTGCACGAACACATTGGTCAGCATCTGGAACAACGGATCAGGCGACATCCCTTACACGGTCCAGACCAACGTCTCCTGGCTGGCGGTGGAGCCCTCCAGCGGGGTGCTGACCGGGAGCACCGCCCAGGCCCTGAACGTCAATTTCACCAACACCTCCCTTCCCCTCGGGGTCCATTACGGCACCCTGACCCTGGTGCCCGGGATCAGCGGGGTACCGTTTGAAATCAACGTCGAACTGACGGTCACCACCGGGCCGCGGATGACGGTCAACCCCCTCTTGCTCTCCGGATCGGTCATGATGGGCCAGAACCTGACCAACCAGTACCTGAAGGTGTCCAACGTGAGCACGGCGGGGAATATCAACTGCCGGGTAAATACCGACAAGTCCTGGCTGACGGTCAGCCCGAGCAACAGCATCGTCATCACCCCCCTGGCGACCAACACGCTCACCGTGAGCTACCAGACCTCGGGCCTGACGACCAACGTCGCCGGGCAGTCGAACTACAACGCCGTCATCACCATCACGGCGACGAACACGGACGTGATCGGCTCTCCCGCCGAGGTGGCGGTCACCCTGACGGTCAACCCGAAGGCGCGCCTGGACAAGAATACGATCCTGATAACCAACATCGTGACGGAAGGCTACGACGCCCCGTCGAAGACCTTCGAGGTCTGGAACGGGAGCGGGTACTACGCCCTGAACTACTCCTTGAGCGACAACGTGGACTGGTTCGTGCTTACGCCCTCTTCGGGGACGAGCAGCGGGGAGCATGACACGGTCACGGCGGAGTTCAGCACGGCCCGGCTGTCCCCGGGGATATCGAACGCGGTGATAACGATCGTGGGGAGGTCATTTGATGGGATGCACTCGGACAGCTCCGTCAACTCGACCCAGACGGTGGCGGTGACGATCTGGATAACGCCGCTGGCGTCGCTGGCGACGGACGCGCAGGGCGCGTACGAGTTTTCGGCCAAATACGGCCACTCCGCCGGCTCGGGCAGCTTCCGGGTCTGGAACCTTTCCACCGGCGGCGGGGTCCTGGAGTATTTAATAGCCACGAACACGGAGTGGCTGTCGGTGACGCCGGTCTCGGGGACGAGCGGCGGGGAGATGCAGACGGTCGCGTTCAGCTGCCGGTCCGAAAACCTCAGGCCGGGTAAATACAGCGGGCTGCTGACGGTGAGCGGGATAGATCAGTCCACGGGAACGGAGGCCAACAACTCGCCGACGAACATCAGCGTGGAGCTCTTCATAACGGCCAACAGCGGGTTCGACTTTGCCGGGGACGGGAGCGGGGCCTCGGACCTGGTGGTCTACAAGGAGACGACCGGGCTGTGGGAGATCAGGAACCTGCTGAGCGGGTTTACGACCAACATCATCTTCGGCGGGAGCGGGTATGTCCCGACCCCGGGAGACTTTGACGGGGACGGGGCGAGCGACCTGGGGGTGTACCGGTACGCGAGCGGGTACTGGTACATAAGGAAGATGGCGGACCAGGAACTGGCCATCTTCGGGGGCAGCTACTGGGCGGGCCCGAAGCTGGCGATGTCAGGAGGATTTACGCCGGTGGCGGGGGATTACGACGGGGACGGGCTGACCGACCCGGTGATGTACAATGAGAAGGGCGGATTATGGTCGGGGTTGTTCTCGGCCAGCGGATACGCGTATATTTCGGGTATCTTCGGCGGCCCGGGGTATGTTGCCATACCGGCGGATTACGACGGGGACGGGCTCATGGACCCGGCGGTCTACAACGAGACGACCGCACAATGGTACGTGCTTTATTCAAGCGATGGCTATTTTCTTAACTCTGGTGTGTTTGGCGGTGCTGGGTATACAGCTGCGCCGGCGGATTACGACGGGGACGGCAAGGCTGACGGGTGCGTCTACAGGGAATCAACGGGGCTGTGGATCATCCTGCCCTCGAGCAGCTTAAGCCCGAGTGGCTACGTGCCGGTGAGCGGGGTATTCGGAGGGCCGGGGTTCGTGCCGGTGCCGGCGGACTACACCGGGGACGGGATGGCTGACGCGGCAGTGTATGACGAGGCCACCGGCAACTGGTACATCGTGGCCATTGACGGCTCCCGCGTCGCCTGGCCCGTCCAGCACGGCGGATACGGCTATACGCCGGTGAGGCCATAGGAAAGGCAGAAGGAAGAAGGCAGAAAACAGACGACGGATGGCAGACGGCGGAAAGAAGAAGGAAGACTGAAGAAAGAATGCGGCATAATTTAAAAAATATAGCGGCGGTTCGAGTCCGCCCGCCTGCAACGCTTTGCGTAGCAATGCGGGCAGGCGAGAACCGCAGGAATTGCCGTTCTGTCGAACGGCCGCTACAACTAAGACTGAATCCGATGTAGTGGCGGTTCGCAAGAACCGCATTCGTGGTCTCAGACCCGCCGTCATGCTATGACGGTTCAAAAAAAGTAGAAAGGATTGTTCGAGTGAAAATCATATCTGAAATATTACGATTCAACACTGTGACGTTAAAATTGTTCCTGTGTGTTATTGCTTATTTTCTCATTGGAAAGTCCATGGGAATCGCCGGTCTGACCAACCGGTACGTTGTCAAAGATAACGCCGGCGCGGCGATACCCTACGATTCATTTGCCAACGCGGCTGCCGATATCCAAACAGCCATCTGTTATGCCAGGTCCGGAGAAACCGTACTGGTTGCGGCGGCAACGTATGACACGGGCGGAGTTGTTTTTCCCGGACGGTATGTGACCAACCGTGTTTGTATTTCAAACACCGTTACCGTCCGCAGCCTGAACAATGATCCTGAAAATACCATTATCAAGGGCGCATGGGACCCGGTAACGACCAATGGATGGCTTGCGGTGCGTTGCGTGCACATGGTGGCGAACTCTTCTCTCATAGGCTTTACTCTGACCAACGGTGCCACGGTAAGTTCGAATGATGTGGACCGTAATATTATCTCTCAGGATGCCTGCGGCGGCGGAGTATGTGCATGGGGAACTGCCGCGGCCACGATTTCGAATTGCATCATTACCGGCAACTCGGCGTGGGGCGATCGTTCCCAATCAGCTAAATGCGGCGCCGGCGTCTGTGACGGCACTTATTTCAATTGCCAAATCATAGGTAATTCCACCTTTCACTTTGGCGGGGGTGCGGAGAGCGCCATTCTATCCAACTGCACAATTGCCGGCAATTCAGCCGCTGGCGGCGGTGCATCAATGCGTGGCACCTTGTATGGATGCCTGGTCTCAAATAACACAGCGTCAGGTGGCGGCGGCGGCCTGTACGGCTGGAGCGCCGCTGTGCCGTGCAGGGCGTTTAACTGCACGATCATCACCAACAGGAGCACCTCTCACGGCGGAGGTGCGGGAAGTCAAAGCACGGTTGGTGGTACTGTTCTCTCCAACTGCACCGTGTCTTTCAACAGGTCCTCGGTTGGCATTGGCGGCGGCGCGGATCTTTCCGTCCTGATCGGCTGCTTTGTGGCCAGTAATTACTCGGTTGCCGGAGGAGGAACGGCACGCAGCAGCCTGACAAACTGCACAGTGGCATATAACTTCAACGGAGGTTCGCGCTTTGACACCAAGGTCCGCAACTCTCTCTTTTACGGCAACCAGGGTAACGCGCTGATGATCAGGAATGGCGATACCGTGGAGAGCTGCACCTTCGTTGGAAACGATAACGGTATCTCGATTGACGCGGCCGGTACTGTGGCGGTTGTGAACTGCATCAGTTATTCCAACACCGTCAACTGGACGACAAACTCGGTTAGCGGCACCGGCGCCCTTTTGGCGTTCACCAACTCCTGCACGTATCCGGCCTATCCCGGCTGGCATTCATCTAACACCACCAACAGCCCGCTATGCAGGTCCTTCGGCAGCGGCAGGGGGTTGAGCCACTCGGCAGGCGACTATCATCTGCATGGAAATTCACCATGCGTCAACGCCGGAAAAAATAATTTCTGGGTTACGAACGCCTTCGACCTCGACGGTCAGCCGCGTCTTCTTTATGGCACAATTGACATGGGCGTATATGAAGTCAGATATGAAGGCACGTTGTATAAGATTAAATGAACAAACAGGAGGTGTTATGCAGGCGATGCGGATTGTTTCTTTTTTATTTTTTATATCGTTGATTGCCATGCCCGGATGCAGATCAGCAATCTCGCAAAAAGACCTGCGTTTGGCCGCCGCGGGGCAAACGGACTATGCGGTTGTCAAGCCGGATAAACCAAGTGAAGTTGACGAGTATGCCGTCAGCGCATTGACAAATTTCCTGTTTCTGAAAACCGGGGCGGTATTCCCGGTCATTTCACCAAACGAGACATCAGCCACCAATAAATACATCTTTGTCGGATTAAGCGCACCTTCCTTGAAAATCCTGGGGAAAGAACCGCTGGCGTCGTTGAAGGACCAGGAATACGCGGCGCGGAGCGAGGGTGCCAATATCGTTCTCTACGGAAAAGGCATGCACGGCAACCTGTATGCCGTGGTGGATTTCATGGAAAACACCTTGGGGCGCCGCTGGTATTCCGGGCGCCTCATTTCGGAGAAGCCGCCGCACTGGCAAAACGGATTGGGACAGCCGACCTTTAATGTCGAGCGCGAGCTTGCGGTAAAGCCCTTCTCGCGGAAGGGAGGATTTGCGTTCAAATACCGTTTACCAAGCTATGAATGGATGTTCGATTTCCACCTGCAAAGCGGGATGAACATGTTTTCCAGCAAGCGCGTTAACCCGCTCGCGTTTTCATTGAAAGTTATGCCGCAGGGATGCCACACCTTTTTCGGCTACATCCCTCCATCGCCGAAAGAACAGCCGGAAACAAACATATTCGGCTGGGTGGAAAAGAAGGACTTTTTTGCGACCAACCCCGAATATTTCACCCTGCATACGAACGGCAAAAGGATTGTCAACCAGCTTTGTTTCAGCAATCACGGCCTCAGGAAGGAGCTGACAAAAAACATACTCGAGCATATCCGCCGGTTGAAGGCCGAGGGCCAGGAAAGGATCATGCTCGACCTGAGCGCCCATGACAACCCCGGCGAATTCTGTTACTGCCAGGAGTGCGAGAAACTCAAGAAAAAATACCAGGCTGTCGGCGGTCCGTTTTACGACTATTTGTCCGAGCTGTGCGCGCTCGTCAAGGAAAAGCATCCGGACGTCATGCTGCACACCCTGGCCTACCGGCTCAGCCAGACCCAGAAGCCGCCGGTGATGCCGGAGGGCGTGGCGTTTCCCGATAATATTGTCATCCAATATGCCAGCGTGGAGGACAACGGGGACGTGGATTGGAATCATCCGATTAACCATGGCGCCTACGAGGACATGTTGGCCTGGTGCAAACTGACACCGCACGTCTGGACCTGGTATTATCCATTCAACGGCATGCTTGACCGGCTGGTGACGGACCTGCGCCTTATGAAAAAAGCCGGGGTGGAAGGGGCGTTTGTTGAATTCTCGGGAGACTACAATGGCGCCATTAATTTTACCGAGCTGCAAATATACGTCTACAACAAACTGCTTCAGGATATTGACCGTGATGTACCCGCCCTGGTCAGGGAATTTACCGATCACCAGTATGGCCCGGCCGCAGCAATGGTCCGGGACTACCTGTGTGAAATGGAAGCAGCCTGGAAAGCTTCAAGCACGAACACGTCCTTCAGCGCCGGGAAAGGCATGAGCCGCAGGTTGACCGGGCTGACGCCTGACACGATCCGGCTCTGGCAGGAATCTTTCGACCGGATGGAAACCATGACCGCCGATGACGAACGCTTGCACGCCAACGTCAGGCGGCTCCGGCGCGGACTCGATTACCGCACGCTTGATGAATGGAATGATTTTAAAAAAGCCTGCCCTGGTTATTTTGCCGATTACATGGTTGTCAGGAACCGCCTGGGCGCTTTGCCCCCGTGGGCGGTTGCGCAGGTATCAGATTGGGAAATGAAGATCAAGACGGCCGACGCCGAAAAACCCCTGCCCACGCCTTTTGACGCCATGGAGAAGGGCATGGTTCGCCGTTTTGTCCCTGTGCGCCTCGGCGCCGGCGTTCCAAAGAATGTCATGGATCCGGGCGCGGCATTCGGCTACGGCGCGGTCGTGACCCTGCCGGACATGCCCTTCACCTTCGGCTTTTACCAGAACGACACCAAGACCCACGGCGCGAAATACACCGTGAACACCAACGACTTCTTCATGGGTGCGTATAAAATTTATCATCTCGGCGAAATACAGGTTACCCCGGACAGTATCGTCTGGTTTTCATCCCGGAGCTGGGTTACGCAACTCCAGCTGGGCGAGCGTTTGTACAGCCCGCCGGCGCCGGACAACGACAACCGCTACGACGTCCATGTTTCGCTCAAATTCGTCAGCCCCATTCAACTTACGCCGGATGAGATCAGGCAGAACAACAAATTCAGTCTGGACACGAACGACCTTTACTCGGTTTTGTGCGACCAGATCATTTTCGTTAAAAAGCCGGTCAAGCAATAGTGACAGGATAACTGAAGAACAGGAGCAAGTTTGCCCGCGCGCAAAGCGCGCGGGATTTAATAAAAATGAAAATTCAATTAAACAGGATAGCCGGAATAAATCCGGCTCTACCAATGAATAACCAAAGGTAGAGCCGACTTAATGTCGGCTATTTTCAGGGGAGACCTAATGAGCAGTAAAAAATACACGCCCGCGTTTCAATGGAAAGATAATGTTATTTATGACCATGATGTTGATATCGCCCGGTTTTCGCACGAACGACATCTTCATCTTGGCGGGGTCCGTTTGGCTCCCGGCGGGGAGCCGCTCATTGAGTGGACCCTGAGCTGGCGTCACGGCGGGATTTGTTCGACGGCAAAGCTGGAATCCATGAATGTCCGCAACGAGGGAAAAGAGAAACTGGTTATCGAGTACAAGGCCAATACGGCTGACGACAGCATGACCTCTGACACGGTGATAAACCTTACTTATGACAGGAAGAGGAAATGTTATTGCTATGACACTTCCACTTCCCTGCGCGTCAACAGCTTTCCGTTTAATTCATGGAAGGAAATAGATTCGCCGCAGTATGGAGAATACGTGGCCAGGTTTCCCGAGGAATTCGCCAATTTTCTGCCAGGGCCATCCTATTCATATTATGCGCCCGTGGATCCTGTCCCTAAAAAGTGGCAGGCTTTCGTTTACCAGAACGCCGCCGGCGGGTGGGGGTGGGTGCCGCAGCACCACCTGCATACGCCGGACAAGTATAACATCTATTTCCCATCTGGGCGCTGCAAGCTGGGCTTCGTGGATGACCCCGCCGGCAATCCCTGCATCGAGCTGATCGAGCGCGTTCCCGCCACATCGCGCGGGGGGATCTGCTGGGCCTTGAATGACATCCACATGCTGGCGGACAAAATGGCTTTTAACAGCCTTAATCACTATCGGGTCAAATATGCGCTGTATCAGTTCACGCCGGAGGAAACGGCGGAAATCGTTTCCAAAGCCAGGGGGTATGTGTACTCGGAAGAGGAAAAGGCGGCATATGACCGGCCCTGTTTCCGGCACGAGGGCAATAGTAATTTCAATTGTGATTTTGAAAACGGTTATGACCTTGAGAAGCCGGACGACAATTTCCGGTTCTGGCTTGCCATGGGGGAAATCAAATATGCGTCATGGGCGCGCGGGGAAGGGCGAGGTGGCGGCCGTTGCCTCAAGCAGGATACACCGGCGCCGGCGCGTGTTTTCTGGCAGGTGGAATCCACGAATGCACCCGTGGTAAGAGCCGGCAAGCGTTACCGTGTCTCGGCCTGGGTGAAGACAATGGCCCTGGAGGGGAAAGCATACCTGGAAGCATGGGCCTCGGACTGCAAGTCGCCGCACAAACCGCTTCCTTCCGGGGTGCCGTGTTCAAGGGAGCTTTGTAATACATCAGATTGGCAGGAGGTGGCGGTGGAAGTTGATGCGGCCGAAGGGATACGCCTTGCCGATGAAATCCGGGGAAAGATGTTCATCGCGAAAGTGGCCGTCCGCCTCGTGCATGAAGGAAAAGGCGTTTCATGGTTCGATGATGTTTCCATCCGGGAAATCGGGTAAACGGCCGGCGAATCTTAAATGTTAATGTCTGAAAATGGAGCAAATAAAATGTTAAAATACATTAACGCCGCGGTAATAATGGCATTGGCGGTTGGACTCGCGTCGTGTGATATAAAACGCCCCCCGGATGGGCCGATAACCTTATGCCAGGATGGAAAAAGCATCTGCCAGGTTGTCAGGCCGGATAAACCTTCCGCGGTGGATGATTACGCCGTGCGGACGCTGACAAATTATCTTTTCCAGATCACAGGCGCTGAATTTCCGGTGGTCAAGTCCGATGAGTTGAGCCCCGGGAAACCGTCAATTTTTATAGGCATGAGTTCGCCGGCTTTGAAATATCTTGGTGGAAAACCACTGGCGGTACTCAAGGACCAGGAACATGTGACGCGCTCCATAGGCACGAATATTTTTCTTTACGGCAAGGGCGTCCACGGCAATCTCTACGCGGTCATGGAATTCCTTGAGAACTCACTCGGGTGGCGCTGGTTCTCGGTGTATGAAAAGCCGGTCACTCCTTCCCGGCCCACTGTCACGCTGGAGCCGTTCAACCGCAAAAAGGGGTTTTCATATTTGAGCCGGGAAGTCGGGCTTTACTGGAACCAGGACTTTTACTACCAGAAAGGCATGAACATGTCCTCGGAAAAATGGGGCCGGCCGGACCAGCCCGACTCGCCCTACGTGCCCTACCTGCGCAACGACAAGTTTGTCCATAATTTGTTCGCCTATATTCCACCAACGCCCGACGTGCGCGACCTGCCAGCCACTAATACTTGGCGCAGTTTTGACTGGCTGCCGCGGAAAAATTATTTCGAGACAAACCCCGATTTCTTCAGCATGGTCAACGGTAAACGCGTTCCCAACAAGCAGCTTTGCTTCGGCAATCCCGCCTTGCGCAAGGAATTTACGGCCAATGTCCTGCGGCATATCGCCGCGCAGCCCGGCAACCGGATCATTGCCATTGACGCCGCCGATGCGACCGACACCTTCTGCTATTGCCCGGAATGCCTGGCGCTGGAGGATAAATACGGCGGCCCGGGCGGACCGCTTTACGATTATCTATTTGAGATATGCGACTTGCTAAAGGAAAAACATCCCGGGGTATATGTCAAGACACTGGCCTACCGCCGCAGCCAGACCCAGAAGCCGCCTGTCCTGCCGCCGGGTAAAAAACTGCCTGAAAACCTGATCGTTTCCTTCGCGCCGATCGAGGATAATTATTTTGCCGACTGGACCCATCCGGACGCGAAGATACAGGAAACCTATGCTGACCTTAAAGCCTGGAGCGCGATCACGCATCCCGGCAACCTCTGGGCCTGGCTTTACCCGAATCCCTATGGCACCGGGCACTACCTGCCGGTCGGAAACCTGGAGCGCAACATCAACCAGATGCGTCTGATGCACAAGGCCGGCGTGCGGGGCATTTTTACCGACCATATCGGTTGCCTCCAGCGATCCGGCTTGAGCGAGTTGCAGGGCTTCATTTTTTACAAGCTCATGAAGGATATTGATTGTGATACAACCGCGATAATCCGGGAATTCACCGATCACCAGTATGGCCCGGCCGCGCAGCTGGCGCGAGAGTATCTGGGGGAGCTCGAGCAAGGACGCAAAAACATGCGCGAGCTGCCTCCGGGGGTGACTTACAATTCACAAAACTTCGATGACCGCACTTTCCCTTACCTGACAGTGACCAATATCCACCACTGGCAGGGATGTTTTGACCGGATGGAATCATCCGTCAGCAATTCCCCGGGGCATCTGCTGAATGTCAGCATCCTGCGCCGCGAGCTTGACTTCGCCACGCTCTGGAAATGGTTTGACATGAAAAAAACATTCCCGGATTATTTCAAGGATAACGCGCCATATGCTGCCAGGATAACTGCCGTGAACGACGCCACGGCCCCGGCGGGCATGAAGCACCGGCCTTTCGGGGCCGGCGCGCTCCAGGATTTCCTGGCCATCATCCAGGGCGGGGGGAAGTCCAAGCCCCTCCCGGACCAGTTCGCCGGGGTTGCGGAAGAACGGATCAAGCAGTATCTGCCGCGCAACTATGATAACCGGACCGAGCGCAGAACCATCGTGGACCAGGAGGCCGCCTTTGGCTATGCCGCAACCGTGCATTATCCTGACATGCCTTTCGAGCTTGGGTTTTACCAGTGGATTTCGCGCAATCCGCCCCCCGGGACGCCGTCCGGGAAATCGGGGGCGCGGATTAAGATCGGGAAGGACCAGATCACTCCCGGCGCGTACCGGCTTTACGAGCTTGGCAGAATAGAAGTTACGCCGGATTCCTGGATATGGTTTTCGGCAAAAAGCTGGGCAACCCGCCTGGAAGTCGGAGACCGGATTTACGAGCCGGGGGCGGACAACCTCTGGCATGCCTGGGTTTCCATGAAATTCGACGGTCCCTCCTATGGCGGTTCGGCCACCAATAACCAGGTGCTGGTGGACAGGATAATTTTGGTGCGCGAGGGGAAAGGCCAGTTTGAGGCAAGGTAGCCGGCGCAGGGCGGTATTTTCATAATGCATATTGATAAAATAATATCCGGCCTGCAGGGCAAGGTGCTGCTTACTCCCGGAAAACCGGTATCATTGCGGCGCATCCCAGGCGGCTGGTTTGCGGATTTCGGGCTGGACGCGTTCGGGACGCTGGAGCTGAACCTGGACTCGCCAATCGCGTGCACGATCGAGGTTCGGTTGGGCGAAGTATTGCAACAGGACGGCTTGCTGTATGCGCCTCCGCCGCAAAGCAGGGAATGCAATCGGCGCTTCAGGCGGATTCCGCTGGCCCTGAAAAAGGGCAGCCACAGGTATCGGCTTGAGCTCCCGGTCCCGCATCTCGGGGACGATTACCAGACCAAGAATTGTAACTGCGCGGGCGAGCTTTCGATAAAATGCCCGCGGCAAACCGGCGAAGTAATGCCTTTCCGGTACTGCGAGGTTCGCGGCTTCAGCGGAGATATGGACGCCGCCAATATTACGCGCCTGATGGCGCATTATCCATTTGACGATAAGGCGGCCTTTTTCAGTTCATCTGACCAGAGGCTGAATAGGGTCTGGGACTTTTGCAAGCATACCATCAAGGCCGTGACCTTCCTGGGGTTTTATGTTGACGGCGACCGCGAGCGCCTGCCATATGAGGGCGACGCCCTGGTCCAGCAGCTTTCCCATTTTTGCGCCGATGCCGAGTATGCCCTGAGCGAGGGCGCGCTGGAATGGTTTTTCAGCCGGGGCACATCCTGGTGCTACGAGTGGGTTTTGTCGCTCCCGGTCCTGGCATGGCGGCATTACCTTTACAGCGGCGACCGTAACCCCTTGGAACGCCACTATACCAAACTGGCACTGGCGACGCTTTCCGAGCTCAAAGGCGATGACGGCCTGATCCGCACCGGCCGGGACTTGAAGGATCATCCCCTGGTGGAGACGTTGCGCCCCAACACCGGATTCATGCGGGACGTAATAGACTGGCCGCCGGTCATGCGTGATGATTATGTTGTTGGGGAAATCAACACCGCTGCCAACAGTTTCCACTTCGCGGCCTTGCGGGCCATGGGGCGGATAGCCTCGGCGATTGGGAAGGAAGATGAGAGCCAGAAATATGCGCTGGAAACCGACATGGTAAGAAAGGCCATGTTGTCGAAGCTCATTAATCCGGATACGGGCTTATTTGTGGACAGCTTTGGCTCAAACCACAGCTCGCTGCACGCTTCTATGTATCCTTCCGCGCAAAAGGTTATTAGTCCGGCTTCCGGCTCGCCTGTCGTTGAATTTTTAAAGGCGAAGGGAATGGCCTGCAGCGTTTTCGGCGCCCAGTTCCTGCTCGACGCCCTTTACATGGCGGGCGAGCCGGATGCGGCGCTGGCATTGATTTGCTCGGAAGGCGAGCGCAGTTGGCTCAACATGCTTAAGCAGGGGGCCACCATTACCATGGAAAGCTGGAGCAAGGAACTGCAGCCCGGCCAGGACTGGAACCATGCCTGGGCCACCGCCCCGCTTAATATCATCGCGCGCCGACTGATGGGCATCCGCCCGCTTGAACCTGGTTTCAAAAAAGCCATTATTTCCCCGGCGCCCGGTAGTCTCCAGTCGGCGGAAATCGCCCTCCCGACTCTTTGCGGCCCAATCTGCATGGATTTTGACCAAAGCGGGCGGTGTTTTGACATGAATGTGACGATTCCCAAAAATATGTCAGCCGACGTTCTCATGCCCTGCGGAAGGCCGGGGATTGAAATTAACGGCATGCCCGGTGGCGAACAATCCATTTTTTTCAACCTGCCGGCCGGAAAATATTCATTTAAGGTGAAATAAAAACAAGCAGAAATAAAAAGGATGACCATGATGACACGGAAAATTTTGAAAAGCTCTGTGAACGTATTGTTATTATCGTTCTTAATGGTTTTGTGCTCGTGCCAAATGCCGGATAATGCCGCCGTTCCTGTAACAATCTCCTCCGGAGGATCAACCGCCTATCAGGTGGTTATGCCCGGAGAGCCGGCGGCTGTTGATGAATACGCGGCGCGCGTATTGGCGCTTTACCTGAAGCAGATCACCGGGGCGGAGCTCCCGGTGGTATCGCCGGAAGCGAGAGATACGCAAAAGCCCGCCATTTATGTAGGGATGAGTCCGCCGGCTTTGAAATACCTGGGTGGAAAACCGCTGGCGGCGCTCAAAGACCAGGAGCACGTGGCGCGATCCATCGGCACAAACGTATTCCTTTACGGCCAGGGCGTGCACGGCAACCTTTACGCGGTCATGGATTTCCTGGAAAGCCAGCTTGGATGGCGCTGGTACTCTGTCTTCGAACTGCCGGTTTTGCCAAAACAGCCCACGCTGACGCTGCAACCATTCAACCGCAAGCGCGGGTTTTCCTTTGCCTACAGGAAGGTCAGCGTCCGGCGCGGGCTGGATTTTTATTACCAGCAGGGGATGAACATGGGCTATGACGGGCGGGTTGACAGTATCGTAAAGAAAAATCCAGCCGGTATTACCAATTTTGCCTGGTTTGTGTCCGAGCTGCCCGATGTGGCGGATGGCTCGCACACCCTGTTCGGTTACATTCCGCCGGACGCAACGGCGCACAGCGCCATACGCTGGCCGTGGTTGGAAAAGACAAACTATTTTGAAACCAATCCTGAATATTTCACGCAGTTGGAAAACGGCCAGCGCGTTAAGAACCGGCAGTTGTGCTTCAGCAATCCCGGGTTGCGCAAGGAATTGACCGCTAATGTCATAAAGACCATTGCGCATATTGGGGCGCCATGCCTGCTGGCGTTAAGCGCCATGGATGTCCCCGGGCCTTTTTGTTATTGCAGGGAATGCAAAACGCTCGAAGAGAAATATAAAAGCGCGGGAGGGCCGCTCTACGACTACCTTATTGAGTTGTGCTCTCTCTTGAAGGAGAAGGATCCCGGTGTGCTGATAAAGACCCTGGCCTATCGGCGCGCGCAGACCCAGAAGCCGCCGCAGCTGCCGGAAGGGCAGAAACTGCCGGAGAACCTCGCGATTGACTTTGCCCCGATCGAGGATAATTATTTTGCCGACTGGACCCATCCGGACAAACAGATCCAGGAAACCTATTCCGACCTGAAGGCGTGGGGTAAAATTACAACACATTTGTCGGCCTGGCTCTATCCGAACCCATGGGGCAGCGGCATCACCATGCCGGTTGGCAACGTGGAGCGCCTCATCAATAACATGCGCCTGATGCACAAGGCCGGGGTTGAGGCCGTGTTCACTGACCATTGCAGTTACAACCATCGGGGCGGCTGGAGCGAGATCCAGGCCTATCTATTTTATAAACTGTGCCGTGACGTGAATTGCGACACGGACGCGATCATCAGGGAGTTTACGGACAACTTTTACGGTCCGGCAGCTGAACTGATGCGAAAGTATATGAAGGAGCTCGAGGAGGAACGTAAGGCCATGATTGATCTACCACCCGGCGTGGGATACCGTTCGGGGAACACAGACAACCGGACGTTTCCCTACCTGACGGTAAGAAACATCCACCGCTGGCAGGAATATTTTGACCAGATGGAGAAGTCCCTTGCGGGCCGGCCGGAAAGCGAATTGGCCAACTTGCGCTTTGCGCGCCGGGCGCTGGACCTGGCGACCTTATGGAAATGGTTTGACCTGAAGAAAGCCCACCCGGAGTATTACGCGGACCATAAACTTTTCGTGGAGCGGGTAAATGCCGTCAACGAGATCAAGGCCCTGCCGGGGCCGGAATGGGAAGGGACAAACAGCGTTAACCGGCAGGCCAGCAAGGGCCCGGGGCCGGGCGATTTTACCACGCTGATAGAGGCGGGCGGACAGGTGAAGCCGCTGCCGGCCGAATTTGCAGGGATGGATGCTAACAGGATCAAGCAGTTTGTGCCTAAGTACCCGAACCGGCGCGCGGGCCGGGCCGTGATTCTTGACAAGGAGGCCGCCTTCGGATACGCCGTGCCGGTGGCGGAGCCGGAGCTGCCATTCACTTTCGGGTTCTACCAGGGCGACACCAGGACTCACGGGGCGAAACGCGCGGTGGAATTAAAGGAAATAACGCCGGGTGAATATAAGCTATATAAGCTCGGCGAGATCACCGTTACGCCGGACTGCCTGGTGTGGTTTGCGCGCAGCTGGGCGACCAACCTCGGGCTTGGCGAGCGACTTTACGAGCCGGGGGCGGATAATATCTGGGAAGTTTACGCATCAATAAAGTTTATGGGGCCGACTTACGGAGGCGATGCGGGGGAAGCCTTGCTGCCCAAGGCAGAGCGGATTCCCTACGGAGGAAAGCCGGAGGACCTCGTGCTTGTTGACAGGATCATCTTTGTCCCTAAAAGCGCCGACCAGTTCAAGAAACCATGAATGTCGTTATTGAGCAGATCAAATCAAAGTAAAGGAAATTACCATGAGTGCGCCAACGCCCAAATGGGTTTCAGAAGCGATCCGGTGCGGCAAAGATCCTGGAAGCGGTGCCGAAATAATCCAGCTGACGAGCGACGCTGTAATCAGCACTAATATTTATTGCGAACAAAGGTATGCCTCGGCCGACGGCCGGCGCATTGCCATTCAGCGCGTTCCATTTGGCCGGCCGGCCGAAGTGTGGGTGTGCGATTTGCCGTCTTTGCGTTTAATTCGCGCCGCAGAGGGGATTCCCCTGGCGGGCAACGCGCCGCGCAACGCGGTCTATTATTATGCCGCCGATGATGAGAATGGCCGGCTCATGCGGCTGGATCTGCTGGACCTTTCCATCCGGGAGCTGTTCCAATTCAGGAACAGCGCGCAGACAGGCGGGTTTGTGTCGCCCGATGCTCCCAAGGGAACCATTTCGCCCGATGAGCGCTGGTTTGTGGGAGGTCCCTTCCGCGTCAAGGATACAGTCTTCAGCCTGCGCGTCTTGGAAATTGCATCAGGCGAGGAAAAAACTTTATGCGAGGTGGAGGATATGTTCAACCCGCACCTGCAGTTTGACCCGGGCGATAGCGGGCGCCTGCTGGTGCAGGTCAACCGCGGCGGAAGATTGGACCAGGCTGGTGGCGTGCAGCAGCTTGCCGGACCCGCTGGGTCGACCCTGCGCGTTCTGGAGGTTCCTTCCGGCAGGATAACGACTCTCCCGGCGGGCAAACCGGATACGCCGTTTATTTCCGGTCACCAATGCTGGGCCGGACAAACCGGTCGGGTTGTCTTTACCGCCGCGCCCGGCGTGCATGAAAGCATGTTACCGGCCGCCGGGGTATATGCCGTGAAGCCTGGCGATGCCGCCGCGCGGGGCGTGGCCCTGGGTCAAACCTTCAATCATCTTGCCGTTTCTGATGACGGCCGGTTTTTCATCGTGGACGATTACCGGACCATGAAAGTTCACGTCGGCAGCCTTGCATCAGGGCGATTTCTGGAGCTGTGCGATACGCGCACCCGGCAGGGCAAGCCCCAGTACACCCATACCCATCCTTACATGACGCCGGACAACCGGTACATTATTTTTAACTCTAATTTCAGCGGCATAACTCAGGTCTATGCCGCGCGCATTCCGGATGCATTCCTTGATAAGATTCTGAAATAAATGTTCTAAATAAAATCAAACTTGATCCATGTCATATATGAAGGTTCAGGGGGATATGTCTAAAGTAACAGAAGATAAATATAAGCCTTATCACAATATCAACACAATCAAGGACCTGCTGCTGCTCCATAAAACTTTTGACTCTCCGCCTGACGCGATCAACCTGCCGAAGGCTCGTTACCCCGGCGAAGTGTTTGTCTGGCTGGACATTGATTCCACGGTGGAGAAAATATTTTCACCTTATGGCGAAACACTGTTTGTGGCCGCAGCGGATGAAGGATCGCATGGTTGGCGGTTATCATTCACACCCCACGGGTACTTGCGTTTTGAGAGCGGAGAGGGTAAAGACCAGCTCTGTGCGGAAAGCAAGGTTCCGATCACGTCGTTTTTGAGCGATGGTGAGCCGTTTAGGGTGGGGGTGGCGATCAGCAACTGTTCTTACGGACTGCGTGGCACCGGTTACGAAAAAGAAAATATCGCCTTTAATCGTATCCGCCTGTACGTGGCGCAGCGACCAGATGCTGACTTGACTCTCTGCGGTTGGGCAGGTGATTTTCTGGTCCCGGACCTGGCGGCCGTCCCCCGGCGCCTGGTTTTCCGCAGCGGTAAAACGCCTGCCTTCCGCGGAAGGATAACGGGCGCAACCGCCTATAATGTTCCGTATGCGGAAATGTTTTCTGGCGCAGGAATCCATTCCGCGGACGAAGTAATTCCGTCGGTAATCGGAGGCGGCGGTTTTCATGCGCGCTGGACAGGGAAGGATGCCATCGAGGTTTACACCCGCCCTGAATTCTTGACTACGCTGAGCGCCTGGGTTTACATGCAGATTGCCGATGTCTCAGGCCGCTTGCGCCGCGTATGCCTCAGGAGCATGTGGTCGGGAGTGGCCACCATGAACCCGACCTTTTTCATCAGCGCCGACGGCGATCATTGGGAACGGATTGTACCGGAAAAAATTGAGATGCGTCCGGATTCCACGCTTTATACCGCCTGGTTGAAACTTGACGCCCGGCAGGCCCGCAAATGCTACATTTCCAGCGCCATTCCTTTTCTGCCGCGCCATCGCGAAGAATTCCTTCAATGGGCCAGGGTGAAAATGGGCGCCAGGATAACTGTGCCCGGCCGGTCCGTGGAAGGGCGCGAGATCCACGTGGCGCGAGTAGGCCCCGATGATCCCGGGTTGTTTCATGCCGTTTTTATATGCGGCCAGCACTCCCCGGCCGAAACCATGTGCGCCCATACGCTGCGGCCGATGCTGGAGGAAGCAATGAAACTGGGGATCATGTCCAAATGCGTTTTTCACCTTGTTCCTACAGTGAATGTTGACTGCGCTCATTACGGCGGCAATGGTCTCAACACCAAATGCCGCAACACCAACCGCCAGTGGTCCGAAGGAATCCAGCCCGAAAACAAGGCGGTAATTGATTACCTGCAATCCTTGAAAGAAAACGGATGCAGGATCGGCTTGGCCATCGATTTCCATGCGGGAGGCTGCTGGCGCAATGCCGTGACTTTCTATCACGGATCGAAAGAAGACAGGAAACTCGGAGATGATTTACTCAAACGCCAGCAGGTCTGGCTGAAAGATTTTGAACAACATGCCGGGATTCGATTCCAGGAAAGTTGTTCCATGTCTTGCGGCAGGGGTTACGCCATTGAGCGCGTCATTGACATGTTCAATTCTCCCGCCTTCCTGATCGAACTTAGCCTGGCCAGTTATTTCGACCCAGGCCGGAAAGCAACGCGCGTATTTTCGCAGGAATGCATTGATATGGCAGGGCGCGGAATCGCCCGGGCAATCGCACGACATCTGCAGTGCAATGAATGAAGAGAGTAAATTAAAGGGAGACAGGCATGCGCAACAAAAAGACAGTCATGACCAAAACCAGTCTCATGGCGGCTGGCGTACTTTCAGTCGTTCTGACCGCCGGAGCGGAGATTCGTTTCGGCGAGCATAGCGGCCGCCACCGCGAGCACAGCCGGAATATAGCCCCGCAGGGGCAATTTTTCGCGACAACCGATTACGGCGATCTTGGACAGGACTGGAATCTGTATTTGCGCGGCAAGGCCGTTGACAAGCCCGGTGTGTTGCCATCCCGGGGAGGTCCCTGGACAAGCGATGGCAACCGGACATTGTTCGGCGTCAAGTTCGAGTATCCCCTGGGCAAGCCGCGATATGGCCAGGTTGACTACAGCAGTACCATCCCCCTGGTTGACCGCGCCATCATCTGGTGGGGCGGGGACTGGTGGGGCGGGGATGTGCCCGCCCCGGGCACCTGGAGAGCCTGTATCCTGACCACGGATGACCAGCTCATCAAACTGAAGCCGGAGCAGCCGCGGCCCATTTATCCGTCGGATCGTACGACCATTGACTTTGATCCGGTCCGGATCAAAACTTTTTATGTCGGGCTCAAGGGACGTGAAGACGGCATCACTAATTTCGCTACGGTTCGCGGCATCAAGCTGCTGGCGGCGGCCGATCGGAATTTTTCGGTGACGAACCAGATGTTCGTTTCCTGGCCGGATTTCTATCAGGCAAGCTTCAGTAGTTCCTTGCCGGGTATGATAGACTATGTGTTGTCATCTACACCGTTCCTGCCTTCCAGCGGCCATTTGAATCTGTTATACGCCATGACGCCGTTCATGGAGTACAAAGGCGCGCGGCTGGAGCCGGTTGTCAAGGACTATCCTGTAACGGTAAGGGAGTCCGAAGCGGCCGATACACTGGAATATACACTGACGTTCAATGTGCCGGATGCGTCGCCTGTGGATGTGGCGGTCAGGTCTGTTTTCCGGCCCGGCGTCGAAAAATCGCTGGATTTTCATTTGCATGCCGCGAATTTGCCGGAAGGCGCCCGGATCGGATACCGGCTTTACGGTCCCGATACGGTGTTCGGTGCGCTGGCGGATACAGCGCCGTCCCTTTCGGGCGGTACTGTTGCGGTTGAAACCCCGGCGGGCCGGATGGCTTTTTACCTGAAAGGTTCCGGCCGGCTTGGCCTATCACGGGTGAACGTTCAAGATGCCGTTGCACAGGGGGTACCCCGCATAATACCCCGGGGATATACGGGCCCGGTAGGCTGGGTCAGGCTGGAGACATTGGCGGCGGGCGCGGAGCTGGAGCTGGCGATTACCCTGCCGCTGGGGTCGGCCGGCCAGCCGCAACCGGAAATGCTGAATTACACCTGGCGTCCGTCTTTGGCGACAGGCGGCGATCAGGGGATCGCCCCGTTTCAATGGTCCGACCTGGAGTTGCTGGAGGAAATTGATTGCGGGAACCCGGACGATCCCCATGTGTTTTACGATGCCACCAACGACCCGGCGCTGGAGACGCTGATAAAGAAACACGGCAAAGATAAGCTGCGGCCCAGCGGCCAGGTGCTCTGGGGCTGGCTGGCTTGTCTCTTTGCCGACAATATCCGGGATTTTGCCGTCCCGATGGAGACGATTGAGGGACAGCGTTGTCGCGTCATACCGGATGTCATGGGCAGCTATTTCCGTTATGATCTCAATACCAGGTTGTCGGTCAGAACGCCCTACCTGGTCGTGGTGGAGCATGCCTTCGACCAGTTGCGGCGCGGCGCATTTTATTCCATTTCTTTCGATGAAAAAACCGGAGATCTGGATATGCAACGCAACCTGGTGGGCGCCTTGGAAACCGAGCTCAATTCCGGCGGCGGGTTCAAAACCGAGGCGGTGCTGTGCTATCACGATGGCTTGCGGGCATCTCCGTTGCGGGGAGTGAAGACGCGCGACTCGATTGTTTTTGCCAACAAGACCCATTCCGGGCCCTGGCTCACAGTGCCGGGACTGGCAGTCCGGCGCATTCGCCTGTACCGGGTGAAAACCATGCCGGAGCTGCCGGATATTGCCGCGCTGGTTCCCGTCCCAGAACGTCAGCGCACAATCACCTTATGGACGGAGATGTGCCTGGGCCCAAGCGCCATGTATCTGTTCCAATATCCGCGGCTGGCCGGTTACAACGGCATCATGACGCATGCCATGCAAGCCAGCGGACACTTCGGTCATAACTGGCACGGGGCGCCCGCTGATCCTTACGGCTGGAATCATATCGGAACACTGGCCGGCAACGAAATGGTCTTTTCGGCCGCCGGGGAAAAGGGGTTGTTCATCACCACGCATTTGGGCGACCTGTTGCACCTGGGGTTTGAGGGCAGCGATTACCACAGTTTCATCCAGCCTTGGGATTGCAAGGGCGAAATTATCCCATTTCAGCCGACGCAGGCTGAACTCGATCACATTTCCGGCGCCCTGCGCAAGGTGATGCCGAAGCTGGCCCGGTATCGGTCGCTGAGGGATATCTCCATGTACTTTCTGCCCGGAACGACGCTAACCCGGCGCAATATCGAGGATTTTTGCGCGGCCACCGGGGCGCAGATAACGCCCGCGCCTCTTGCGCTGGAAAATCTCCATGCGCTGCTGCGCGGCGGGCCGGGGCTGGTCCGGCAGTGGCAGGAGTGGGCTTGCGCCGCACGTTATAAGTTTAATCAATGGCTTCTGGCAGAACTTCAGCAATACCGGCCGGATATCTTCATCACCCTGGTGCGCTCCTGGGATCACGGGCTGCTGCAGTACACGACGTCTTACGATTCCATCCCGGGCGCCGATCGGCAGGCTTTGGCGGCTGTCGGGTTGAAGACCTATGTGGACATGCTGCGCCTGATTGGGCTGGATCCCGAACTCTACGCCGGCAACCCGGGCTTTTCCCTCGAGCTGGAGGCCTCGCCCCGCCTGAGGGCAGGCAAGGAGGTGCCGGACTATTATGAGACGGACTGGTTCCGTCAACTTAGGAGCGCCTTCAGCCGTGGCGGCCTTGGCATGATGGTGCATTGCGCCACCCTGGAATCCGGCGTGCCGCTGCAGGCATATCATTGCCCGTTCATGGCGCCCAGGCTGGACTATCGGCGCGAGCTGATCCGGGCGTTATTGTTCGCCAATCCCCGCAATGTTACCATCGGATCCTATAATTGGCCGTGGGGGCCGCGCCTGGCCGATTTGCGGGAGTTTGCCGTTCCCTACCGGCTATTGCCGTTCGCGGAGCCTGAAAAGCATGACGGCGTTATGAGCGATACCGCCGGCCAGGCCGTCATGCGGCGCTATGGCGATCGCTACGGATTGATAAACGCCGGGAATAGCGATACGACCGTCACCTTGGAGTTGCCGCCCGGCAAAACGACCGTCACCGATTTTTCGGAAGGTGTTGCCGGGAAGCTGGAGGCGTCAGCGCAGCCGGGAGGTAAATCCGCCGTGAAAATCGCGATGCCGCCCTGGTCGCTGAAAACATTGGAAATCAAATAAGGTTGGGTTGCAGGCATAAGCCCGACCCGGGAGTATAATTATGAAAACAAAGATAGCCGCATTAATGCTGGCCGCATGTTTATCGCAATCCGTATGCGTGGGATCGAAAGTGTTGCTCCTGCCGGCCCTGCCGGATGCTAAGGTGCCGGTTATGGACGGGACCTTGCAGGACCCGCTCTGGCAGCAGGCCGCCGCGCTGGATCTGGGGGAAACGGTCATGCAGTTGCGTCCGGCTGTTGCCGGGAGCGCGACGACCCTTCGCATGCTGGTCGGCAACGGCAATCTGTACCTCGGTTTTGAGTGCCGGTTCCCGCCGGAGTATTTGCCGCAAAGCCGCATGCGGGAGCATGACGCGCCGGTCTTCGAGGATGAAAGCATTGAATTTTTCATTGCGCCCGACGGTCGTCCCGGGGAGGGCGGCTATTATCATTTCGCGGTAAATTCACGCGGATCCATGACCGAGCGCCGTAATTTCGATCCGGCCTGGAATGCGGAATGGCAGGGCGCCGTAAAGGTTGGCGAGGATCGTTGGACTGCCACGCTGACCGTGCCGCTCGCCGCGCTGGTTGATGGCGGGCCTGGCGGGCATTATTGGCGGATCAACACCTGCCGCAATATCTACGACGGCCGCGGGGCTTTTGTCCAGGGCATGACCCTGGCGCGTCCCGGCTATTATCATCCCGGCATTCCGCTGCTGGTCGGCCCGGTTGGGGCTCCTGAATTATTGTCTGCTGTTAATGCGGCGCTGGCGGAGATGGAAGGCGTGTTTCGTCCGCACCTGAGCGGCGCGATCAAGCGGCAATACGATCGGTTGATCGGGTACAGGAAAGAACTGGAGGCGGCGGATGCCGCCGTTCCGGTGGAGAAAGCCGCCGTTATTCTGGAAACTGCGCTGGATAACGCGGGCAGGCTCGAAGACATGATCATCTGGAACTACATGTTTGAGTGAACAATATTTTGTCCTGGATAAATGCGCCAAGAACGGAGATATCCCATGAGATCTGAAAGTGCATGCCTGGCGGCGGCAGCGTTTTGCCTGTATTGGACTTTGGCCTTTGGCGTTGCTGAAAAGGCCGGTTCTTCCAGTATTGATATTCCCAAGTTGGAATCTTCCGTGGATATTGACGGGCAACTCTGGGAAGACGCCTGGTCCCGGGCCGCGGCGTTCACGGTCAACGAGGAGGTGGCGACCCGCAAGGCCACGGGGGCCATGCTGCCGCCCGGTCATGAAACTGCATTGAAAATCTGGAGGAGCGCCGATGCCCTTTACCTGGGATTCCGCTGCGAGAATCCGGATATGCCGATGTTCATGAATGCGCAACCCAGGGGACGTGACGGCGCGCCTTTTTCCGATGAATGCATCGAAATATTCATCACCACCCCGGCTGGCGGCAGCCGCTCTTCGCGCCAGTTTGTCTTTAATGCGCTGGGGAGCATGTATGACGGCACATGGTGTTCCGGAGCTCCCGACAAGGAGTGGAATGGCGAATGGCAGGTTGCCGCCGCCATAGTACGCGGCGCCTGGTATGCGGAGGTGCGGATCCCGTTGTCCGACCTGGGGCGGCCCGGTTATATTCTGATCAACTGCACCCGTGTAAGTTACGGGCAGGGCCGCAAGAGCCGGCTGTCGGCCTGGCAGGCCCCCGGGTGGTTCGATCCGGTTTTCCGGATTGATTTGGACAAGTGAATCAATATGCTGGAATGGAATTAGGGGAACTGTGCAGCATGCATGAAATATTTAATCCATGCGCCTGCCGCTTCGGTGCGTTTGCCAGGCATCGAAAAGCGGCGTTTGGCGCGACTGTTGGCCTGTGCCTGGTGCTGGCCGGGACGGCCGCGGCCGACCGGTTTGTCATCAAGGATAATCCCCATGCGGCGCCGCCTTACACGTCTTGGGCCACGGCGGCCGGCGACATCCAAACTGCCGTTGACGCCGCCCGGGAAGGGCCTGTTGTCTGGGTGCGTGCTTCCGCGCCCGGCTCCATTTTGACGGAAAGATCCTATCGCGCTCCGGGCGAGACCGTCTGGGTGCGGGCCGGGGTTTTCGATGCCGGCGGGCGGCCAAGCGGACGTTGGCGGGAAACGCTGACGAATCGTCTTGTCATCAACAAAGCCGTCGTGGTGCGCAGCGAACATAACGATCTGGAAAACACGATCATCCGCGGTGTGCGGGCGGGTAACGGCCGGACCAATGGACCCGATGCCATCCGTTGTGTTTATATCGCCGACGGCGCGTCGCTGATAGGGTTTACCCTGACCGGCGGGGCCACGGTTACCATGGATGAAACGCGGGCCACCGGCGCCGATCGCAGTGCCGGGGGCGTTTATGCCCAGTCCGTGGCGGCGGTTATATCCAACTGTGCAATTATCGGCAACGCGGTTTCCGGCGATACGCGCCAGGGAAACGGCGGCGGTGGTGTTCGTAACGGGACGTATTATAATTGCCGTATCATGGACAACCACACGCCTTACCATGGCGGCGGCGCGGATCGTGCGGTGCTTTTCGATTGCGTGATTTCCGGCAATACGGCGGGCGGCTCGGGCGGGGGCGCCAACGAAGGCATGCTTTACGGGTGCCTGGTCGCCGGTAATACAGCCTCCGGCGCGGGTGGCGGGACCCAGGGCGGACGCTTGTCCGAATGCACGCTGCTGGGCAATCGTGCCGGCGGGCATGGCGGCGGGCATCACGCCCAGCCGTACTCATCCACCCTGGAAAAATGCGTGCTGGCACACAACGCTTCCGGTCGCGCCGGCGGCGGCGCTCGCGGCGCTTATATGCGCCATTGCCTGGTGGCGAGCAATACCGCGGCATTGGTGGGGCCCGGGCTGCATGAATGTATCTTATCGGATTCAGTCCTGATGCATAACGACGCATCGCGCAGCCGGTTCAATAATTGCCTGTTGGTAGGATGCGGTGCGCAGATGCATGGCGGACAGGACGACACGATCAACTCCTGCACGATCGTGGGCTCCCGGCGCGAGGGAATTATGACAACCGGGACCAACCTGACACTGGTTTACAAGACAATTTCATGGGACAACGGCGCGCCGGATGCCGGGGTGCGGGCCACGGACTCCTGCGGCATTCCCGGGCCGCGCAATAATTATGACGACGCAGACAGGGGCAATACCACCAATCCACCGCCGTTCGCAATTGTCGGCGAAGGAGTCGGTTCAGGGCACAGGCCCGGCGATTATCGTCTGCGGCCGGGAGCCTCCATTCAAGCGGGATGTAATTTGGGCGGGCGCATGGCGTTGGCAGGCGATCTTGAAAATATCATCGGCGAATGGAATCCGCGCGTTCCACGGCCGGAGCAGTAGTTTAAAAAAGCGGAAAGGATTCAGGATGTGCACTAATGAATCTTCCATAATTGGGTGGCAACAATAACGGTCATTTTCTTGAGGAAAAGGCGAATTTCATAAAGGGAGCAACTATGCCGATTCAAATAATCAAAAATGCAATCCTTGCGGCGGCTGCAGTGGTTGGATTAAACCTGCTTGGGGGTTGTAAATCAGGACAACCATTGACGCTTGCCCGGGATGGAAAGACCGAATATGTAATCGTTGTGGCGGATGACGCCAGCGGGGTGGATAAATACGCGGCTGCGGAGCTTTCTCGCTATCTCAAGCAGATCGCCGGCGCTGACTATCCGGTGGTGGAGCCAAAAGATATGGATCCGGCAAAGCCTTGCATTTTTATCGGCCTGAGCTCGCCGGCCCTTAAAATCCTCGGCAAGGACCCAATGGCCGTATTCAAGGATCAGGACAATGCGGCGCGCAAAATCGGTAAAAATATATTCCTCTACGGCAAAGGATTGCATGGAAACCTTTACGCAGTGATGGATTTCCTCGAAAATTCGCTCGCCTGGCGCTGGTTCTCGGTCTTTGAATATCCGCTCCTGCCGGAAAAAACAACCGTTACCATTGAGCCTTTCAACCGCAAGCAGTCATTCTCCTTCCGGTACTGCCTGCAGGACCTGCAGAGGAGCATTGATTACGGTTACCAGATGGGCGCAAACCTTTATTTTGACCAGAAATTCAGGGGCAAGACGGATTTACCCAGGGAGAAGAGAGCGTTTGTCTCGGCTTTTCATGAGGTCGAGCACGGGGCCGGCAACCACCATACGTTCTTCAGCTTCATCCCTCCAAGCCCGGATAACCGGTTCGTGGCCTATTTCGACTGGCAAAAGAAAAAAGACTATTTTACGACAAACCCGGATTATTATTCGATGAACGCCGATGGAAAACGCGCGCCGCGCCAGCTATGCTTCGGAAATCCGGACTTACGCGCCGAATTCACAAAGCAGGCCATGCGTCTGATCGAGGTAGAGGGCGACGACATCACGGTCTGCGTGTGCGCCCTCGACACCCCGGATATGTTTTGTCACTGCCCGTCTTGCAAGGTATTGATGGATAAACACCAAAGCCCGGGCGGGCCGCTCTATGATTACCTGATAGAGCTGTGCGGCATCCTCCAGGAAAAACATCCCAAGGCGCATGTCTACACGATTGCGTATCGCCGTTCCCAGACCGAAATTCCCCCGAAGCTTCCGGAGGGCGGGAAGCTTCCTTCGAACCTGATTGTAAATTTTGCGCCGATCGAGGATTGCCTCTTTGCGGATTGGACCCATCCAGACGAAAATAACCAGGAAACATACCGGCACCTGAAAGAATGGGCGAATATTCTTGGAGAGGGCAACCTGATGTCTCTTTATTACGGCCCCTACGGCGCAGCCATGTACCTGCCTATTGGAGATATTGACCGCCTGGTCACCAACATGCGCCTCATGCACGCGGCCGGCGCCCGCGGGATACAAATGGACCAGGATATGCACAGCCGTTCGGCTTTTAGTGAATTGCGCAATTATCTTTTCTATAAACTCCGGAAGGACGTCAATGCCGATATCGGCGCCATCATCAGGGAGTTTACCGGTTACATGTACGGTCCAGCGGCGGAGCTGATCAGGACTTATTTGAATGAGCTCGAAGCCGCCCGCAAGGAAATGATCTCGAAAGGACTGCCGATGGGCGTGTCATTTCATGCCCCGCTTGAGCAGAAAAATTTTCTATACCTGACCCCTGAAAACATCCATCGCTGGCAGGGTTATTTCGACAAAATGGCGGTTCTGGCCGCCAAGGGACCAGACCGGTGCCGCGTCAACGTGGAACTTGCCCGGCGCTCGCTCGATATAGCCACGCTCTGGAAATGGTTTGAGTTAACTAAAAAATACCCTGAAATATACCGCGACCACCAGGTGTTTGTTGAACGGATAAGCGCTGCCGAGAAAAATACGCCGTTGCCCATGGCGGCATGGGAGCAGGAGCGGGCTTCCCGCCCGGAAGGTTTTGCCGAGATCAGGCGCAAATGGATGCCATTGGGCGACTCTGTTGTCAGCGACCTGGCGACCATCATAAAGGGCGGCGGCCAGGTCAAGCCTTTGCCGCAGGAACTTGCCGGACTTGATCAAAGCCGTGTCAAACGATTCGTGCCCGCCAACAGGTTCTCGGTTGTTGGCAAGGATTATCCGCCCGTCGGTGACCGCGTTGTGCTTGATCCGGATGCCGCCTTTGGGTTTGCTGCCACCACCTACCTGCCGCCACAGCATCCCGGGCAGAAATTGCCTTTCACTTTCGGTTACCGGCAGGAGCGGAAATCGCCTTCGATCACGCGTTCAATCAAGCTCGATGAAATTACCCCCGGCGTTTACCGTCTTTACAAGCTGGGGGAAGTCATTGTAACGCCTGCGGCTATGATCTGGATGCCGGAATGGTCGTGCTCAACTATCCTGGAAATCGGTCAACGTCTTTACGAGCCGGGCGCGGAAAACCGCTGGGAAGCCTATCTGTCGCTTAAATTCGACGGCCCCACCTATGGCGGCCCGGCCAAGGAAGACCGTGTCCTGGTTGACCAGGTGATCATGGTTCGCAAAAGTGATGATCAGTTCAAGGCAAAATGATGTTTGTTTAATTCAGGAAATATAAATGCAGGATTAACGGGAGGTTATTATGTCGGTTGCCGATGAAATGAACAGCAATGCGCAAAAAGGCGGGAATCCATACCTGGCGGAACTTAATCGCCGGGTTGATGATATTATGGGCAAGGATGTTGACGCCATCCGGTCAAAGGATTTGGGCATGAAACACATCAACGCCGACAACGACTGGATATTGCCTAAGCTGGCAGGGATGGCGCTGCTCCTGGGATACGCATGGAATTCTCCGCAAGCCGCCGCTTTCAAACGCAAGGAGGTTTGGGCCCAGCTTGAAAAATTGATCAACCGGCTGCTGGGCAGCTGCCATAACGGCAAGTGGTGGAGGGAACTGCCGGGCACAGGTGACCACAATATTAACCGCTTTACGCTTGTAGCAGTGACCGATTTGTATTTACGGATCGGCCCATACCTGGGCGAGGAATTAAAAAAGAAATATTTAAAGGTGATCGAGCAGGCCGCCGAGGTGCAGGTCGGGGAACACGATCAAGACAGCAACCGCAGCCGCGGCAAATACCCGAACATGGACTCCTATTTCATGCTGATCATGGAGGAATGCTCGCGAATCCTCAACCGCTCCGAGCACCACGTGCGCGCCATGAATTTCCTGGGTTACCTGGAAGACTGCCTCTTTGACGGCGGCGGTTTTGTCTATTTCATGGGCACGAACGAATGTGAAGTCTATCACCAGCTGGCAGTCATGACGCTGGTGCGTTTATGGGAAGTTACCCGTTCCCGGCGGGTGCTGGATCTCCTGCAGAAAACGCTGCCGTACTACCCGAATGCGGTTGAGCCATCCGGCGTTGTGGAATATTACACGGATCCATTCTGGAAACATTACTGGAGCGAAGGCACCCCATATGCCCTCGACGCGCTGGCGACCCTCTTCCCGGAAGCTCCCGAAGCCGGCGAACACCGCTACCTGGCAAATGCTCTCCGCAAAGAAAAAGAAGAGACAAACGAAATGTTCCTGGTGTGGGCCATGGATTTGTGGCGGCCTGAAAAGGGGGTCAAGCCGCGCGAAAACTGGATCAGGTACGATGCCAGCCTCCAGGGTCCGCGCGGGCGTTCCGGCGCGTTTTCCTGGGCGGGCACGGCCGGCGTGTGCCAGGATACTTTTGTCGGCGCCATGGTCGCGCACTCGCCTGACAAGTATTCCGCCCTGCAGGCGGCCGGGATAGATATCTTGCTGGAAGAGCCTCCGATAAAGCAGCCTGAATCGGCCTGGTTTGGAAGGCGGCTTGGCACATCTGCGTACGTGAGCGGATATGATTACCTGCGCCGGATGGTTGTAACTGAAAAAATGGCATGCATGGCAATCTGTTCCCCGGTTTATGGAGGCGGGATAGGGTGGAACCATTTCCTGCCGGAAAGCGGATGGCACATGCGCCAGGTGTGGTATTTTGACCCGCAGCGGATTATCGGGATGATGGTTGTCGAAGCAGTTTACGAGGACTGCTCGCCGGCAAGGTCGGTCAATATTTACGCCCGCCTGGGCGGCTCCGAAAGCAAGGTTGAAGAGCAACAGGGCGTATTCATCCGCGGCGACTTGCGGCTGCGCGTGGTTGCAACCAATTTGCCGTCACGCGTACTTAAACCGGCTTATCGTTTTTGCACGGACAATGATTTCAAGAGCACGGAACTGATCCTTTCGGAAAACATAACCGGCAAACCTTCCAAATCATTCATGGCGCTCATGGAAATTTATCCGTCATCAGCTAAGCAGGCGGATATTGCACCCGTGGCACCCGGTCAGTTGTGTGGATTCAAGGCGTCGGCAGATAAAATGGACGTGATCGTCGCCTTTAACGCCGGCAATGCTGCCGTGGACTTGAAAGGGTTGAAGTCGCATGCGGGAAGCACTTGTTATCTGACCGCATCCAGCCAGCCCTGTGTGCGCTCATGCGATAACGGCTTTCCCGGAACCATCGGGCAGGGAGAATTGATTGTTGCGTCGGCTGGCTGATTTTTGTTATACGCTCGCCATTGCGTAAAGAAAAGATACTGTCAAAAGGAGATATATCGCGATGAAAGTTGTCCTGATCGGTGATTCGATCCGCGGCGGTTACCAGAAGCTCGTTGCCGCAAAGCTGAAAAGCAGGGCTGATGTCTGGTGGCCGGCCGATAATTGCCGCCACATCGTCTGGACCCTCGACCATTTCAAGGAATGGATTGAAGACCAGAAGCCGGACATTGTTCATGCCAACAACGGAATTCACGACGCCGCCTTCGACGTCTATGGCGACGGCGAGCCGCAAATACTCCTGGAGCAATACCGCCTTGGCTTGAAGAGGCTGCTGGCGCGTCTCAAAAGCCGTTTGCCCCAAACACGCCTGATCTGGGCCACGACCACGCCGCGTTACTGGAAACTGCCCGGCCGCCCGCAGAAGGAATGGCCGGTCTGGCCGCACATAGCCCGCTATAACGACGCGGCTATCGAAATCATGCACGATGCCGGTATACCGGTTAACGACCTGAACCGGGTTGTGATGACCAGGGGCGTTACGCGCTGCATCTGCAGCGACGGCTGCCATATGACTACCTTCGGCAGTAAGGTTCTTTCCGAGGCCGTGGTTAAAGCCATCCACTCCGCAATGTAGCCTATAGCGCAGACGGTATATAAATGCAGCTGACAACTTACGCGTCAAAAATAATCCGGAACTGGATGCGTATTGCCATGCTCCTCGCCATGGCATGCGCCCTGGCGGGAATAATCTCCTGCCAGAAGGATGTTTTGCATCCCGGCGGTCAGCTGCGATTGGCCTCGGACGGTGCCACCGCATACGCAGTCGTCAAGCCGGAAAAGCCAACGGCAGCGGATGATTATGCCGTCAGCGCCTTGACCAACTTCCTGTTTCAAAAAACAGGAGCCATATTCCCGGTTGTTTCGCCCGACCAGGTGTCGCTGACCAATAAATATGTTTTTGTCGGCCTGAACGCGCCAGTGTTGAAAATCGCAGGGAAAGATCCCCTTGCGCCCTTAAAGGACCAGGAATACGTGGCGCGTAGTGCGGGCGCGGACATTTTCCTTTACGGCAAGGGAATGCACGGCAACCTGTATGCCGTGGTGGATTTCATGGAAAACACGCTGGGGCGACGCTGGTATACCGGGCGACAAATCGTGGAAACTCAGCAGTGGAAGCGCGAGCCGGGCTGGCCGGTTTTTGCCGCCGAACGCAACCAGGCTGTCAAGCCGTTCAACCGCAAAGGCTCTTTTTCTTTCGCATACAGACAACCCAGCGGGCGGGGAATGTTTGATTTTCACCTGCAGAACGGCATGAACATCATCGGTGACAAGGACCATCCCGCGGAAGACTATTCGCTCAAAGTCATGCCGGTGGGGTGCCACAGCCTCTTCGGCTACATTCCGCCTTCGCAGAAAGAACAGCCTTGGGCAAGCACCTATGGCTGGATTGAAAAGAAAGATTATTTTGCGACCAACCCTGGATTTTTCACCATGAACGCGGCGGGGCAGAGGGTGGTTGACCAGCTCTGTTTCAGCAACCCGGACCTTCGGAAGGAGTTTGCAAAAAATGTCATGGAGCACATCCGCCTTCTCAAGGCCGACGGGAAAAGCCGCCTGTTGCTTGATGTGAGCGCCATGGACAACACCGGGGAGCTTTGTTTCTGCCCGGGCTGCCAGGAATTGAAAAAGAAATATCAAACCTTGGGCGGCCCGATATTCGATTACCTGTTTGAGCTTTGCGCCGTCGTAAAGGAAAAGCATCCGGACACCATGATTCACACCCTGGCGTACCGCCTGAGCCAGACGCAGAAGCCGCCCGTCATGCCGGCCGGCGCGGTTTTTCCCGACAACCTGGTCGTCCAATTTGCCAACGTCCAGGACAACGCGGACGTGGACTGGAATAATCCTATCAACCGGTCGAGCTACGATGACCTTCTTGCATGGGGCAAGCTCACGAAGCACTTGTGGACTTGGTACTATCCGTTCAACGGAATGATCGACCGGATGGTGACGGACATCCGGCTGATGAAGAAGGCCGGGGTGGAAGGGGTGTTTCTTGAATTTTCGGGCGAAAACTACAACGGCGCGATAAATTTTACCGAGCTTCAGATTTACATCTACAATAAACTTCTTCAGGATGTCGACCGGGATGTGTCCGCGCTGATCCGCGAGTTCACTGATTACCAATACGGCCCGGCCGCAGCCATGGCGTGGACTTATTTGAACGAAATGGAAAAGGCCTGGCACGCCTCCAGTGCGAACGCGTCCTTGTCCGCCGGTAAAGGATATAAGCGCAAGCTGACGGGGGTGGAGCCATCAACTGTCCGCCGCTGGCAGGAATTGTTTGACCGCATGGAAAACCTGACGGCCAAGGACGAGCGTTTGCACGCCAACATCAGGAGATTGCGGCGCGGGCTCGACTACCGGACCCTGGAGGAATGGAATGCTTTGAATAAGGCCAGCCCGGAATATTTCAAGGATTATCGCGCGGTCAAGGAAAGGCTGGGGGCCCTGCCGCCCTGGGCCGTGACATGGGTGGCGGACTGGGAAATGCAGATCAAGCTGGCCGGAGTTGAAAAACAACTGCCGGCGCCGTTCAATGCCATGGACAAGGCGCTGGTCCGGCGCTTCGTCCCGGTCCGAACCCGGGGCAACCCCACGATGCTTCCGGATCCCGACGCGGCCTTCGGTTACGGGGCGGTGGTGAACCTGCCGGACATGCCTTTCACGTTCGGGTTTTATCAGGTTGACACCAAGACCCACGGGCCGAAGTGCGCGATTGAATCCTCCGATATTCAGCCCGGCATATATCGCCTCTACCACCTGGGCGAAATCACAGTCACGCCGATCTGCAACATCTGGTTCTCGTCCCGCAGCTGGGCGACAAACCTGCAACTTGGTGAACGGTTGTACAGTCCGCCGGCGCCGGACAACGACAACCGTTACGACGTCCATGTCTCGCTGAAATTCGACAAGCCGATTCCGCCCACTCCGGCCGAGATTGCGAAGAACGACAAGTGGAGCCTGGACACGAATGCGCCTTACTCGGTGCTTTGCGACCAGATGATTTTCGTTAAGCTGCCTGTCAAAAAATAACATCAAAGGAACCTGAACATGAGCCATTTGGATAACGATCATCGCCAGATATTCCGTAATCTTTTTTATCCGGAACGTGAGCGGCATCTGGATATTGAAAAGTGGGTGGCATACTGCGCACGGGCGGGGGCGACCAGCGTTGCGCTGGACATCAAAACCCAGGCCTATGCCCTGTATGATTCAAAGCTGATCCAGAAGGACCCGGCTATCGGCAAACGCGATTTTGCGGCAGAACTCGCCGAGGCGGCGCGCAGGCACGGCGTCAAGTGGTGCGCCTACATTCCCCCATACCAGCACGAAAGCCTGCGTGACAAAGGCCGCGCCTGGCAGGAAAGGCTTGAAGATGGATCTATTGCCGCGGAAAAGGGAAGCGGTTTCATGAAAACAAGCTTCTGCTGGAATTCGCCTTACCTGGTTTTATTCTGTTCAATCTTGAAGGAGATAGCTTCAAAATACAGGCCCGACGGCTTTTATCTTGACGGAATGCGCTACCATGGGGCCGGCGACCATTTGACATGCTATTGCGATTATTGCCGCGATAGATTTCGCAAGGAATACGGATTATCGCTTCCTTCAAAAAAAAATGGGGCTGAAAATTATGCCAGGTCAATGGTGCTTTTCCTCAAGGCGCGCAAGAAATGGATTGCCGATGCGACCCGTGCCGTCAGGAATGCGGTGGACTCGGTCGATCCTGAAATTACGTTATACTTGAATAACAAATACGGCGGCGGCGATTGGGCAAATTCAAACGGGCCGGAAGCATTTGCCCCGATTGATTACATCTGTCGCGAGGTCATTCCAAGTGTTGTGCGCGGTTCACTCCTTTACGCCACCTATGGGTTCTCTGCGGGAGACCTCTTCATGTGGGAATGCGCGGCGCAGCGCGCCGGCAAACAGGGCAAGCCCTGCCAGCTGTATGTGTCGCTTCAACCGGTCATGCGCGCCGAGGATATCCGGCTTACGGTTGACCTGGCATGCGCGGTGGGCGCCCAGTTCACGATGCAGGAGCGCCGATCTGATTCCGGAGTTATGCTTAAGCGCATCAAAGTGATGGAGCCGTACCTGAAGGACATACAGCCCCTGGCGGACATAGCGATTCACTATGCCGAATCCTCCCAACTTGCCTACTACCGGCCCCATGCCGGTGGTAATAACAACTTTTTGAGGGAACCGGCCGGATTATATAAGACTTTCCTTGATTTGCACCGCCCTGCGGAACTGGTTACGGACGCTGACCTTGCCGCGGGCGATTACCGGGGCGCCAAACTGCTGGTCCTGCCCAACAGCGCCGTGCTGCCGAAGGTGTCTCAGGAAAAAATTATAGCCCACCTTGACAGGGGCGGAAGTTTGATCGCCTCAATGGCATCGGGTACCATGGATGAATTCGGAGGGAAGATCACGAATAAACTGGTTTATGAGAATTCAGGACTGACGCTGGCCGGACCGGTCACTACCCGGAAACCGTTTTACATGATAGAGGAGAAGGGTAGGCTCATTTTTGAGGAAAAAGTCAGCGCCCATCCGGCCCAGTATCTCGTGTTTAAGGAAGGCAGTGTAAAAGAATGGCTCGGTGAGGATATCAGCGTGGGCGATCATCCGGAGCCGGTCGAGGAACGCGAGATATTTCAGCTGCATGACCGGCCGTCGGTTTATTTGCCGGCGGAAGCCCTTCAAATCACGGCGGACAGGAATTGGAAGGTGCTGGCGTCAATCAGGTACAGGGATGATGCGTCGGGAAAATGGAAAGAGTCTCCGGGAATCGTGTCGAGAAGAGTCGGGCGCGGGAAAATGATCTATGTCGCGTTCCAGTGCGGTTCATTGTTTATGGAAAGATCGCTCTGGCAGGACATCGGTTACGCGTGGAGCCGTCACTTGATTGAGCATTTGATTGATACGGCCATCGGGCCCGCCCGGGTTAAAGTTGAAGCCCCTGCCTGCGTAAAGGTGGCGTATTGGAAACAGGATGATAAGACCCTGATTCACCTTGTAAATGAGCTTTCAGGCTTCCACCCGGCGGTGCCGCTGGAGGAGCGCCTGCCGGTGGCGGTTAAGGTTCAATTTCCCCGTGCAGATTTTAAGTCTGTTAAGCTTGCCATCGGGGACCAGGCCTGGTTATCGGCAAAAACAAGAGGGGGCTGGCAAGTTTCCTGCCGCGAATTTCGCGACAGGGCTTTGATAATTTGTGAATAGCAGTGGCAATATCCTTAATTTTTGATAAAAGTTACCGTAAATATAACTTAATTTCAGGAGATAAAATGCAAAAGAAAGAAGAGACGCTAAAATGGTTCTGTGGGGCACAATTCGGTTTATTCGTGCACTTCGGCCTTTACAGCATGCTCGGGCGAGGTGAATGGGCCATGAACAGGGAGGGCATTTTACCGGATGAATACCGGAAACTGGCGGGCAGGTTCAACCCGCGCAAGTTTGATGCCGATGCCGTCTGCGCGCTCGCGGTCGAAGCCGGCATGAAATATATTGTTTTCACCACCATGCATCATGACGGCTTTCGCCTCTACGACACTGCCCTGAGCGATTTTTGTTCCACAAAGACGGCGGCAAAAAGGGATTTTGTCGCGGAAATAATCGCGGCGGCGAGGAAACATGGCCTGAAAATAGGACTTTATCACAGCCTGAATAATTGGTTTGACCAACCGGACGCCGTCGCGGCGCTGGAAAACAAGGCCAAATACAAGATTTTCATTGATAACACCTTCGATCGCATCAGGGAACTTCTGACTAAATACGGCCCGGTGGAAATATTGTGGTATGACGGCGGCTGGCCTTTCAACGCGGAAGGCTGGCAGGCTGAGAAAATGAACAAGATGGCTAATTCGATCCAGCCGCAAATTATTTTCCCCGGCCGCAACGGGCTCCCGAATGATTTCGCTACCCCGGAGGGGCATGTTACCGTTCCAGTTCCCTGGCGGCCCTGGGAAGCCTGTATGACCATGAACGAGAGCTGGGGCTACAACAAATATGATTCAAACTGGAAGTCGGTCAAGACGATCATCAGGATGCTGACCACGGTCGCCAACGGGCAGGGCAGCCTGCTGATGAACATCGGTCCGGCAGGCGATGGCAGCATACCGCGCGAATCGGCCAGGATTCTCAAGCGGATCGGGAAGTGGTTGAAGGTTAATTCGGAAGCGCTTACCAACACAGATAAATTTGATTATGACATGTACATTCGCGGAAATGGCCGCAGCGAATGGAGTCACCAGGGCGTTTTTACCGCCTCAGGAAAGAATCTTTATATGCTTTCAATCAAGTGGCCGGGCTCCGAGTATGCCCTGGCCGGCCTGGAAACGGAGGTGAAGTCCGTGTCCATCCTTGGAGCCGGAAAAAAATATAAATTCACCCGGAAGGACAATGTTTTCAAGGTGACCGGATTGCCGGAACAGCCGCCGGATGATGAGTGCACTGTCTTGAAAATTGAGTGTGAGGCGCCTCCCGTGATTTACCGCACCGGCGGCATGCGCGTTCCGCGCGTTCCCCATCCTCATTACGATCCCTGGAAATCTGATATACAGAAATGACCGTGAACAATGTCTAACGCCGATGACCGAAAGCCCGGTCAGGCCGGGATGCGAGGAACGCAAGTTGACAAATGGCCTTTTGTCGCGGCCCTGCGACAGCCGCTTAAGAGCGTTTTCCATTACAGCCGGCATGAATGCGGGCCCGGAGAAGCGGATCTATCCGGCGGCATCAGCCTGGCCTGTAACTTCAAATCCAAGCTGCTGGAAACGGCCTATTCCGACCTGGAAAAATTTATGGGAGAGGCCGGGATCCGCTCCGGCGGCAAGTACCGGATTATTTTTGAAAAAACACACACTTCCCGCTTCGAAGAATTTTTCATACGGACTAACAAAAACACCTGCCGGGTGCAGTCGGCCGACACGGAAGGCATGCGGCGCGCGATATTTTTTCTTGAGGACATGCTCCTGGCGGCGGACGGGCCGTTTCTGCCGCTCGGTCGTATTAATCGCAAACCGTGGCTCAAGAACCGCATCTCCCGCTGTTATTTCGGTCCGATCAAGCGTCCGCCTTTCAATCGCGACGAATTGATGGATGACGTTGATTATTACCCGGATGAATACCTGAACCGGCTGGCGCACGAGGGTATAAACGGACTCTGGCTGACGGTGGAGTGGCGTGATCTATGCAAAACTTCAATAACGAAATTGCCGCCGGACGCGCCGCGCCGCCTGGCCAAGCTCAGTCGCACCGTTGCAAAGTGCGCCCGATACGGCATTAAAATCTGGATTTTCCATATTGAGCCGGTTGCCTGGAAAAAAGACGATCCTCTCCTTCAAAAATATCCTGAACTTGGAGGAGCAGACCTGGGCGGCGAAAAGGCTTTTTGCCCCGTGAGAGCGCTTGCTCAAAAATACATACGCGAATCTGTTAATTACATTTTCAGCGAAGTGCCCGGCCTGGGCGGGATTATCAACATAACCCACGGGGAGCGTTCGACCACTTGCTTAAGTTCAATTGCATCTTTCCAGGATGGTAAAGTTGGCTGCCAGCGATGCGACCAGATGCCAAAATGGCGGATAATTCATAATACCTTGAGCGCCATGCGCGAGGGGATGAAAGCGGCCAGTCCCTCCGCCGAACTGATTGCCTGGTTTTATATGCCCAACACCGAAAGCCCGGCCAGATGGGTGCGTGAACTGGCCGCACATATGCCTGACAACGTGATCTTTCAATACAATTTTGAATCTAATATCAAAATCAAACAGCTGGGAAAGATCAGGACGGGCGGCGACTACTGGCTTTCAGGCGTGGGGCCCTCAGATAATTTCCGGCTTCTTGCCGAAAATGCTTCTTCGGCCGGCACGGAAGTATCGGCAAAAATGCAGGTTTGCTGCTCCCATGAAGTGGCGACAGTGCCCTATGTGCCGGTGCCGGGAATTTTATACCGCAAATATCGCAAATTGCGCGAATTGGGCGGCAAACACGTCATGCAGTGCTGGTATTTCGGCAATTATCCCGGCTTGATGCACCGGGCGGCCGGCATGCTTGCTTTTGAAAATTTCAATTTGACGGAAAAGCAATTCCTTCTTTCCCTGGCCCGACCCGAATGGGGGCGGGCGGCTGAAAAAGCGGCTGGTGCATGGCGTTTATTCTCGGATGCATACGAAAATTATCCCCTATGCAACATGGTCCAGTACTACGGCCCGGTTCATTGCGGTTCGGTCTGGCCGCTTTATTTAAAGCAAATAAATTTACCATTGGCCCCGACCTGGATGCCTGATTTTCCGCCAAGCGGTGACGCGATCGGCGAATGCCTGTCCGGCAATTACACTCTCACGGAAGCGCTGGATATGACCGGGCGAATTTGTGAAAAATGGCGGAAGGGAATGACAGTTCTGAATGGACTGGCTGCTCCATTTACCGGTAACCCCGAGCGTCTCGCTGATATCCGTCTGGCCGAAGCGCTCGGGTTGCAATTTGAGTGCGCGCGAAATATAATGGATTTTTATCTAACGCGGCACAATATTTATGCTCAAGAAGGTAAATCTGAAAAATCTCTGAGCCGTCTGGAAATGATTTTGTCTTCTGAACTGGCCAACCGCGCGAGGTTGCTGGAACTGTGCCGGCTTGATTCACGCCTTGGCTTCCATCCGGAAGCGGAGGCTTACCAGTATGATCGTAAACGCCTTGAAAAAAGCCTCAAGCAGATCAAGGCGCTCCTGAAATCCGGGATCCCAGAATTACGCGCGGCGATTGCAGCTGGCAAAATTAATCAATATGCCGCTGACCGGCGTCCTGTAATGAAGTCATCGGGAAAGTGGATCGAACAGAAAACATTCAAATGGCGCGCCTTGCTGGATAAGCACGCCCTGCGATTTGAAATAGAGGCAAGAATCATCACGGACTATAACGCGAGGCATTTTCACCTGCGTGTCATGGACCGCTATTCAATCCAGCCGGTAAGGTTTTTTTATTTCAGCCAGGAGGGTGATTGCCACGATTTCAGTTCTACCGGCGCGATGAAATGGAACATTACGCGAAAATTAAATGTCGTCAACGGGGTTTTGACGGTCCCGGTCAGGGTTATTCCCTGGATAATGACCGAGAAGGCCGCCGCCTGCGGCCTTAAAAGACTTTTAATGCGGGAAGGAAAGGAGACCGAATATGATTCTTTCCCGGCTGGCAAGGATCAAACGAGGGAGAGACTGGGGATGGGCCGCTTCAACCCGGACAAACTTGGTATCATTGAGTTTGCATGAAACAAACAGAAGCGTTGTCCTTCTCTCGCGTATAATCAATGTTTCAATCATGAAGTCGCATGTTAAATAAACCATTATCGGCTGGTCATTTTGCCGGGATTCAGGCCGTTATTCGTTCGCCATCTGAATCAAAATGGATTTTATTCCGGAATCCGCAGAAAGTCCTTGTAGCTTTTCGGTCAAATGAAGTTGTTCCGTTGCTGGAGCAAGTTGAAAAAGAAGTTGAAAAAAACGAGCTATATGCCGCCGGGTTCATAGCCTATGAAGCCGGAGCGGCGTTTGATCGGGCTTTGCGCTTTCATCACGTCGGTGACTTTCCGCTTGTCTGGTTCGGGTTGTTCGGCAAAGCCGAGGAATTTACTCCGCCGCCTGTCAGAAACCTTGCCTCCTGGTCGCCGGAATGGAAAAGTTCTGTGACCAGTGACGAATACGAAAAATCCATCCAGTCAATAAAATCATACCTTGCTGGGGGCGATACTTATCAGGTCAATTATTCCTATCGTCTCCGCGCGCATTTTCCGGGCGGCGCTTTGGCTTATTTTGTTAAAATTGCCGGCTCAGGTCACGTGCCCTATGCCGCCTTCATAGAGACAGAACGTTACGCGATCTGCTCTTTTTCGCCCGAATTGTTTTTCAGCCTGAACGGCAATGAAATCACATCCAAACCGATGAAAGGCACGATGCCGAGGGGACTTCTATATGAAGATGATCTCGCAATGGCAGGAAAACTGCGTTCCTCGGAAAAAAACCGCGCGGAAAATATCATGATTGTTGACATGGTGCGCAATGATTTGACGAAGATTGCCGTTCCGGGCACGGTTGAGGTCCCGACCATGTTTGAAATTGAAAAGTATGACACGGTCTGGCAGATGACTTCCACTGTCCGGGCAGAGACCAGCGCCTTATTGTCCCGGATTTTCCAGGCCATTTTCCCGCCGGCATCATGTACCGGCGCGCCGAAAGTGCGCACCACCCAGATCATTGCAGAACTGGAAACGACTCCTCGGCGCATTTACACCGGTAGCATGGGCTTTATGCTGCCCGGCCGCAGGATGCAGTTTAATGTCGCCATCCGGACTCTTCTTGTTGATAAAAATTCCTGCGAGGCCGAATACGGAGTAGGGGGAGGGATAGTATGGGATTCATCGCCAGCATCCGAATATGATGAATGTGCCGTCAAATCGAAAGTTGTCTGCGATGTCCATATTGACTTTGATTTACTGGAAACGATACTATGGACACCTTCCGGCAATTATTTTCTTTTGGACGCACATATGGGCCGGCTGAGGGCATCCGCAGGCTATTTTTCGTATCAATTCGATGAAAATAACATCCGCGCTGAATTGGCATTATTCGCCGCGAAATTACCGTCTTATTCCCGGCGCGTGCGTTTATTATTGAGCCGTGATGGTAATATCAAACTGGAGGCCCAACCATGCCTTCCGGAAAAAAACGGAAAGCCGTTTGTTTGCCCGGCAAAGTATCCTGTTGCGTCGGGCAGTGTTTATCTATACCATAAAACTACTAATCGTCAGGTTTATGACGATGCCCGGTCACTTTGCCCGGGATATGACGAGGTGATTCTTTGGAATGAAAAGGGAGAGGTGACGGAATTCTGCTCAGGAAATATAATCTTTAAAAGTAAAGATGCTTTTTATACCCCTCCTCTGAAATGCGGTCTGCTGCCGGGTGTTTTCCGTTCTTGGCTTTTACAAAAAGGGATTGTCAGGGAGAAGGTGATTCGGCTGGAGATGCTTGCGCAGTGTGATAAGGTTTATTTCTGCAATTCAGTCAGGAAGATGCGGGAAGTGCGGTTGGAAATTGGAAAGTAGAAACTGGACAGCGATACGGGAACAAATTCCAAACCCCAAGTTTCCCTGTTTTACTATGCCGGTAAGGGTTCATCTGAAAATTTCGGGACATGTGCAGGGCGTATGTTTTCGCCATTACTGCCGGGAGCAGGCGCAACTGCATGGGATCAGGGGGTTTGTCTGCAACAACGAGGATGGCAGCGTCGAAACTGTTGCCGAGGGAGCGGAAAATGACGTTGCCTTGTTTGTGGCCTGGTGCCGGCACGGGCCCCCGTTCGGTTCGGTAATTTCATGCGAGGAAATGCATGAAAAACCTACGGGCGAATTTAATTCGTTTACAATCACTTACTGAAAAGAATATATGAAAAAAGTTAAATTATTCAGGGAAGAATTCAAAAACTCGGTTGTTGATCTCCTGCAAGGGCAGAAAAATCAACCCTTAAACGAGAGGCAGATTGCCGAAAAGCTCTTAGTTCGCGGAGGCGCGCGCAAGCGCCTTGGCAAGCTCCTGAACACGATGGTAAGGGAGGGGCTGATTGTCTGTGTCCACAAGAACCATTTCGGCATGGGCGCGCCGGCCGACCTGGTGACGGGGGAGCTTGAAATGCGCCGTTCCGGTGACGGCATTGTCTTTCCCAAGGATGGCGCCGATGAAGTGTTCATCCCGCAGGAAGACCTTGGCACCGCGCTTGCGCACGACCTGGTCGTGGTGCGCCTGTCGCCCGACGCCGAAAGGCAAGACCGCGGCTTGCGCCGGACCGGTAAAATTATCCGCATACTGGAAAGGGCGCGCCGCGCCATAGTCGGAACTTTGCGCGCCACCGGGAAGTTTTTTTATGTGGTTCCGATTGACCCTGTTTATATCAGGGATTTTTATGTTACTGACCCGAAAGGGGCGCGGGTAAACGACCGGGTGGTAATCCAGTGCACGGCCTGGGATAACCGGCATGTCAATCCCGAGGCGGAAATTATAGAAGTTATCGGGCCTGAAAGCAATCCTTCCCATGACACCCTTGTCATTATTCGCCACTATTCCCTGCCTGATAAATTTCCGGTTGAAGTGATGCGCGAGGCGGGCGAGGCGGTCCGTTTCCTTGACCAGCCCGGCAACAGGCGTGATATTCGTGATCGCTTTATCTTTACCATAGATCCCGCCACGGCGCGTGATTATGACGACGCAATATCCTTGGAGACCGATAAAAACAACAGACGGATATTAGGCGTACATATTGCCGATGTCTCGCACTTTGTCCAGGCTGGCAGCGCTCTGGACCGCGAAGCCAGGGTGCGGGGCAACAGCGTTTATTTCCCTGATTTGGTTTTGCCGATGCTACCTGAAACCATATCAAACGGCGTTTGCAGCCTTCGCCCGGATGAGGACCGGTTTGCATTTTCGGTTATGATTACCTTTGATCCGTCCGGTGCGCCGGTCAGTACCGAGTTTTTCAGGAGCATTATACGTTCGCGCCTGCGCCTGACATATGAGCAGGCCTTGGAGGTCTTGAATTCGGGGGCAAGCCAAACCGGCAAAGTCAGCCCGGAAGCATGTCGCCTGCTTAAGCAATGCCATGGGCTTGCCAGGCAGCTGAGGCTGAGAAGATTCGCACAATGCGCGCTCAACCTCGACATGCCAGAATACGAGATATTCATCGGACGGAATGGAATGATAGAAGACATCCGCCAGACTGTCGGCGATATTTCACATCAGCTGATCGAGGAATTCATGATAGCCGCCAATGAAGCCGTTGACCGCGCCTTGAGCGAAAAGGGAATGGATATTGTCCGCCGGGTTCATGAGCCGCCGGATGAAAAGAAAATCGAGGCGCTATCAATCCAGCTCGCGGAAATCGGATTCCGTCCAGGCGATCTTTCCAAGAGAAAAAACATGGCCGCGTTCCTTGAAACGATCGTCGGCCATCCCTTTGAATATGACGCCAAACTGGCGGTTTTGAAAAGCATGAAGCGCGCGGTTTATTCCCCGCAGCCGCTAGGGCATTACGGGCTTGCCAAAAGGTATTATGCCCATTTCACTTCACCGATCCGCCGATATCCCGACCTTATTGTCCACCGCGTCCTGGCCGCGATGCTCTCCGGCCACGCCGGTCAATATAAACACGCCGATTTAGTATCACTCGGCCGGCACTGTTCCCGGACCGAACAGACGGCTGACGCGGCTGAAACCGCCCTCATTGAAATAAAAAAATACCGTTTCCTGGAGCAGCAGATCATTCGCCGCAAGCCGGAAATTTATGATGCGATCGTAGTCAGTATCAAGAATTTTGGCATGTTCGTTGAATTAACCAGCTTGCGAATCCAAGGTTTGGTTCATATTTCCACGATTTCAAGGGAATTTGTCCGTTATGACCAGTCAAAACGTGAACTGCGGACGCGCAGGAAGAAATACGGCGTTGGCGCTCGCGTGAAAGTTATGCCCGTCCGGATTGATTTTGACAAACGCCAGATTGATTTTGTTTTGACAGAAGATAAAACCAAGGCAAGCAAAATGCTTGACGACCGTTCAAGGCCGTGAAATCATGGGCCAGTCATATAATGAATTTTATTCGCCTTCGCCAGCCTGCCCGAACTCGGCCAGGGAATACCCCGTGGCTTGCCACGGGGATGAACCGCCGTTGCTCCAAAGGAGCTATGGCGAGTCAAGATGGCGTGGCGACCACGGCGTAGCCTTGGCGAAGCCGGGTTGTTTTGGCGGCTTCGGCGTAATTTCGCTTGGCTGTGCCACAGATGCCCCGCGGCTCGCCGCGAGGAGCTTCACTTAGAAATGGATTTTTCCTGGATTAGTCATTTTTTAGTCCAAAATCAATACACAGAGGCAATGATTGATTTATCGAGGTTAATACATAATGCAGAATAAAGTCAGGATCGGCATAGCCGGGGCCCGCTTCGCCGCCGCTTTTCACTTTGATTCCTATCACCAGCTTTCCGGTGCCGGGGCAGAAGTGGTGGGGGTTTATTCAAAAACACCCGAAAGCCGCAGGTCGTTCGCGGAAAAGCGCTCGATCACCGCCTTCGAGACATACGATGACATGTTGCGTGAGGTTGACGTTGTGGATCTTTGCGTGCCGGGCGCCATGCATGAGCCGCTTTGCGTGCGCGCCGCGGAGATGGGGCGCCATGTTATAGTTGAAAAACCTTTCACGGGCGCCTATGGCCCGGGGACCGATGACTGGCATGGCAACAGGGCCGACAAGAAAATACTGCTTGAACAGGCAATAAAATCAGTGCAGCGCATGACCAATGCGGCTCACAAGTCAAAGATTAAAATCATGTATGCCGAAAACTGGGTTTATGCGCCGGCCGTTCAGAAGGAAGTTGAAATCCTGCGCGCCACAAAGGGGCAGATTTTATGGATCCATGGCGAAGAAAGCCATAGTGGCAGCACCAGCGCCGTTTACGGTGACTGGCGGATTTCAGGAGGTGGTTCCCTGGTAGGCAAGGGATGCCATCCTCTTACGGCCGCCCTATATCTGAAACAGGTCGAGGGGATCACGCGCCTGGGTGCGCCGATCCGCCCGAAAACCGTCAGTTGCCGGACGCATGAAATCACGCGCAACCAGCATTTTGTCAGCGCAGGCCACCTGCGAACAGATTACAGGGATGTCGAAGATTTTGTTCAGGTTCATATTGTTTTTGAAGACGGAATGGTGGCGGATGTTTTTTCTTGTGAACTGGTCATGGGGGGAGTGCACAATTGGCTTGAGGTATACTGTAATAATCACCGCATGCGCTGCAATATCAACCCGATTGATGCCAACGTGCTTTACAATCCTTTTGATAAACAGCTTGAAAGCGTCTATCTTAACGAAAAACTCGGCACCAAGCAGGGGTGGAGTTTTCCGGCTCCGGACGAAAACTGGATGAGCGGCTATCAGCAGGAACTTAGGGATTTCATTGAATGCCTCGTGCATGACCGGCAGCCTCAGAGCAACATTGATTTGGCGGCTGACACGGTTTGTGTGTTATATGCCGCTTATGTTTCGGCCCAGGATGGGGGAAAAGAGACCGCAATACCTCTGGTAAAACAGTCTTGATCAATTAGTAATTTTCGTGTAAAAAAACATATTAATGAGCAGGAGGGATCATGAAAGCAAAAGTTGATGAAAATCTCTGTACCGGCTGCGGGTTGTGCGTTGATGCATGTCCGGAAGTTTTCAAGATGGATGATTCGGTCGCCAAAGTGATTGTTGAAATTGTCCCGCCGCAGGCCCAGTCTTCCTGCCGGGAAGCGGCTGATAATTGCCCGGTTGAAGCTATTACAATTCAGGAATAGATCTGTTCGGCTCGATGCGCAACGCGCTTCATCCTTAATAAAACAGGGGTGTTGAATTTATGCCTTCTTTTGATGTCAAGGCCCTTAATTTAAAGTCTGTTATTGACCGGCTGAAGTTCAAAAGCGTGCCGCGTGATCTTCTTGTCGTTGATTTCAGCCAGGTCGAGGCGAAATGCTGCCGCTTGCGGCAGACAAACGCTGGAGTACAGCTTGTCGCCGCCGATGTTTTGCCCCGTTTGCAGGAAGAAGCTTCAGCGGGCGAGGGCGCGGCCGCGGCCGGCAAGGCAATAACCTTGCCGGCGAACCTGATGGCGCGCCATGTCGCTGTTTGCCTTTCCGGGCAAAATGCGCTCATAAAATTATTGAATCTTCCCGGACAGCTCGACGGCGATTCGGAAATGAAAATCAGGGAAGACATGGGAATCGGCACGGGCGAGTATCGTATCGGTTATCAGGTGCTTGGGCACAGCCATGGAAGGGTAGAAACAAAGCTGGTCACGGTGGCATTACCTGAAAAGGATATCCAGCATTATCTTGGCTATTTTGCAACCGGATGGCCTGTGCCCGTTTCCGTTGAACTGGCCGGATTATCGGCGGTTAACGCGTTTGTCAGGGGTTATTTGGATGTCGCTTCGGACGACACGCTGGGCGTGATTCAATTTGAGGATTACGTTTCCTTTTTTGCTTTTCTTCACAAAAAGGAGATGGTTCTAATCCGTAAATTTGAATTTGGTCATGAACACGTTTTAAGCGCTATTCAAAGCCACCTGAACGTGAATCGTGAAACCGCGCTGAACGTTGCTTCCGACCAGTCTTTTGATATTACCCAGATGATAAAGGAAGTCTGCGATCCCTTCATCCGGCAATTTGTTATTTCAAAACATTTTGTTGAACGGAGGGAAAACTGCCGCGTATCGCAGATATTCATTCCCGGTACCGCCCCGGCCTCACATCGTCTTGCCCAGGAAATACGCGTTGCTTCCGAAGGAAAAGTTGAACAATGGGATCCGTTAAAATCCGTTACGGTTGCCCCGGATGCCGTTTCCTCCAGAGTATCACTGACCGGGCAGTATTCCCAGTTTGCCGCTTCAATCGGCGCCGGCCTCGGCTTTTTCGGCGAGAAGAATCAATAAAATTAATTTCATTGGTGAATGATGAACCTGCATGTTAATTTAATATTGGATTCGGAGCTGCGCAGCAGCAGCAGGGTAAGCAGTAAATTCATTATCAGGATTTCCGCTGTAGTTGTCGCGTCGGTTTTTTTGCTGGTTATTACTTTTGTCCTGCTCGGGGCCCATACTGCAAAAAGCAGCCTTTATTATGCCGAGCAGGAACAAAAGCAGCTTGACCCGGTTTTCCGCACGGTTAATGAACTAAAAAAGGAATTGACTGTTGTCCAGAACCTTACCAACGCAATCGCGACCTGGTCTCAGACCAGGGTTGATTTCCCTGTCTTATTTTCAGGTATACAAACCGTCGTGCCGGAGAGTATCCAGCTGACCAGGATGACGATCAGCGAAAGCCTGGCGATGATGGATGGCGCACCCAACCGATCCGTGACAATGTACTTTCAGGGTAAAACCGGCGGAGAACATGCTGAAGCTGACGTGCAGGATCTTGAAAAAAACCTTAAACTTCAGCCGCCTTTTAATGAAATAATCGACTCCGCAAAGGTAAAACAGTTTGAGGCCGCAAAAATCGCCGGCCAGTCAAACATGCGTGTTTTTGACATTGAATGCCGTTTCAAGGCAAGAAAGCTATTCCAGCCGGTTATGGTCAACCCCGTTAATACAAAATAGTGCCGCGATGGATTTTAAAAACAAAAAAGTTCAATATGCCCTGATCGGTTCCGTTGCCGGACTGGCATTTTTCTTCCTGGTTCTGCAATTTGTTATTTTGCCGTCCCTTGATTCCTGGAAGGAAGATTCCGCCAAAGCCAAGACTGTCCAGGCAAAGGTATCGGAAATGCGCGCGGTCGTTCAGACAAAATCCACTGTCCAGGGCCAGATTGACGCTGCCAAAGCGGCTTTAATGAAGATGGATGCAAACATTCCCCTTCCGGTCTTGGGAAATTATCTGCTTGGAATGGAGGATAATATCCGCGCCTGCGCGCAAAATCTTGATGTGACCCTGACTACCATTGCCGATAACGATATCGCTGCGATTTCTCCTGAAAACACCAGCTTTAAGCTTTATCGCGTGCGCGTCCAGATAAAAGCCGGTTTTAATGAATATATCAAATTATTAAAAAACATTCACGCGGCTAATCCGTTATGTTCAATTTCAGGGTTGAACATTACGGCGCGCGATGAAAGCCCGGCTGTCCATGAAATTAATTTTATAGTAGCATGGCTCATCTGGTCTGACCCGGCAATGCGGCCGGCATTTTTGATAGAGGCCAAGAAGTGATTCATACTTATAAATATTACGCGATATTGCTTGTTTGCAGCCTCGTTTTGTCCGGCCTGCCTGGCAAAGCGCCCTGCGAAACCAATGAAGAAAGCACCGTGGCTTCTTCTGGCGCGGATGAAGAAAACAACTCGTTCCTTCGCGATCCTTTTTCGCCAATAGGGTATGTGCCGCCCGCGGGGCAGGGGGGCAGGGCTCGGGCGCAAAAAACAACCGGGCCCGAAACAGGCGTTGAAACAGCAAGGCCTTCCTCCGACTTTTCAGCGATGCTGAAAATCGGCGGGGTTGTGATGAAGGGCGGAAGATATTATGCCACGATCAACGGATTTACCGTCCAGGCCGGTGAGGTCGTTACTGCCTTGTCCGGCGGGGAAGTGTATAAGTTCATCGTCGAAAAAATTGATCTTAAAACGGTAAAGGTGAAATTATTGAAATAATATATTTTTTTTCTTGCATATTAATTAAAAGATATATAGTTTAATAATTAATGGTGTAAATATGATGTTTATCGGGAGATGTTTTGGTTTAGGGGTATTCTGCCTCGCGCTCTTAATGGCGGGATGCGAAGGCGAAAAAAATGATCCAACCGGATCGGAGTCGTATTTCGAGAATAATCCTTATTCATCAGATGATCGGCTCGATCCTTTACCTTCTACTCTTGATATTTCACCTCCCGTGGCAACGTTAGACTTTGTCGGGCAGGAAGTCACTTTTACCGTCAGCGGCGGAGAAGGAAATTATCATTGGTCTACTTCCAACAACGAATATGGCGAAACCTATTCGCGCGGCGCCAACCAGTGCCTTTACCGGTGTAAAAAAGTCGGCAATAACGATGTGATTGTCACCGATGACGGCGGACATTTCGCTTCGGCGCATATTTCATCCTCGACTGAAGCAATGACCGTTACGCCTGGTTCGGTCACGCTTATCTCGACCGAGCATTATGTTGCCTTCACCGTGTCCGGCGGAAGCGCGCCCTACACATGGACTTCAGGCAACGCAAACCTTGGTACCATTTCGTATTCCGCGTTATCAAGCTACACGGCCGGTTACACCGCCGTTTCCGGCGCTTACGGCCAGAATACAATCACCGTTCGGGATGCAGAGGGGCGAGTTGCAACCGCTACGGTGACTCAAAAAGAATAGTAGATTTTGTTATGAAAAAAATTTCATTTTATCTTACCGGTGCCGCCTTGTGTGGCTTGGTAACCGCGGTGCTGTACCTCGCCTATGCCCAGGAAGCCCCGGATAATCAGCAAGTCGCGACCAATGTGGTTCAAGCGGAAGATGGAGAAGAGGATAACGCTGTTATTCAGGAGCCAGCATCGAAGTCCAACGGGAAGGCCACATCGCAAGGCGGACAAGTAGCTTCTGCCAATGGAAAAGCCGCCAATGGTAAAAATGGAAACGGGAACGGTAAAACAATTGACCTGCAGGTGGGGGGCGACCAGACGACAAACGCCTTTGGCGGCGAGACACTGGAAGGCGTGAACACTAATTTGATTTCGATCGCGCTGGACGCCGTGTCCGTCCAGGATGTCGTTAACATGTTTGCCCAGATTTCCGGCGCTAACATCATCACGGCCGGCACCTTCACTAATCTATTCGTCACCGCCAACCTGAAGAACGTTGAGTGGAAATCTGCCCTGAGCCTGGCACTAGGATCAGTCAACCTGTCAATAATCGAGGATCCATCCTCCGGCATATTGATGGTGGTCACGACCGACATGTACAGGCAGAAACTCCAGCAGATTGAGGAGACCAAACCCTTAGTCACCAAGATGTTCACTCCCAAGTACCTCAAGTCCGTGGATTTAATCGAGCAAATCAAGCTGTTGAAAATGCTTTCGCCGCGCGGCACGATCGTAACCAGCCAGAGCAAAGACCAGGATAAAGCCAACCTGAAGTCATCCGGCAACATAGCTGACGCCAGCGGCGCCAGTATACAGAACCCGAGCATTACTACAGCTATTATTGTCAGTGATATCAAGGAATACGTGGAAAAGATAGAGGCCCTGATCAACCGGCTTGACCAGCGCGAGCCGCAGGTTTTCATTGAGGCGCGTATCATTGACGTCGGCATCACCTATAATCAGAAACTCGGGTTTGACTGGAGCATGCTCGATAAGTTCGGCGGCAGCATATCGCTGAAGGATGCCCAATGGAAATATTCCGACGCGCGTGATGAGATTTCTAAAACCGACAGCAGGGATAACCAGTGGGATAAGCGCAGTAATAAAGATGATCTTAACAAGCGGTCTGATATTCACGGCCAGCAATATGAGGAAAGCACCACTACCTACGAGGAATCGCCACCAGGTTCTGGCAATTGGGTAGCAAAGACCATTATCACGCCCACCCGTGAAATCATTGATACTATTGATCGCGGCCGGGATATTACTCTGGACAAGTCAGATCTTATTACCGATACATATGGCGAAGCCAAGATGGGCACCATGATCCTCAGCGCGTCGGATGTCGCGCTTTATTTGAGCGCGCTCAGGAACACGGGTCACGCCGACGTGCTTTCCCACCCGGTGCTGATAGTCGGCAACAGGGTGGAGGCGAAAATCCACGTTGGCGAACAGACATGGCGTATCAGTTTGAAACGCGATACCACCAATACCGGCTCGGCCCCCATGGACCGCTATTCCGAGGATGCCGCCCCTATGGATCTTGGCCTGAAACTTTGGGTAATTCCTGAGATTGATGTGGCCAATGATACCGTGCGCATGACTATCGAGCCGGAAATGACGGTGTTTATCAGGAATATAACGACCGCGCAGGGCTCGGTTTACCCCGTGACCAGCACGCGGCGTATTTCAACGCGCGTCAGTATTCCCAACGCGCAAACGGTTGTCATCGGCGGCCTTGTTGATAACAAGAAAAGCAAGAATGAGAAAAAGGTTCCGCTCCTGGGCGATATTCCCTTGCTCGGTTATCTCTTTACCCACACCGAGGACGTGGATGAAAAGCATAATCTCCTCATCATGCTTTCACCGACCATTCTCGATGAACGCAAGCCCGTCACTGGCATGGAGGCGATCGCGCAGCTGACTGTCAATAAGTTCGAACAGACGCCCCTTGCTCCGATACCGAATGTGCCGACTAACCAGGTGTTTGTCCCGGGTATGACCACTAACCATGCGGCATCAGCTTCGTCAAATACAATAGCGTCTGCTTCATCCGCGGCAAATCCATCGGCGGCCGTAAACGGACGCAAATCCGGTAATTAGGCTGATGATTGGAACGGCATTATCATCGTAATTATCGGGTTTAAATAATCAATTTCTGCGAATCTCCGCTTTATACGCTTTTCCTTACTTTTAACAAATGAAATTTCTACCACGAGGTTCATGGAGCTATGCGATCCTCATGGTTCTCCTTTTCTCGATCGCTGCCATCGCCACAAAGCAGGTAATTGATTTCACGGCGGAGCGGTTCATACAGCCGGAAGATGCGGTCGCTGTGCATGGATTCAGCGCGGCTATCTGGCTGTTAACCATGGGCCTGATGTTTTTGGCCGGCGCCCTTGGTTTACTGGCCATTTCCACCACGGCTGAGTACGAAAGCCGGCATCGCATAGCCCGGATCGTTAACGCGATGAATTATATCTCGGACGGTCTGCTGGCGCTTGACCACCAAGGCGTGGTCAGCGGGGCGAACTCCTCCGCGCGAAAGCTGGCGTTTGATCGTGATTCCGGTTTTGAACGAAAGACAATCAGTGATTTTTTTCCCGCCTTGTCGGACGATAATATCAAGCGTCTTTTGAACCGGAATGTTCCGGCTGAAATTGAAACGGAATACACCAACTCCGCCGGAACAAGAGTTTTGCGCCTGCGATCTCAGCCGGCTGATGGCTTGTGTCTTCTGTTTATCAGTGATATTACTGAAATGCACTCGATAAACCTCCGCCAGCAACAGGCGGCCAAGTTACAATTGCTTGGACGTATTGCAGGGGGGGTTGCCCATGACTTTTCTAATATATTGTGCGCGATTTCAGGGCACGCGTCTTTAATCCAACGCCTTGGCAATGATAAATATACATTGGACAATTCAATTGGAGTTATACAGAGCCAGTCAGAACGAGGTGTGCGTTTGTCGCACCAGCTGCTGCTTTTAAGCCGTTCTTCTGAATTAGCAGGGCAGTCAAGTGAAAATCTTGTTAAGAATATTCGTGAGGCGGAGGAATTATTGCGCATTGCATTGTCATCCAGCTGGCATGTTGAATCACATATTGATGGGCTGTTTCCGGTTGTGCCGCTTTCGCCGGAGCAGATAGTCCAAATCATCCTCAATCTCGCGCTGCTGGCGGCCGATACTCTCAAGCAACCAGGCCGGCTTATTATCCGGGCTAAACATACTGAAAGCATGGCGCATGAGCTTCGCGGTTTTGCGGTGGTCATTGTCATCCTCGCCTCAACCGAGGATGCTGGATCTGCATTGTCAGAATCAGGGGATGCCTGGGAAACGTCAGTCACTGATGCTGTCCAGTCCGGTGCAGTTGGTGTCATTGACACGACCGGGGTAATTCCCTCGGTTGTGCGCACGCTGGTCGAAGAGGCTGGCGGGAAGCTTGATGAATTGTACGCCAGCGGCGTTAAAAGTCTTTATCGAATCTGCCTGCCGCATGCCTCAAAGCTATACAGGTCGTTTCATACACCTCTCAAATCTGTAATAAAGGGTTCCTTGCGCCTGACACAATGGAAAATACTCATGGCGTCATCAGATAACTCTTTGGGGGCCTACGCTGAGACGCTGGAGGAGTTGGGTGCCGTCGTTGACATTGAATCATCTGTTGAGGCGGTTCTCGGTAAAATTGATTCAACACACAAGCCGGATGTTATCATTATCGATAAACACATTTTCGGGAATAATGCGGATGGCCTCTTGAAGGCGGTTCGTAAAATATCACCGGCTTCAGGTATTGTCATTCAGAGTGAAAGACCTTGTGAGGAAAATCTTCGCAACACGAGTGGATTCATCTTTATTGAACCACAGAGCGGCAAAGACACCCTTTTGGATGCCGTCGTGAGGTCAAAGCAGATATTTTCATGATGGCGTTGGCAGAATAATCTTGCATTATTCCCGGCTTCAGGTATGCCTTCCGGTGCGATTCAGGTGCAGCATGGATGAAATTCAGTCCGTGACCGGCATGGAAAGAGATGCGGTCTGACGCTGCATGTCAATTTATGCCAGCTTAGCTCAGTTGGTAGAGCAGCTGATTTGTAATCAGCAGGTCGTCGGTTCAAATCCGACAGCTGGCTTCCTCAAATCATTGGCTTAAAAGCGCATTTCGTCCTTTATTATCAATGGTTTTGTTAATACATCCATTTTTGCTTTTTCGCTTCCGTTCGTTTTTCTTCCCTTGCCGGAATGTGTGCTTTTCGGGGTTACAAAGCACACAGAAAGCACACAGTCTTTACCTGCTGATTGCTACTCAGCTGCTCATTAAGCACACAGTCCCCGCCTGCTGATTCCTTCTCAGCTGCTCAGAAAGCACACAGAAAAGCACACAGTCTAATCTGCTGATCCTGCCTTACACGCACTGCCGCAACCATCATTCAAACCGATATTACCCTGCTTATCCGAAAAGTACAAAACTCGGCAGGTTGACCAATTCAAGCAATAATTACGGGCTCCGCACGCCATTTCAACTCCAGGTGGTTGACATTCCGGCTATAGGTAGAGAGACATGATATTGCTATGTAATGCAATTTTACAATCGGCAATTAAGCCGGTGTCTCCGGGAGGATACTCCGATGGACTGGATGTCAAAACGGTTAATGTTCGAGATTCATCATGTTCCAGTAAAGGCGCTGGAGCGCTGGGCCCGGCAGGGCCTTGTGCGAAAGAGCAAGTTTTCCGAAACCAAGCAATCTCGCGCCATGTATTCGGTTGACGATGTTCAGCGTGTCATGGCCGAGCTCGCCGCCGGCCGGGGACCACGCAAGGCTGGTGAATCATGAGCGCCCATAACATAGAGATTGCAAAGCTTGCTTTGCAGGGCTTATCGGCCAGGGAACGGCAAGCCTTGCTGCGCGAGTTAACGGGGCAGCCGACACCGGTCGAACCCGAACGCCTTCTGCGTCCACGCACCGCCGCGGAGAGGCTGGGGGTAACCCCTCGAACAGTTTTTAACCTGCTGAAATCCGGCGCTTTGCACCGCGTTATTCTACCGGGAAGAAAAAGAGCACTGGGCGTTCGAGAGAGTGAAATATCCGCGCTCGTTGCCGGGGGCACAAATGAGCCTTAATATCGCGCGCCTCAACAACGTCCATCCGCGGGGCAATGAAACAATCGCCGAATGTCCCGCTTGCGCGGAAACCGGTGGAGACACTTCAGGAGATCATTTATTTATTGATGCCAGCGGCAAGTTTGGTTGCGTCAATAATCCGGGTGCAGCCGGCGTCGAACACCGCAAGCGTATATTCGCCCTGGTCGGGGAAAAAGATGCTGCGACAAACAGCGCACCGAAAACACAAAAGCGGATCGTTGAAACATACGACTATACGGACGCAGCAGGCAAGCTGCTGTTTCAGGTTGTGCGTTTTGATCCGAAAGACTTCCGGCAACGGCGACCCGACGACAACGGCGGATGGATATGGAACATGGATGGCGTCAAGCGCGTACTCTATCGATTACCCGGCGTGATTGAGGCGGTAAAGGCCGGGCAAGTTGTTTATCTGCCTGAAGGTGAGAAGGACTGTGAAGCACTGGTAAAACTGGGCTTGTGTTCCACATGCAACCCCGGTGGCGCGGGTAAATGGGTGCCACAATACACCGCCACGTTGACAGGGGCAAAAATCATTATAATTGCCGATAAAGACAAGCCAGGGCGGGAGCATGCTGAACTTGTTGCAAGGAATCTTGAAGGCAAGGCAATGTCCATCAATGTGATTGAGTTGCCGGACCGTAGCGACCGAAAGGTTAAAGACGCGGCAGACTGGATTCAGGCAGGCGGCACGGCTGGAGAATTTCAGGAAGTCGTGAGAAATGCCCCTGCAAGGGAACCACCTGCCGCGGAACCGGCCGCCGGCCCGGCCGCGAGCATCGAGACGAAGGATAAGCCTGCCGTGCTACTGCCCCACGGGGCGCAATCCATTTCCGACACCGGCGCCCACTTGGGCGAACTGCTGGCGAAGACCGGGCGCTTTTTCATACGCGGCGGGGCCGTTGCCAAGTTGACGCATGACCCGGATGGTCTACCGGTACTGGATGACGTGAAACCCGTGACGCTCGCCAGTGATTTTGAGGCCGTTGCGGTCTTATACAAAACAGACGATGGCAAACCAAAACCAGCAACCTGCTCCGAGACCACCGCAAGATTGATTTCCGCATCCACCGCATTCCGTAACGCCATGGCGCCAATAACCGTCTTGACCCGCTGCCCCGTCTTGATTGAACGCGCCGGGGAAATAATGCAGATTTGCGGGTATGATCGGCAGTCTGGCATTTTTGCTGCCGGCCAGCCCGCCGTGGCAATCTCCATTGCTGAAGCCCGGCGCCTGCTTTGCGAAATCCTGTCGGACTTCAAATTTGCAACTCTGGCGGATCGCGCCCGTGCCCTTGCCGCAATAATAACGCCTTCTTTGATCTTTGGCGGATTACTACGGGGCCGCGCACCTGTTGACTTAGGAGAGGCCAATGCGAGTCAGGGCGGCAAGGGATTTCGGAACAAACTGACTGCGGCACTGTATGCGCAAAGTGTCCAAACCATTACGCAGCAAAAAGGCGGGGTGGGGAGCATAGAAGAAACATTTAACGCCAAGCTGATCCGTGGAGCGAACTTCATTTCCATCGATAACGTCCGTGGAAAAATAGACAGCCAGAGCTTTGAAAGTTTTTTGACCGAGGACACCTATTCTGCCCGCATGCCCTATCGAGAGCCAATTGAGATCGACCCGCGCCGTATTGTAGTAATGTTGACTTCCAATAAAGCAGACATTACGACCGACTTTGCAAACCGTTGTTCATGCGTCCGCATACTCAAACAAGACAGCGGGTATGTCTTCACGCCTTACCCGGAAGGCGATATTTTAGATCACGTCCGGGCAAATCAACCCCGTTTTCTTGGGGCTGTATTCTCCATTATATATGCATGGGACGCGGCTGGCAGACCCAAAACCAACGAAACCAGGCACGACTTCAGGCCATGGGCGCAAACTTTGGACTGGATAACTCAGAATCTGCTTGATGCCGGGCCGCTACTCGACGGCCACCGCGAGACGCAAGCCCGAATGACCAATCCTGTTTTGAACTGGCTCCGGGACGTGGCGCTGGAAATTATCCGGGCTAAACAAGCCAATGCCTGGCTGCGGGCAAGCGACCTTATTGACCTGCTGTCCGAGACGACAATTGAGACGCCCGGAATGCCCGAACATGGCGATTTGACCGACCCGGAAACGCGGAAAGCGGCGCAACAGGCCACCGGTCGCAAACTGGGCTTGTGCTTCCGGGCCGGCGACATTCTGACCCTTGACGGGATGACCATTGAGCGGCGGGAAGAATACGACCAGGAAAACCGCTATACGGTGAGGGAATACCGTTTCACGGCTGCGGCTATGGAACCTGAGCCCGTAGCCGCACAGCCCGCCGCGGTGCCAGATACGCCCCATGAACGAACACCCGAACAGGCTGAAATTGGCCTTTGCGGTTATGCTGCGGCTACTCGTGCGGCTAGTCATGCGGCTAAGGAAATGCCCATTGCGGCTAATGCGGCTGATACCTGCCTGCAGGGGGATCATTTAAACACCTTAATGGAGAAAGAAGGGATAAATATATGTTCTATAGGGACCATTAGCCGCATAGCCGCAAAATCAGCGACGGAAGGTGAGATCAACAATGACTTTGACCTATCCGCAAAAGCCAATTACCCCGACACCGAAGAGGGCGAAATATGAACCACGAGCAACGAGATTTGATCCAGCGAGTACATGATGCTGGAATTAAGCTGAAGATTGACGGCGACCGCCTGACCTACCGGGGGCCGAAAGGCGCCTTGACGCCAGACTTAAGGGCCGCCCTGGCCGATTGGAAGCCCGACCTTCTCTATGAGTATCACGAGCGGGCCGGGATTCTACAGTATGACGCCAATCTGCCAAGGGCCGAAGCCGAGGACTTGGCCGCTAACCATATTTCTGCCATAGCCAATCAATCACTGCCAGCGGCCGTGGAAGAATATAAAAAACCATAACCACCGCGATGTATTACCTAGGTTGAAATTCCGGCTATATATGAGGGTAAAATATGAATACATGCAAAGAAATGAACGCTGATGGAACCCCATGCAGGATGAAACCGCAATCGAATGGGTTATGTTTTGCCCATGACCCCGCACGCGCTGCCGAACGTACCTTGGCGAGGCAACGCGGAGGCTTGCGGCGAAGCGGACAAATAGCCCTGCGTGTGCTGGAAGATGTTGGCATGTCTCCGGCAGAGTTTAAAAACCCGGCTGAAGTGTGTCGGCTGTTATCGAATACCATTTCAAGCGTCCAGGTGGGCCGACTGGATTACAGGATTGGCGCCGCAGTGGGAATGCTGGCAAATGTACTGCTCCGTGCAATTGAAATTGACACGCTGGATAATCGCCTGGATGCCATCGAACGCGAACTGACGAAACAGAAAGGAACATAACGATGAATACTACCCGGACAAAACGACTTGAAAACATGCTTGCCGAATTACAGCGCCGGAACCGCCCGAGCCCGCCGGCGGTATTATATGCCCGTACAGAAGGCGGTTTCACGGCCGATGGGATAATATATGACAGCGTGCCCGCCTTTGTTGCCAGGCATGGGCTACCGCCATTGGTGATTGTGCCGGCGCCTGATGTAAAAGAGTAGGGAAGACTACCCGCTCCTCCTATTAAGCCGGATGAAGCTGCAATAACAGATACTGAGCAAAGGGCATCAATTGCTTCATAAATAGTTTGACTAAATATACTGATAACTGGACAATAAATAGCGT
>Ga0351937_1010_pt1 | contig 72812 bp, 60 predicted proteins | sample TotcelHT113001M9_FD_206857 | JGI IMG/M metagenome (GOLD analysis project Ga0351937, IMG submission 206857) | Enriched cells from coal bed in the Powder River Basin, Montana, United States - Total cells T11 rep2 HSBNCT.T11.300.1.M9 ... | reverse complement strand
CGAATTGCATGCCCGTGGAATCACCAGGGTAATTGAATTGGCGATTGTCTTTGCTGGAAAAAACGCGCTGGTAAAAGAGGGATAATACTATTTTCCCGGAGCAAACTGTGCCAATTTCTCATCAAGTGCATAAACGACCTGCTTGACATACTTATGCTTGTCATTTGATGTGCCAGGATAAAAGCTTGCATGAAATCCGGTCATAATCATCCTACGCAGAAGCCTTATTGATGGCTTAAAGAGCTCGCTAAAAATCTGATACTCGTTTGTTAGGGTTGTGTTACTAACCAGCCGATTATCAGTGTTCAACATAACCGGAATGCCTGCATGGACAAATTGCATGATTGGGTGATTTTTTAAGTCTCGCATGGCCGGATTGGTCTGACTGTTACTCGTCAAACACATTTCACACGTAATGGTCCGCTGGGACATGTCTTGCGCAAGAATATTTATGTACTTTTTTTTATCACTCACTTTGTCTAAGATCATCTCTTTATTAAACAACTCGTACCCGTGACCAATACGCGCAGCATTAAGGCGCATCACGGCGTCAAAAATACTTTCTGCCCCATATGCTTCGCCCGCATGAACCGTCAATTCAATGCCATTTTGCCGTGCAAGCGAAAACACCTCCTGAAATGGACGCGCCGGGTTGCCGTCTTCGGAACCCGCTAAATCAACGGCAACAATGGGAATTCCCTGCTTGTTTTTAATCTCCACCAATGCCGCCACAAGATCATTGGCAGCGGCAACACCTAATCCCACCAGAGACGTCTTTGGCAGCACGCTTGCCAGTGCCTTGTAGTAAGAGCCATACTCAGGCCTAAAAAATCTCATAATGCACGCAATAAGGCCATACGTAAATGCCGGCCGATCAGGATACTTAATATTAATTTCTTTTTTGGCGCGAAGAAAACCCTTATTCACCGCCTGGAAAATATCAGCATAGCCCAACCGCTCATTAATATGATGGTGAGGTGCAAAGCGAGCTTCCACGTAACAGACACCGTCGGCGGCAACATCAAGCGCGAATTCATACGCACCGCGTTCGATAGACTCGGCATCTTGCAATACACGTATCGCGTACGTAAATCCCCGTAAATAGTCTTGTAGGTCTTTATAATCTTTCTTATATACGAGCTCGCGCATACCCTCTTGGGTATATGAGGGCAATTCGACTTTTTGTTGCTGCGCTAGCTCAATCAGCGTTTGCAACCGCAACGAACCATCTAGGTGGACGTGCAGTTCAGCTTTTGGCAATTGTCTAATAAAATCGGCATTCATGACTTACTCCTCGCTCAAGACCCTGTTATTAGTTGCGCGCCCGTATCCTTCGCCCCTTCGACCATGCTCAGGGTAAGCGGGTTCAGGACGAGCGGCCTTTAAACAACCCTATTGATCGCACGTGAACCTATTTCCCCTGAAGGCGCTTTTCCCCCTATCACCCCAGCACTCCCCCAAACGAGAATGGGCTTCCAGGCCTACTTGACATGCCGGGGGCTGGGACCTGCACGCCTCCGCGCACATCCAACACTATGGCTTTCGGACGCTGTGGCGGAGGGGCCTGATGAATAGGTACAGGATGAGCAATTGGGGCGCCACCCAACAGTCCCCTCACCGGAGGCTTGCCACCAAAGGGCAGCTTCGGTCTTCCTGACTGCGTCGCCCCCGCGGGGCTGGCGCCGGGCGCCGCTGGCGCTCCTGGCATCTGTTGCTCCTGCACAGCGGGCAGCGTTTTACTTACATCTTGCTTTGATTGCTCTCGCTTTTCTTTCCAGGCCAACACATGCTCATCAAACGACGCAATTTTAAACCAAAACTCAAATGGCTGCTCATGCTGCGTGTACAGGTCAAACCATTCGCCTTCAAAGACAACGTAGGCAGGGATTAACACTTTTTTTTCGCGCATCTTTTTAAAATCCCAAGAATCTTCGTACTGTTCAAACTCCAGAGGCTTTTTGGGCTCTTTTGGTTTTGTAGATTCTGGGGGCTTTGGGGGCTCCAGTTGCCCAGGCTGCCTCTCTCCAGCTTTTTCTTTTTTTTCTTCTTGTTTTGGCGCAAAGAACGTTACACTGAGTTGTGTGATCATATCAATCACCACGGAAAAACGTATTTTTCCCAAAAATTTTTCGAGAGGCATATCAAGCTCTGGCGTTTCGCCGCGCACCAAGCACTTGTATTTGGTATTATTTTCACTGGGAACGAGTCGATAACAAACAAGTCCATTATAGGGGCGATAGATCCCATATTGGGGGAGGCGATTGGTGGTTACAAAGAGCCAATACCAATTGCCTTTGCTATCCTGGCCACTGGCGCAGGGAATAAGAATTTTTTTGTCCCCAGAATTTTCCAGAGCACTCTCTTTTTTGGGAGTTCCCACAACCCCGGCAGCGCCCGCACTGGCTTCTGGTGTTTTTTTCTGGTCTTTTATCAGAGACTCCCAGGTCTGTCCCGGTACCCGCAGCGCGCTAATATCGCGCTCCAGATAATCATACGCCAGAGAAAACGTCTGGGTGTATGTACTTGAGCCATTAATAGCATTTCCCGTCTGCAGCATTCCCTGAATAAACCGAAAACCCATCAGCATAATAATAGCCGTAATCGCCATTCCTATGGACACTTCAAGCAGAGACATACCTGGCACAAACCTCATGGCTTAGCTCCCAAGACAGGTTGATTCGTCTTAGCCTGTCCGGTACCCAGTTGCCCGATCACAGCCTGCCCTGCGCTTGATTGCGGGGTACTTGGTTGTTGGGTACTTGATTCTTGGGTAATTGGTAACTGATTATTAACGTGCTCAGCCTTAGGCTTGTCATCCCCAGCCTTTGATGGCGGGAGCTCGCAAAAGCCGGTTACAAAACTATCGGTCCGCTTGCCCCGAGAAATAGTTAGCTCGACCAATTTTAAATTGGCGTTATCACGTAACGCTGACTGGTCAGAGACTTCTTTTAATTTGTATGTATATTGGGCCCCGCTCGCCTGGTCAGCCTGCGCCTGAGGAGCCGGACGCCCAGCCCGTAAAAACTCTTCTTTTTCAAACTTGACCAGCGCATTACGGCCACCCACCAGTAAAAGCCAAGAGGCGTGTGCCTGTTGCGCAAAATTGACCAGGGTTGCTTGGTTTGATATAAGCACCATAACCGAAACTGACAGTATCAGAACAGCCATTGCAACTTCAACCAACGAAACTCCTTCCTGTGACGACCTATACATACACAAATCGCCTCATCAAAGGATCGAGAGTCAGTCGGATTGGCTGACTCTCGGGCACAGTACTAATCAAACCAATTTGCACATCTTGCATGGTACCATCAGGAGCTACGAAAAACCTAAGGTTTTTAAGATCGCCACCTGAAGCGTCGTCAACCCCATTAATAGCCAAGCTGACCACCTGGACAGAAGGCGGCACCGAAACGCGCGTAACCCCAGGAACGCTCACATCTTCAAAAGAACCCATTGCTGCTCGCTCGCCCGTTTGCATTGCGCGTTGTACAACAACGCGAGGATCGTTACCCTTGAGTTCGTCAAACTTAACACGATGCAAAAACCCCGACTCCAGAGCCGCAATCCACGCTGTACGCGTCAGCACATTCAGCTGTTCAATGAACTCGGGGCGCCGATCGGTTTTTCGCATGACACGGGGTATAAACATCATCATAATGCCCATAACGGCAACAACGAGCGAGACCTCGATCAGGGACAACCCACGTGCTCGGCTATAATTACTCCTGTGGCAGTTCAATATACTCTTCCTCAGGAGCGCCCTCTCCGCCTCTCCCATAGGAGTACAGCCGATACGGTTGCTTCTTATCACCCGTCGACATATAGACAAGATCGCGCCCCCATCCATCTTTCAACATCTGTGCATCGGTCACATAGGGGCCCTGCCAGCGCAACGCAGCCCCGCCCGATGCGGGTTTACGAATCAAATCTTCGAGCATTTGTGGATAGGCGCCATTGGTCTCCATGGCATACTTATCAATAGCCATTTTAACAATACGCAAAGTGGTTTTGGTTGAATCAACCTTCGCACCCGTCATCATACTCGTGCCTAGGCGCACGGCCATAAAAAGAAAAACACCAATAATTGCTACCACGAGAGAAATCTCGATCAGCGACATCCCGGGCATTGCACGCCGCGTCCAGTGTGAAGTATTTTGCATATGTATCCTTTCGTAAAAACCATACCTATCGTAAAAATTATGCCTGACTCTGAATCATTTGAACCAAATTAAACATAGGCAGCATTAAGGCCGCAATAATAGTCACTACCATGACACCCATAAAGACCATGGTGATGGGGTTTAATAGCGATACCAAACTATCAGTTGTCTGTATTAAATCAGCTTCATAGCGATTGGCAACTGTCGCCAACATAGTATCAAGCGCCCCACTCTGTTCACCGGTGTTAATAAGATAAATTGCCATCGGCGGGAATAGATCTGTTTTCTTTAAATATTCGGCTATCTTACCCTGTTTAATAATTTGCTCACGCGCTTGTCGCAATGTGTCTTCCAAAATTTTATTGTCTACGATTGCACAAACAATATCAAGCGCTTCTGATAAGCTCACCCCCGACTCGAGCAATAGTCCAAGCGTTCGGGAAAAGCGCACCGTTGCATTCATACGAACAAAATAGTTTATTTTTGGAGTTTTTAATTTTATCGCATCAAGCGTCCGCCGCCCTGAAACCGTTGCCCGCCAATACAAGAATGCCACCACGACAAGCAAAATACCAATAGCCAGCCAAAGATAATAGTGTACCAAAAAATTAGATAATCCCTGAACTATGCGCGTAACAAGCGGAACCTGAAAGCCCTTAACCCCTTCTGCTAACTGGGCAACCGCTGCCAGGATCTGCGGGGCGATCACCACCATGAGAAAAAGGCCGATACCCAGAATCATAACCATCTGGACGATTGGATAAACCAGCGCACCAGAAACGCGCCGATTCAACTCTTCGCGCCGCTCTAAATACTCAGTCAGTCGATCAAGAACAAATTCTAAGCGACCACTTGCCTCTCCGGCCCGTATAAGCTGCACATAAATTGGCTCAAATACTTTGGGGTATTGCGCCATCATTTCAGCAAGCGATTTTCCCTCGCGCACGCCATCGCGCAGCGTCACGATAACTTTTTTAAAGCTGCCGCCCATCTGGTCAATCAGCAGGTTAAGCGCATCAACAAGGGGCACGCCGGCCTTTAACAACACAGCAAACTGCTGCGTAAACATCAATTTATCTTTCACCGAGACTGTGCGCTCAAAGAGACTGGCAAACGAAAACTTGGCCTGCTGCTCTGCCATGGGCACCACAGAAATCACATACAGCCCACCCCGTGAGAGCTGTTCTTTAACCTGCTTTTCACTGGTCGCATCCAGAGCTCCAGAAACCTTTTTGCCATCGCGTGAGAGTGCCTGATAAAAGTAGAGAGCCATAAAAATCCTTCGCCGCATGTTAACCGGGTTTGTCTTTGCTGTACCGCCGCGCTATAATTAATCTCTGCGTGACATGCTACACTATGGTCCATGTCACTGTACAAAAAAACAACCTGATTTGTCTACTGGAGAAGCCATGAGAATAGGATACCATTTACTAACCAATAATCACCAAAACCACCAAGTAAGGGCACCTGCGCGCACATTGTTCGCACGTTTTCTGATACTTGCCATTATCCTCTCAGCGCCACTATCCCTCGCCGGAGAAACGGTGTTTATGAGTTCAGACCCCCTTATACAATCAGAACAGAATATACGTGAATATCTCAAACAGGTCGTCTGCACAAAAGAGGGTATTAAATTATTTTTCACCAACTATTTCAACACACCTCTCTACACACAACGCATTTTGCCTGCCTGCTTTATTCACTTGATAGACTTTCTTAACCATGGCATCCAAACCAGGCAACCGGACGACTATGTCACGATTATTTTTACACTTTTTCACCAACGGCTCAAATGCTGTCTCTGGGTAAATCCCTATGCGCTACTCGCGTTCTTAGAGCAGCTGCCAGAGCTCCTGGCAACCCGTTGTAAAAAGGGTGGGGGTGCACAACCACGAGCCGAGCGTATTACCACCATACTGATCGATAAATTCACTGACCATTTTACAGAATTTCAGCGCAATCCTCGCGAATTTCTGGCAAAAGTAGGCCGCGAGATCGACAAATCGCTTGCGGGCGCCGAAGCCCTCTCCCACGAAGTCGTACACTTCTTAGAAACAGCCCTGGATAAGTTAATCTGGAATCCTCGCGAAAATCTCGAGACCTGGGACTCGTGCAAACTAATCGCCAGCCGGCTCGAACAACTGCATGCATGTGGCATTATTCCGTCCGAGCGCGAGCTTAATTTACTCATCTGGACGCTATTTTGCCGTTTTGGCTATTTTATCCAGTCAATGGGCAACCAGATTCCCGATAAAGTCTATGCAGCCATCAAGCAGGATTTATGTGAACCTGGCTGTTCCTGCCTGGAAATTGGCGAACTTGCTGACGACGTAATCACCAAAAAAGAGTATTTGAGCATCGTTGTACAACAAATGGAACTCGTACACAAACTTGTGCATAAACTCTACTCTGATCCAATCGAAACAGCCTCCCCAAAAGCCTCCGGTATTCCAAAATCCGGGGAAACTGTCAGCTTACTGAAGAGTCAAGCTCACGAATAAATTTCAAAATATTTGAGTGCCCGTTTCGCGTTGCGCACTCAAGTACGCGTGGCTCCAGAAAAAGATCGCGACGCATGCCTTTATCAAGCAAAAGCTGAAGAATTTCAGGGCTCAGGTCGCGATTCAAGCAGGCAGCATTGGCAATAATCGATGACGCATGCCCAATAAAATTCGGATCTGCGCCGCCATCAAGTAACAGCTCTACAATCTCAAGACGCCCAAAATGCATCGCCCACAAGAGTGGTGGTGGCCACTTCGCTCCTGTAACGTTCAAGCGAATACCAGTAGCAAGCAACTGCTTAACCCCCTCAATATCATTTTTTCCAATAGCCTCAATTAACGGCTCAAGTTCTGCGTCAATTGCTGCTTCGGCCTTTTGCTTCTCTCGTTCAATTTCAACTCGCTCTGCATTTTTCTTTAGAGCGTTTTTACGCTCTTCTTCTGCAGCAACAGCCTTTTGGGCGACCTCACGCTTGTCGGCTGCTACCCGTGGCAACATAAACTTTAAAAGCTCATCGCGCTGCACTTTACTTAATTTCCAGACAACATTCTCAACCCCGGGCTTGGTGCTGATATAATCTACAAATTCAGTCGCTCTTTTAGACCCCCCGCTCTTTTTAAGCGCTTTTTTAGCAAGCGCAAAATCACCAATAGCAATAGCATCAATCAGGTCATTGGCCATCGCTGTTCCAGCACCAACCAGGGCTACAAAAAACAAAAAAGTATAATTTATATTCATAAACACTCCACACCTGTACTTAACCAAATCTCATACAGGATGGTTATACACCATTTAGTGTATGAAAAACAAGCCCTGTCGCATTTTGAAAAAACTGGGAACTTCGCTTAACTACCCGAAACCCAATCAACATATGCACGCAACTCCGGGTCATTCGCCCGACCTACCAAGCCATCAATCTCGGCATAGGTATAAATAATCTCATCGCATTCTTGGGCCCCAACAAGATTATTTTGTTGAAGTATGGGGAAGATAAGCGTCAAAAACGTTGCCGTTGCCTCGCGATCACGATCCCTGTAAACCAATAGACTTCTAAAAAATTCAAAAACCATTTTGAGGTGCCGAACCCCTATACCCACAGCTCGACACACGGTCGCATAGAGCGCCAAGAGTCGAATCGCTTTGCGCGCTACCGAAAGAAAACCGTCCCGATCGCGAGTCATAGTTGCAGCCTCCATACCACAAGACAATTCGCTCAAGATCAACCCCGGAATAAATTCGCGACTAAACTGCACCCGTGCTCGATTTTTAAAAAAATCACTTCCCAGCTCGCCGTGTAATCTAATCAACATTTCAGCAAATTTCTTTGCCAGAGGCACCAGCGTCGTTTTATTAAAAGTCATCTTAAACGTTTGGCTGACAACAATGCCCGCTTTCATCAATTCGCTCGCACGTCCGTCAAGCCGCTGCTTCAGCGCTCTGAAATATTCCCATTGGGCCTCAGCGCCCTGCGTAGCGTCAAATTTTTCAATTCCATCCCGCGCAATTTCTTCTAAGGCTTTACTAACCTCTCGCTCTTTTTCTGACATCGCGCGAAGAGAAACCCCCAGCAACAAACTTACAAAAAATACGCTTTTAAAACAGAGACATATAAACCGTGAAAGCTTCATACCAGGCTCCTAATTAGAAAGGCACCCGCCAAACAATGACGAGCAAATCCAAGCCATACTAATCCTGGAAAACAATCTTGCCAACCACTGCCCGCTCGTCCTGCCGTGCCCGCCATAGCCCGCTCATCCTGAGCTTGACGAAGGATAGCTGCGACGGCTGGGAGCGAAGCATGGCCTGAGCCTGTCGAAGGGTCGAAGGATACGAGCGCGATTGGTCGAGGGATTCAAATTAGCGCACTCTAAAAGCCGTTAGAGAATCAACATACGCACGCAATTTTTGGTCATTCGCACAAGCTACCAAGTCATCAAGTTCGGCATACGTGTACACAATTTCACCGCACTCTTCGTCACCAATAAGCTTGTTTTGTTGAAGGGGCGCAAATATGAGATGGATAAATTGTACCATATCTTCAGTTTCACCTTGGCCGCCAGTTTTAAGCGCATCAAACATAGGCCTAATATCTCGTATCCGTATCCCAACGGCCCTAGCCGCTACCGCATACGCCACGAGCCACCGTACCATTTTTTGCTTGGCAGCCATCCAGTCTTTTGCCGTAGTCATAGCTTCCACCTGGCGTCGATATTCCAAAGAAATCCAATACGCCGTAAGTCTCAAGCTAAAATCTGCCTGCTCTGGATCTTTAAAAAATTCTTTTCCCAGCTTTTTATGCAGCTGAACGATTGTACCGATAAATTTTCGCGCAAGCGGCATAATAATTCTTCTCTCAAGAGCCTCATCAAGGGCCGCCCCCGCCAGAAGATCTTTCCCGAGCAATTCAGCCTTATGGCCACTAAGACACTTAATGATATTTCTGAAAAATTCCCACTGTTTCTCAGCGCTTTGCGTTGCGTCAAATGTATCGGTTAGGCGTTGGACCATGCTCTGGATAACCCCAAAGGCCCCTTGTTCTCTTTCTGACATCGCATGCAAAGAAAGCCCCAAAAACAATACGCCCGCAAAAAATCTCTTAAAGGCCATACACAGCTCCTAATTATAGTAAAAAAAGGGAGATATAAACGCATAATCCAATTCAATGCTTTCTAAAAACTGTCAACGAATCAACATAGGGCTGCAAATTTGGATCACTCGCAAAGGCGATCATCTCATCAATTTCAGCATACGTGTACAGGATGTCATCGCGTTCTTCGTTGCCAATAAGCCCGTTTTGTTCGAGAGAAGCAAATATTAGAGCAACAAAATTTGCCGTTCCAACGCGATCATCCTGCCCGCCGCCAAATAGGTGTCGAAAGGCTTGACTAGCAATGTGCAGTACTCGCACATTGATTCCAAGATTTCTGCATGTAACTGCATAGGCCACAAGGCGTAGTGCTGTTTTTCTCATCGCTGCAACAACTAGCGCTTCGTCATTATTTGATTTTGCCGCAGCCTCAATCTCAAAGACATGTCCGCCAAGAATCAAAGAAATTCCAAACTCCCGGCTAAACTTTGCCTGCTCAGGATCTTTAAAAAATGCTTTTCCTAGCCTCTGGTGCAAACCAAGGAAATGATCAACAAATTTTTGCCCCAACGGCGGCAAAACCGTTGAAAACAATACCTGCTGAACAGGAATACTAGGACTATTCGGATCTAATCCAAAATCTTTTATACAAGCGTCTATTTTGTTCACAATCTGTTTAAAATACGTCCACTGTTCTTCTGGATTTTGCTTCGCATCAAAATTATTAATCGTCTCCTGCACAATAACCTGCAGTACCCTGCAAGCTTCCTGCTCGTTACTCGACATAGCATTCAAAGAATTACCCAGGAGCAAAACACAGACTAGTAAGCTCTTAAAGCACATTTTTAAAAATCGTAAAAAAACCATGATCAACTCCCAATTATATGAAAAACAAAAAACAGGTATCAATGCGCCCATACTGCCAAATTAACGCACTCTAAAAGCCGTCAATGAATCAACGTATGCACGCAATCTTGGATCATTCGCAAAGGCGATCATCTCATCAATTTCAGCATACGTGTACAGGATATCATCGCGTTCTTCGTTGCCAATAAGCCCATTTTGTTCAAGGGAAGCAAATAGCGCATAAACAAAATTTACAGTCCCTGCGCGGTCATATTGAGCTTCACAAAAGAGCCCCCGAAACCCGTTGCCAAGACCAACCAACCCTCGCACTTTAATCCCCAACCCCCTACACATAACCGCGTAGTCAACAAGCTGGTGCACGGTTTTTTCCATCGCTGCAAAGGCCTGCGCTTTAGCGTTGTTTGTTTTTTTTGCAGCTTCAATACCAAGCATACCTTCACCAACGATTAAGGCACCCATAAGGGTTTTGCTAAATTCCACCTGCGCTGGATCTTTGAAAAAATTTTTACCCAGCATCAGGTGTAAAATAATAATTCGATCAACAAATCCTTTTCCCAACCAGGACAATACTATTGCAAGATATGCTTCGCAAAATGGGTTGCTTGTGTTATCCATATCTAGCCCAAGGGCTTTCACGCAAGAGTCCATACGACTTGCAGTGCATCTAATATATTCCCACTGTTTTTCGGGGCTCTGTTTCGAGTCAAACCCACTGGTTGCCTCTCGTGTAATAGCCTGCAAGGCCTTACAGGCCTCCTGTTCTTTGCTTGACATAGCATTCAAGGAAGTTCCCAGCAGCAAGACACACACAGACAAACTCTTTAAACATGCGCGCAAAAGCGATGAACACGCCACGATCAACTCCCAATTATATAAAAAACAAAAAACAGGCAGCAGTGCGGACACACGGCCAAATTAACGCGCCCCAGAAACAGTTAACGAATCAACATACGGCCGCAATCTTGGATCATTCGCAAAGGCGATCATCTCATCAATTTCAGCATACGTGTACAGGATATCATCGCGTTCTTCGTTGCCAATAAGCCCATTTTGTTCGAGGGGAGCAAAGGCTAGGGCAATAAAATTCGCAGTCCCTATGCAGAAATCTTGCCCCCCACCAAAGATGCTCCGGAAAGCATCGCCAACAGCCACAAGTTCTCGAACCTTAATCCCCAGCGCCCTACACATAACCGCATAGTCAACAAAGCGTTGCACAGCTTTTCCCATCGCTGCAATAGCCTGTGCTTCGCCATTATTTGCTTTTTTTGCAGCTTCGAGCTCAGATACATATTCGCCACAGATCAAAACCGGCACGAAATTATAGCTGAATTCCACCTGCCCTGGATCTTTAAAAAAGTTTCGGCCGAGCGCCTGGTGCAAGCAAATAATTTGATCAATAATTTTTTTTCCAAACTGGGGCAATACCGTTGCAAAATATGCTTCGTGAAATGGAATACTTAGGGCGTCTGTATCTATTTCAAGGCTCTTCATGCATGCATTCATTTGATCGATGATGTGCTTTAAATGTTCCCACTGTTTTTTTGGGCTCTGCTTCGAATCAAATTCACTGGTTGCCTCTCGCGCAATAACCTGCAAAGCCTTGCATGCCTCCTGTTCTTTACTTGACATAGCGTTCAAGGAAATTCCCAGCAGCAATACACAAGCAAACAAACTCTTAAAGTGCTCTTTTAAAAACGATAAAAACTCCACAGTAAGCTCCTATTTAAAAAATGCCAGCAAACAACTATCAAATATGCCCCAGTATAGCGGGGAATTCAATATGCACAAGTTGGTAAAAAATATTTTCATAAATATTTAGGCGCATTCTTTACATTACTGTAAAATACGATACATTTTTCTACAATATCTCGAGGTCTCAAAAAAATCTTCCAATAAGGAGCAAGCTTAAATGGGCTACAAAGCAATGCGACTGAGCAATTTTCTCATATTGGCAATGTGTGCGCATTCAGCAAGTGCTGCAAAGGGGCTTCCAGTCGGCAAAGAAGCGATAGAAACTGAAAACGCGATAGCCATGATAAAACTTGGATGTAAAGTAGTAGAGGTAGGCGTAACGTGGACCTGGTGGGGCGCTTGCAAAGTAGTAAGTGCGGCCCGCAGCGCCATAAATTACTATCTACCAGTAGCCCAAACAGTTTGCGATAAGGCCGAAAAAGGGGCCACTATCTTGCGCGTTCTCGATTCTGCAGTCAACAAAAAGCCTATGCCAAAAAGCACCATCCACCTACCAACCATTCAAATCCTAGAAGTCCCCAAAAACCCCTTTATGCAACACCAAATAGACGTACTAACGCACAACAACAACCTTCTCACCACAAGCAACGTCGGTTTAAGCTCTCTCGCCAAAAATTTAGGCTCCAAAGTCGACACTCTTACCCAACAAAATACCATTCAGAACACTACAATAACTCAACTCTTCACCCGCGCCAACACCCTAGAAGCTCAAAATACCACTCTCAAAATTATGGCTGCTGTTTTTGGGAGTGTTGCGACCGCCGCCACGGTCACCACTGGGTTTTTTTGGTATAAATGGGTAAAAACCGAAGCCGAGAAAAAGGCTCAAGAAAAATTTGCGCGGGCTCTGCGGCCGCTTATTGGCCTTGCAAAAATAACACATAAAAATATGCAAGACATAAGCAATATGCTTCATAAAAAACTTGATTTGCCACGCACCGACCCATCAATAGTTAAGCACCAGGTATTTGAGTCCCTTGTCGCAATAGCCCGTCCATTTTGTAATTTCTTTCAGCCAGCAACTGCAGAAACAAACACGAAAAGATCGCGTTTCAAAACACACAGTGGCACACTATAAGCACCTGTAAGTATATCAACACAATTTTAGCCCTCTTATAAAGAAAGACTCGCAATGAACCATAAGATACTATTAGTAGTGACAGCATTATTACTTGTGGGAACTCTGCAAAAGCTCGCAGCAATTGGCCAAGAGGTACCTGCAAATGACAATACAAAAGTACAAGAAAAGCACACAGCAACAAGCAATAAGTCGTCTCCCGAAAAAGAAGACAGCGAAAAGGCTTATCTTGACATTATATCACAGCTCATTCAATCACTAGACCAAAAAACCGTACTATTCTGCCAATACAAAGAACAGGCAACGCGCATTGAAATACAAAATCAGACCATCAAGCAGCAAGAGACCATCTTAGGCTTCTATGTGCTTGCCTCCATGGGTCTTGCGATATGGCTTGGATACGTTTTGTGCCATCAAAACACTGCGTCCGATGACCTACAGGCGTACCTCGAACAAAAGCCCAATCCACTTCAGTTGCGCTGGCCCTACTGTTTATGCCGATTGCTGTAGCACAGAAATAATCTTACCAATGCCTTCGACCAAAGGCTGCACAAACATTTTCCAGGAATCTTTGGTATTCAAGCCCATTTCGCATCCAATAACCGGGGCGCGAACGCCTATTAGCGGCCTGCAGGGGAAGCAAATCACCGGCTTGAGTTGAATGCTTCCCTTAGTCTGCAACGCTGTAAGTGCATCGTGCAATAAGAGTGCATATTGGGCACTACAGCCAATCATGGGCAGATGGGCCCGGTAATACGGCTCGAGCGCCTGGGCGCTGGTCTTTTTTGGCCAAAAATCGGTCGTTGCATCATAGGAAAAGAAGAAGAGCGAACAGAGACAGGGGTTTCTTTTTTCCTGGTAAAAACCCAAGTACACAAACAGGTCAGCTTTTAAGCGATTAGCAAATGACGCACTCTGCAAGGGATCGATAGTCTCCCCAGGAACGCGCGACAAAACGATACGAACACCCGGGAAGTTTTTCTCGAGATCACGCTTAACCTCTTGAGCACAGGCAAGCGTAAGCCCACGCTCAAAGGTATCATCAATGACACGTCCCGTATTTTGGGCATCCCCAGCTGGATCAAGCACAATCGTTACGGGCGTACCGACCTGATAGGTTGGCGTACAAGAGCGCTGCTCATCTGTTGATCTGACAAAAAAACCTGCGACTGGCCATGGCTGAGAAAAGTCCAAGTGTGGATCACGCATCACGGTATGATGCACCAAAAACGTTACAGACGAGCACCCAAGTTCTTCGCCACGCAGCGTTTTAAGCAAACTTTCAATAACATATAACTTTTCAATAGTCGGCATACGCTCAGTAAAGGGCGGACGATCAAATGAAATAAACAGATGGGAATCGTCGGCACTTGTTGCCGCACTCTGTACACTGACGCGCTTATCAAGAACACCCTCATCGTCAAGAAGATTTGCCCAAGCGCGCACAACAGCAAGTGCCTTGTCGGCGACTGTCTCCGGCCAGATCAACTCTCTGGTCTCTTTAACCAGAGCATAATCTCGTGGCACATAAATCCCAACGGGACGCTTGCTAAATCCTACTCCTAGAGAAGTTTGCGGAGATGCGCGAAAGAGCGAAAAGCGTAAAAAACCCCAATTTTGGTACACTGCAAACACAATAAGAAAAACAAGCCCTACGGCCGCCGCAATACTCATAACCAGCGACTTATTCATACTCTCTCCTTACTTGATCTGGGCACCCCAAGAGCGCCTGTAAAAATTTCTGCAGAAACGTACTTCGCTGCACCGTTGTCGCTTTTTTGACCGCCATACCAATTGCCCGCGGATCGCCGATCAATACACAGCGTTTTTTAGCACGCGTAATCGCCGTATACAATAAGTTTCTCTGGAGCAACATAAAATGCTGCATAAATATGGGAATTATCACCACGGGATATTCTGACCCCTGGCTCTTGTGTATTGAAATAGCATACGCAGGCACAATTTCGTTTAACTCATCCGACTCGTATATCTGCATACGATCGCCAAACAAAACCTGCATAGCATTGTCTTCTCGATTGATCCGGTCAATAACGCCGATATCGCCATTAAAAACCACTTTGTCGTAATTATTGCGAATTTGCATAACCCGATCGCCCTCTTTAAAGAGCGATCCCATGCGATTAATCGACGGACGCTCACCGGGATTTAAAATACCCTGGAGCACCTGGTTAAGACTAATGGTCCCGGCAATACCCCTATTCATGGGGGTCAAGACCTGAATATCTTGTGGATCAGTTTTTTTTATGTGTAGCTCGCGATGCATGATTCGTTGCAAATGGTCTGAAAGCACTGCCGGGTCAGTCTCTTTTATAAAAAAGAAATCATTAAGCCCGCCGTGCGCCGACGGAAATTCGCCCCTGTTAACATGATGTGCATTCATGATAATCAGACTATCTTGTGCCTGACGAAAAATTTCAGTTAGCCTGATGGTCGGCACCAACCCACAGTTCATGAGATCATGTAAAAATGCCCCTGGCCCAACTGACGGCAACTGGTCGCGATCACCAACCAATAACAATTTTGCCTTAAGTGGCAACGCGCGCAAAACAGCATTCGCCAAAAAAACATCTATCATGGACGCTTCGTCAACAATCAAAAATTCTGTATCAAGAGCGTTTTGTTCATCACGAGTAAAACGCATTTTTGATGGATCAAACTCCAGCAACCGGTGAAGAGTAAGCGCAAAGCGCCCCGTACTCTCAGACATGCGTTTTGCCGCGCGACCCGTGGGAGCTGCAAGCTTATATGAAACTTTTTCTTTATCCAGCAACGCTAACAAATTGCGAATTAACGTTGTTTTCCCGGTCCCGGGGCCACCCGTAATAATTGTAATTGGGTTGCTGAGCGCTGCCATCACCCCTTGTTGCTGCTGTTCGTTTAAGACGACATTGCGTTCAGAAATACCCGCACGTAAAAGTTTATAGAGATCATCGAGCCCAAATACTCGCGCATGCTTATATTCGCGTAAAAGGGCAATTTTTTTCGCTATGTCTTGCTCAGCATTATAATGTGACACAAGCCCAACATGATGGACTCCCTCATGAGTAACTAGAACAATTTTACCCTGTTCATAAAGCGCATGTAGGGCGCTTTTTAAGAGCACACGATCATCTTCTGTTAATTTTAATAACTCAAGGGTTTGAACGCGCAGCGCCTCAAGCTCGGCGTATAAGTGGCCACGCCCGGCGCACTCGTTAAGGGCAAAAATAATACCTGCTTTAATGCGTAACGGGTGATTAGCAGGAAATCCCATATTTACGGCAATGGAATCAGCCGTCGAAAACCCAATTCCCCAGATTTCGTCAGCCAGACGATACGGGTTTTCTTGCAGGACCGCAATAGACTCTTCCCTATATCTCTTATAAATTTTTGCGGCAAGCGCGGGCGTTAAGCCCTTTTCTTGCAAAAAAACCATGAGCGTTGCTATAGATTTTTGTTCTTTCCAGGCCTCGATAATCGATTCGATGCGCTTGGCACCCAATCCCCCAACCTCGCTCAAGCGCTCAGGAGTCTTATCAATAATCGTAAGGCTTTCGATTCCGAAACGGGCAACGATTCTTTCGGCATAGGCGGGACCAATACCCTTAATAAGACCCGACCCTAAATATTTTTTAAGACCAACAATGGTGGTCGGCAGGCGTAAAATAGACCGTTGTGCACAAAACTGCCGACCAAACTTAGGATGCGAAGTCCAATTCCCCTCAAGCTCTACCTCCTGCCCCTCGTGGACGCCAGGTAAGTACCCGGTCACGACAGTCGAAAAGCCCTTGCCAACGAGCACAAAAACGGCATAGTGCTCGGCTGTATTCGAATAGAGAAACCGGTCAACGGTCCCACAAATAATCTCGCTGCCCACGCTACAACTTTCCATAGTTATTCACCGGCCCGTTTAGGCAGAACGTTTCTGGAAAATAGAATAATATTATGCAGCTGCGGTTCCACTGTTTTTGAGACTCATTCGATACGCCTTGTGTGCTCGAGGACAATTTTGAACAAGGTCGGCAAGAAAGACTAGAAGATCACCTAACAGACTATCAAAAATCTGGAAGGACGTCACCGTTCGGCGAATCGAATCTACTTCAGAGTGATCCATCTGGCTCCAGTTAAGCAATATCGTGTCAGGGCGATTTCGCAACTCACTCCATTGCTCGATCAAGAGAACCATGTACGCCTTAGCAACCTGTATATCTTCGACATATCCGGCAGAAAACTTCTCAAAGTGGCCACACGCATGCGCAAGTGCTTGCGTAATATCAGTTGGAGAGAACTTGCCGGAGCGTTCGAGCTCGGCAAGTTCTCTCAGCGTCCAATAGGCGCCGTCATACCAAATAAGAGGAACAAGCCCATCAGCACGCTCACTGAGTGGTTCAGGCAAAACAAGTGCAAACTGTGTTGCCAAGAGCTTTGCTGGTGTAATCCCCTTAACGCCATGTACGAGTCCTATGATATTTTTAGCAAACTCAAAAATCTCTTTAATATTAATAAACGCATCGACCAACTTCAGAACTGGCGACGTAAAAACGACGGGGGGAATGGCGTTAACCGGCACACAACAGAACAAAAAACTCACACATAAAACAGATTTACGTACGAAACACTTCATCACAACACGCTCCTGTCCATAAAGAATAACATTTAACTTGTTATACTCCAGCGGAAACCGACTGTCCAGTCGCGTCCAATACCGGACTGCGCAAAGGTGAAATCACCAAATAATCCCAAATTCCATGTATATTTGGGACGCTCGCGATTCCAGGTTAGCGCAATAAATATTTTATTTTGCAGGGCTGGACATCTGAGCGAATCAGGAATATTAAGTGGTTTTGGTAAATCAAGACCACCCGTTAAACTAAGCTGTTCTGATGGCTTATACCAAAAATCATAGCCAATATCAGCCACAAAGTTTTCATACATCAGATGACAAAGCGCGTCATATTGCACTATACAATTTTGATCCACACGCACATCTTGCGCTTGCGGATAAAGCGTTTGAATAAGCTCATGGGTTAAGAAATCAAGACCTTCGGCCGCCAAAACAGGGTCGTTTTTATCCTCTCGTATGCCGTAATCACGATCAAATTCTGAAGGGCTTTTAAGCTCTTTGAAAAAGCGCACAGAATAATAAGGAGCCAAAACATGTATGCGTAGCTGTTGTGTAAAATCGAATGTTTCGTTTGGATGGAAGATGCCTCGAACCAAACCGCCAACACCCAAACATTCGCCGCCCAAATGGGTGTTTGTAGTGATGCGCGTTATACGATTTAACGCTTCAGTCCCAAATATCATGGCATAATCAAGCGCCACCTGATTCTCGTCTTCACGAAGCTCTTCAAATACATCAAAATCAAATTCTGGCTGGGGCGGTTTTTCAAGAAATTTTACCCCAATCAGGCCATTTTTAAAGGCAATTGCGGTCGGCAGCGTAAACTCGCCGCCCAAATACCAAGAAATCTTGCTGCTCTCGCGCACAAGCCAAATAAACTGAAGTCGGCTATCACCCAAGCCAAATTGGTCGTTCACCAGATGCTGCTTCATAAAGTCTTCAACTTTGTGTTTATCACTTTCTCCACTATTTTTACCCAGCACCTGAAACAGGGGTGCTTTCGCAATAGCATCGCGCTCGGCATGCGAGAGGAAGAAGTTGCGCTCAAGGTAATAGAGAGGAATGGTAGCGGTCACCGTAAGCGCACCACTGGTGTTTTGCATATTGAACATGCAGCCAACACGACGCTCTTCGAGCTTGATGTTATGAAATAATTCAAGAATAGTTGGCAAATCGACTATATCTCCACCCAAATCTTTGGCTGCATCTTTACTGTATTCTTTTAATGACTCGAGAAAATCAACTTCCGGGCCCCAAAACTTGTTCTCTAAAAATGCCAGATAATTACCAATATAAGGGCTTGATTGGGTAAAATATTTCTCTCGCGTCTGGTTATAAAAAAACTTTGCGCCCCATTGGAGATATTTATCACATCCTAAATCGATATAAGAATTGAATACCGGCAAATCAAGCAGCGACCGATCGTTAATAGGATTTGTCTGGTAATAAAAATCTTTTTTCAAAATGTCAGGCAAATGTACCTGGTCAACCAAGATCCCAATAATTTCTTCTGGTTTAATGCGCGATCGCGTCATCATTTGGTCATTAAAGCTCTCGTCAAACGCATCAGGAGCTTCAAAGAAGTCGATTTCAGTTATTTCATCATATACCGAGCCGTTTTGCGGCATGGCCGGCTCATCAGCCCTCGAGAGCAAGGGGAAAAACAGCACAACAAAAGAAAAACCGTTGACCAATGGCCGCAATATCATTTTCATATAAAATACCTAGTGTACTTCTAGAATCCTAAGTGCTAATCTGAATCACAGACTAGCAGTCTTTTTAATTCTTGCCAAAGAGTTTGATCACAGCACAGGAAGGTAGTTTATGGCTTTTTTTGTCATCGAAGGAAACATTGGTGCCGGGAAATCAACATTTCTGCGGCAGGTTGGGCGCTATTTGGACGCACAAATGGTGGCCGAGCCCGTACAGGAATGGCAGAATATCGGTGGGGAAAATCTACTTGATGCATTCTACAGCAATGGCCAGCGCTGGGCATATTCATTTCAGACCTATGCTTTTATAACCCGCATGATGGCGCAAGAGGAGCACGCACGAAACAGCACAAAACCATTTCAGATGATTGAGCGCTCTATTTTCGCTGATCGCTGTTGCTTTGCAAAAAATGCCTATGAACTTGGACTTATGACAAAGCTTGAATGGAATATGTACCAATCGTGGTTTGCCTGGTTTATTCAAGGAAAAATAGAAGTGCCTGCAGGATTTATCTACCTGAGAACTGATCCACAAGTCTGTCACCAGCGATTAGTTAAGCGCTGCCGCTCGGAAGAAGTGGGAGTTACGCTCGAATATCTAACGCTTTTGCACGAAAAACATGAAGCGTGGCTCATTCATAAAAAAGAGCTTGACGACTTCATGCAAAACAAGCCGGTGCTTGTTCTTGATTGTAATGAAAGTTTTGAATCAAATGTTCCCCTACAAAAACAACACGCAGAGCAAATTATTCGCTTTGTGGAAGCCCATAGCGGTCTTTCTGCATTGCAAGCAAAAGCTACTGACGCATGGTTGTAAGGAGTTAAAATGGAAGACTACGTATATTTCGCAAAAGCTGCTTCGTATATCGCTGCGGCATTGGCGGTGAGTTGGGGAACCGTTGGGCCTGCACTTTCACAGGGCATGGTCGCCTCGCGTGCATGCGAAGCTATTGGTAAGTATCCTGAAAATACGGCAAACGTCCGTGGGATTTTGATCATTGCGTTAGGTATGATTGAAACGGCATCGATTTTCGCGCTGGTCATTGCAGTGCTCTTGGTATTTAGATTGTAATAGCCAACCGGATCAATGCTATGACCTTTAATGTCAATGCGCTCATACTGGTGCAAATTGCCCATTTTTATATTGCATATTTGCTGCTCAAGCATATTTTGCTCAAACCGGGATGGATACGAATGCGCCGAGAAGACGAGCACGACCACAAACTTGAGCGTAATTTCAACGTTCTTCACGAAGAGGTCGAGCGACGAGCAGCATATAATACTGAGCAGTGGGCTCATTATTGTCAAAAACTATGCGACAAGAAGCCCGAACTTACAGGCCCTGTAAGCCGCCATTCCCCTCTTCCATGTGGCGCCCACACCACAGCAACACCTCAAGAAGAACTCTCTCTGATCCAGGCAACAAAAGATAAAATTGTATCACATTTGCGGCAAGACTAGTGGGGTAGTACGTTATGGGCATGGAAATCTTTTTTGCTCTTATAAACTTCGCGATACTGGTGGCCGTTCTTGGGTATGTGTTTATGCGAAGCGTCCTACCGGGTTTTGCAAAAGAGTTGGCCGATATTTTGCGACAGCGGTTTTCGTGGCGCCGGGATAGCGAGCAGCTCAATGCGAAGCTGCAAGAATTGACGAAACTGGGGGGCTCGCAAGAACGGACTTATCAAACATTAGAACAAAAGGTGGCACTCTGGCACCAAAATCTTGAAAAACATCACTTACAACAACACCAAGACTATTGCGCTCTAAACGTCTCTGTTCATGATCGCCGCCAACGACAATGCGCAATATTTGATGCTCATAAACTCAGCGCACGAATCCTACCACATGCCCTTGCCGAAGCACAGCTTGAATTGTACACCTACTACCAATTAGAAAATCATGGGGCCGAATATATTAATGAACTGGTGACATTGGTGGAAAAACGCCCATGAACGGATCTCGTGATACCTTTTCCCGGAATTGCGCACGCGCACTGCTCAATTATAGTGCCTGCGCATACAACCCAGCAACAGTTATTGCGCTTGACGTCATCACTTATACTCTTCACACATACAAGAATCGCCTCGCCAGTACTCCTGCAAAGACCTATCGAAACCTCTTGGCAACACTAGAACTTGGTGACTGCCGCTTGGACCTGTTAATTAATTTACTTGACAATATGGGCTTATTAAAGCTTTTTCCCGACTGCGTCTCCTGCTTTTATGAGCTCTATAAGACTCATCATGGCGTAGCAACCTGTTCAATCAGAAGCTCTCATATATTATCGCACACGCAAAAAACAGTCTTTTATAACTTTTTACATCGCGCCACAGAAAAGAAAATTATCTATACCTGCGCAACTAACAAAGGACTTATTGCGGGAGTTCGTATTGACTCTGAAATATTTTTATGGGAACAATCAATCGCGCGCCAATTAAGGGCAATTGCGCAATTACAGTAGTGGTGTGTTATGGAAATTCAAAGTACTGATCTTGTTTCGTTGCTCGAAAAATCTCTTCGTGCGCTTGACCTTGGAAAAGACCAACAGCCGCTTGAGCAGACCGGCTATGTGATTAAAGTTGGCGATGCTAGTTGCAAAGTATATGGACTCACCAACGCGGTCTACGGAGAGCTGGTACAATTTGAGGGGGGCAACCAGGGAATTGTATTCGACCTAAAAGAAGACCACGTCGTGGCCTTTTTACTCTATGGTCACATTCCTGTTGCTGAACGCGAAATTGTCAAACGCACTGGCGGGGTCTTTAAGACACCGGTAGGGAAAAATTTGTTGGGACGGGTTATTAACGCCGTTGGCACACCCCTTGATGCATTGGGCGATATAGTTGCGGCCGACCATTGGCCCATTGAGGTTGATATACCCGGCATTATCGATCGCACGCCTATTAATCAGCCGCTTGAGACGGGAATTATGGCAATCGATGCACTGGTACCAATTGGCCGCGGGCAACGAGAGTTGATTATAGGAAATCGCAGCACAGGCAAAACAGCTATTGCGCTCGACACGATCGTACACCAGAAAGGCAAGGGTGTCTTTTGTATTTACGTTTCGATCGGGCAACGACAAGCAAACTTGGCGCGTATCGTAAGACTTTTAGAAGAACAGGGTGCATTAGAATATACGACGCTCGTAAGCGCTGACGCCGGGACTTCGGCGCTTAACCGTTATTTGGCGCCGTATGTCGCAACGACGATTGGCGAATATTATCGCGACCAGGGACATGATGTCTTGGTTGTTTATGACGATTTAAGTAATCATGCAATTGCATACCGAGAGATTTCACTCCTGATGCGACGACCGCCAGGCCGAGAGGCCTATCCCGGCGATGTTTTTTACCTACACTCACGGCTCTTAGAGCGAGCAGGAAAACTTGCAAAGGGCGGGTCTATGACGGTTTTGCCAATCGTACAAATTCAGGGCGACGACATAACGGCATATATTCCAACAAACCTGATTTCAATTACTGACGGCCAAATTTTTCTAGACACCAAGCTTTTTAACGCAGGTATTCGTCCGGCAGTAAATATTGAACTTTCGGTTTCCCGTGTTGGTGGAGCCGCCCAAACTCCTGCAATAAAAACCATGACGCGATCTCTGCGCTTAGAGCTTGCCCAATATAACGAGCTTCTGGGCTTTTCCCAGTTTGGAACTGAGCTCGATGCTGTTTCACAAAACCGTTTGGCGCGAGGCGCGGTCGTCATGGAATTGCTCAAACAGCCACAGCTGGTTACCTATGGATTTGTTGAACAAGCGTTACAGCTGTATCTCTTGCGTGAAAATTTCCTGGACACAATCCCCGCAAAACACGCCAGCTCCTGTGCACTTCAATTTGTCAGCTATGTAAAATCAGTCTATCCCGTGGTATTTGAACGCATCGAAAAAACGGCACAGATGGACTCTGATACCATCGGCCAATTAAGAGAAATTGCAACAGAGTTTATTGGAGTCTTTGCACCAAAAGAGTAATTTCACACGCCCTTAAGCTTTGTCTCCAATGCACCAAGCGATGCTGAAAACTTTTTGAGCGCATCACCCAATGGGTCTCCAGGCACACCCAGGTGCTTCAGCTGATTCGTTTTCCAGCTGAACTTGTGAACGAGCTTCCATTTGTTTGGAGTCGTCACGTCAAGGTCATATTCAAGCAGAGGAAACTGCTTTTGATTAGGATCGTTTGATACAAGCATGTATGGTAGCGGTGCAGTGGCAAAAAACTCTCTGGTGAGTAAAACCTGGTTTCCGCTAATATCTAGGACAGTTTTCCCGTCAAGCAAATCAAGCAAAACTTTATACTTGCACTCATTGCCAGGCACACTACCCTTGTTTGCCAAGGAAGCAACGGGCCCGGAAAGATCTGTTTCTAGGCTCTTCAGAAAAGCTTGCTTTAAATCACCAGGCTGTAGATTTCCCACTTGCTCAGTGAAAAAATCAAGCCTTTTGTGAAAAATAGCAAAAAGAGTGCAGTTGTCCTGATGGACTCCAGGCCAAATAGCTTGCGCACAGTCATTCATAGGGGGCATTTCATAGTCCTCAAGATACTGAATATTTTCTTTCATCGGAGCAATATTCCATAGCTTGTTATACATTGGAGGAAATAAACCATCCGTGTATCGTCTTGCGTACGTAATCAAAAAGACAATTCCACCACCCTGCAAAACTCCGGCAAGCTGTAACTCAAGCTGTCCTGGTAGAAGATCGGATTGACTAAATTCTCGTCCAACCAAATAGATTTGGTCTTCGATTTTTTCCCCAAGACTTTTTTCTCCAAGATTTTTCTTCCCCAGACCATTGGGAAGTGTTAAATATCTCTTAAGATCAGAATTGCCATATCCCCCAACACCAGCAAGGTCGCCACAACCCTTCGTTGGATGCCAACATGGATCAATCAGCAAAATGCGCATCTGTGGTAAAAGTGCTTGATTATCCCGAATTAATTTTTCTACGTACCAGGGAAACGACTGTAAATAACCCTTGTTCTGACCGTCTCCTGCGGGGTTATAACTTGCCACCGCACAAAAAACTAACTTCACGCCGGTAAAATCCGGAACCGGGTCTTTGTCTTTAATCAACGTTGGGCCCGCAGCTCCAGCGGCACCAAACAGCCCTACAAGTACTAAAAATAGACACGCGCGCATGTACATCTCCCCCACAAAAAATCGCCCACAAAACTCTAGGCCCGATTGCCAGCACCTTGCCCTCAGCTTACCTACAGGCATACAAGAAAAACTAGGGATTATGCGACTGGTTTTGAAGTTTGCCCTTCGTCGCACACTTGCCCGCTCGTATACCTCGTGCTCGTCCATCCCTCAACGATGTTCGGGACGAACGGCGCAGGGCATCCTTTCTCTTGGTCAGGATGAGCGGGGGGTGTTAATCTTCGGGCTTAGTATTAATTTTCGGGTTTGACGTGATTGCCCGGTGATTCCTGGTTTTCGCGCACATAAAAAACCATTTTCTACAAAAAAAGGACCCGCTGGAGCAAACTCCGAGCGGATACCCAAAGCAGTGTCCTCCAACCAACACATCCTGCCAGATAGGGGGTACCAGACACTTCTGCGTAGTTGAGACCAAAACATTCTTACATAATTATGAGAGAAAAAAAGTCCACGACAAATGCGCCGTTGCACAGGGAAGCAAAATAAAAAGAAGCAACAAGAAAACGGTGAGCGCGCCACTCGCCAAGAAAGCTTTCTGTTGCTTTTTCTAAAAAATAGAAACTTTGCAACAGAATTCAAAGCGGCTAAGCGCCCCCATCAAATTAGATTAAAACATGCACTACGAGATAGAAAAAGCAACCCAGCCATGCCGTTTATTCTGCTACTACTTCTTCAAAGCACTCAACACGATCGTCAACTTCCCATGCCTCAAATCCATTAACCATGAAAGCGCATTCAAATCCTTTTTTGACCTCTTTGACCGCGCTACGGTCGCGTTGCAAGCTCGAAATAGTACCTGAACCAACCAAGCGTTCTGCGCGATACACCTTCACTGTGGAAGTGCGCAAGCAGTGCCCATCGGTCATGCGTGCACCCGCAACTATGCCAAGCTTCTTGATTTCGAAAATCTTTAAGACTATCGCCTCGCCAATCTTCTTGGTCACTTTTTTAACCGGACGCCCTTTTTCCCCAAGATCTTTCAGGTATTCAAGCAGATGGTAAATAATATCAAAAACTTTGATTTGAACTTGGGATTTTTGCGACAAATAGACCGCCTTTGGTTCAATTTTCACATGCAAACCAACAACCATTGCCCGAGTGTCCGCTGCGAGACTAACGTCTCCCTCAGTAATTGACCCAATGCCTGTATTCACAATCTGAAAGCCGGCATACGATTTTTGAGAAATCTTCTGTAACGCACCAATCAATACCTCACGGGATAACGCAGAATCAGCCTTAACAATAAGCCTGACAGCATCCTCTTGGGCAATAAAAGCGGTTGTATCAACGGCTTTACGGTGCGCCAGCACTCCATCAGAAGCCTTGTGTTTGTCTTTAGCACAAACACTCAAGACATCTCCGGTGTGCGGCATTTCAGTAAATCCCGCAACAATCACCGGATTTGACGGATTTACCGATTTCACAATTTTGCCAGATGTCTCTTTGAGAGAACTTACGCGCCCGCGAAGCCCACCACACGTAAAGCAATCGCCAACCCGCAACACCCCTTGACGACAAATCACGATCGCTACAGGGCCCCGGCCCTTCTCAAAGCGCGATTCGATAACATATCCAAATACCGGCACATCAAGATACGTCGAAAGGCCTCCCTCCTGAGCTTGCAAAAGTACCATGCCAAGCAACTCATCTACACCGGTACCATTAAGCGCAGAAATTTGCACATAGACAGTCTGCCCTCCCCAATCATCCGGAATAAGCCCATGCTTCGACAAATCAACCTTCACTTGTTCAATCTGCTTTGGGGTGGCGCGATCAATTTTATTGACTGCCACAACAACAGGAACTTCAGCCTGCTTAAGCAACTCGACCGCCTCAAGGGTCTGCGGCTGCACGCCACTATCGGCTGCAACAACCAAAATTGCTACGTCAGCCGTCTTAACGCCGCGTGCTCGCACAATGGAAAACGCTTCGTGCCCGGGCGTGTCCAGAAAGATTACATCGCCGCGCTCTGTATGGGCTTTATATGCCCCCAGATGCTGCGTAATGCCACCTTTTTCTTTAGCAGCCACACGTGTTTTGCGTATAAAATCTAAGAGCGTTGTTTTTCCATGGTCAACATGTCCAACAACAACCACAACCGGAAGCCGTTCAGCACGAATCTTTCCCTCGACAATCTCTCCAACAGCTTGCTGCGGATGCTCAGATAATAAATCTTTCTTTTCTACAATTACCTCGACCCCATAAAGCCGCGCCACCTTTTCTACAATTTCTGGTGGCAAAACGTGGTTTCTCGGCGCAACAATACCTTGCTTTAAAAGCAAAAGAATCACTGCATTAAGAGGCTTATTCAACCGCTCCGCTAACTGCACCACCGTCATGGGCGCGAGTACTAGCGCATCTACGTGATTATCTAATTCCATAGTTTATTCTCCCTGTTCATCACGAGTATCGTCCAGCGTATCAATAAAAACATCATCGGGAGACCCACCGGATCGCTCGCCGCTTTTGACCAACTCAATCTGCAGCCCAGTCAGCTGCGAAGCAAGTAAAATATTTTTTCCCAACTTACCAATAGCGACAGATCGCTGATCCTCATCCAACCAAATACGCGCCGTTTCACCGTCAATCTCCACGCGATTAATTGCCGCCGGCTTCAATGATTCGCGCACAAAATTTTCTTGATTTGGCGTATCTGCAATAATATCGATCTTCTCAGCCCCAAGCTCGCGCAAAATCGGCTTAATACGCGCACCCCCAACACCAACACAGGTGCCTACTGGATCGATATTTTTGTCTGTTGAAACAACAACAACTTTCGACTTGTACCCAGGAACGCGAACAATTTTTCTAATCTCGACAATGCGCTCGAAAATCTCCGGAATTTCAATCTCAAACAGCTGCCGCAGAAAATCGATCGACGTTCGATCTAAAATCAACTGATTCTCGTTGCGCGGCTCTGGAAGAACTTCTTTCAAAAGAGCGCGCACAGGGTATCCTACAACGCAGCGATCGCCAGGAATGAGAAGCGACTTTGGCAGAAAAGCAAACACGTCCTGAATTTTAACCACAACGCCACTTGGATCGCATTTGTGCACAACCCCATACACCAATGTTCCTTCCTTTGGCTTGTATTCGTTGTAGATTTGCGACGACTCAACAGCGCGAATACGCTGCGAAATAACCTGCTTCGCACGAAGAATTTCAATACGCCCAATCGTCCCATCAAAAGGCATCAAGACCATATCGTCGACTTGTGCGCGAGGATTGACTATGCGCGCCTTGCGGGCGCTTACTTCCAGTTCGTCGTCCTCAACAGAGGCCGCTACTCTCTTTTCGATTAATACATCAATCTGGTCGGTCTGTTTGTTATGCACAGCCGATAGATTCAGGTGCGGATATTTTTTCTTGTAGGCAGCAAGCATGCCTTCGCATACAATTGCGCTTAATAGAGCACGGTCGATATCTTTTTCTTCGACGAGCTCTTCGATAACTTGAGAAAGATTCACTGTTTTTTCCTCTCGGTGTGCACGCCCAAAAATAGAGTTTGGTAAGCAAGTTATGGCAGGTGCGCTGCCTTCTAATTTTTAGAATACCACAAAACAACACAATGTCTTTACCGGGGACACGCAGAGATGTCCACCTTTTTTGTTTGATACTACTACCAAAGATAATATAAATATATTTATATATATAGTAGTAGGTGGAGCGTTTTTCGGTGGATAACTTTTTTAATACTAGCCAAAACACCCCTTCTGGACGCGCTATCTACCTATCGTCCTTATGTGGATAAGTGGTGGAAAGCTGGTGGATAAAGTGTGGATAACAAAAAGTCAATAGCATTCTTAAGCCCCTCTGGATAGAGCGAATCGAAAGTAGCTGGTCTGGGAATGGCCTCCTGGAAGTGAAAATAAGTTTTTTATCCACCAACTTTCCACCACTTATCCACCACTTATCCACCACTTATCCACCACCAGCCTACTTAGTGCCTAATTGACACTATTGTGCTGGGTTATGGCTATTGTTTTGTTGATAAAGGGCCCCTCTGGGACTCGTTTTTGTGTTTAAATGCTTTGTAAAAGCTGGATTTCTTCCTTGTGGTCAGCGAGTGTTTCGTATGGGGTTTCGAGAATCTTGGGTACATCGGCAAAGCGCGTATCGTGCATGAGTAGTTTAAATTCTGCGAGCCCAATAGTGCCAGTTGCTATGCGAGCGTGGCGATCCACGCGAGATCCCAGCGCTTTTTGAGTATCGTTTAAGTGTATGGTGCCTATGTTTTCGATGCCCAATATCCGGTCGGCGTGCTGCCAAAATTTTTGGTAACAGTCGGGTGTTGTGAGGTCGTAGCCGGCGGCATGTGCATGGCAGGTGTCAAAGCAGAAGCCAACGCGGTCTTTTTGTGTGATTTGCGAGCGAATTTCTGCCAGCTGTTCCAGGGTATGCCCAATGCTCGTTCCTTGGCCGGCCGTATTTTCAAGGAGTATTATTGGTGAGCGCGGTGTGTTGGTGAGCACCCGGTCTATGGCGTGGGCAATTTGCTGAATGCAGGTTTCGGGTGATGAGTCCAGGTGAGCGCCTGGATGGACTACAACGAGCGAAATTGCGAGCTGGGCGCATCGCGCCAATTCAGACTGAAGGGCTTTTTGCGATTGTGCTGCAACTAATTTATTTGGCGAGCCGAGATTTATCAGGTAACCTGCATGGCTTATAACAACCCGAACAGTTGATTTTTTTTGTGCTTCAATAAATGCTTTAATTTGTACTGGATCACACTCTTGAAATGACCAGGAGCGATTATTGGCGGTGAATAGTTGGATTGCCGTGCAGCCGATAGACTCTCCGGCTGTGATAGCATGAGAAAGTCCGCCGGCAGTCGACATATGTGCGCCTAGTAGGTTGATTTTTTTTGGCATTAGTATTGCCCTCTTTCTGGGTGTTTAAAGCTTGTCTGTATCCTACCATATGTTAGATTTTTGATTGACAAATTTGGTAGTGCGGGTACCATCCAAATGATGTTATGCCGCCTTGTGGCGATGGTTTTTTGTTGACGTTAGGGATGGAACTCATGAGGCACACCTCGGTTGGTCTGTTTGGATTTGTAGTATTGTTTTTGAGTCTCGTGCCTTGCAGCGCGCGCAATACAGAGTATGCGGCAGACTTTTTTAGCTATTCATGGAAAAATAATAAAATTGATTGGAAAAATAAGTTGAGGATTGAGGGGTTTTATTCAAAAAACGCCAGAATGCTCTGTAATGATAATAATAACCCAGATGGGCTCGACAAGACAACGTATGAGAAATTCCAGTTCGATATCAAGCCGCAGCATACACTATATAGCGCCGATCACGACTCAGAAAGCCTCGTGATTAGGCTCGGGATTCGTTTTAAGGGGGTTTTTGGTGCTCCCGAGTCGGGTGCAAAGACCGGGATGACGACGATTAAAGACCTAGAAGAAGTTGGTGGTTTGCATCGCCATGCAATTTCGGTGTATGTGCCTATTTTGCGTCTACTTGAATTTGATATTTCACTTAATGATCTTCTGCGCATGCAATGGGAGGGGAAGCACCGCTTTTCCTGCGGGATTTTTCCTTTTAGTGTGGGGCGTGGAATATCCCTGGGAGATGCCTATGCAACTATGCCTGAGTTAGTTGGCTATGATCCGGCCGCCTCTGTTGACCAGTATGCGCCAGGGTTTAAGTTTACTGGCCAATTGGGGCATGCAGATACCCTTAATTACGATCTTTATATAGGGATTCTTGACAATAAAGCTGAGTCCTTCGAAGTTGTTAATGACCATGTTTACGGGCAAATGTACGGCAAGCGCTGGGACCAGGCGCGCGGATTTGGCGTGCTGAATTATGTTGTTGCTGGACGCGTACGATTTACCCCATTTGATGATGCCGGGCGTACGCTATGTGTTGAGCCTTACGCCCTCTTTAACGATCACCGAGAACAGCGTATTGAAGTAATTGGCGATGCGTCAAGCAAGTTAGGCACACTTGGAGTTGCTACCGAAGGGGTCCTTGGTTCGTGGGAGTTTGGGTTTGATGGGGCGCTGAACGTTGGTAAACAGTACGTTCGCGGTCTTGATCGAAACGTTGTTCGTAAAGAGCTGATAAGCGTCAAAGACGGCGACGGCAATATGGTCGATGGAATTATCCGTGAAACCTACACGAAAGTATTAGTGGGGAGCTCAAGTGGCAAGGGAGCTTCCTATAGCAAGTCTAATCAAAAACTTGTTGATAGTGATGTGTCGTTTGTCTCTGAAGATGGTAGCCTAGCGGGTCTTAATGGCGCCGAGATTCTGGATCCATCAACGGGTAATCCGTCGGGATTGTTTAATGCCAAGGATCGGTTTAGAGACCCATACGAAAATACTTTTGGCGGGTCTATGTTTGTGCTTGATGCCTCATACCAATTTAACTCTCCGAATATCAAATTGGCCGTTGGAGGAGGGTTAGCTACGGGTGATGAAAATCCAAATCGCGACCTAGACGAGCTTAATGATAGCGTCATAGATGGTACTTATAATGGGTTTATTGGACTGCAAGAACTCTATTCTGGCGAGCGCGTGCGAAGCTCGTTTATTTTGAGTGGCAAGGGGCGGATTCCGCGTATTACATCGTACTCGCGGTGGTATATACAAGAGCTTGCAAATACCTTCCCACAGCAAATTTCTCGCTTTAATAATCTTATGTTTGTGGGCACCGCTCTCTGGTATGATACACAGCTCTGCTCGAGTCGTTGGCAAGTGAATCCCAACATTCTGTTTTTTTGGCAGAATCACGCAACGCGTATCCCTGATTTAAGTCAGGGGATTCCATCAGAAAAATATGCCCATAATTTCTTGGGAACTGAGATGAACGTCTATATTGATGGCTGGGTTATGCCCGGACTGAAGTTCTTTTTGGTGAGCGGTATTTTTATGCCAGGGACCCACTTTGAGGATATTAAGGGATTGCCCCTATCGAAGGCCGAGCGAGCATTCTTGAATTATCGTGATCGAACAGGAAATGATGCGCTTGCCGAGCGAGTGCCAGTTGTTGGCGCTGACACCGCATATTTTATCGATGCAGGCGTCGAGTACGAATTTTAAAATTAAACCGGCAGCCGCTCCAATATGCGGCTGCCGGTTGACAAAATGCTTCCGCCTGGTTAAAGTGCGCTCAAGGTTCTGAGTAGTTTTGAGGTACATGGTGGAGATGGTTATGAGGCCAGGTCGAAGCAAAATTGGGCATTTAGCGGTCTTTGTGGTTTTTTTACCCGTCTTGTTATGTGGGCGGATAGATCAAGAAGAGTGCTGTCACGAGATACAATGGATTACTGAGGGTGCAACGGGTATATTATTGCCTGAATACAAACCGCCGGCGCCAAAAATATTTGAAATCAAGTACGGGAACAATACGCTCCGGTGGACCAACGCGATGCGTTTTGATGGATTTTATTCCAAAAACTGTCGAATGCTCAATAATGCAAATGGGACGCTTGACAAAGTCGTAAACCCGGGCAAATTTGCCATCGATTCTAAATTGACCAATTTGTGGCGCCGCGAGGGCAGCAATATCGACACATTTGTTGCCATGGGTGGGTTGAGGATTCGTGGTAGTTTTGGAGGCTTTAAGAGCGGACTACAAGCTGGATTTGAAGAAATTCGTGATCTTGGGACGCTATCGGGAATTCATAATCACCCCATTGATTTTCAACTTCCCATAGTCCGTGAGTTGTGGTTGCAGACCTGTTGGTCAGATACTTTTGGTATCTTTACTTCATATCCGCAATATTTCACTCTTGGCCTATTTCCTTTCAGTCTTGGTCGTGGGATTGCATTAGGGTCATCGTACGGGGTGGTGCCTGACTCAATTGGGTATGACATGGATTTCTGTACAGACCAATATGCTCCAGGGTTTAAATTTTCTGGCGATCTGATGCATTGTGGGCTCCTTGCGTATGACTTGTATGGTGAGGTTTCCTGGAACCAATCATATTCATTTAGTTTGGTTAATGAAGGGGTGCGTTCGCAGTTGTATGGTCATCTCTACAACCCAGCGCGCAACTTTGGGGTGATTGATTATATTATTGCGGCCCGCTTGAAATTTGCGCCACTCCAGTATGACAATCGCAAGCTCACGTTCGAGCCCTATGGCCTCTATGATTATGAACCTGCACAAAAGGTGACCGTTCCAAACGACGGGACTACTAGTCTCAAGACTATTGGATGTGCCGCCGAAGGAACCATCGGAGCATGGGAATTTGGTTTTGATACGGCCTTTAACTTTGGTTGGCAGCGCGTGATGGGTGTTGATCGAAACGTTATTTCAAAGCAGATTACCAAAGAAGGAACCGTCCAGTACATCAACACTAAGGTTGTGAATATTAGTTCAGATTCTGCGCCTGTTCCTGGGAAGATTACAGGGAAGGCTCTGTGGACCACCGAGAACCAGCCAATTGTAACCACTAAGTTGCGTCCTGAATTTGAAACAGAAAACACCCCACTGGCGGTCTATAACGGGGTTACCTATATAAATGAAGAACTTGGGACAGCCCCTAACACCTATTATTTAAAAAATGATGGCAATAGATTTAAAGATCCGGCTGAGAAGACGCTGAAAGGGTCGATGTTTGTTTGCGATATAGCCTATAATTTCCAAGATCCGGACTTTAAGCTTGCCGCAGCAGTTGGTCTTGCAACAGGTGACACAAATCCAAATCAAGATAAGGTGGTTGCTGGGGATAATTTAAATCAGGAAGACTATAAAGGGTTTATCGGGCTTCAAGAAACCTATTCTGGGACTCGTGTGCGCAGTGCCTACTACATGAGTGGCTTTGGTGGGGCCCCTCGTGTCACCTATTTGCCAATCGATGTTTTTGAAACGATTGCCGAAGAGCAAGGTGTGTCAATTGTGAGTCGCTTTAATAACCTTCTGTATGTTGGTGCGAGTGCAACAATTGTCTGGGATGGTTGTCTGACCCGGTGGACGGTGAATCCAAACTTTCTGATCTATTGGACTGATATTGCGACGCGTGCATTAAAATCACTGCCGCCGGCAGCGATCGAGGCCAACGTATCATCTGATGAAGAAGATGAAGAGGGCGACGAGGAAGATGACGATCCCGATGACATTGATTGGCTTGAGGAGTTCTTCAAGAAGCCAAACGAAGCCTATTCCGAAACATTGACCAGTAAGTTCTTGGGAATGGAGCTTAACTGCTACATTGATGGAACCTTTAAAAACACGAATTTTGCTATATTCTCGGTCTTTGGGTGGTTCTTGCCCGGCACGTACTATCAAGATATGAGCGGCCTGCCGTTGAGTGGCGCTGAACGATCGTTCCTGAATGCAAATAAAAACGGCACGAAAGCCAGGCAGGTGCCACTGTTGGGTAGCGACCCAGCATTCTTCTTTGACTTGGGCATTAAGTACGCATTCTAAAAGTGGTCAAAAATATGCCCGGGAGGCCTACGCGCACCCGGGCTTTTTTGTGAATAAAGTTGTTGGTTTTTTGTGCGTGAGGAATGTGTTATGACAAAAAAATTGTTTGGATTAGCGGGGCTTCTTTTTCTTGTTCTTGCTCGTCTTGGAGCCGCTTCTTATGCATATGTAAGCAATGATTCTAATTCTGTTTTTTATATTGATACGACGACCAATACGGTGGCCGGGGAAGTTGCCGATCCAAGTGGACTCTTGAACGCTATTTCTTTTGTTGCTATTTCTCCCAATGAACAAAAAGTCTATGTAGCCAATGATGATGGTACGATTAGTATTATTATAACATCGACGCAGGAGGTTATTGGTAATATTAATGCACCTGTTGGTACTTTTGATATCATTCGTTCGATCACCTTTTCGCCCAATGGGAAAAAGGCGTATGTTGTCGACGGGGGAAATCTTACTGTAAGTGTTATAGACGTTGCTACCGATAGTCTTGACCACCAAGTCTCTGGTCTTGTGGTCCCGGGAATAGATACGCTCTATTATGTGGTATTTACCCCTGATGGAAAATGGGCTTATGTGCCTATAACACAGGCAAGCCCTGGGACGGTTGCTGTCATTGATGCTACCGCGGATGCGGTAGTGCAATCTATTGTAAGCCCGGAATTTAACTTTCCGCGGGCGATTGCGATTGCGCCCGACGGGAAAATAATCTATGTAGGTAATAATGGAAGTACTACGATTAGCCGTATCGATACAACCACAAATACAGTGATGAGTCCTGCTACTTCTGATCCCGCTTTGACCAACATGCAATCTTTTGCTCTTACGCCCGATGGTCAAAAACTGTACACCAATAATTTTTCTGCTATTTTTTCCCTCAATACTGTGACCGGTGCGGTAACAGGGCCCTATGCAATTCCAGTTGATAGCGAAATTGCTAGTCTGGGTGTAACTCCCGATGGGAAGACCCTTTATGCGCCAAATGCCGCCGGAACGACAGTGATTACCATTGATGTTGCTTCGGATGCCGTTGGTGCCGTTGTTGATACGGGTTCTGTTTTTGACCAGCCTAAATGGCTTGGTATGCCAGGGAGCGTGCAGGCGCCAACGGGTCTCAAATCAACTAAAACAAGTGATACATTTTTAGCCCAAGTCGATCTTATTAATGCGCTCTCCTGGACAGCGCCAACAGGTATCGCTCCGGCGAGCTATAGTGTGTATCGAAATGATGCTCTAACCGACCTTGCGGGAACGACCCAGACGACATCATTTGCTGACCATAACCGAAATCCAGGTGTTCCATACACTTATTATGTGGTGTCAGTGAGTCAGTTTGGGATTAAATCTTCGCCAGCCATTCTAACGGTCCCATAAAATTTGCTTTAAGCTCTAAAAACTATTCTAAAATGGGTCCGGGCGAAATAGCAACCTCCCGGACCAGCTTTTTTCCTTTGACTCCCCTGAGAAAATACGCTAAGATATTTTTATATATCAAAATATAATTTAAATTTATTGGCAAATTCATGAAGAAATATTTTTCAAGGCAATTACCTATTTGTTTAGTATGCCTGGCCATTTCTATGTCTGCCTCCGGGATGCAAGAGAATGTTTTTAAGACTCGGTCTGAGTGGTCGAGAGAGCTTTTGAAGGCTGTGAAATTGGGCGATGCGCAGCGTGCTGAAAAGGTATGGGAATTTGGCGCAGACGTCAATATTTGCGACAAGTTGGCAGAATTTAATAGAATGACGCCATTGCACCATGCCACAAGGCTTGGTTGGGTTGAAGTCGTAAGATTTTTGCTGGGATGCCCTATGGTTAAAGTTGATCTAAAGGATTCTTTTGGCAATACGCCCTTTCATTATGCTGTTCAAAGGGGTGATTGTGAGAGCTTGCGTTTATTGCTTGCAAAAAAGCCGTATGCGAGTGTTGATGCGCCAGAAAATAATAAAAAAAATGATTTTGTCCATCTGCTGGCGCAAAAGCAGAATGGAGAGTTGCTTAATGTTTTGGCTGAAAATATAAAGTCAACAGGCCTAAGTGGTGTTCTTGTGGTTGCAAAACTGTTAATGCACGGGCTAGACCCTAGGGTACTTTTGGGAAGTGTCAAAACATTTGGGCCTGGTGAGCGAGGGACTATTACGGAGATGGCCCAGGCGGTTCAGGTGTATTGCCAGCGGCATGAAAATGGATCGCTAAAAGGTCTTGAAAATAAAGATCTTGAGAAGCTTGCCAAGCAGATGTCCCACAACTTTTTGTCGCTGCCGCATATTGCCATTGCTTTTAATCATGATGGTGCTTTGCTGAATTTCATTGAAAAAAAATTTGTTACAATGAAGGATCTGAGGCTGGACGGTGTCCAACTATCCTTATTGGCGCATGCTATTCGCGTAAAAAATAGAGGCGCTGTTCAGATTATTCTGGAAAAGCTTGTTGGAAAATTGCAGTGTCCCATTTGTCTTGGTGATTATAAAACAAGTGATAAACTTGCGGATCGCTTAGCTCTTTGGCCGTGTGGACACCTTACGCATTGTGGGTGTGGGGGCGAATGGATTATTAAGCAGCAGCCGCTGCCGACTTGCCCTATCTGTAGATCGGATATAAGCGGGAAGGCTTTATTTACGTTCTCGCTTCCGCTATTTGAAAAATTCATCGGTGAGAAGAAAAGGCCGCGCGAACAGGGAGTTGCGGACTTTTCTTTGGAGAAGAATGCGAAGCGTAAATGTTCAGAAGAGAATCAGCCTAAGGTTTTGGGACAGATTGAAAAGCTCCAATTATTAAATTCTTGCAAGACGCTGGAAGAAGCGTGCCTGAGGGGTTGTGTAAAAGATGTTGAGTTGCTGTGTAAGGGTTGTGATCCAAGGTCTTGGGTTAGTGTAAAATCAAAAAATACCGTACTTCACCTTGCTGCCAAAAACAGGGTGCATGGGCCTGAGATTATCCGTTTTTTTCTGACAGCGACGAAAGTTGATCTTGAAGCAAAAAATACGGACGGGTGGACGCCTTTGCAAGTTGCAGTTAATTTTGGTTCTTTAGAAAATGTGCAGGCTTTATGCGCTTTTAACCCCAATCTTAATGTTCTCGTGAGTAATGTTAAGACGCTTCTTCACTTAGCTGCAAGTAACTATTATTGTGGGCACGATATTATTCGTTTTTTGGTTGATGTTAAGAAATTCAACTTAGAGACTCCAGCAAATGGGTGGACTCCTTTGCAATTGGCGTGTCGCTATGGGTCATTAAAAAATGTGCAAGCGTTGCTTGAATTAGGGGCAAAAATTGACATTGTTATGCAAGGCGCGGGCAATAACCTTCTTCACTTAGCTGTATGTAACTTTTATGGCGGGCTTGAAATTGTCAACTTCTTGGTTGATGTTAAGAAGTTTAACATTGAAGCTCAAGCCAATGGGTGGACGCCCTTGCAATTGGCGTGTCGCTCTGGGTCGTTAAAAAATGTACAAATGTTGCTTGAATTAGGGGCTAACCCTGGGGTGGTTGTACCAGGAACGGGTAATAATCTTCTTCACTTGGCGTCATTTAACTGCCATAACGGGCATGACATTATTCGTTTTTTGGTTGATGTTGAGAAATTTAACCTAGAGATTCCCGCTAATGGATGGACCCCCTTGCAATTGGCGTGTCGCTATGGATCTTTAAAGAGTGTGCAAAGGTTTTTGCGTTTGGGCGCACGGATTGATGTGAGGCTTCCGAATGGTATGACTCTTTTAGATCTAGCCAAATATCGTGCTGCCCAAGGGACAGTTGAAGAAAAAAAAGAGTCTGGCGTGATTGTACGCTATCTTTCGTAAGAATCCCCATAGTCGCTCCCGAAACTTCGCCCTTGTAACTGTCAAAGTCATGGCAGGACACGCTTTACTCAGTTTCTAAAACCTATTCTAAAATGGGCCCGGGCGGAATAACAACCTCCCAGACCAAGTACTTATACACCTACTCCAGGCTCTTTCTCGATGTTTCCAGTATTTTTTTATAGGTTGGTTTTACTGGATCTCCGAAGTAAATCTCATTCTTTTTATTGACGTGAAGAGATGCCTCTACCAGAGGCTCTGCGTATGGGTTGAGTTTATAGGATGGCCCATCTTCAAGCGTTTTTATTACCAACCCATCTTGCAGTAGCTTATGAAGCACCTTGTAATCTTCACTTTTTCTGGTGTACTTCTTTGACCCGAAAATAGCGAGATCGGACAAAATTTTCCTCGTCCTATCACGCTCTGTCTTGGTTGTTTCGCCGTCACAATGTTTCTGAAGAAGTTTGATAAACGTATCATAATGGTTGACATGGATTAGTTTTTTAGTAATCAAGACCACAATATGGGAGCATGGTTCTTGTGGATCACCATAGGAGACTCCACCCCGATCATTTTTGACCAGACAGGTTACAATAAGCCGTCTCAAATCCACATTATCCTTGGACACTAAGCTAAAACGGCGAGGGAATTTTTTAGAAGGTTGGTAGATTAAACCTGTTTTTTGTAGCAGCTGTATAGCTTCGTACTTAGGACCGCTGTTCTCTTCTATATTGACAGTATCATTCACGTATGCCGCATCCAATAATATCGCACCCGCAGGGCTCTTTCCATTCTCAACGTCATTGGTATCACAACATTTTTTAATAAGGGGGCAATACTGACGAAGAACGGCGAGAGGTATTTCTGAGCCGGTCTTTAACCAAACCACTTGCTCCTTTTGCTCCTTCATCCCAGAGACGTTGTGTGTAATGCCTGTAGCACAAAAAAGTAAAAATAATACACTATAATTTTTCATAATAACGGTCCTATAAAATTTGCTTTGGTTCTAAAAACTATTCTAAAGCTGGTCCGGGCGGAATAACAACCTCCCAGACCAAGTACTTATACGCCTACTCCAATTTCTTGCTCGATGTTTCCAGTATTTTTTCATAAGTTTGCTTTACTGGATCTACAAAGTGTATTTCATTCCTTTTGTTGCTGATAAGCGCTGCTTTTACCAGAGGCTTTACGTATGGGTTGAGCTTGTAGGAGGTCCCATTATCAAACGTTTTTGTTACCAATCCATCTTGTAGTAGCTTATGAAGCACCTTGCTATCGTCACTGTTTCGTTCGAACTTCTTTGATTTAACACAAGCGAGAGTTAATAAAATTTTCTTCGCAAGAAGTCTCGCTGTTTTTGTTGTTTCGCCGTCACAATGTTTCTCAATAATTGGGTAAAACTTCTCATAATGTTTGGCATGTATAAGGGCCCCAGTAGTCAAGACCATGATGTGGGGACATTTTTCTTCTGGGTCACCAAAAGAGACCCCGCCTTGATCATTATTGACCAGACAGGCTTGAATAAGCCACATTAAATAATCCTGGCTTCTCAAATCATCATGTGGGTATACTAAGCGAAAATAACTAGAAGAATTTTGAGATAGGTCGAGCAATCCTGCTTTTACTAGCTGCTGTGCAGCTGAGTACATAGTATCGTTGCTCTTTTCTATGGAGACAGCGCGATCGTACCCCCATGCCGTTTCCAACAATATCGAACCTGCAAGGTTCTTTCCTTCCTTAACATCCTTGGTATCACAACATTTCCTAATATGGGGGAGATACTCATGAAGAATCTTGGAAGAGATTTCTATGTCTGTCTTTAAAAAAACCGTTTCCTCCTTTTCCTCCTTCATCCCAGAGACGTTGAGCGCAATACTTGCAGCACAAACAAATAAAAGGGGGATAAAAAGTTTATTCATAAAATATCCTTGTGTAGAAGTGTAAAGTACCAAAAATAAACAAACACTGCCAACAGCCAAAACAGACTCCGCATCTGTCTGAAACCAAAGCGTTACAATAATAGCTAGGCCTTTGCTACCGCAGAATCCGGGCATACAGATCACCTCCAGCGCACCGGCGGGCAAACTATTCATCGCGGTAAAAAACCGGATAATAACGATCTGACGCACTAAAAAGCGCATACATGTTTCGAGAAATTGATATATCTTTCTTAAATATGCCGTAAAACAGTTTCCCGTCAACAACAAAATGTATCTGGCACTCATCAGGGGCATATGTCTGTGTACCACCAAAAAAGCTCCCGATTTTTCGGGGAATCAAAACGCATACAAGTCCCATGATATAGCCGCTCGAATCCTTCGGTCCCTCGACCCTTCGCCAATGCCCCAAATCTTTAATTTTGAGATGGCTATTTTGAAACATCGTGCCAATTTTCTCCCGATCTGATCGTGACATCCAGTGGCACGTCCCAGTCGACAACGTTTTGTAAAATTTTTTGGACCAGTGTACAGGCCTGAGGCGCGTGTTTTTTGGGTACCGTAACGAGCAATTCGTCATGAATTTGCAAGACCATTTTTGCATCAGGTATTTCTTGCGCAAGCGCTTTTGATAACTTGATCATGCCGATTTTCATGAGCTCAGCCGCGGTGCCCTGAGCTTTGGTGTTTATTGCGATACGCCGTGCCAGCTGGTAGAGCGAGTGATTCGTTTCGTAAATCCCAGGTACTGGCCGACGTCGACCCCAGTGAGTTGTTACATACCCATGTTCTTTGGTTTCCTTAACAACCTGTTCCATCCAGGCAGAGACCCCAGGGTATTGGAGCATGTATGTTTCAATATATTTTTTTGCATCAGAAAGGGGGATCTTGAGATCTTTTGAGAGCCCATAAGGTGTTAGTCCATACAAGATGCTAAAATTGATTCTCTTGGCAATTTGACGCTGATCTCGTGTTACCTGCTCAAGGGGCACCCCAAATAAGAGCGAGGCTGTTTTGGCGTGAATATCTTCGTGGTGTGCAAAGGCGCTTAGTAAACTCTCGTCGCGTGATAAATACGCGAGCACGCGCAGTTCGATTTGCGAATAATCAGCCGAGACAAAAACGTGTCCTGGGGGTGCAATAAAGGCCGATCGTATGGCGGGGGTAGTCGCGCTGTCAGTAGGTACGTTCTGTAAATTTGGCTCTGAGCTGGACAGCCGGCCGGTGGCAACCAGAGTCTGGTTAAAATTCGTGTGAATTTTTTGGGTGGTCGGGTCGATGGCTTCAAGTAGTGCGTCGACATAGGTGCTTTTAATTTTATAGAGCGCGCGATAGTTAATAATTTTTTCTACTACCGGGTGTTGGTCGACTAACTCGCTCAGAACGTCTGTGCTGGTCGAGTATCCACGCGTTCTAGATGTTTTGCTACTTGTCTGTATGCCCAGCTGGGTGAACAATAAATTACTCACCTGTTGGGGTGAATTTAAGTTAAGATTGATTTCTTGCGTCCCGATCAAGCGGGCGATTTCGAGGGTAATGGCCGCAAGTTGTTTCGTAACGTTTGCACCGATCTCCTGCAAAATGGCCGGATTAACCAGAATTCCCTCTTCTTCCATATCCGTCAGGATCGAGATAAGCGGATGTTCGATTTCTTGATAAAGCTGAGATTGATTTTTTTCGTGTAATTCTTTTTCTAAAAGGGGCTTCAGGCTAAACGTCTGGTGAGCATCGGCCGCTGCGTAACCAGTAGCCTCGGCGAGGGGAACGTCAGCAAATGTCTTCCGGCCTCGCTGCATGACGGTCTCTTGGAAGGTTGCCATTTGTTCTCCCAGATAGCGTTCTGAGAGGACTTTAAGTGAGACCCGATCTCCATCGCCCTTCACAAGACTGGCGGCAACCATGGTGTCAAAAGTGACGTTGGCGAGCTTTATGCCCATCGCGCTCGTACCCTTCGATCCTTCGACAGGCTCAGGACGAGCGGGTCTCGGGACGAGCGATTCATGGTGAGCAGAATTAATTTCTGCGATTGGCAGTCTCCCCGCGTGTCGCAAGACATGATCGTCAAACTTAGTGTGATGTAAATATTTTTCAATAAAGGGGCTTTCTAAAATTGGCTTGAGCTTTTGTATAACGTACTCAGGTGTTAGTTGTTTTTCGCCTGTGTTATGCCGTATTGGTATGTAATAGGCAACGCCCGGCGTGCAGCAGAGTGAAATGCCAACCAAGTCTGCCTGGTAGACATTAAGTGAATTTGTTTCGGTGTCGATCGCAAGACCCCTTCTTGCTTGGTGACCCTGCTTTTCCTGACCCCACTCATCCTGATCCAACTTCGCTCCCAAGGGAGCTTCGTCGTGACTCTGGCCTGCCTGCCCGCCGTAGCCTTGGCGAAGGCTGGGTCGAAGGATGCTAACGTCACCTAACTGTGCAAGCTCATGGCACAATTTTTCAAGCTCTTGTTCAGTCGTGATACAGCGCGCTTCAAAAGCTGCTTTTGGTGTGGCGGCGCTGGGTGCGGCAAACATAGACATTTGCTGGGAAGCACCGGCGGGTGCGTCCGGGCGTGCTGTCAATTTAGTGGCGAGGGCAGGCTCGACTTGCTTGAGCAACGAAGTAAAGTGTAAGCGCTGAAAAAACGGGTACCCCTGGGCAAACAAATTGACCGGCACCTGCAGATCTGTGAGATTTACCGGCGTGTCGACTGATTCAGGCAAAAAGAGTGCGAGGCTTAGGCGTGCTGAGCCTTCACCGTCGACCAAGAGTTGCTTGGTGCGCGGCGTTGTTTTTACCTCGTCGATATGTTCGTACAGGTCATCAAGCGAATTATATTGCACGACAATATCGTGAGCTGTTTTTGGCCCAATGCCCTTTATGCCCGGTATGTTGTCAGAAGCATCGCCAACGAGGGAAAAGTAGAAGGGGAGTTTGGCAATCGGGAAGCCGTACTCTTTTTCTATTTCTTGCGTATCAAGTATGCGATCTTTGAAGGGATCAAACATCGTCACATATTCGCCCACCAGTTGACGCAGGTCTTTGTCAGAAGAGATAATAATAACGGGGTGTTGCGTGCTAGCAAAGTGCTTTGCCAGCGCGGCTATTAAATCATCGGCCTCAATTCCAACCTGGGAAACTTGATGCAGGTTTATTTGGCGGGCAAATTCTTGAATTAAATCTTTTTGGATAAATAGGTCGCTGGGCGGGGCCTGGCGTGTTGCTTTGTATTCTGGAAACACTTCGTGGCGTTTGGTTTTTCCCGGGCTATCCCAGACAAGGGCGCAATACTCCGGCGAGAATTGGTCGATAAGTTTTTTAAGCATACGACAAAAGCCGTACACTGCCTGCACAGGCGTGCCATCCGGAGCGTTTAGGGGACGCAGGGCATGATATGCTCGATATAAAAACGACGAACCATCAATCAGGTAAACCGGTTTTTTTGGTGGGGTGTTTTGGGTCATAGGACTCTCTTTTTTAGTAGCGCTTTTTGAGTTTCTGGTAAAAATACCAGCATGATAGAGCTTACTCGTTAGCCAAAAATTGGCGAGATATCTCGCCAGCTCACAACAGTGCCGGACGAGCGTTTTTGCGTTTCTTGACCGCCATAAATGACATAGCCAGGGGCTTCCGGATCCTGCACCAGTTCTTTCCAAAACTTAAGCCCTTTAAAGAAATCACTCGTGATCGTAAGCCCGGCTTTTATTTCAATGGGTACCAGTTCTGAGTTTCGCTGTATAACGCAGTCAATTTCATTGCCAGTTTGGTCGCGCCAAAAATAGACATCGTGCGGCCGTAAGCCGTTGTTGTAATAATGCTTGATAATTTCTGCGACGAGAGCCGTTTCGATCAAACTGCCGCGAGCATAATGACTATCAAGTTGCTCGGATGATTGAATCCCCAGTAGGGCGCAGGCGAGCCCTGAATCATAAAAATAGATTTTTGGTGACTTGATCAGGCGCTTTGAAAAATTAACGTGGTGTGGCTGGAGTAAAAAAATTATATAGGTTGCCTCAAGCACCGATAGCCACGCTTTGGCCGTGCGTAAATCGATTCCACAGTCACTTGCTAGGGACGTCAGGTTGAGAATTTGTCCCACGCGGCCAGCGCATAGGCGAATAAAGCGCCGAAAGGTTGTCAGGTCGCCAATTTTTCCGATTTGTCGCACATCGCGCTCAACATATGTTTCTATGTAATCGAGGTACCACTGGGTTGGGCGCAGATTGTGCGCGTAAATGCGTGGATAGCATCCGGTAAACGTAAATTGCTCGACGGTATCTTGGAGCAGCGAACTGGCTGCAAGTTCAGCGGTCGAAAGGGGTAAGAGTGTGAAGAGGGCAACGCGTCCGGCAAGCGTCTGGGAAATGGCTTGGTTTACGAGAATATTTTGTGAGCCCGTTAATATAAATCGCCCAAAGGTCGCCTCTGCATCAATAATAGTCTGGATATATGACAACAACTGGGGAATATGTTGGATTTCGTCAAGAATAATGCCTGATTCATTGCTCTTTCGGTTTAAAAATCCCCGAGGATCTTGAACGGCATCTTCGCGCTCATCGTAATTTTCTAGTGATACGTAGGCATGATGCGGGAAGGCTGCTTTGGCAAGTGTAGTTTTGCCTGACTGGCGAGGGCCGAGAAGGGCAATTGCAGGCATTTCCTGCGCCCGACGCTTTAGTTCTGGTTCTAGTAATCTCGTTATCATATTGCCCCTTTCAATCGCATCTTTTGTCTATTCTTGACAAAACTAGCATGGCGATGTCAGTTTTGTCAATGATTTTAGAAAAAGCTGGGTTGTGGCGGTTTTTTTGTGTCTTTGGTAAACTCAAGGTCTAAACTAGAAGAAAATTACCGGGTTCTAACACATAGGGGGCCTTTGTGAGCTTTGCTATTCAGACACATAATCTTACAAAAACATTTTCGCGTAACAGCAACGCAGTTCCTGCGGTTAATGGTATCAATCTTGCCGTGCATACGGGTGAGATTTTTGGATTTCTCGGCCCCAATGGTGCGGGGAAAACGACTACTATGCGTATGCTTACGACGCTACTTAAGCCAACAGCAGGAACCGCCCTGGTTGCGGGCTATGATCTTGCAAGTGAGCCAGAGCTGGTGCGCGCCCATATTGGGTATGTGAGCCAATCTGGCGGGCTTGAGCGTGATGCTACTGCACGTGAAAACCTGATCTTGCAAGCGCGGGTATTTGGGTTCGGTGCCCAAGAAGCGGCAGCGCGTGTTGATGAGCTTATTAAAGCGTTTGATCTGGGTGAATTTGCCGATCGCTACGTAGAGACTTATTCTGGCGGGCAGCGCCGTCGAGTTGATATCGCGCTTGGCCTGGTACACCAGCCAAAGCTTTTGTTTTTGGATGAACCAACCGTTGGTCTTGACCCACAAAGCCGTGCACATGTTTGGGAACAAATTCGCCAGCTGCGTGACGAGGGTACTACGATCTTTTTAACGACGCACTATTTAGACGAAGCGGACAATTTGTGCGACAGGGTCGCCATTGTCGATCATGGCGGTATCGTTGCTCTTGATTCTCCATTGGCGCTTAAACGCATGATTGCCAGCGATATTATTGTCTTGGAGATGTCACAGCAAGCCATTGAAGGCTTTGATGCACGGGTGCTATTTGCTTCCTTTGAAAGTATTCGTGATGACATTCGTGAAGTGATTAAAGAGACAGGAAGTATTCATCTGCTTGTGCGCCACGGAGAGAAGTTGCTGCCGCAGATTTTGCGACTCTGTGATAATGCAGGAATTGCGATAACGAATATTGCACTCCATCACCCAACGCTGGACGATGTGTTTTTGAAAAAAACGGGCCGTTCTTTTGTACAAGAAGATAAGAATGCCAATTGTGTTGCCTAAAGCGTTTTGCCCGCTACCCCCTTCAACTTCGCTCAGGATGAGCGGTTGCAGGAGCGTGTTTGGAGCTTGAAAGCGTAGGCGAGATGAGCGGGAGGATTGATGGGGCGCAGCCCCGTCTCCCAAACTAAGACCCGCAGGGGACCGATCGTAACTTTGGGAATTTTTATTACAATAAATGGTAATTAGGATAAGAGATAAGGGAATTTAGTATGTCATTAATTCGCGACACCGGGCTTATTTTTTCAAGAAGCCTTCAAATAACGTTACGAAATCCGGTATGGCTTATATTTGGGCTCTTTCAGCCGCTCTGCTTTTTTCTGCTCTTCGCACCGCTTCTTGAGAAGCTGGTAGGCAATCCTAGCTTTGGAGCTGCCAGCTCGCTTCTTATATTCACGCCGGGTCTTCTTATCATGACCGCGATGTATGGCACGGCGTATGTTGGCATGGGCTTGATCGACGATATCCGATCGGGGGTCATCGAGCGTTTTCGGGTGACGCCCATAAATAGAGTTGCGCTGCTTTTGGGGCGCTCACTGCGAGACGTCTTTTTTCTTATCGTGCAATCGGTCTTCTTGGTAATTCTTGCCTGGCTTTTTGGACTATCAGCGCCGCTAGCAGGTATTTTGCTCTCATTTGGATTGGTCATGCTGGTTGGTTTTACTTTGTCAGTCTTGTCATACAGTGCGGCTATGATTTTGAAAAGTGAAGATGCCCTTGCGCCAGCGCTTAACTTTTTTCTGTTGCCAGTGCAGCTCTTAGCGGGCGTGTTGCTTCCGTTAACGCTTGCTCCTGGATGGCTGCAGTGGATTGCCTTTTTAAATCCCCTTGCTCATGCTGTTGATGCTGCTCGAGCGCTCTTTTGTGGTGCCTATACAGATGCGACAGTCTTTTGGGGATTTGGGGCCATGATAGTTGCAGCGCTTGTTGCATTTTATTGGGCAGCGAGCCTGTTTAGGAAGGCCGCTGAGTAATGGGTATGGGATATTATGTGCTTCGGCGACTATTAATTTTGTGTGTGTTTGGCTTTTCTAGCTTGGTCCTGTGGTCGGGATCTTGCCGGGCGTCGCGTCAGCAGAAACCTGGTGGGGGTGAGGGGTGCTTGGTTGTTCAAGAGGTTCGGGAGGCACTGTGCTCAAATAAGCGCGAAAAGAAACTACGTGCGGTTGTGCAAAAATTGCAATCAAATAAACGTTTGTGTAAAAGCGCCTTGTATTATTTCTTTAACGCCAATGATCGAACCGGGCTGACGGTTGTGCTCGATTGCCTGTTGCCGGTCATGCCACCGTTCAAAAACAGCAAAATTGTTTTTCTAGAGCCGCACACACCAGGGCCACAAAGAAATGCTCTTTTGTTTGTTAAAAATATCTATGAGCGCTCGGTGAAAGAGCGTGGACGTTTTTCAGGCGTAGAAGCACAGAAGAGCTTTTCAGTTATACTTGACCGCGTGGTGCTTGAGAGCCATGCGCGCGCGTTGGTTACCATGGTCTTTATGAAGCACAGAATGGACGAGCCGTTTGCGCGCGATATTGTGCGTAACGTGTGGAGTTATCGCCCCGGGCTGTGTCTGAAGAATTTTTAGCCGCCTGCAGCTGTCTTCTCTGCTCCTGAAAAATAATAACACTGTACAGGCTTGCAGCTTTTGTTATATTTGTAAATATAAATTGTGATAAAGGGGTTTTTCGCCAGTCTGCCGTCGCAGTGATGGTGGGGGACGGAAGCCATGGCGAGCCAATGGAGGTAATTATGTATTCTAGAGTAATAAAAAGAGTGGCTGTTCTAGCCCTTGCTGTTTTGATGGGGCTACTGTCCGGAAGCCTATGCGCGTCGCGCAATCCGTCCACAAATAACATTAAAGTTGTTGAGGTTAAGGGTCCGGATACGTGTAGTATTTGTTTGGAAGGGTATTCTGGGTTCAATGGAAAGTATAAGACTCCTTGCAACCATGAATTTCATAAAGACTGTCTTGATAAATGGGTATGGAACGGAAAATCTCAGAAATGTCCGCTCTGTAATACGCATTTGCCTTTGATCGTTTCGGCTCCTGGATTAGTAAAGCGATTTATTGTGCCGTGTCTCGCTGGCGTTGTAACCACAGCGACGGTCGAGTTGATGGACCGCTGCTACGCTCTGCATCATGGGTGGTTGGTGAATGTTGGTTGTTGTAGTTACCCCCTAATGGCGGTCGGGTTTTTTTCGTGGAGGTTTTGGAATGATGATATTAGTTTGAGTGTTTATTCTGGGAGCGCTTGGGGTTACCTCTTGTGGATCCTTCAGAAGAAATTGACAATCGGAAGAAATCGACAATGGTGAGCGCGTCTTTTGGCGCGCGTGTTGCTAAAGCGCCGACTGGGCGAGCAATGTGCGCATGATATTGCGGGCAATGGGGGTATTGTCCAGTACTTTGCTTGAAGAATTTTTAGCCAAAAATGGCGAAATATCTCGCCATAGTCGAAAACCCTTTTTCAGAAGACCCGAGGGCCTGTTTTGTGCAAAACTAGCATGGCGATGTCAGTTTAGTCAAAATTTTCGACGATTGACTTGCTTGTGCAAGCGCCTACACTAGAAATAATGGCTTAAGTGCGCTATTTTGCTAAATTATTGTTTGGTTTTGGGCGATACATGAATCTAGCAGTTTTTAGTACTTTTTTGCAGCGAGCCTGGTCCTGGCTCTGTTCGTTTTTGGTGACGCAGCTCTGTTTGTCGCTTTGCTCCTGGCCTATCCTGCTTTTTTGGGGCTTGCCCTTTGCGCCACTAACCTTTGTGGGCAATATGGTGTTTGGGCCTTTCTTGACCATCTTTCTCCTACTATCGCTTATCTTAACCCTCGGGAGTCTTTGTGCCATCCCAACAGATTGGGCCGCTTGTGCGCTTGAATACATGCTCCAATTTTGGCTCTGGATTACGCACCAGGTGCCAGAAGACTGTTATTGGGCGTATCCCCAGCCGCCGCTCGTGCTCGCGTTGCTCGCTCCTGTGGGGGTTCTATTAATTATGCATTTCAGGCCTCTTAAATCACAAAATCAGAAGCTAACGGCCCTGTTCAGCTTGACCCTCTTGCTCATGATAACGTTTAAGCTCTGGCCTTTGCCAGATCATGCCAAAATTCCATTAGGAACCCAGTCAGTCTGTGTTATGCGCGGGGGTGATTCGCGTCCTCCTGACCAGCTTGATCTTTTTGATCCCGGCTCGGCCCGTCGAATTGTGGGGAGCGACACCTGGTGCATGTATACACTCCTACAAGGGCTCGTGCGCAAATTTGGTGCTTTGCGGGTGCATACCTACCATATGGCCCGTGCAACGCCCTCAACTATTGCTCATTTATGCTGTATTTGTCGGCGCAAAATGGCTGATCGGGTTGTACTTGAGTTGCCCGTCGGTGACGGGATAAAGAGCCGGGATAAAAAGCGCTTAGAGGAGCTTGAGTCTCTCAAGTGCACTGCGGCCGAGAATGGGGTTATTTTGGAAATACGAGAAATTCCCCCAGAAGAGCCATGGGTTCAGAGACCAGTTGTTCCTGCTGTTGCCCCAAAACCATAACCTGAAAACTTTCTTGTCCTGCTGGAAAGCCGCCCTATCGTTGCACAATTATGCAATTGGAAGCTGTTTCGTCTAATAGTAGGCTTGTGTGAACGGGCTCTATCGGAGCCTGTTTTTGTCCAAGACTCTGCTTAAGTAGGTTGCGGTTGGGCGGGTATTGGGCTATCTGTTTCTGCGTGGTGCGGATGGTGCGAATGGTCTGCTTAAGTGTACTGGAGTACCCAAAGGGGTTCTTGGCAAGCGCTGGCTACGGTTTATGCGCTTGGGTGGCGGATGTGAGAAAAATCGGCTCAAAATATTGCACATGCTGTTTAAAATTTTTTATTATAAATAATAACGTGTATAGAGATATAAAATATAGGGATATGAAAAGGAGGGGGGGCGATGAAATACATGAGAGATATAGTGCGTGTCGCGTCGGTGTTGGTGTTGGTGGCGTCGCAGGCAAAGCTTTCGGGTGACTTTGTGCAGGATCGGATCCAAGTGATACGTGAAGCGCAAGCAATGGGGTTGATTTCTAGCCCGCTGGCTGATACTGCAGCAATAATGCCAATATCTGCAATGGCTATTGCAGTGATCAATGCCACAATGCCGCAATTGATAAATGCTAAAAGGCCCTTAATAGCGAAAGCGCGGGCATTAGGATTATTCCAGGGTAAGAGTGATGGAGATGTGGCCCAGATATTGTGTACAAGTGCCGGTAAAAATGCTTTTACAGAAGCATCTGATATCAACTCTGCGATATGCGAAGCGCTTTCTGTATACGATAGGTACGCTAAAGCGTCTCGTGTGACTGCTCAACAGAAGGACTTTTGGGGGCTGCTGCGTTCGAAGTGTAGGGGGTTGGCGTGTGTTAAGTACAGTAATAGTAATGAGGAAAAGGGTAGCGCTCTACCGCATTGCGTATTATAAGCGATCTATAGGTGATGTGTCCCCGGCGGGTTAATAATTCCTGCTGGGGTTCTTTTTGTGCCCTTGGTGCGGGCGCGTCGCCAAATTTGCTGCTGTCGAAACATGCTTCGCAATTGCGATTGCAAAGGCTTTCTCGAGTTCCTGCAAGCTCCGGAGGGCAGGCAGGATGAGCGCGCTATGGCGGGCACGGCAGGGTGAGCGGGTGGATAAAGTTTCTGCTGCTACGGTGGGCAGGCAGAGCGGTTGCCCAAATTCTTCTTTTTTCGCATATTTCCCATGAAGACTTATGGGTAATGCATAGTCAGGACGAACGGTGCCTGGTCGCGCTTTGAGTAACTTCTCTATAAGAGTTGAGTGATGAATTTCGGGGGGAGTGGCCTGTGTCATTATTCCTTGACTGTTACTAAATATTTTTGGAAATAATTGACTTTGACGGGATTATATTTATAATTAAATAGTATAATCTATATATTTTAGAAAAATAAATACTAATTAATTGGGATTGTTGTTATGAAAAAACATAAAAAAGCTGGCACTCAAAAAGCTATTCTTTTTCTGTCCGCCGTGGCCGTACTGTTGTTTACTGGCGCTAGCTATGCTATGGAGCAGAAGCCCGATCAGAAGAAAGAGATTCTTAAAGATGAGAAGGTTTCGTTTCGGCAGGCCCTCGTTGAGGCTCTCGAAAAGAACGATGAAAAAGCGGTAGAGGTGATGTTGTCACGCTGTTATGCGCAGATGTATGACATGCGCGAGATAATGGAAAAAATAAACAAACTTAGTGGTCAAGAGAAGGTTAATAAAAAGCTGCAGGTTTTGAATGAGATGATGGCGATTCGCAATATTCTTGCCGATACGCAAGCCGTAATAATAAACGTACTGCAGCGGAAGTATGCTGAAGCGTATAAGCGTGTAGGCCAGGTTGTAAAACTTAATGGTACGAAGTTGGGTGTGCAAACGCGGGTAGAAGAAATTCAGCGCTGTTTGACGGAAGAATATGCGGTGACGTTTAATGCTATCCAAGCGGCCTATGGGGAATTATCTGCATTGAAGAATGAGACTGACCATGAGAATCTGGAAAATTTACGCCGGGACTATAATGCATTCCAAAGAGCGGTGAACGAACTTGAAAGCGTGATAAATGTGCATACCGAACTCTTTGATCTTGTGACTGTTTGGAATACGTTGCCTGAGAAAAGCGAGATTGAGTACGGCTGGGATAGTATAGAGGTGCCGCTTTTTACTTCAAAGACCAGAAGAACTGAGCGTATCGTTACTCGTGGTGGGCTTGAATTTTTGATGCCACTGATCATTGGAAACTATTTTGGTAGTGAACCGAAAAATCAGAGTACGCACTGTTTCGAAGAGGATCAAATTCTAAAAGATCGCATTATTTCAGAAGAGCAGCGCAAGATTGAAGAGATCGGAGCACGGCTTTTGGTTGCGCTGGAAGGTGTTTTGCAGGGTGAATCTATAGAAAAATTGGTCGAGTTTTGTAGATTTATTATTCCCATGTTTAAGACGGGGAAGAAAGAGGCTACCAGAAAGACACGAGGGCTTTTTGGGCATACGGCTGAGCGATTTAATCAACTCATTTTAGAGTATGTAAAAGATCTGGTTAATCATCCCGAAATTTTGGGCACAAAGCCCCTGAAGGCAAAATTTACCCCAGAAAGTCTTTTTATAGTCCTGGGTATGCGTAAGGATTTGGGCTGGGGACTGTCTCCTGAGGTAGAACTCAAACTCAATGCGGACCTATTAAGGCTTATTGCGATCGGCGGAAAATGGTCTATCGTTATTCCGTTTATGAACTTTACGATTGATGGAGATGGCTTGTTGCAAATTAGGAGTGCAATTGAGACTATTCAGTGTTTGCAAAAATATGCACAGACAATTGATGAAAAAAACTATGCGGACCTGGCCATAACGGCACTTAAGAAAGCCAAAGACGAGGTGAAAAAGACAGAGTCTCCAATGACGTCAAGCATAAAAAACGTTGGCAAGAGGATGCGTCCAATGGTGAAAACGTTTGGTACTTTTGCGCTAAGCATACCATTGGCAAGGCTTTTTTCGTTTGAGGATGCATTTAAGCTGTCAAAGAGCCTTATGTCGGGAGTTATTTCCGATAGTCCAACACAAGAACAATCAGGCCAATCAAAATCGGGGCAAATTTTTACTATGGTTGAAAAGAAGTTAGAAGATGGCTTGAAAAAGAAAGTAGAACAGGTAACGCTATCAGAGGGTGACATTCTTAAGCAGAAGATTAATAAACTCAAGAAAAAACACCAAGAACAAAAAGAACTCGAGACGTTACAGAAAGAGTTCGATAAACTTAAAAAGCAGGATGATCCCTCAGATGACAAAAAGAGTCTTGAGGTGAAGAAAGAAGAAAAGAAATAGGTTGAAACCGTGAACAAACGGATCGATTTTATACGGGCGCGCAAATGCATGAGACGATGCATTTGCGCGTTTATTGTTGCCCTAACAGGGGTGACGCAGATCAGCCCCATGTTTTTGTTACAATCAAAAGGGCAAGAGCCGGTTATACAAGACGAAAAAAAACCCCCCTCTTCTTTTCAGGCATGGGCGCAAAACAACCGGACGGTTCTTCTTGAAACAATACTCAAGACTGATAATGACGTGCTCTTTTTGGCGTTTTTAAAAACGGGGATTCTCTTTCCATATGTCCCACTCAAGGATTTTCCTGAAAAAATTTCAGGCGGGATATTTGAAAAGTCTTATCAGATTACTCGTTTTGAAAAAACAAAAGAACTGTTCGGCGCAATCGAATTGCTTGCAATAGCATTCAAAGCCCCCGAATGTTTCAAAGCGCTTATTGAGATGCGTAGGCAAGATGATGATCTAACGAAACAGGCTCTGGGAATATGGGAAGAGTTTACCATAAGAAAATTTATGTACCGAGGCCCTGAAGATCCATTATCCCGTTCATTTATCCAATTTTTGGTTCAGCGACGTACTATTCCAACGGGGCCTGCAAAGGTTTCTAATGATATGAGCCAGGATCAGGTCAACAGAATGACATTACGTACTGAGGCCATAGAAAAAATACACTCACTGCCATTAACCGGTATACGAGCGCGTTTTTTAGTTGAACATGCCGGTCTTTCCTATGAACCATTGCAAGAGACGGTTGTGAAGACCCTCCAAACTGCTGAGCAGACGCCTTATATAGCATGTATGGTGCAGTGGTATCCGGTGCTTAAGAGACTTTCTACAATTTTTGGAGAGCTTTACTGGGGCAGCGACATACCGGCAGAGTTGTGGAAGACGGGCAAAAAAACATTTCAGGAGCTTATAACCAACTACAATACCCAACGTATTTCGTCACAACAGCTTGAATGGGTTCTTGCTCTCTTGCTCAGTGAAGCAAAATGGGAAGCTTTGCGGGGGCTCTCGGGAAAGCGGTCCAGCGCTCACGATTTATTGCAACTGCTCTACGAAACAGTGAAAGACGCGGGTGCTCTGAAGCTATTGCGCCAAGCAGTTGCCAAGCATATTGGTGTTAAGGAGCATACTGTTAAGATAGCCTCGTTTGGCGATTTTAAAGAGAGCCTTATTCCTGAACGGGCGCAGCAAGAACTTTTTTGTGCTTGTTTTGCATTGGGATGTGACTTTGAAAAACGGCTTGCCACAAAGAGTGTTTTCTATCTGCTATCCTTGTTTGAATCTGCAGCGCGTGCAAACGATCGTACCACGCCGCGCTTGATCCTTGATTTACTTGTGCAAAAAATGGACGCTCTCCAAAAGGGGAAGCGCGATACAAGTGCTCAAGAAGCTTGCTCAAACATCCGGCGAGTTGGTTTGAATTTGAAGCCAACCTACTATAAAAAATTAGACGTTAAAGAAGACCCCTGTAAGCTACTTAAAGCGCTCTGGGAAGACTCTCAAAAAGGCGATTTTATACTTATTAAAGAAGAACACCCATTGCGGGTGTATAAACGCCTGCGAAAGAGCTATGAGGTTGCAAAGGGACTGAACAATCGTGCATTTGGAAGGGCTTTTATTAAAGCGCTGGAATATCCTACGAATTTCACCAAAACGAACATATGGATCAGTGAAATGGCTGAAGATCAAGAGGGAAATATTGTTGAAGAAGTATCAGTTCCTGTTGCATTTCCTCCAGAACTCGTTCGCAAGATCTTTTCATATTAAAGCTTCCTGTAAAGCCTCAAGTAGCGAGAGGGCTATAGTTTCTGCATCTTTATATTTTGGCTTGGTGCCGCCTGAATTCGTTAAAACAATGATGCCGACTTTGTGGTTGGGATCAAGGGCAAGTGCCGCATTGTACCCCCAGCAGCCGCCACTATGAAAAACTGATCTTGTGCCTAGCTTTTTGTTGTCTTTGACTTCCCAGGCAACCCCGTGAGGGCTTTTTGCAAAAATGGGTGTAAATATTTCTTGGAGCGACTTAGGAGAAATAGGTATGCAGGTTTTATTTCCCAGCAGGAACTTTATATAGGCTGCTAAGTCTTCAAGGTTTGAGTACGCTCCCCCGACCAGAATATAAAAGCCGGTAGCGTAATTGTCGTTAATTTTTTCAAACGTGCCATTAGGGGTGATATTATACCCATAGCTTCGAATGTTTTGGTTGGGATCGTTCTCATGGAAGACCGTATTTTTCATACCAAGCGGCTTTAGGATTTTTTCTTTTACGAATAGTTCTGGTGCTTGCTGGGCAATTTTTTCAATAAGAGCTCCAGTAACGATAAAACCAAGATTTGAATATTGATAATCGGTGCCGGGCTCAAACGATAGGCGGGCATCGACTTTGAGCCATTCAAGCACATTTTTTGAAGAGGGATTTTTTTGATCATTCATCTCTTGCAAGGCCTTTTGCAGGAGCTTTGATTGCATCTCGTCGCCATGTCCTTGTGCCAAACCCGATGTATGTGTTATCAGGTGCCTGATAGTAACCGGTTTGTCTGATTTTTCAAAACGGAGATTTTTGCCTTCTGGTAGATAGGTTTCAATTGGGTCGTCGTATGTAAGCAATCTTTGGTCTTTGAGAAGTGCAAGTGCAAGTCCGCCAAAAGTTTTGCTGATTGAAAAAAGACGAAAAAGTGTCTCGCTGGTGACTGGTTTTTTTGTTTCTAAAGTGGCGTATCCAAAAGGATATTTAATCAAGAGGGCGTTTTTATAAACAACGCCAATAATGCCACCCGGGGCCTTGAGGGTGTGTATGTTTTTTTTGATGAAGCACTCGGCTGTCCTGGCAATTATATTTTTTTGGCAGGATTTGGTTTTTGCATGTGCCCCAAGCGCGAAGATTGGCACCATAAGGACGACTAAAAGCACTGTTAGGGGTAGCTTACTATACATAGAGTTGTATTCCTGGAATTAGTGTGAGATCGCTTTTCTATCCAGGCATGCCGACGCGGGATATCAGGTATTTGACGTCGTCATCAGCAAAATTGATCCCCATCCCGAAGATTGCGTTTCTGTTTGTTCTGCTGATAAAGTCATCGGCGCCGAGTATGACATAGAGATTTTGAGCAAAATCGAACCTGTTGAGCCACTTGAGATGGATGCGCTTGTCGTCTATGCGGTTGCGGCCCATAAAGTCATACGCCTCAAATGTTGTCGTCCAGCTGACGCGGTCATCATTAAGTGGCACAGCAAGATCAACGCCAACGCCAAAAGTACTATCAAATAATCCAAACCGGAACGTAAACGGATCGAATACTTTACCAAACTGTGCGGTGTAGAGTACCCCATCTTGCCGGCGTGATTGCAGATCAAACTGAGGCGAGAAGCGTAGCTGGTCGCGACCCGAGAGATCGAGATTTTCGGGCTTAATTGGGTAGCCTTCGCTATCGCGCCAGACGCGATATTCGTTCCATCGGTTAACATAGCCACTGTACGCGCCGACGATACCCAGTCGATAGAAGTAATCCTCTTGTGGGTAAATATTAATATTAAAGTAGCCTTTAGAATCCCTAAAGTTGATCTTGTTGCCCAACCCGTACATGGATTCGCCATGGGCGTCAAATTCAATCGCAAGCTTATCGATGAGGTTAAAGTATTTCTTCACGCCATCAACCGCAACCTTGACGTCATGCGACATCTGTTTGTCGGTGATAAGCTTACCCAGCACCCCATCGCCCCTGTTGATTTTTTCCATGACGTCGTTTAGAGGTCCAGCGCTTGTTTCGAATTGATTGGTCAAGTGATCTAGGTCGCGCTCGACGCTTTCTGAGATGCGCGAAATGCTCTCGCGAATCTCGCGAGTTGTCTCAGGGATCTCGGATTTGAGGTCTTTGGTGAGCGTTCGTACATTGACGATAATATCATCAAGTGCGTTTTCATTGCGCTGGAACATCCCGTCAAGGTTTTTGGTAAATCCAGCTATTTGGTCGGCCGCAGAAGTGAAGCCTTTAATTGCAGATTCGAGTCGCTCTGCCCCGGCATCGCCGCCCAAAACTTCTTTGAGCGAAATCGATACAGACTCAAGATTCTGCATCATGCCCTGCAGTTTAAAGAGAATCTCATCGACCGAAACAGCATCCTGGCTTGGGCGCGTCAAAGAGCTGTTTGGTGGAATAGTTGGTAGTCGCGGGTCCCCAGGAACTAACTCGATATATTTAGTGCCTAAGAGGCCGTCTTGCCTTACGATGCCATAGGCGTCGCTGTGTAATTGATATGCTTTGAGGACCATAATCGTTGTACGAACCCGTGCATCGGCACCCAAGAGATCGACCGCCTCAACCCATCCTACTTTGACCCCGGCAATCCGTATATCGGCCTTTTTGCTGAGCCCGGAAACATCGCGGAAGAATACCATGTACTGTGCGTACGAAGCGGTATCAAGGCGCCACACTCCTATCTGGAAGCTCATATACAAAAAAGCGCCGATTGCAAGTAATATGAATACTCCGACAGAAGTTTCAGTTTTTATGCGCACGGCACTACCCTCACTCGCTAAATCCAATACAAAGACTTTACTACGTACTCTACGCGCTTATCGTCAACAACTTGTTCGCGCAACACAGCGTAGAGCTTTTGTGTTACTTTGCCAAATTTTCCGTAACATACCACAGAAACATATTTCGCTCTACAAGAATTTCCAAACTTGCTCGGTAAGAGTCCATTATCGATCTGGGCAAATTTTTTGCCAAATATGGGTGCTAATAAAGTGTCCCACCACTGTTTCCAGTCAACAGTTTCTGTGCTGAGTGCTTGAGCAACCTGTTTTGCCACTTTCCCCCGCTGTTGTTTTTCGGTTGGCCAGCCGGTGAGACCTAAATATTTTTGTATGGATCGTGAAAAAAAGAGTGGCTCAATAGTCTGAGCAGGATTCGTTGCGGTCGTGAACGCGTCAAAGAGAGCCGGACTGGATTCTTGCTTTGCGTTATCGCCAGGGGAGTTTTCCCCGGCCAGATTTGCACTTGTTTGTTCTGGGGGGCTTGTGAAAAGAGCTATGGTGAGATCGGTTTTTTCACCAAACTTTTCCGGGACCATGAGAGAGACGTCATCAAGTAACGTCTTCTGTTTTCTAAGCGCGTCCTGTAGGCCTTTGGTGAGACTCTCTGCGTCGCGTTCTTTCGGGGAAAGAATCCCGCCGAGTTTTTTGAGCATCTGCTGCGCAGAGCCATCAAGGGTAAAAGATTTTTTTTGGGCGTCAAACCACATGTTGGGGTTTAATTTTCCCTCTTCGCAACTTATATACAGTTGTAATTGTCCGTCTGCCTCATCGGTTTCTTTTTGTAACTCATAGGTTTGCCAGCTGTTGATGCGATTAAACAGCCATTCGTAGGTGCGTGCGCATGCCTTTTCGTCAGTTTTATCATAAGATAAGTTGCTTTGTACGATCTTGATGCCTAAAAGGGCGATTTGCTTAGCATGTTCTCGCTTGTAGACATATGAACTAAGAATATTGCCAGAAGTCACCTGGACGAGTACGGTCGTTACAAGGCTAAGCCCCGTGGCAATAATAAACATGACCATTAAGATGGCGAACCCGGAAGAGGATTTATGATACCATATGCCTGTTGCTTGCATAGCCGCTTCTATACCCTTTTTCGTATACGTCTTGACCTGTGACATCTGTGACGAGCATAGCTATTTTTTACCACGACGTAAACACGGTTTTGAAAAAGCTGGTGCGTTAACTTGACAAAGGAGCACCCAATACATAATATTATTATTAGAAGTGAGCCGCTAGCTCAGGTGGTAGAGCACCAGCCTTTTAAGCTGAGGGTCGTTGGTTCGAGTCCAACGCGGCTCACCAGTTCTTTGTATTATCTTGTGGTCCCCATCGTCTAACCCGGTTAGGACGCCGCCCTTTCACGGCGAAAATAGGGGTTCAAATCCCCTTGGGGACGCCATACTTCGCTAAAGCTTCGTATGGCAGGCCATTAGTGGTTTTTAAGAAATCATTAATATACAAAAGGGTTGCTCAGCGCCAAGCGAAGTATGCCCTTCGAAGCCCTGCGGAGCGCCAAAGGCGCGAAGTGTGGGCGTAGTAGGGCCGTTTCCTCAAACACTAAAGCCAATCATGTATTACGTATATCTTATTCGATCGCTAAAAGATGCGTCTAAAACGTATATTGGCTACACAGCTGGTCTAAAACAGCGTTTAAAAACACATAATTCCGGTAGTTCGATTCATACCAAGCAATTCAGGCCTTGGAAGTTAGTTGTGTATGTGGCGTTTGATGAAGAAGAAAAGGCTTTGGTTTTCGAAAAATATATAAAAGTTGGGGCTGGATATGCTTTTGCTAAAAAGCGATTTTGGTAAAGTCGTTTTGCGCGTTTACGCGATCTGGAAAAAGAGTATAATAAAATAAAGAGATTTTGGTTCTTAGGTATCATTTTTGGAGTGTCAATGTATAGTGAAGATGATCGCTCCACGCGTTTCACGCCATTTATCAGCTTTTTGTTTTTAATCGCTGGCCTTTTGCTGTTGCTTTTCGTTGCGCTTAATTTTGTTTTTTGGGCCGTGCTGACCGTGCTCGGATTCTGGTTTGTTGATACGGGCTTGCGCATGCGTGGGTTCCCGCCGTTATATACCGTTATTAGTCGCTGGTTCGAGTAATCCCAATTCTGTTTATATTTTATAGAAAAGCGTGCCTGTAAACCTTGCCGGGCGCTCAAGATTTTTTTGTGCGTTTACGTCAACGTAAAAACATATTATAGTCAAAATAGGTTACGTTGTGGAGAAATAACCAATTTCAAGAGTATAGGTTGCAGTGGTATGAGAGTAAGCGGTAAGGCAATTTCGGTTCTTCTTGGACTTGTTATTGTGTATGGGGGCTATCGTGCAGCCCGGTATTTTTTTGATACTTCAATTCCAGAAATTAATGTGATAGGGCTTGAGGAGCAGGGATGTTACGCGAAGAAGATTGCGTGTAAGTTGCTTTTCGAAGACGGGTATAAGCTCGGTTCTTTTGTTGTGGAGCTTGATGGAGCACCGCTTGCGGAGCCCCATGCTATTGGGCGCAAAAATTTTGAGGCCCCTTGTCCTCTAGATACGACAGTATTGGCTGATGGGCTTCATACGTTGAAAATCACGGTCAAGGACGCTGCCTTTCATGTGCATACAGCCGAAAAAGAGATTCCATTTATTGTCGACAATGCGGCGTTAACCGCGGCTTTTGTGCGGCCTGATAAGGTCTATAAAGTCTTTCAGGGGCAGACTCTGCACGTCCAATTTCAGGCAAATAAGTTAATTAAAGAGGCTTTTATTACGCTGCCGTCGGGGCAGTATTCTTGCATGCAAGAAGGACAAAATGCCCCTATTTATGAGTGTTTTGCACCTATTGGTAGCGAAGAAAAGCCAAGTGAGCATCTATTTACTATCACGGTTATTGATAGAGTTGGTAATAGTGCCAAACTTGAGGGTAAGATTCAGGTGGTCATGTTCCCGTTTAGCGAACAGCTCTTAGCGGTTGGCAAAGAAAAATTTGAAAAAGAGGCTGCGTTGGGCAAGCCCGAAAAGCAACTTGAAGAAGATTTATTGCGCATAACAAAAAACTCGCCCAAAAAGAAGCTCTGGACAGGTGCGTTTGATAAGCCGTGTAACCTAAAGGGCGTCTCCACCGCCTATGGGACGCTGCGTACTACGCATGAACGAGGCAAATATCGGCACAATGCTGTTGACTTGCTGGCGCCACCAAAAAGCTCTGTCTGGGCAAGCCAGGATGGGGTTGTTGCGTTGATTGATCGCTATGCACATAGCGGCAACACCGTTGTGATTGACCATGGTTATGGCGTTATTTCGCTCTATTTCCACTTGGAGACCGTTGCCAAAATTGCTGTTGGCGACGCGATCAAAAAGGGACAGCCGGTTGGTACATTAGGTATGACGGGCTATGCGAGTGGCTATCACTTGCATTGGGAGTTGCGCATTAACAATATCTCCGTAGATCCTATGCAGTGGACCCTGTACGATTTCTAAAAACCAGTATTCGTTTGTGATTTTAAGTTCCCCGTGCTCCTTGGAGTACGGGGCTTTTTATGTACATTTATACCAAGCTCGAAAAGTAATACCAATCCTACAAACTAACTTTGCATTCAAGAAACCGTTCGTCCTGAGCTTGTCGAAGGGTTCGAACGCGCCAATACAAATTTATATCGCGTGTTTGGTGTTATATCCCCGGAATTGGCTTGATGTGCGGGCTTGTGGTGATTGGATACCCACCAAAAAAGTCCCTTCAACTTTGGGAAGCTGAAGGGTTAGGGGGTGAACAATACTTTCGTATTGTTCGTTTAGGGACACTTAATAATCTTCGGGAAATCTAACATCGGCAATATGGTGTGTCAAGTGTCCCGGCAAAATCACTTGTTTTTCCCGCAACGTCATAAAAAACTATTGAACGTGCCACTTCTGTTTTAGTTGTTCGATGGTCCCATCGGTGATCATTTGGAGCAGCGTTTCGGAGACCATTTTTTGCAGGTGTGGGTACGCCTTCGAGATGCCCAGGGCCGTGTCTTCTGCTGCATCCGGAATAAATGTCACGTTAAAGTTTTCTTTGCCGTATTGGGCAAGAATTTGTCCTACGGTATGACGTGCCGTTACAAATGCGTCTGCTTCCCCAATTTTGATAAAGTTTACGGCATCGGCGAGTGTCGGAATTCGAATAATGGCGATGCCAGAAAGTTTTGTCAAATAGGCGTCGGCATTATAGCCCGTGTTGACTACTACTCGTTTACCTTCGAGGTCTTTGGTTCCTGCCGGGGCAGATTTGCTGCTGAGTGTTATTATGGCAAGCTGATCACTGGTGAGATATGGCGGGGTAAAATCAACTTCTTTTTGACGATCAGGAGTTGGCGCTAAGCCGGCCGCAATAATCTGTGCGCGCTCAGCTTTGGCGTAGGGGATAAGGGCTTCAAAGAGCACGTCTTTGATTTCGATCTGTTTGCCGAGGCGTCGTGCAATTTCGGTTACGACGTCAATATCAAATCCAATAATTTTCCCGTCTTGCTTGAATGACATGGGTGGATAATCGGCAGTTGTTACAACCTGAAGGGTTGTGGGGATTCGCGGGTTGTCTTTGTGTGAAAAATGGCGCACCCAAAAAACAACTGAAACCGCTATGACGGCGATAAGTACGGTGCTGATGATTTTTTTACGCATGCTAAATCCCTTCGAACCGGACATTCCGGTGTAAAAACAGTTATAGAATAAGACGCATTATATACCATATATCATGCGTACAAACAATCGAGATAACGGTACCACAACCGACTTTTCTTGGCAAAGAGTTACTCGCTTTTTTGCATGCCCAGTTATACTGCTTGATGGTTGGTCTTTCTGGTTTTAAGTGGGAGCTTATGATGAAAAGTAGTATGATGGCATTGTCGCTGGTTACCCTGTTGGGCGCTGGGGTTGCCTGTCAGGTGCAGGGTATGAACGAGCCAGAATCAACAAAAAAGGATATTAATGGCCGATGGAGCGATCCCTTTAGCGATGGCGAAGATTCCGGTGATGAGGTATTCCTGCGAGAGAAGGTGATAGAGCAAGAGGCTATGCAAAAACGCAAGGAACTGCAACAACATCTGAAGGATCTTAAAGAAAATGCGGATTCTATTGATGATATGTGGACAATAGAAAAGGTTGAGCTGCAGTTACAAGATTTGCAAGCGCGGTTTCCAGATAAATAATTTTGTGTTGTGTGTATCGGGCCAGGGTTAGTTTTATGTCTCGCGTGAGGGATTTTTATGGTAAAAAAAGACGTTGTTTTGATGTTTTTCGCAATTCTGGGCGCTGGGGTTGTATGCCAGGTGCAGGGTATGAACGAGCAATTGTCAAAACAACAAGGCGATAAAAACGAGCCAAAGCAAGATAGCTTAAACAAAAATACGCTTAGTCCGCTTATGCTCATTCCAAACAAGCTGCCTTCGGAAGAGTGGCGTGTTGATTATCGTGATTTAGAGGCTGCTATTCATTGGGCAATGAAAACGTACCCCAGTGAAAAAACAGTGCCGCCGGTTATTTGGTCCAGGCCAGACCAGTGAACATTATGATATTTAGGGATTTTTTATGACAAACAAAATGATCTTATTTGCACTAGGTGCGCTTTTGGGCGCTGGGATTGTATGTCAGGTGCAGGGTATGAAAGAGGGGCAAAAACAATGCAATTCTCTGAAAGGTGTTTATCTTTGGCTTATCTATGGGAGTGAGTCAGTGACGGGAAAGGTTAAAGTACCGCAGGCAGGGCTGGGCCCGGCTGGTTCGCGGCATCGCGTTTGGGTTCCTGGTGGAAATCAGGTAGGGCAACAACAGCAAAATCAGCAACAGCAAGGTAATGGAAATCAGAATCCTTCTGGTAAATAACCAGTAACCACTATTTTCTTTTATCGCCCGCAGGTGTGGCCCGGCTGGGAAATTCCCAATGGTTACACGTGGGCGATTTTTGTGTAGCGATATCAGGCGCTTGCAAATTTATTTTTTTATTGTATAATTATATTTGTATATTTATTGTGTAATAAGTGGGGGCGGTTTTCTGTCTCGCATTAAGGGAATTTTTATGAAAAATAACATGACATTATTGGCGCTTATAGCGCTTTTGAGTTCAGGCGTTGCATGCCAGGTGCAGGGTATGAAAGAGGGGCAGCAAGTGCCGCAGCAGCTGGATGTTCAAAAAGAGCGAGATAAGTGTCAAGACAAGTTTGCTTGGGTGTGCGAAATCTATTTCGACAGGAAGTCTGGTCTGTACATGTATCGGGCTCTGGTGGATCCACGCCTATCGTCACAGCAGGGGTCTTCTATAGAGCCAGTACTCCAATTCAATCAGTATGAGCGGACGGAGGAAACGAGCGCGAACGATTAGTTGTTTCTTGAAGGCCGAGCTCTATAGTAGTAGCCAATAACGCTTATTTTCTTTATATCGCCTGCATACACCTCCAGCTAGGTCTATGTGGGCGATTTTTTGTGCCATGGGAAAAAGAGATTTGTTTTTTTATTTGCGCGCTTGGGTATACTGCTCTGTGATTAGTGTCTTACATAGATGGGAGACAGTGGTATGCTCTCTCTGGGAGATATGTTATGAGAAATACGATAACCACCCTGGTGTTTTCTATATTCTGCCACAACTTACGCAACCCATGTAAAGCTCTCATTTAAAAGGCTCTTTGAAGAAGTGATGTAATTAGTTTTTAAGTCTTGCAGGATATTTACGGCATGATCGACACTTTTCAATCTTTCGTTTCTAGCAAAAACACTGGCAACAGCATACGCATGCATCGCGTAAGACTCGTGTAGTAGCTGTTTTTCCGATAGATCACTACAAATGAAGTATGAAGTGCAGTCAGGCTTAACTTTGCATACGTAAAAATAGCATTGAGTGCCGCAAAAGCTTCCTGTCACCATGGCAGACTTGCTATTTTTTACAAGTCGAAGTAGCTTTTGCAATTGCCCTTTCTGGCCATTGATTTCCACAACTCGATTGCGTGCTATCTTTATCAAAAGGAACAAATCGATGCCTTGGAGATACTCAATCCCGCCAAGCTCTGATCTCTCACTATAGAGCTGTTACCTAAAAAGCAACTAATCAACCAGGACTTAACTCGGTCCCCTGCGGGTACAGAAGCTGGGGAGATGGGGCGCAGCCCCATCAAACTTCCCGCTCATAGACTTGCGAGTGAGAGTACCCCGGGTTAGTTGTTTTTAAAGTACGAGGTCTATACTTCCATCGAAACCCATCGCTAGTCCATCGATATAGATTGCGAAGTGCTTACAGTTCATCGTGTCATCGAATATTACGCGCATTTGGCCGCCAGTAAGTTCTCTCTGGTTGAGGCCAATAATGCAACTGCGAACTTGCTCTGCCCTTTCAATGGGATTATTCAGGCCACGATACATCGAATCATGCGAACGATGTATCGATTTGGCGAGATTAGTACAAGTCTTTCTATCTGGACAAAAAAGTAGCGCCATGGAGTATTATGAAAGTTTCTTGGCGTGATATGCTTCACTGCGACGAGTCATTGATGCATCAATTTTTATTTTTGGCTAGCCCCAGTCGTGCATTTCATTTTTTGTGTAAGTTGTGTCGTGTATACCCCTGCTGGAAGATATCAGACTTGGTGCATGCGGGCGACTTTTTTTATTAAGGGGCGAATCATGCGCACCGCAGTAGTCAAATCGCGGGAGGTTCAGTAATATAAGAGCAATTGTAGTACTATTGAAACGGGGTTTGGTGCATGAGAATTAACGTACTGACTATTGCTCTTCTGGTGAATTTTGCTTGTGGGAGCTGTATAACATCCTATCTTGAGGCGCGCGTTCTGCCGTCTTTGCCGCGGGCCATCGTGTCGACGGCATATAGTTTTGATAAACATTGTTTTTTTGTTGGAACTCAGAAAAACCTTGATGACTCATCGCTGCAATGGGCGCTTGCAGCTGCAGGGAGTGGCAATACGGAGTTTTATGCAATAGCGCCCGAAAAAGTTACGATTAACAAAGAGGCCGACCAGATAAATCCCCTTTACAATAAGACAATCCCATATGTCGCAATTATGAACGGGGTGCCCTTGGTATCGCCGGATAGCGACACGGCGGTCTTGTACAGTGTGTATGATTTTTCTCAGCCGGAAAAGGTTAGGATGCTTGCGTCCAAGCCGCTACCGGATGCCCTGAATGCACCAGCAAAAAGTGTCTTTGGTCTTGCAGGTATGACAAAATACGATGACTCGCTTTTTGCTGCTGCTGTTAGGCCGTCAACTGGCTTGGCTTTTGGAACAGCCGGCTCGGCCGTCGTTTTTGGTGGGCTTACGAAAGACAAAGATAACCCAACGCTGGCGGCTGGGGCTATTATGCCAGTGGTGGTATCCAGTATTGCCTTTAAAATTGGCGGCGATCTTGCATCGATTGATAATGACACGTTGGTTCCCAAGATTCCGGTTGCGCTGTGCGGCGACGAAACGCTTGGGACTTTTTATACGGGAATTTGTGCAACGGCAGGTGGTGTTGGTACTGGAGTTCGGGGTGTCGTTGGCGGTTTTGGTAGCCAACTTGCACCAGATGCAGCCATAGGGGCTGATTCGATTATCGGGGGTATTGGAGCAGGCAAACAGGTGGTTATTCACAAACTTGCCATTTTGAACGCCTCAACGCGCCCTCGTTATCTGGTGGTCTGGGGTGGCATTGGAACACCTGCTGCGACACAAAATATGGTTTGGGCTTTGCCGCTGGTATCAGTTGCTACTGGCCGTGCGACTCAAAAAGATCTTGGCAAGCTTGCCAAAAAGACTGCGGTTCCGGTAGATCAGTGGGGAGAGCCGCCCTTGGTGGCATTTATGGGGCGTGGCTTTGCCGAAGCCGCAGCGGTTGCAGGTGATTTGTTTAGTCCCGGAGATGCCGATATTTATCGCGCGCAAGTTGGTGGGCTTGACCTAACGGTTTTGCCAGGACCAATAACAGACCTGTGGGCCGAAAAAGACGCCATTTTTGTCTCGGTTGCTGACCAGGCTGGCGCAAAGGAGCGAGGGGGCGTTTTTTATTCGCAGGCTATTTTTGATGCCACGGGTCGTATTAACGGCTGGACTATCTGGCAGCGCTCTGCGGGTTATCTTGGGTCTGTCTATCAGCTTGTTTTGGATCCAAAATATGCGCATATGTGGAATGTGATCGACGATGCTCAAGGAGTTCGCAATACGGCAATCCGGACAGAGTTTACCCAAGGGGAAGCCGATTTTGCAAAAAACGTCTCTGGGTTATTGGGAAGTCATGGCGGTGTCCAGGGCATTCTCGACGTGCCCTTCACCAGTACGTCATGCACCCTGACGCTCGGACAACGCATCTCGCCACTCTGTTGTACCGGGTACCAAACAGTGGCGCTCGTGCAGAGTGGTGCAGATGCTGGGAATATATTTGAGCCGACAAAACAACTGGTGAGCGTCAAAACGGTAACTGACGGGGCTGTCGGTGTTTTGCCTGATGGTTGCGATGGTATTGTTTTTAACGGTGGCTCGTTAAGCCAGCTTGGCGCTATTATTACGTCGACCATTGTGTCAAATGCAACCTATAGTTGGCTTGTTGTGGCAGGCAATTATGGGGTTGCAGTCTTAACAAAGCCTAATGGGCAGGGGTGGCTTCTGGGTGGATTAAGCAAGAATTTTGTCGGGCTTGACGCCGACCTACGCTGGTCGATCATGCTCTCGAATGTACAGGTCCGGCGCGTGTGGGCTGACCAAGAGTATTTGTATGTTTTGACTACTAATTCACTTATTCGCTATGTCGCCGATCCGGCACTTTTTGCCGATGGTAGCGCGGTTGCGGGAACGGTTATTGCACGGGCCGCAAACCTGAGCCCTGCGACAACAAGTTTTGCTGATGTGGCGATCTCTGGTCCTGTTGGGCTTTTGGCCACTAATGGCGGGCTCTTTCAGGTTGCACCAGGATTAAGTGCGCAAGCTCTGGCTGACGATGCAGGTACAAACTGGCAGCAGGTAGTGTTTGGCGAGAGCGCTGGGCCAGTTACCCAATTATACCCTATTAGTTCGTCCAATAAGATCAACGAATTCGCGACCAGTGATACCCCAACGGGGGGTACGGTCTATGTGCTTTGCGCTTATGCTGGGTATCATCAGTCGCAAGTGTATAGGCTTGCGATCGCATCGGTTGTTGAGCCGGTTATACTTGCAGATCCTGTGGTTGCGGACGGTACGGTTCAGGTGATTCCTGACCAGTTTGCCCAGGATACCCTTTCATATCTTTTTAGTAGGGCTAATTATCGTAACTATTTTGCAACCAGTGGGGCAGTTTTGCTTATGAGCCGTGCCCGCTATTACCCAGAAAATCAACCGCCCTTTCTAGAGGTTTTAAACCCTGGGGTGCGCAGCGGTATCCGGTTTTCAGCCATTGACGATGTTCCCGTGGTAAAAAACCTTTCTGGCTCTAAAATGGGACCGATTATGACACGTTCGGCAACGGGTAGTTGGTTTGTGGGTGGCGACGTGGTGTTTGTTAACGAATAAGTGAAGAGTATGCCCATCGATATAGGTATATCGATACGGTTATCATAAAAACGAGTGCATGAAAACGAGTGTAGGTAGGTATAAAAATGTGTAAAAAAATCACCTGGCTGCTAGTGGCCATGAGTCTTGGGCTGGGGGTTGCCCTATCAGTTCAGGCGCGGGTACCCCGAACCAACTTGTTCGATGATTACGGAATTGACTGCAAAATCCCCCGACGTCCGGGGACGCGGTTTAATATTACCGCTGGGGTTGAACACGCCGTTAAAGCGCGCAGCTACCAGGCAGATGAGGATGATGCTGGTTATAGCAGTTCATTTCGCAAGCGGGGCGATGTTTTACAGCTCTATCAGGATGAGCAGGATTTTATCGCGGCACTTAAAGGCGAAGAGTACACGACGGCCTACGGCCAACTCTCCCAGAAGTTTAGCTGGCAGGACGATGACGGCACGTATGGCTGGTATATTCCCGACGGAAAGTTAAGTGTCCAGAATGCCTATGTTGCCGGCTGGTTCTATTTTCCCCGCAATTTGTCGTTGGCGATTACGCTGCCGATTATTTCTATGCGCTTGCACGATGTTACCTGGCGCAAGTCGCCGCGCAATAATAACCAATCGTTCGAGAGTATTCTGGCAGAGGATCTGGTGGCTGACGTGGAAAAATTTGCGCAAATAAACCTGCATGACTGGGCAATTCGGGGTATTGGCGACTTGAGCACTATTGTCTGGTGGGAGGACTATTTCCCGCAGGCCTATTCGCGTATTCGCTGTGTCGGCCTGAACGCGCGTATTGGGTGTACGTTCCCAACGGGCAAAAAAGCTCAGGAAGATGACCTGCTAACCCCAGTACTGGGCCAGGATGGCGGCGTAGGGATTGTGGGTGGCTTTGGGCTCGATATTTTTACCCACTCATGGTGGCGGTTTGGTGGCGATGTAGAGTTGCTTTATCTCTTAAGCGACACGCGTTCACGTCGAATCAAAACTGATCCGGCCCAAACAGATCTTCTGTTTTTGCAAAAAGATTGGGTGATGAAAGATCCTGGTTTTACGCAACGCTTTAAGCTCTACTTACAGACGCAAAATGTCTGGCGCGGGCTTTCGGCGCGGCTCGAATATTTGTATTGCCGGCAGCAGGAAGATAAATATTATTTATCGAACTATCACTTTGACCCCAAAATATGTAATTCGGCGGAATCCCTTCAAGATTGGACGACACACTCGGTGCTTGCGGAGCTTAATTACGACTTTTACAGTTGGCGGGGGCCGGCGGCGTATGTGCCGTACGTGAGCCTGCGGTACAAGCACGGATTTAATGGTCAGAGAGCCATTCTCTTCGATACAGTCAGCCTGGTGTTTGGCGCGGACTTTTAGCGATTATTTGCCAATTGAGTAGTGTCTTGGTACACTAAAAATCTGGTATAGGCTTGGAAGGGTCTGTAAAAGTTCTTGATTAGCAGTTTAACCCATAACCCTGGGTATATCGTTAGAGTAACGGTGTGCTCGTAGGAGCTTTTTGATGGCAAAGGAACGTATAAAATCTTCCCAGTTTTGTGCAGCAGGCGCAAATGAAGAAGAACTCTCTTTACAGCTCTCTGATGAGGCGCGTAAAGATTTAAGCGAGTTATACGAAGGGTCGGTCGTCTCCGTACGTCCAGATGCAATTGTTGATGGTACCATCATCGATATTTCTTCTGACGGTGTCGTGGTCGACATTAATTATAAATCCAGCGGCATAATTCCTCTTCATGAATTTCATGAATATGAACTAAAGACCCTCACTAAGGGTTCGGTTGTTCAGGTTGTTGTTGATGAACTTGAAAATTTTGATGGCAACGTAGTCCTGTCGCATGAAAAAGCGAAAGCGCGCAAGGCGTGGGGCGAGATTATCAAGTTGTTTGAGGAGAACAAACCTGTCGAGGGTATTGTTTCTCATAAGGTCAAGGGTGGTCTTAGTGTTGATATTGGTGTACCTGCGTTCTTGCCTGGTTCACAAGTTGATGTACAACGTGTCTCTGACTTTGACCAGTATGTCGGTCAGAAGATTACCGGTTACGTGATCAAGCTTAACCAGCGTCGTGGCAATGTCATCATCTCCCGTAGAAAATATCTCAACGAGCAGCGTTCAGAAGTTCGTAAGAAGGTTCTTGATACGCTTAAAGAAGCACAAGTGCTCCAGGGTGTTGTTAAGAACATCACCAACTATGGCGCGTTTATTGATATTGGTGGGGTTGATGGATTGCTCCACATCACTGATATGACCTGGGGACGCATTGCGCATCCAAGCGAAGTACTTCATATTGGCGACACTGTGACTGTTATGGTCTTGTCGTTTGATCCAACTAACGAGAAAATCTCTCTGGGCATGAAGCAATTGACTGAAAATCCATGGAAAGTGCTTACTGAAACGGTTCAGGTTGGCGCAAAAATCAAGGGCGCTATTTCGAGTATTACCGACTACGGACTCTTTGTTGAAGTTGGCAAAGGCGTCGAAGGATTGGTCCATATTTCTGAAATTTCCTGGACTGAGCGCATTACTGATCTGCATAAGCATTATAAAGTTGGCCAAGAAGTCGAAGTGCTTGTTGTTTCGCTGGATAAAGACAATCGGCGCATGTCACTTAGTGTGAAACAGCTCCAGGCGAATCCATGGGATGCGGTTATTGATCAATTCCAGACGGGGCAGATCATTACCGGCACCGTGCGCAACATTACCGATTTTGGTATCTTTGTGCAATTGGCTCCCGGGCTCGATGGCTTGGTACATATTTCTGATCTTTCCTGGACTGAGCATATTAAGCATCCTGCTGATATTTTCAAGAAGGGCGACGAAGTCCGCGCTGTTGTGATTGATATTAATCGTGAGAAGCGCAAGATTTCGCTCGGCATTAAACAGCTTGAAGAGAATCCATGGGAGAATCTCGAGCAGAAGTATCCTGTTGATTCTATCGTTGAAGGCGAAGTGGCGAAGATTACCGACTTTGGTGCGTTTGTCCGTTTGGCAAGCGGCATCGAGGGGTTGGTGCATATTTCTGAACTTGGTGGCAATGTCAACAGCGTTGACAGTGTTCTTAAGGTTGGCGACATGCGTCAATTCCGTGTCATTAAGGTGAATCAAGAAGAGCACAAGCTCGGGCTCAGTCTCAAGCCAAAATCGGCTGAACGTGAGCAGCGCGAACCACGCGAGCCGCGTGCCGCAGGGGCTGCACCGGCTGCAGGAGCTGCACCAGCAAAACGTAAAGAGCGTAGCGATGTGGGTGGCGGCGAGCGCAAAAAACGAGATCGTAGCGAAGTCGACACAAAACAGCCATCTTCTAAGATGAAGTCGGCGTTGCAGATCGAACTTGAGCGTCACACTACTCGTTCTGGTGGAGAAGAAGCAACTTCTGTTAAAGCAGAAGAAGTGACCGAGCAACCAGCGGCTGAACAAGAATCTGAGGACAAAGAATAATGCAAAAGACATTTGCGATTATTAAGCCCGGAGCCGTTGCGGCAGGACACACCGGTGAAATTATTCGCTTAATCGAGCTGAATGGTTTTACGATTGTGGGTATGCAAAAAATACGCATGTCGCAAGCTCAAGCAGAACAGTTTTATGGCGTTCACAAAGCGCGTCCATTTTTTGGCGAACTTATTGAAACCATTACGTCAGGCCCGGTAATTGTTATGGCGCTTGAGCGCGATAACGCAATTCAGGAATGGCGTACACTGATGGGCCCAACGGATCCTGCAAAGGCGCCGGTTGGTTCATTGCGTAAAATGTTTGGTACGAGCATTGGGGTTAATGCGACGCATGGCTCAGATGCGCCAGAAACGGCTGCTTATGAACTTGGGATCTTTTTCCCCGGCTTGTAAGATACAAAGCACCCACCCGCTTGCCCGCTATAGCCATTCCAATGGCGAAGGCTGGGTCTCGCTTCCCCTACCCCGCTCATCCTGAGCGAAGCGTAGCGGAGTCGAAAGACATGTGCGGGGCGCTGAAGCCAATTCGTCAAATTAAAGAATCCCCGGCAGGTTAATTCTCGCCGGGGATTCTTATATCACACCCGAAATGTAACCTTGCATGCCAAAAGTCCGTTCGCCCTGCTTATACCAAACCCGTAAATTAATCTTGTATGCCCACCCACCGCTCATCCTGAGCTTGTCGAAGGGTGCTAACCGCAAGACACAAGTTTATATAACGTGATTGGTATTACCTCTACCCCGCTCATCCTGACTATGCATTACCCACAAGTTTCCATCAGAAAACATCTGAACAGAAACAAGTGGGAAAGATGTAAAAAAAAAGAATTTGGGCAGCCGCTCGTCCCGAGCGTGGCAATGTCAAATTTGAAGTGCAACACATGTTTTCTCCTGAAAGAAATGTTTTAAAGTTCCTACCTTTATCGCCGGTACGGCGAGCTTCACCCTGCTCTCCTCATTGATTTGTTTGCTCCGATTCGCAATGTCCTATGGAGCTCGTACTTTAAAAGCAACTAACCCTGGGGCCTTGTATTTGTGAAAATATAGGCGGGGAGTTTGTGGGGCCGCAGGCCCCACGCCCAATTTCTATGCCCGCAGGGGGCCGAAGGCAGCTCCGAGCGATTGGTTGTTTTTTAGATAACAGCTCTATAGTTCTGAGCGGCGATTCGCCTCTTTTGGTCTTTCAGAAAGTAGGACTTTGCCTTCGATAGGCTTCTGCTTTTGGTATCGACGCAACCCCGCTTCTTTTTATTCCTGGCCAAGAATCGGAATAGGTACAGCGCCTTGTTCTTCGAAGCATAGATCCACTTATAGATTGATTCATGGCTTATTTTAATGCCTGTTCTCTTTATTCCACCTGCCGGCGATCGCTTCTGGCGCCCACCAAAGGGCCAGCTTTTCTAGAATGTAAGCCTTGAGCTTTGGGTTGCTCCCTATCTTTGAGCGCTCTTGCGTATGCCTGCGATTTACTGCCGCCTTGTGCGCAAATTCAGGGCTATAATGCAAAGAATCCCCATTCTTTGCAACTTCGCGCAAGGTCGTTGATGGGGAACGACCAAGCAGTCGCCCGATTTCTCGAAATGATTTTCCCTCGAAAAGATGATTGTCGATCATCGCACGTTCCTGGTATACTAAATACTTGTAACGCGTCATAAATTTGCAACACCTTTCTGTTTTTAGAACTCGTTTTTGTCGATAAAAACAATTCTATCAGAATGGTGTTGCATTTCATTTTAGAACTTGCCTCACAAAATTTTGTAGTTGGTGTGAAAAATGCTTGCGATATCGCGTGTTTTTCATGCAACCAGCTCAATCTGTTTACTTTACTCAACGCACTGAGTAAAATAACTCAGTCTATTGAGTAAAATGGCCAATGCTTTGAATCGATTGATTGTTGGCTGGTCTAGCGAGGGTGTTGATATGCAAAGACGTCTAGTCTTATAAAATCTTTATGGGACGCAGACACGCGCAATGGCGTCAATGTCTCGGCGATGATTCTTGGCTCATCGCCCTGGCTTATG
>Ga0351937_1009_pt1 | contig 73070 bp, 50 predicted proteins | sample TotcelHT113001M9_FD_206857 | JGI IMG/M metagenome (GOLD analysis project Ga0351937, IMG submission 206857) | Enriched cells from coal bed in the Powder River Basin, Montana, United States - Total cells T11 rep2 HSBNCT.T11.300.1.M9 ... | reverse complement strand
GACCGAGTCGGGCCATTGGTTGACGGCCAGCCGCAAGCGGCCGTCGGCGTGGCAGACAAGAACGATGCCCGAACGGTCCTTGTTCAAACAGAACACGAACCGGTTTCCGCCGCTGCCGATCTGCAGACTCTCTTGGGAAACACGCAGAAGCGGATCTTGTTGAACGGCGAAGCGGCCAGGGTCTCGAGCGTCTGCCGCTGCAGTTCTTCGGGCTGATGGATCCAGGCGTAACAGGTCGTCTTTCGCGGAAGGGGTCGGGAGTCGTTTTCGGACAAAGCGTTTTCCATGTGGTTCGTCGTCACCCGAAAACGACTCCCGACCCCGTTGGTCTCGAAATCCGCGGCCAGCGTTGACTTGGGCAAAATCAGTCCTGCGCGAACGTCACGGCATCGGCGATCATCAACCCGCGGGAACCGGCGGCTTGAATTTCGACGAAACCGTCCGTGCCTGCGGCGAACTCGAAACGGCCGATCTGGCGCGAGGTTTCTGGACGAACGCGTACGGTGGTCTCGCCGCCAACATGGCGGACGCGGACGTCGAATTCGCTATCCGGCGGAAACGGAGTCGCTCCGCTGAACGACACCCGATAGGTACCTGCAAGCAAATCGGGGGTGAACCGGGCGAATTCGCCCGATACGGCGCGGTTGCCGTTGGTCAGATAAAACCCGTCGTGCCCGCGGCGACGAGGCGGACAACGGGAAAAGCGGTGCCCAACCCAGAAGTACGGCGTGGCGAAAAAGCCTTCGTCGCGGTCGTCGACCGTCACCTCGGCGACGAGCGCGTCGTCTCGCACTTCGAGCGACACCGTCAAAGGCTGCGGCGAGTTGACGGCGCCGGAGCATTCGATGTGGACCACCCCACGATACGCTCCGGGAGCCAGGCCCGAGGCATCGACGGTCACTCGAACAAGCTGCTGGTCGTCGCTGCCGGTGGGGTGGAGCGACAGCCACGCGGGTTCGTCGGCGCGGCGGTCGACGATGACGCTCGCCGGAGCGAGTGTGCCGCCGCCGAGGTTCTGCAGGGCCACGGTCTTGCCGCTCGGCACAGGCCGGGACGCTCGCGCGACGAACGTCAGCGTATGCGGCAGCGATGGGACTGGCCAGCCATACACATCGGCCATCGAGGCCGGCCGCGGTCGAAACGACGGCTCGTCGCCCGCCGTCAACGCCAGCACGGGGTGCTCCCCAGCAGGACCGGTTACCGCGATGTGTTGCGTCCTCGCCGCGATGTGCCGACCATCGTCGACGACCAGCGTTACGGGAAACATACCGGGACGGGTGAACACATGCCGCGCGGTCTGGCCTATCGCGCTGCCTCCGTCGCCGAATGTCCAGCGATAAACCGCCGCGCCGTCCGCACCGCTTGAACGCGCAGCTTCCGCAGAGAACGTGACCGGCTCGCCCGTCCGTGCCGGGGCCAACGGCTGGATGGCCGCCCGCAATTCGCCTTGCCGCATCTTGCGGTCCTCGAAGATTTGCCAAAACAGCACCCAGGGATCCAGGTGCAGAACCTCGGGATCGTTTTGCGCGGCTTCGGAGTGGTCGTCAAAGTCGATCGGGCAGGCGATCGACACGGGATCGTCTGACGCCGGCAGCGGTCGCTCGTCGTTCTTCCGCCCCACCTTGAATTCAAAGTGCGTGTGCTCGTGGCTGCCGACATGCACACCGGCCGTGGTAGCGTAACGCGTGCCAATCTGCAGCGGTGTATTCTCCGGTACGAGCAATTTGATCAGATGATGTGTTTGCAGCGCCCAGACGTCGCCGTTGGGCCAGCGGCGGATACCGCGCCAGCGGTTGTTGTTGTGGCCCATCGTCAGGCTGTTGAACCAGGCCTGCGTATCGAAGTCGATGGGGGCCAGCAAGGGGCTGCCGGCACGGTGATTGATGTCCATGCCCACGTGGCAGGCTTGGCCCAGGTACGGACCCAGATAACAATCGTCGCCGTTGTAGCAGCGGCCCACGTCCAGGAAATTCTGCGGCTCGTCCAGCCAGGGATGCGTTTCCTGCGGGCAGACGCGCAACGCAGCGTCCTGCAAGGCGAACCGAGCCGCTTTGCGCGGACGGCAACGCAAATTCCCCTCCTGCGGATAGCGGACGGGAACCACGTCGAACACGGCCTTGACCGTATCCGGCCAAATCCGCAAGCCGTCGACGACGTAGGGTTCGTAGAAGCATTCCTGGGCGCAGACAAAACGCTGCAACGTCAGCCTCTGGCCGTCGATCCGCACGTGGCAGGCAAACCGGTAGATGATTCCGCCCGGCTCGACCCGCTCGACGATCACCGCTTCGGTGTCCTCCAGGATCATGCTGACCGTGCGCCCGCTGCACAGCGTGAACCGCAATTCGTCGCCGTGATCCATCTCGACGGCCGTGACCGTGTCCCGAGCCGTGATCGCGATTGGTTCTGCGGCCAGAGCGGGCAGCGACGAAACGATACCGCCTGTCGCAGCCGTCCAGGCGGTCAGGCTGACGCTCAGAACCATGTGCCGGATCATCGTTTCATTCTTTCGCTGTGGCGGTGCGGACGAATTTCTGCAGCCGTTTGCCGTTGATGTCGCCGGCGTAGAGGTTTCCCTGCGAATCCAGCGCCACCGCGTGCAGCCAGTTACAGTCGCCAGGCTGCTCCTGGCCGTCGGCGCCGGTGGGTACGGTCCACAGTTGGCGCAGTTTGCCGTCGGTCGAAAACCGCATGAAGATCTGGTCCTTGGGCGGAGGATATCCACCATCCTTTCGCCACCATTGAGGCGACGATCCGCAGACCCAGAGTTCATCTTGGCAGGAGATCCACAACCCCCAAGGCATGATCAGATTGGTCCACTGTTCGAGGAACTTGCCCCCCTGATCAAACAACTGAATCCGGCCGCTGTTGCGGTCGGCCACGTATAGCACCCCGCGAGAATCGACCACGATTTGGTGCGGCAGGCAGAACTCGCCGGGGCCACCGCCGTATTCTCCCCATGCCTTGACGAACTTGCCTTGGGCATCGAAATGAACGACGCGCCGATTGCCATAGCCGTCGCTCACGAACACATCGCCCGCCGGCGTAATCGCCATGTCGGTGGGCATGTTGAAGTGAGTTTCATCCTCGCCGGCCTGGTCGGGAACGCCCAGCGTCTGCAGCAAGTCACCGTCGGGCGTGAACTTCTGCACCACGTGCCGCTTGAAGTCCGAAATCCAGACGTTTCCCTGGCTGTCGAAACGGAGACTGTGGGGAGCGCCGAATTGCCCGCGGCCCCAACTGCGAATCAACGGGCCTTCCGCCGAGTAGACCTGGACCGGAACTTCGCCGCGTTCCACACACCAGACGCGGTCTTGCTTGTCCACGGCAACCCCGGGCACGGCCGCCCGCGGGCCCAGCTCGGCGGGGCGCTGTGGCCAAACGGGATCGACGACGTACTCGACCACGGTCGGCTGTGGAGGGGAATTCGGGGCGGCGGCCCAGCCGCAGGTCGCCGGGGCAACGATCGCAACAACCAACAGCATCAGACCGGACCTGGCCGCGAACGGCCTGATCGTCGAGCCAAATCCCAAAACATACATGGAAGAAACTCCTTAAGGTGTTAAGGTGCACCGAGTCTGGCCACTGCAGGTTGGCCCTCGTGTGGAATCGAAGCCGGCTCGAGCACGACCCGAAAGCCGACGTTGAACACGCGCTGCCACGGTTCGTAGGCCAGCCGGAACGAACTGCGAGCCCGCTGCGGGCGGTCGTACCACGAGCCGCCGCGAACGACCCGCTTGCCATCCGCCGCGGGGGCATCGCGGCCGTCGCCGGCGTTGTACGGATAGGGCCGATACGTCGTCCGCGTCCATTCCGCCACATTGCCGTGCATGTCGCACAATCCGAACGCGTTCGCCGCGTACTTGCCCACGGAATCGCTGATGATCGAGCCGTCGTTGACGCTTGCCACGCTCGGAATCCAACGAGGCGAATCGTTGCGGCAGAGATCATTGACCCGCTGGTCCGCCAGATTGGCCCGTTGGCCGAAATCGGCGTCGCATCCGCCAAAGTGCAGCGGTGTGGCGGTTCCGGCGCGGCAGGCGAATTCCCATTGCGCCTCGGTCGGCAAATCGAACACGGCGCCGGTCTCCTGCGACAGCCAACGGCAGAACGCCTGGGCCTGGTTCCAGTTGACGCGAATCACGGGCTGCCGATCGCGATTGGCCGGCTCGCCGCGCACGCTTTGGTCCTTGTTCAGAATGCTGATATAAGCGCTGTCATGCGTCGCGTCGAACAGCGCGTACTGGGCGTTGGTGACCTCGAACTTGCCCATGTAGAACGGACGCTCGATGCGAACGACCGCCGCTGGATACTCGTCCGCTTCGCCCGCCCCGTCGGTGGCGCCCATGACGAATTGGCCGGCGGGAATCAGACGCAGTTCCAGAGTCAAGCCGTTGGGCAACTCGATCTTCCGTTCCGGCTGCAGCCCCGCCGCCTGTTGACGGCGACTGGCCTCATCGGCAGCAAACGGCCAATCATCGCAGGGGGGCACGGCGGTTGGCCGGGGCGGCAGCGGATTGGGAGCGAGGTACTCCACCGGCTGTACCGGCAGTTGCGGGATCGCCTCCGGATCTTCCGGCCGATTGGCGAAACGAGTCCGCATTTCCAAACGGCGAGCTGCCAGCGGCGAGTGACCGCGGCGATGCTCGTGCCACGTGCCGTGATCGGGGACGTTCAAGTCGACCCAAGTCACCAGCCGGTCCCAGGACTCGGCGTCCAGCTGGACGTTGTAATGCCCTTTCTCCAGGATCTGAACGAGCTCGCTGGTCGAGGCATGAAACTCCAGCGGTCGCTGCAAATGATAATCGCTCTCCGGGCCCGGGCGGCGGACGAACGGATGCAGGGCGATGTACGAGGGCGTAAAGTTGCGCCAACCGGGCTCGCTCTTGGCCGTAAAGTCCGCCAGCGCCGCCCCCTTGTGCTGCGTCTGGCCGTCGTGACAGCCGACACAATAGCGATCCAGCACGGGTTGCACTTCTCGCTGAAAACTGAACCCGCGCGTCGGGCCATGCCAAGGCGTGATCGCGACGGGACGGGTTTGGCTGGCAAACCGGTATTGCGGAGGCGGCCCGGAGTTCTGCGATTCGTGACAGCCCACGCACGACAGCACCTCGCCCGGCATGGCCGTGAACCAGCTGCGCATGACCTGCAACGCCCGGCCCTGCTCGTCCAACGGCTGAACCGCGATCGGCATGTTGGCCGGTACTCGGAAAATCGCGGAGCCGTCGGGATTGACCGGCACCGTGCCGTGGATGATCCTTGCGTCCCAGGGCCCGTCGATGCCGATATGAATGTGCCCGCCCATGCCGGGGTAACCGTAATGCGGCGAGTACACGCGGAGCCGTTTCACGGCGCCGCGCGGCACGTCCCGCAGGCCCTCGCCCATGTAGACATCGGTCAGGTAAACCGTGGCTTCGCGTTGCGTCAAATCGACGCGGTCGGGAAGCACCGGCGGCCGCTTGACCGCCTGTACCGGCAGTGGCTCAAACAACGCATAACCGGGCTCTTCCTTGATCAGCAGCAAGTTATCAAAGACGTCTGCCAGGTACAGGCCCCAGGCCGAGGACGCGGTCGGCTGGCACGACACCAGGAAGTGCTTGTCGCTCAGTGGATACGGATGCAGGAACTTGGGCCACGAGCCCTCGACCAGCCCGTCGCGGATGAGCGGATCGACTTTCCGGCCGTGCCCCGGGATCCGCTGTACCACCCCGTCCGCTTCGCGCCGTCCGCGAGCCGGGTCGAACAGCACCAGTTCCCCCATCCGCGGCACGCCGTGGTGGCCGGAGATGACCGCGATGACTTTCGACGGATCGTGGGGAATCGGCCGCGCGTAGAAGATCGAATTGGGCCACATCGAATTGCTGGCGTAGTATTCCATCTGGCCTGTGCCGTCCGGATTCATGTGGAACAGCAGCCGCGAGAAATAGTGCGGCAGGTCGGAGTATTCCCAACGGCTGTACAACACGCGGCCGTTGTTCAGCACCGTCGGGCACCAATTATGATCTTGGTCAAAGCACAGCTGGCGAATGCCACTGCCGTCCGGATTCATCAGGCACAGGTTGGCTACCGTGTTTCCGCCGCCCACACAGGGGACGCCGGCAAAGCACAGGGTCGAGGCAAAGACGATGCGGTCATCCGGCAAGTAGCAGGCATCATAATGGTCGACATCCGCAAGATCGTCGGGTGTCACCTGACGCAAGCTGTCGGCCGATCCGTCCATGCCGATTTCCCAGACCTGCCAGCGACCGTTGGAGCCGGGCATCGAGAACAGCATCTTGCCGGCGTCAAAGTGCAAATCGACATCGCCCACGAACTCGTTCTTGGGCGGCTGGTACAGCGTGCTCACGCTTCCCTCCGGGCGGACGGGCGACAGGACGGCGATCTGGTTGTCGTAGCCGTGGCGCGGCAGCGCGCAATTGCCCTGCCAGTTCTGCGGCAGTCCCAGCTGGTCGGCTTTGCGGCGGACCAGCAACAGACGATCGAAACTCAACAAAGGATTGTCCAGCAGCGCCTCGCGCTGCAACAACGCGGCATCGCGCACCAGGCTCGCCGCCCCTTGCGCCGCGGGCCCGTCGCCTTGCGCCAACGCGGCCCATTCCATGTCGCTCACTCGCTGTTCCAAAGCGGCCAGTCGCGTCAAGAACTCGGCGCCCCGCGGATACCGCGACGCAAACGTGTCGTTCAGATCCTCGATCGCTCGCCGCAACGCCGGCAAGTTGATCGCTTTGACCTCGGCGGTCCGATAGCGGAACAGGCACACACGCTCGTATAAACCCAGCCAGCGCGGATCGTCGGCCGAAGCTTGCCGTTCGATCAGCTGGTCCAATTCACCCTGAAAGATCCCGGCATCCCCGCCCAATTCGCTCAGGGCCTGACGGATCATCGCCTGTTCCAACGCCGTCGCGGCGGGGGCTTGGTCCGTTCGCCGCGAGGCAGGCGTCCCCGTCGGCTGTTGCGATGCATCCGACGTGCCGGAAACGCTCAGCCATTGCAGGTACCGGTCGCCGGGCAGATGCCGCCGCATCCAACCCAGTTGCAGCGGATAGTCGGCTTCGAGTTTGTTCCACACGCCGGCTCGCGCCGCGTCGCCAATCCGAAAGTAAAACCCATGACCGCCGCCGTTGTTGTGAATTTTGAACAGCAACCGATTCTCGCCCGGTTGCAGCGGCAGCGTCACCCGATCCTGGTCGGGCGCCGGTCCGCGCGGCACGTCCTGCGACAACAGCTTCTCGCCGTTCAGCCACAGCTCGCAGCCGTCGTCGCTGCCTAAGCTCGCCGCGACCGAAACCGCTGCCGGAACCGTCACCGTGCGGAACAGGTACGTCGAGACGCGGCTGCTGCCGTCCAGCATATGCACCAGGCCATCAGCCCATTCGGGGCGAGGACACCAACGCGGCTGGCCGTCGGGAGACCGAGCCTGTAAGTCGACGCCTTGCTCGGGGAACAAGGCTTCGGAAAAGCGGCTCGATGCCAACGGCCCGCTGGTGTACCACGGCCCCAGCTTTTGCGGCGCCCCGGCCAGCTCGCGGGCCACGGCCTCACGCGCGGCCAGCATCGTCTCGGCCCAACTGGCCCGCTTGACGTAACCGGCCTGGCCCGAGTCCGCACCGGCCGACCATGGCCAGACGCTCGCGGCGCCGAAGAGGAGCAGCAGGGTGGGCAAGATCCGCCGACGGGATTCTGCGGACAATTTCATGCACGCGTCCTTTGTGGTTTTGGGCAAAGGCAGGTGCCTGCCAGACTCACCTCGTGCGTCTGGCAAGCGTCATCGGGGCAGGATGTGCCAGCCGGGATCGCCACTCCGCGGCAGCACGACGGGTGCTATTGTAACACGCCCGCCGGGAAAAAGGCTACAGGAGAATCTGCCCCAGATGGGGTGTCCGTACGAAAGAACGGGACGTTCCCAATACTGAATGAAGCGAGCGAAACCCGCCCCAGCTCGAGTCGTTTCTGGACGCTCTTGAATTCGCTGAATACCGGAACAACCAAACAAAGAGGCCTAACCCCTTTGGTTTCTCGCCCTATCGGGACGCCGGCTCCCAAACGACTACGCCCATGTGATACGGCTGCCCGTAGAATGCGGTGAGCACCTGACGGTCGGGAAGCTGGACGCTGCTCGGGTAGCCGCCGTCGCCTTGAAAGTCGGCCACGCGGACCGGGTCGGTCCAAGTGTGCCCCTCGTCGGCGCTGCGTCGCACGTCGATACCCTTCGGATCGAGCCGGTTGCCATAAGTGAGCAGCAGCCGCCGGTCGGCCAGTCGCATGATGTGCCCCGGATGCTGCTGCGGGCCGGTGAGCTTCTCGCGGTGGGTCCAGTTCTTCGCGTCGTCGTCGGAGGCGTACAGGTCCAGGCCGTTGGAGCGAGTGGCCGCCAACCACTCGCCGCCGCCCAGGTGGAAGATGGCCGGCTCGTTCAGCACTGCGTCGCCGGCAAACGCCACCGGCTCGCCCCACGTCTTGCCATCGTCGTTGCTGCGGAAGACGAAACCGGCGCCGCGCGCGCCCGTGTACATCGCCACCCGCAACGCACCGTCCTGGCCCGCCAGGATGTCTCCGAAAGGCACGCAGATGCCCTCGGGCGAAACGGCTTGGCGAGCCGCTTCGGGCCACGGGCCTGGGAACGCCTGCTTGTTCACCGACCAGGTCTTGCCGCCGTCAGCCGAACGGGATACCCAAGGAGTCAGAATCCGCTCGCGGAACGGTTTGCGCAGTTCGCCGGACGCCGCATCCAGTCCGGTCCAGCCCGAGGCGATTACCAGCAGGTCGCCGTTTTTCGCCAGGCCCGCGGCCACGTTCATGCGGTTGGAGTGTTCGTTTTCGTGCTCGGCCGGAGTGCCGCGTTTCTGCCACGTCTTGCCGCCGTCGTCGCTGGCCCAGCACGCCACGTCGCCCGCGCTGGTGCCGTGGTTGGGGTGGTTGAAGATCGTAGCGATGATCGTGCCGTCGCGCAGGACCGTCAGATTCGGCCAGGCACACACGTTGTCAATCGCGACAACCGGCTTGGGCCGCTCACCCTGTCTGTCCGTCACGTACGTCGGCTCCGCTGCGACGGTGGCCGCGACAAACAACAGGCAGACAAGCACAGCACACACTCGCTGGCCAAAGCCCCGGACGTTCCAGCGCCGATCGGTGGTCCCATTGCGGTTCATCAAGGTATTCTCCTTTCGTGATGGCACTTCGGTTTGCCCAACTTCGTCGCCTCGCTTCCGCCGGCCTGACGAGCCAGCGTGCGAGCAACCGTTGTCCGCTGCAATGCAGCTTGAGCCCGACATCGTGGATTCTATCAGAATCCGGGGCACGGATCAGGTAGCCTGCAACACCTCGTTCCAGACCAGCGATCTGGATTCCATCGCGGACGCTCTTTCGCCCGCGTTGCGTGACGCGATTTCCGTCGCCGTCATCGTGGCCTCGTGCCGGGCTCGCTGCACCTGCGGGTGGATAGAAAGAATGGTCCGCGATGGGCGGTGGAGCATCTGGCAGGACCGTCGATGTCCTGTTGGCGTCCGACGAACCTCAAAAAACACATTCTGCGCCCCCGAATTGTCCATTGCCAGGCCACGCGGGAGTCTGCGAGACTGGTAACGGATGGGCGGCTTCGAGAGGGACGGGCGTGTGGTCGCCAAACCGGGCTTCCACCGAGACGCTGAATCGCGAACTCCAAGGAAGACGACTCCCGACGCGCTTGCAAATAACTCGACAGCTTTCTTCTCCGGCAGGAGATGATTTCACAAGGAGTTTTCGATGTTCGAGCAGAATCGCAATCAAGGGCGGGGATCTAGCAAGCGGTATTCACGGCGTCGGTTCTTGGCGTCTACGGGCGCTGCGGTGGGCGCAGCTTGGGCCGCTCCGGCCGTCCTTCCGGCCTCGGCCCTGGGCGCCGACGGCACGGTCGCGCCGAGCAACCGGATCGGGGTCGGCATGATCGGCTTGGGAAGGCAAGCCATCGCCCACAACCTGCCGGTATTCGCCAGGGCCCCCGACGCTCAGGTGGTTGCCCTGTGTGATCCCGACCGCTGGCGTCTGGCGTTCTCGAAAGAGAATCCGGCCGCGGTCTCGGTCGCGAAAAGCCGCGGCATCGACCTGGACAAAATGCAGGATTGTTTCCGCACCACGGATTTCCGCGAATTGCTGGACCGCCCGGACGTGGACGCGGTGATGATCACCACACCGGATCATTGGCATGTCCCGATTGCCCTGGCGTCCATCCGGGCCGGCAAGGATGTGGCCTGCGAAAAGCCGATTGGCCTGTGTGTCCAGCATGGGCGGATCTTGGCCGATGCCGCCGCTGCGGCCGGGTGTGTGTTCCGGACCGACAGCGAGTTTCGCTCGATCCCGCTTTGGTACAAGGCGGTCAGCCTGGTGCGCACGGGCAAGATCGGACAATTGAAGACCATCCGTACGGTCGCGCCGTGCTGGAACAAGCCGCTGCCCATGCAGCCGACGATGCCGGTTCCACCCGAGTTGGATTACGAGATGTGGCTTGGTCCCGCGCCGCTGGCCCCGTACACCGAACAACGGGTCCATGCTCCGAAGAGCTACGTGGCCGGCTACGATCGGCCCGGCTGGTACGGGAACCGGGCCTATTGCGACGGCGGCATCGTCAACTGGGGCTACCATCCGCTGGATATCGTCCAGTGGGGAAACAACTCGGAACTGACCGGTCCGATCGAGGTCGAAGGAACGGGCGAGTTTCCTCCGGGCGACGGGCTTTGGAACGTGATCCTCGGGTTTGATGTACGGTACCGCTATGCCAGTGGTGTCGAGCTGGTCTACAAGAACACGGGCCGTGATTCTTCGACGCCCAATCAGGTCCATGTCCGCTTCGAGGGGACGGAAGGCTGGGTTTGCTGCTGGTACGGCCCGGATCGTCTGGAGGCGGAGCCCGAGTCGCTCCTTTCGGCGGAAGTCAAACCGGAGGACTTTCCATTCCCGCTCGAGAACGAAAAACGCAACTTCCTGAACTGTATCAAGACACGCGCACGCACGTTGGCCGACGCCGAGGTCGGACACCGCTCGACCACTGTCGCCCAGCTTGGCTACATCGCCTGCCAGGCGGGGCGTGCCTTGAAGTGGGATCCGGATGCGGAACGGTTCCAGAACGACGATGAAGTGAACCAGTTACTGACACGACCACCCGGACGCCCTCCCTGGAGTGTGACGTAGCCTTCGTCAACCTGGTTGAGTCGCTGCGGCCATGCAGAGCGGAAGGGGACGGGGGGACGGGGGCAATACTGTTCGGCCCGGTAATTGCTCACAGGGTAGCGGCGGAGGAAACGGGAGGGAAGCCGGACGTTCGAGCGAGGCCGGGGACTGTCGGAATGGCAGGTGGAGCCGGGAATTCGGATCGGCAGACAATGCGTAAGAACGGGAAGCATGCCACGGGCTTCCGAAGCCGTTGAGCACGGATTGGCGCACAGCGGTGGTGACACTAGTCCTAAAACAAGCGTAGGCTAAGCTCCTGTTGTGATCATTTTTCGCGTACAAATCGGCGCGCACCGCGACGGGTCCGGCCTTCGGCCGGGGGGGCGTCTCCAGGTTGCATATGCTTCATCGAGTGGCGTTGCTTGGGTTAGGCGTTGCGGCAGTACCGAAGCAAGGAGACCATCCCTTCGAAGTAAACAAGCGAAAGAAGAAAACGCCGAAGGAAATACCGAAGGAGAGGGGGGAAGCAGACGCCGAAGCACCCAGCCGTCCGCCTGATGGCGTGCCCCCTACCGAAACCGCAAGCGATTCCCGTGCCGGCCCCAATGCGGAATCAACCAGGCGTCCACGCAGTCGCCCTCACCGACCAATACCCGAACAACCAGACAAAGAGGCCTGACGCCTTTGATTTCTCGTGGGTCAATCGCGAACGGAATGCCGAGTAGCGGAGGAGGCATTGGGTGCGCCCCACCGCTGACGGCAGTGTTTCATTGGGCAACCCTAGACCGGCGGTAAGTCGAGGCGAAAAGTCAACGCTGTGGAAATGGCGTCCGGTAACGGAATGATTCCGTCGGAATCGGGTGTGATCAAACGAGCAACCTCGTCTTGCCCCATCACGATGCGGAACCACCTTTCACGATCCGACATCACGCGATACTGCCGCTCGTCAGCCGTGCCGGCCAGGTACGGAAGATAAACATCGATCGGGTGCCGGCCCTCGGCCTTGCAACCCAAGCGGTCGATCCGCCCGGTTCGTTGCTCGATGGTGCTCGGGTTCCAGTCCAGATCGTGATGAATGATGTGGCGGCAAAACCGCTGCAAATCCACACCTTCGCCCATGACTTGGCTGCACACCAGGATGTCAGGGAAAAACGGCGTATTGAACGCCCGCATCAGGCGGACTCGCGTCTCGCGGCGAGTCGCGCCCATCGCCACTCGAACGTTGGGCAGCGTCCCTTGTCCCGATTTTTCGTCCGGGTCGTCATCGTCATCGTCATCTCGCTTCACCCCGATGCCGCCGGTACGGGTCCGTCTGGCGGCTTCCAAGTACCAATCTCGTTCTTCCGGACTCGAACAACCTGCGCACAGAAACTCGATGAATCCGTCGAATTTTCGGCGCAACGAAACGCCCGAGCCGTCACAATGATGAATGGTTTTTGCGACTGCTTCCGGTGCATCGATGTCGTCCACTTCGACGATCGGAAAACAGCGGACCAACGTCGTTTCCGTCCGCAGGAAACTCCGCATGACGTTTTTCAGATCAGTAAGTTGCTCCGGAAGAACCCGAGCTTTGTCGAACGCCGCCGCGTGGGATCGGAGGATTTCTTCCAACGCTGCGTCGATGGCCCTTCGCCCTGGCGACGCGCTTCGTTCAGCTGATTCTGACTGGTCGAAGTAGTTGTTTTGGATTTTGTCCAGCGTGCGTTTGATCTCTTCTGGAGTACGGCTTTGCCCGTTGTCCCGAAACCGGCGCTGCGCACAAACGATGACTCGTCGTTCAATTTCCCGGCTGATGTGAACGCGCAGGGCACGGCACGTATGCCGGTAGAAAGCGAAGACAAGCACTTTCTCGCCCGTCTCCCACAAATCCACGGTCTTCCGGACGGTCGCGTCGATCTTGGGGTGCATCGTTCCGCTGCAAGTCTCCAGCGCTTCGTCGAATTGGTCCAAATACCAGCGGGAGTGGGCTAACGCCGCAGTAGCGACCGGTTCGTCTTGCTCGTCCTTTTCGGGCACACGGTTCTCGCGGGTGAACCGGAATGCCTCGAAGGACGAAGACAGTGCTTCTCCCAGCAGATCCTGCCGCGGGTTCACGGCACTTCGCGCGGCGAGAAAGAACGGTAGGAGTTGTTGCGGAGGGATGCACAGTCCGCTGGCAGGATCACCGCCAACAACGGCAGCGCCGTCCATGCGGCGGCGGCGCGGGATCGGCGGATGGGTTCCCGCCCAATACACACCCTTGTTGTATCGCACGATCCAGGGCTGCAGGGCCTGTTGGGCTGCATCGTGGCCGCGTTTCGCCGCATGGTAGGCATCTACGACCGCTGCCTGCCGCTTGTTCATGGTCTCCCGAGGCAAGTCAAGCAACCTGTTCCACCAAGCATCGCCGTCGCCGTCACAATCGTCGGGACTTAGCCGGCTCCAGCTCTGCTGCAAGCGGATGGCACTGCGCTGGCTCTCGTTCAGACACTCGCTCAAGGCGCGAATTCTCCGGCGGAAGTCCTCGGGGTCTCCCAATTGAGCGTCCCAGCGCACGTCCTCGAACCGTTCGAGCACCCGTACCAACTCGTGGTGCCCGAGTTGGAAGGGCGTGGCGGTTAGGAACAGCATTCGGTCAAACGCCTTGGCCATGGCTCCGTCACCGGTTCGCAGATCCTTTTCCAAGTCGGGTGACCGGAGCTGCCGGGCGAGAGCAGTGCCGGGGTTCTTGAGGTGATGTGCTTCGTCCATGACGAGCAAGGGCGACCGCCACTGTGCTTGGGCCAGCAAGTCCTTCCAAAGTTCCTCTTCGACGCCCCGCAACGCGACGCGTATATCGTCGAGACGCTCCGACACGCGGGACTCTCCGCCGCGCGCCCGAAGGGGCATGTCTTCCAGCTTCTCCGCCAGTGCTTTCAGATCGACTCGCGGCAGGGCTCGAACCACGGCCTTGGGAACCGGGTCGTCCCCCAGTTTCTTGTGGTCGTTTCGTACCGCTCGATTGTAAATGTCTTTCCAGGCTCCCGGATCTGTCCGAAGCAGTTTCTCCCAAAGCCCTTGTCCCTTCTCCTGGGCTCGTTCTTCGCCTAATGCTCCCAGCAATTCCGCCAGAAACCGGTGTATCTGGCTTTTCACTTGAATGAGCCGGCTGGCCTTGCCGCGCCCGTGGCGGCGCAGCGCTTCGGCGATCAGCGTCAGCCGGATCCATTTGTCCGTCTGCCGGCGGCTCATGGCGCCGTGAGCCAGAAAAATAAGATGGCATCGTTCGCGTGGCGCATCGTCCAGGAGCTTCATCAGATCGACGCTGTGCCGCGCTACCCCGTATCGGACGGCAGTCGGGTCCGTCAGTTCTTTGCGCGTGGCACGATCCCGGTCTACTGCGCGGCGATTGTCCAGGTAGAGGTCGCAGAACGTGTGGAGATCCTGCGTCCACTTGTCAATCAGATTCGCCGGAACCATGATAATCACCGCACCCCGCGCGCTGAGTACGGCGAAGCAGTACGCGACCGCCAGCGCGACGAACGTTTTGCCCATGCCGACCTCGTCGGCCAAGATCACACCAGGCTGGCCGCACAGCCGCCGCAGGATCTCTTCGACTTCGGCTCGCTGACGTTGCTGATCCGCTTCCGGGACCCGCGAGTTGAGTCGCGTCCCCAGGACAAGTTCGGGCGGCGGATGATCGATGTTGCTCATGATCGGCATTCCTCCAATACGCGTTCCCAGAAGAGCATGACCTGCGGGGATACCCGTCCGCGGCTGGCTTCGGTCTGTTGACGCAGTTCGTGTGCAAGCTCGCTGAGGAACGCCCGGTAGACTTCCTCAAAATCACCCTTCGGCAAAGCTCCGTCGCTCGGCTGGTAGTCCACTTCGCGCAAGACGATCAGCAAGTCGGCAAGGTACAGCAGTGCCTCGTCAGCCGAACGATCCGTGGTGGTGAACTCGCGCACCAACCGATCTGCAAGCGATTGGACGCCGATCAGTCCCCGCAACCGCCAATCCAACGCTTGCCGTCCCCACACCGGACGTTCGAGATTGGCACGCAACTGGGCAAGGAACCGCGACCGACGACGAATACGATGCAAGAAGGTAACCTGCAGATCGTAGCGACGCAGCGGATCCAAGTCGATTGGAGCTGCTGTATCGAGATCGGGATCGTCCGAGTCGCCAGCCTGCCGCTGCCTTGTCACGGCTCGAATCGCTGCGCTCGGATCGGCGGCGGCCAGAATCAACAGCATGTCGTCCGCGGACATCTGTAGAAGTTGCGAAGGAGGCGGCAGTTCTCCACGGTCGTCGACGTTCAGCGGCAGAAATGCCGTGCAATCCGACCAACACACGCGCAGTTTTTCCGGGGGTTGTATCGGCTTCCAATCGAGTTCGATGACATGGGGACAACCGCTTTCGCGCCACTGTGTAGCGGAGAGCAATTCCCGCTCGCCTTGGCCGTACGCTTGGACGTGCCAGTCCTCCGGCAATCGCGGCGGGTCGAGTCGGATGACGATTCGCCGCTCGTCGCCGGCGCGATAGGTGGCGGCAAGGAATCCCGCGGGCAAGGGCGGAGTTGACGCCGGGTCGGTCTCCTCGGGGTCTGTCCGGTTGCCCAGCCATTGAGCGGTCTCTGGCTGCTCGACTTGCGCCATCTCGGGCCACAACGCTTCCAAACGCGACGCCTCACGGCCGTAGGCCACGATGGTGAGCAAATTGGCCTCCGCGTTGCAGTTTTGCCCGATGCCCATTCCGGCGGAAGTAAAATTGGAGGATCCGATCATCAGGGCGGAGTACTGTTCGGCGACCAGCGCCATCATCTTCGCGTGCCAAGGACGCTGGTTCCTGTCGGAGTCGGCCTCGGGCAGCATCTCGACGCTCACGCTGGCCTGATACAACGGCGGCGTCCGTACCAAGGCTACGGGAGCGGCCAGCCGAGGAATCGTTGCTGAATCGGCGTCCTTGACTACCGGCACACAGAAGCAAACCGTCCGATTCCCACCGCGTGCCAGGAGCTTGCAGAGGGATGACGTCACACGACGGGTGGCCTCGTCGGAATCGAAAAACGGCGACGCGATCCACGCCTCGTTCGGCGACCCGCCGCGGCGGCGACACTCCTGGACCGCGCCATCGAGGCTGCTGCGGGCGGGTTGGCTCTCCGCGACAGGGGGAAGCGTAAAGACCAAGTGCTGCCGAATTTTCTCCCCACGCCGTTTCTTCTTCCATTCCTCAACTTTTCGCTCGACTTCGGCGAGAAATTCCTCCGCCCGTTGGACCGCGGGAAGCCCATTTGATGCGCCAGGCACGAATCGCACCAAAATCCGCAGGAAGTCCGCCGCTGCGGTTAACGCCTCGGTGTCTGCGTCTTCGGACGTCAGATCCACGGCCCCGGCCACTTCATAATTGGTCCGGTAACCCGGCTCGGTCAGATTAGCCGACGCGACAATGATCCGGATGTGTCGCTGCCACACCAGCAGGCTGAGTTTGGCGTGTTGCTTGCCACGTGGGATCCGCACGGGCAACACATCCCAACGAAGCGAATGCGCTACGCCTGCTTGTGTATGGTCCACCAGCACGCCCGCGTACACCCCGCCAAGTCGGCTTTCGCGTTCCAGGAGAAAGGCCAAATCTTCCCGGTCGGGCTCGGATTCGATCTCCAGGAATCGGGCCAAGCATTGCTCGTCAAACAGTTCCGGGGCGAACGTGTAGGTACTTGCGAGGCAACCCACAGCTTCACCGGCGTCCTGTGGGGGCCGCCACAAATCGAGCATCGCTCCCGTGTTGGACATGTTCTTGCGCTTGCTCATGATAGGTCCATATAGAATCGGCGAATGGGCTTGCCCCGGTAGTCATGCACGTAGCGGCTGGGTTGAATGTCGCTGGTTGGTTCACGGTAGGCATGCCGGACAAAGATGCGGTCCTGGCCAAGACGATCAAACCACGACCGTTTGCCCTCCGCTGATTTACCTCGTTGCACGACCTCGTGATGCGAGCACAGGGCAATTGCGCACTGCCCAGCATTCATGGGTTCGCCGAAGGCTTTGAATCTGGCCGTGAGAATATCCTGAAGCGGAACAGTGGCGACGGTCACGTTGCAGAGTGTTTGGTGCGCCGCCTCGAACCGTTTATGCAACTCGCTCACGCTTTGCTCGAAATTCGGACAGCTAGCGATTTCATGCACGGCAAACCCTTGAACATCCCGCCTCGCGGCCGCCGTTCTCATCACGTCGAAAGCGTCCTGCAAACTGCGGGCGAACGCTTCGTAAGACCGGATCGCGCTGAGCAACGGCCGGTACGAGGGATCATCCTGCTCCAGCCTGTCGTGCAGCAACTCCTCCCGGAATTCACTGTCGTCGAACTCCGACTGGAGCCGCCAAATCGCAGGTAAGGCACCCAATCGGCGCTGGTCGGTGGCATGAAGCAGGTTTCGCAGGAACCGCTTTTCCCGCGCCTTGCACGTGGAAGGAGCCAGTGCTTGGGCCAGTTCCGCCCAAGCATCGTCGTTCCAGTTCGGGCGTGTCCGAGGCGGTTTCTCCGCCAAGCTACGGCGGACCGCCGCGGACCAGCGAGCCAGCGTTGGCCGAACGTCCGAGACGCCGGCATGCCCCAAGTCTCGTGCCCAGGCATCCACCAGTTCTTCCGCGTTTGGCCCCGGTGCCAAGTGAACGTCCACGAGACCAAGGTGCATGGCAAGTCTCTTGTACACGCCGTGGAATCCAAAGATCCGGGGCGTCTTCAAGTAACTTCGCGCGTCGAGATACCCGTGCTGATCGAGCGCACGTCGCGTCACCAGCGTGCCGGGGACACCTCGGACGTCGCCGTTTTCGCCCGCTTCCCGGACCAATGCTTCCACGACGAGCCACTCCCAAACCAAGCCGGGCGACGCATCCCGGTGACGCGGATCGTCTTCAAGTCCTTCGGTGACCAGTGAGCCGACTGTCATCGCGGTCAGAAACCGGATCCGCTGCATCCGTTCGCGGACTGCCGGAACCAGTTGCACCGCCAACTGGTCGGCGATCTGATACAGTCCGAGCGGATCGAGTGTGCCTTCGCTCGTACCCGGCGGATCGTAGCTTGTCAGAAACGGCAGCGAGGTACTCATTCGGCCCGGCCCACCCTTCAAAAAAAGGAATTGCAGGCAGTATGCTCTGAGGGATTGAATTTTGGACGGCCAGCACGTTGGTGTCAACGGGGCTCATGCAGTGCATCAACGGCATCCTCCGGATCGAGAACGGACCGCAAAGGGCCATCTGACCAGGTATGGATGCGGCGGAACAAAATCAAGGTCTAAAGAAACGGGGTTCTTCTTGGATTCTCGGACCCGGAGGAATCCCCTGTATTCGATGCGTTCCTCGCTTTGCCGCACGCAGCCCAAGACGGTTTCTACGGATTCGAATGCCAAGGGACGACCTTTCAGGCTGGGGATCGACTGTAACGTCGAGCCTTTTTTCGGGAATGATCCGCGTCAGAGATCGTCGTACCGGCGATGCGCGGCATCTCGTCCCAGGTTCGCCCCTCCAGTTCTCGGCCTTTCGTGACCTTGTGAACGCCGCCCCATTGCTTGAAAAAGAAAGGTACGCGTGCAGCCTGACACTGATCACGAATCTCGGTGACCCAGGCGGGCGCCATGAGCCTGGCGCCAGGTCCGGATTCACCGCCAACGATAACCCAATCGATCCCGTGGAGGTCCAGATCCGGAAACGGCCCAAGAAGAGGCTCCAGTGACAGAAATTTCGTGTCCGCCCGTGTCTGACGCAGGTGATCGATGCGGAACTGATAGTCCAGGGTTTCGACACTCACGCCCATCCAGATGTGAGGCTGCCAGTCGAGCAAGCCGTCCAGGTCCAGCAGGCGTTCGGATCGCTTGGTCAAGACTTGGTACTGGTGCCAATCTGCGCGCCGCATCACGTCGAACACTCGCTGGATAAACTCGACGGGGATGGCCTGATGGAATAGATCGCTCATCGAGTTGACGAAGATCGTCCGCGGCTTCTTCCAGCTCAAGGGCAGCTCGACGGCATGCTCGTGCATCGCCACTCGAAAACCATTGGCGTAGTTTGGCTGTCCCATCGCGTGCAGCCGTTTTGCCATGCGTTCGGCGTAGCAGTGTTTGCATCCCGGACTGATCTTCGTGCATCCGGTAACCGGATTCCACGTGGATTCGGTCCATTCAATGGCAGAATTCGTGGCCATCAAGAGGCTCCCCTGTCTCGATACTTGTTGAATATGTCAGAAACGATCTTTGCGCCCGTGGCGTTCGGGGACGCAAAGAACAGGTAGTAGACGACGGCGCCCCGCGTGTTCCTCATGGGCATGGGATCGGGCACGTAGGCGAACCCCGCGACCTCCTTCAATCGCTTCTGGTACGCCGTGGCCACCTCCTCGTTCGAGACCTTCTCTTCCCAGTCAAACCCAGGCAGCAGCCCTCGCGGCTTCTGATACAAGGCACCGCGCCACGACCGATCGCCCCAGAATGCATCCATCCGCTCCAACTGCGACGGAAGCACGTTGTCGGGATTCCTCCAAAGGACGTTCATGTTCATGTCCATGACCATGAAATTCAGGAAAACCTCGACGCTCCTCATCTGCCCCGCAGTCCGGAGGACCTCCCAGTCCAAGTTCAGGGCGTATGGATCAAGCAGGCAAAGCGCCCGGCGGTAATCGCTCCAGCGAGCACGAGCGAAAACCTTGTTGAGGAGGACCGAGTTGCAGTCCTCGTTGTAGAAGTGGGTATTCGGCGCGTCGCCAGCCAATTGCCGCAAGTGCTCGGCCTTGTCTCCGTCCAGATCTATGAAATGGTATTCGCTGAACGGTGGCGCCACGTTCAGCGCGTTCAAAGGACTGCCCGGCACAAATTCGCCCGTGCGCTTCGAGATATGCATGCCAGCACCGGCGAAGGCATCGATGTAGATGTACCCCCGAATGCGGTGGTCATTCGCGAGAACCGTGGCGTACGCCTGAGCGTACTTGCGGACGATGTCGAGTTTAATCTCCGACCAATACCCGATCTCGTCGAGCCTTACTCCACCCATTTCCATCCCTTTCGCGCTGCGCCTGTTTGCTGCTAGCAAGTGCTTTACTGGCCGAAAGATGCAACTTGTAGGATAACACCATCCGCGTCTGAGATGCCAGTGAGGAACGAAAAACGGCTCAGAACGAAAAAATCAGAACTCATTTGTGCCAAGGACCCGAAGGGCCGTTCCGAAAGAATGAGTTCTGCCCCTCTTTCGCCCCCGATCCGCCTCCGTGGCCCAACGATTCAGGATCGCCGTCGATCGGGCGGCCGACCGCGTGGCGGCGATGGCCGAGACCGTTTCTTCCGGACCTTACCGCGCGGGCCGTGTCCGCGGGGTTCCCGATCTGCTAGTCTTGGTCTTCCGGTGTCGATCACCGGAAGTGAACATGGTCGTGGCCGGGGCGGGTGGCCCTGTTTGCTGCGCCGGTGGCGGCCGTTGCGGAGTGGTGCGGGAATGAGCGGTGGACAACCTGCGATCCGAGGCTATCTGATTCAGACGCTGATCGCGTTGCTGGACGCGCTCGCCAAAGATCGCCCGTGGGACTACGTCCGGTTGGAGCCGGCGGATCCGGACTTGGAGAAGATCGACCTGCTGTGGGAGCAGGCGAGCGGCACGCGTGCCGTCCAGGTCAAGTCTTCGCAGAATCAGATCGGCAAGGCGGACGCCGAACGCTGGGCGGAGGAGCTGGAGACGCATCACGGCGGGGCGGACGAACTGGAATTGGTGCTGGTGGGACCGTGCGCACAGAGCGTGGTCCAGTTGGGCCGGGCGGGGCGGGTCACGATTCCCCCGCCGGTGCCCTTGAATTTGGACCTGCTGTGTCAAGCCGCCGCGCATCGTCTGGCCCTGTTCCTGGAATCGCAGGGCGCCTCGGCGGGTCGCGCGGATCAGCGGGAAGCGTTGGTCCGGCAACTGGGCTGGCGTCTGGCCCAGTGGTCCGCCGAGAGCCATCGGCTGAGCCGGGCGGAACTGGCCGGCCTGCTCGAGGCATGGTCCCGGGAGGAAGCGGCCAAGCTGCCGCTGTTCCCGATCTTCACGGCGCCGCAGCGGAACCCGTTCTTCACGGGCCGGGAAGCGGAGTTGGAATGGCTGCACACCCGGCTGCGGACCGCGGGGCGGGCGGTGCTGAGTCAGACGCAAGCGATCAGCGGCCTGGGCGGCGTGGGCAAGACGCAGACGGTGTTGGAGTACGCGCATCAGGTTCGGGGCGATTACGACGCGGTGTTCTGGATCAGCGCGGCCAGCGAACTGGAGCTGCGCACGGAGTATGCGCAGATCGCGGCGCGGTTGGGGCTGCCGCACGATGCGGGGGACGCGGAGGGGGCGATGCGGGCGGCCCGGCGTTGGCTGGAGAGCAGCCCGGATCGGCGTTGGCTGTTGGTGTTTGACAATGCGGACGATCCGCAGGTGCTGGATGTGCTGCAAGGCTGGCTGCCGAGCAGTTCGCCTGCGGGGGATATATTGGTGACTTCGCGGGCCCGGGTCCTGGAGGCGTTGGGTCTGGTGTCGCCGCTAGCCTTGGCAACGCTGCCGGCGGCCGAGTCCACGGCGTTCCTGTTGAAGCGAACGGGTCGGGAGCAGGCGGGGGAAGTGACGGGGGCGGCCGAGTTGGCCCGCGAACTGGACGGTCTGCCGTTGGCGTTGGAGCAAGCGGCGGCGTATGTGTTGGACCGGGACGTGCCGTTTGCGGAGTATCTGGCGAGCTATCGGCGGCAGCGGCTGGCGTTGTTAGAGCAGCGTGGCCCGCAGAGCGGCGCGTATCCGCAGACGGTGGCCACGACGTGGTTGTTGAACTTCCGGCAGGTGGGCATGGAATCGGCCGCGGCGGCCGAGTTGCTGCAGTTGAGCGCGTTTCTGGGGGCCGGGGCGATTCCGTTCGAGTTGCTGTCGGCCGGGCGTGGGGAGCTGGGCCCGACGTTGGGGCCGGCGCTGGCGGCGGACGAGTCCTTGTCGGTGTACGAGCTGCTCAAGCCGCTGGCGCGTTTTTCGTTGGTGCGGGTCGATCGCACGGAGCAGACGTACAGCGTGCATCGGTTGGTGCAGGAAGTGACCAAGGGGCAGTTGTCGGAGGTCTCCCGGCGGGCGTGGGCCGAGCGGGCCGTGCGCGGGTTGAACGCGGCGTTTCCGTCGCCGCAGTTTGAGAACTGGGCCACTTGCGCGCGTCTGGCCCAGCAGGGGTTGGCGGCCAGCGAGCTGATCGCCACCTACGGGTTGCAGTCGAACGTCTCCGCGCGACTGCTGAACCAGGTGGCGTTCTACCTGGCGGCTCGCGGGCAGTATGCGGTCGCCGAACCGCTGTACCAGCAGGCCCTGGAGATTCGTCGCCAGGTGCTGGGGGAGCAGCACCCGAATTTCGCCCAAAGCCTAAACGCCCTGGCGTCCCTGTACGAATCGACGGGTCGCTATGAGCAAGCCGAACCGCTGTTGCAGCAGGCCCTGGAGATTCGTCGCGAGGTGCTGGGGGAGCAGCACCCGGATTTCGCCCGCAGCCTCAACAACCTGGCGGCACTGTACGACTCGACGGGCCGCTATGAGCAAGCCGAACCGCTGTACCAGGAGGCCCTGGACCTGTATCGCCAGGTGCTGGGGGAGCAGCACCCGAATTTCGCCCTCAGCCTCAACAACCTGGCGGCACTGTACTCCGCGACGGGCCGCTCTGAGCAAGCCGAACCGCTGTTCCAGCAGGCCTTGGAGGTGTATCGTCAGGTGTTGGGGGAGCAGCACCCGGATTTCGCCACCAGCCTCAACAACCTGGCGGCACTGTACTCCGCGACGGGCCGCTCTGAGCAAGCCGAACCGCTGTACCAGCAGGCCCTGGAGATTCGTCGCCAGGTGCTGGGGGAGCAGCACCCGGATTTCGCCACCAGCCTCAACAACCTGGCGGCACTGTACTTCGCGACGGGCCGCTCTGAGCAAGCCGAACCGCTGTATCAGCAGGCCCTGGAGGTGTTACGCCAAGTCTTGGGTCCGAACCATCCGCACACCAAGCTCGTGCAGGCCAACTACGATCGGGCGAGGCGGGCCCGTTGATGCGCGTTTAACCGCGACCCAACGGGGAGCGTTGAGGCTCGCAACACCCCGCGCTCCCCGCTGGGTCGCCAGTGTACACGCTTCCCGCTGGGTCGCAGTTAAACGATCAACGCCCGCGATCAACCGCTACACTCGAACCGACGACCTACGGGACGGATAAACGGGGATAAACGGGGAGGGATAAACGAACAGGATAAACGGGAGGATAAACGGGGGGGGAGGATAAACGGGGACACAGCTTTTCCTCGACGGATAAACGGGGAATAAACGGGGACACAGCTTTTCCTCGGGGAATAAACGGGGACACAGCTTTTCCTCGGACCCCTGCTTGACAGCGATTTGGGGGGATCACTTTAATTTCCTTATCATGCTCTGTATCGGTTGGCCGGTTGCGGTAATTGAGGAGGTCAGCGATGGCACGGTTGGCGAGGGTCGAGTTGTTTGCTGCCGACGAGGTCGCGGTGGTGCATGTCATGAATCGCGTGGTCAGGCGGTGTTTCCTGCTGGGAGACGATGCGGTCACGGGGAAAAACTACGACCATCGGAAACAGTGGATCGAAGACGAGTTGCAGAAACTGGCCGGCGCGATGGGGATTGACTTGCTGGGGTTTTCCATTCTTTCGAACCATTTCCACTTGATCCTCCGTTCGCGGCCCGACGTCGTGGCCTTGTGGGACGACACGGAGGTCGCTCGGCGTTGGCTGCTGGTGTGCCCGCGGCGAAAGAACGAAGATGGTTCGGCTGCCGAACCGATCGAGTGCGAGTTGAACTCGATCCGCCACGATCCGGACCGGTTGGCACAGATTCGTTTGCGGCTGAGCGATATCTCGTGGTGGATGTGGTTGTTGTGTCAAACGATTGCGATGCGGGCCAATCGCGAGGATGGAGAAACTGAAAAATTCTGGCAAAGTCGTTACCGGGCCGTGCGTTTGATGGACGAGGAATCCTTGTTGGCCTGTGCGGCCTACGTGGATCTCAATCCGATGCGCGCGGCTCTGGCCGAGACGCTGGAAGCCAGCGATCACACGTCGGCGCAGCGGCGGATCGAGGCGGAACGGGCACGGGCAGGCAGCGCGAGCGACGCAGAACTACGGAGCTTGCCGATCGATGATCGCCGGATGGTGGCGGCGCCGTCCGGGAACGCTTCCCCGGCTCCTGACCGATTTCTGTCCCCGCTGGAACTTGACGAGCACGATAGCGAACCTGGGCCGTGTGCCAATCGCAGCGGAACCCGCTGCAGCGACAAAGGGTTCTTACCCATCTCGGTGGCGGCTTACTTGGAGCTACTGGACTGGACGGCCCGGCAAACGGTACCTGGCAAACGGGGCTCGACTCCGTCGGATGCACCGCCCATTCTGGAGCGGCTGCAGGTTTCGCCAGCGACTTGGTGCGAGTTGGTAAGCAACTTTGGGCGTTTGTTTTCGACGGTGGCCGGGCATCCGCGGGTCGTGGACAACACGCGTAGCCGACACGGGCACCGCCGTTTCCACCTTACCGCGCGTGTCCGCGAGCTGTTGCCCGTGGCCCGGTAGCGATTGCGATGGAATCCGCTTCGCCCGCTCGTCGTTGAGACAGAATTGCCCGGGGCTCAGCGCGCCAACCAACCAGCCAGCCAAGGTGCGACCACGAGGCCCCGCGGCTGGTCCTTTCCCCTGCCGTCGCCTTGTCAGTCCCTCATTTGAACGGCGGTAGTGCGAGTCTGCATTCTCTTTTCTTGCATCACGTGACGCTGCCGGCCGATCATGCCAAAGGGTGAACGTTTGATATACCACAAATAATGGGAAACACGTGTCCTCTGTAAAAAGCTGTGTCCCTTTGTTGCTTTCCAACCGCTGAGCGTGTCGGCGTCAACAAACGGATCACGCAATCCCGGCATCTTGTCGGGGTTGAACTCATTCGAGATCGACTCCCATGCCCGCAGCGATCTTGCGGGCCAGCTTTAGAAAATCCTTGCAGCAATCGCGGACCGCAGAGACATGCGCCCCGATCGCACCGTCGGCCGGCTTGAGTTGAAACATCGGCTTATGCGATTCCATCGCCAGAGGCATCAGGCTGCGATAGTGTTTTAGCATGGCCAAGCAATACGGGTCGTCCTCCGTTTTCGGTGGGCGTCGAACGTCTTTCTCGTCCAAGACGGCCTCGCGATAGGTTCTCGGAATCCGCTCGATCCAGCGCTGGTAAGCCTTGACCGGCCGTGAAATCCGCACGCCGTGCTGCAGCACGACGAACCCGAGGGGATCGATTTCGCCCCCGGGCAGCGAGAGGTTTCCGTCAGGGGCGGTTTCAAGTCGCTTTTTCCAGTCACGTCTCCAGCGGCGGAGGGTTGGACCCAGATTGCTAAGGCCCTGCAACGAAAAGAGGTCGGGGGCGAGCGGAATGACCACATGATTCGCCGCGATGAGGGCCGCCCGATTGATGGCCCCGAGATTCGGACCGACATCCATTAGCACGACTTCCGCATCCTGCCCGCGTGCCGCGTATTCGATGACGCGCCAAAACGCGGAAATGACTCGAAAGGCTCGCGGTTTGCCATCCAGGCATTCGGCCCATTGGCTGCTCAAATCGTCTTCCGCCCGCGACAACAACAGGTCGCCGACAACCAGTCCCAGCCGATCGGTAATGGGCTCGATATGTGGCGCGACAACGTCGCCAGTTCCTTCCAGCAAAGGTTCGATCGCGTGGTAGACGGTCTGACGTTCCTCTGGAGCCCAGAGCGTTTCCATCTGATCCTCGTCAAGAAACATCGACGAGAGATTGGCCTGGGGATCGAGGTCGATGGCGACGACGCGCAGCCCTCGTTCCGCGAACATGTAGGCTAAGTGATAAACAAGCGACGTCTTGCCGACGCCCCCCTTGTTGTTGAAAAACGCGACGGTTTTCATAGCCGGGCCTCGATTGTGACGCCGAAGAATGTGTCGCCAAACTCAAATCGTGCAGGTGGCGAACCATTCTCTGCCAGGGCTCTTTGCGCACGTTCCACCCCGCGACCGAATCGATTCACGAAACCCAGCACCTTCATCACCTCGGCGATGACGGGATTCCGGTAACTCGTCTGCCGCGGAAAATTCGAGGCGTTGGCCAATCCGTAGAGGGGACCGGGGCTGGAAATCTCAATGCGGTCGCTGAAATGGAGAATCCGGATGAAGCTGGGCTGATCGTAGGCCCGGTGCATGACTGCATTCATCAGAAGTTCACGCAGAGCTGTAGGATGGTAGTCGTAGATGAGTTTTTCGCGTAAGGCAGATTCTTCGATTGGCCGCGCCGTCGGCAGGTTCTTGACGAATCCGTCGAGTTCTCTCAGCAGCGTCAGCAGGTCGCCACTGAACTGACGTTCCGCAAGCACGTCCGCTCCCTGATCCGAACCGTCGTAGCGGACGTACAAAACAAATGCGTGGGGTTCATGGTAGAGCGGATTCTTCCCGAAGAGCAGAACACCGGCATGCGTTGGGCAGTTCCGTGCCAAGTCGAAGAATCGCAGTGTCGCGAGTTGAACTTCAATCGGGCGGCTATTCTCCGCAAGGACCTCGGCATCCACGGCAAGTGAACGGTAGCCCGTCGTGAAGAGATCCAACGCAAGGTTTGAAAGAGCACTCCCCTGGCAAGGCTGCGCATCAAACGTCAGCATTCCGGCCACCCGCCGCTCCGCCAGAATCCGTTCTTCGCTTTCATTGGCGATTCCCTTTCGAGGGCCGCGACGGATTCGCACCAACCCTTTATAACGCACCGGCGGAATGTCAGACGGCTGCACCTCGACAATCGCCACATCCCCCTTGCCGGATGACAAGGTGATTTTGTATGCGAGCAGAGCTGGCGCAGGGAGGATGTTGCCGTCCGCGCCCAGGCCAGCGAGGTTCTGCAGCAGTTGGTCGGTGACTTGAAGGCCGGTTGCGAGGCCCGTTCTGTCATCAACGCCGATCAGCAGAAAACCTGGCTGCCTCGATCCCGAAAGGTCGTTGGCAAACGCACAGATCGCTTCGCTGAACTTCGCCGTGTCATTGACGGAGATGGTCCGCTCGACTCCCGCGGATTCGAGATCGGCCATCAACTCCAGCAACTTGTTTTCGTCAATCATGTTTGGACGCTTTCATTCCGCGAGCAGCAGCAGGTCACTCAGATTGTACACGACGCGGCCAACGCGTGCCACGCCCGCGATCGACCGCGACACTCGAACCGATCCGCCTACAACTCGCCCCGAAACGCCCTGTCCAGAATCGACGGAAGCAAGGCGTCGAGTTCGGCTGCCGTTTGGGCCTGCTTAGGCTCAATCGCCGTTAGTCGCCGAAATACCTCCACTGCTTGCATTTGCTTCTCGATGGTTGGCATCGGAATGGTCAGCTTGAGGAACTTTTCTGGACGGACTCGCTCACGCCTTCCACCAACCCCATGAGTTGCAATTTCAAGCTGTCGGCGAAACCACGGGGTTGAGACAACCGCGGCCATGTATTCAGGTAGACTCGCGTCCTTCCGGCAGCTGAAGGTGCGATATTCTGGTGAGGCGTAAAACCCGGCCAAGTGTGGCGGGCAAACGGCAACTGCTCCCTCCCATCCTTTAACTTGGCTGAGGACGACCATTCCGGTTTCAAGACGGTTGAAGTGCTTATAGGTTGTCTCGCCTCCAGAAACGGCTTTCTTGGGAAAGAGACCTAATCCGAAGCTCTTGATTCCAACTTGTAGGTACGAGCCAGTAGGAGCAACCGGTTCCTGCAATTCCTCAAGAGTCAGGATATCCTGCATACTCAGGGTCCGCTGCTGTGCCAAGCCGAAATGGAGGCTCGTAATTAGTGCTGTCGACTGCTCACGCACACCAACTCGCAGCCCCTTGGCCTCCTCGATCATGCTGGCCAACTGCTCGATCTTCGCCACGATTCGCCGCTGCTCGGAAAGCGGGGGCAGTGGCACCGTGACCGTCAGGAACTTCTCTGGCTTGATGCGATTCTTTCCACTCGTCCCCTGCGACAACGCGTCGCACTTGGTCCACATCTCACGTGTCTTGCTATACCAGTGAATCCATCGAGGCAACACGCGGTCGGAATCCAAATCAAAGGTCGGAAACTCACCCGAGCCGGCACAGCCGTGCATGCTTGCAGGTACGATTCCGATTGAGCCGTGGCGGACCCAAATCTTGTTGATGATCAGGTCGCCTTCGTGGACCTCGTACAATTGGCTGGCCGCTGTCTTCGATCCGTCAATCGTTTCCCGCTCGTACGCACCTTCTCCCCACCATTTGACACCCAGGGTTCTGTAGCTTTGACCCGGCAACACGTTCACCGGCCGAGCGATTGGCGTCGCGACCTCACCAAGAAGCACGAGCGGCAAATCCACCTTACTCATTCTCCAGCCTCCGCCAATACGCCTTGGATTTGGTCCAACCGGGCGAGGTGGTCACAAATTGTGACCACGTCTTTCTTTTCGGCGGCGGCGAGTCGAGGATCACCCGTTCGCCCCAAATCAACAAGATCCGCGGCTCGATCTGGTGGACCAGGATCATTTCCTTCTTTTTCCGCCCGCTCGCTCGTTTAACCGCGACCCAACGGGGAGCGCGCGACGCGCGATGGGGCCCACTTTGGCTCCGCCGGTCTCCCCGTGCCAGACGGCGGCCGAGGTCACCACAGACGATCCTCCCGGCCGTACACGCTGTGCCGCTCGCCGTGCGACGCGCTCCCCGTTGGGTCGCGGTTAAACGAGTCATTTCCCGCCTCCCGCCAACACGCCCTTGATCTCGTCCATGATCTCGATGATCCGCCGTTCCTTGGCCAGGATGTCTTCGACCAGCTTGTCCGGGGGCAGGTGCTCCAACGCTTCCGCCGCGTTGGGATTCTTGACGTCCAAGTTGACCGAGACCAGGTTGCCCGCGTCATCCAGCTTGATCACGTCCTTGGCAGGGACCTTCCACGCCCGGTCGTTTTCTTTCCGCTTCTTCCACCACGCCAGGCAATCGGCGAATTCCTCGAACTGGATCGGCTTTGTTTTCGAGTAGTTTTTGCGGCCTTCGGGCAGCGGCTGCTCGTAGTACCAGATCGTCTTGGTAGGTCCGGCTCGATCGAAGAACAGCAGGTTTGTGGGGATGCTGGTGTACGGAGCGAACACGCCGTTCGGCAAACGGACGATGGTGTGCAGATTGAAGTCGGTCAGCAGCTCGTGTTTGATCCGGCCGCAGACGCCATCGCCGAACAGCGTGCCGTTGGGCACGACCACCGCGGCCCGGCCACCTTTCCCCTCAGCCCCGGCCCCTCTCCCGGCAGGCGAGGGGTGATGCGTCCGCCGCAGCTTCCGCATGATCAACTGCAGGAACAGCAAGGCCGTTTCAGAGGTCTGCTTGTCCGCCGGGAAGTTGGACCGGATCCCGGCCTCTTCTTCGCCACCGAACGGCGGGTTGGTCAAGATCACATCGACCCGATCCTTGTCGCCGATTTCCGTGATCTTCCCGGCCAGGCTGTTGCCGTACGCGATGTTGGGCGAGTGCAGCCCGTGCAGCAGCAGGTTCATCTGCGACAACATGTACGGCAGCGGCTTGGCTTCACCGCCGCAGATGCTTCTCTCCTGCAGCGTGGTCTTGTCCTTGACCGTCTGGCACTGCTTCTCCAGGTGCTGGTACGCCTCGGCCAGGAATCCGCCCGTGCCGCACGCCGGATCCAACACGGTTTCGTCAAGCTGCGGATCGATGGCCGCAACCATGAATTTGACCACCGGCCGCGGCGTGTAGAATTCGCCGGAGTCCCCGGCCGCGTCCCGCATTTCCCGCAGCATGGACTCGTACAGGTGGCCCAGCGTGTGGATCTCGTCGGTGGAATCGAAGTGGATGCCGTCGATCAGGTTGATCACGTCCCGCAGCAAGTAGCCGCTGATCATGCGGTTGGTGACGCCGCTGAAGACCGTGGCGATCACGTCGCGGCGACGGTCGCCGTTACTGCCCTGCAGCGACCTGAGGTAGGCGAACAAACCCGGCCCACGCTTGCCATCGGGGCGAGTCGCTTCGTCGTTGTTGACCAACGCGATCAGTTCGTTGCCGGTGATGCCGTCTTTCTGAGCGGCCCAGTCCCGCCAGCGGTACGGCGGGTCGAGGGCCGATTTGTATTTCTTGCCGCTGAGTGCGGCGCGCGTTTCCTCGACCTTTTCCGAGTCGTCGAGGAACTTCAGGAACATGACCCAGGTTAGCATCGGCAGCCGGTCCAGGTCGCCGTTCAGGCCCTTGTCCTTGCGCATGATGTCGCGGGCGGATTTGACCAGGCTGCCAAGTTGCTGGGCCGTGGTCAGCGGCTTCTGGTCGGTCGTTGGTTTCTGTCGTGCCACCAGGTTTTACTCCTCCCTGATCCATTCGACAGGCAAAAAAATGAATGGCAAAAAGATGCAGAGCCATTCATTTTTTTGCCATCAATTTTTTTGCCCATCCCGCCTTTACGCCGCGTACAGCAGCGTCTGCAATTCGTTGACCGCGTCCCGCAACTGGTCGACACCACCGAACCGGCCGGCGATCTCCACCAGGTTGCCCTGCTCCGAGATCGGCGGGACCTCCAGAATATCCGGTACGATGAATTGGGCAATCCCAAACTCGGTGTACTTGTCCAGCAGCACGTTCAGGATGGCCCTGGCCTCCGGGCCGTATTTCTCGAAGAAGTCCTTTCTCTCGGACCGCAACCGCTGGGCACGCTCCCGCCGAGTCCGCAACGGCGCATTGAACGCGATGTGGCACAGCAGGTCGAACGGGTCCGCATCGGGCTGGCCGGAGACCTCGACCAGCTGCTCGAAGTCGATGCCGCGGTCCGCCAGCGCCTCGATGATCTCGCCGCGGTTTTCGGGCTGGCTCCAGCTCTGCCGCAACGCGTGGGCGTTCGGGTACAGCGTCCGCACCTTCTCGGCCGTGTAGTCGGTGTACTTCACGACGCGCAGCTGGTGCCCATCCGGATCGATCTCGTAGACCATGTGAGCCGCGATCTCGACCTGGCCACCGTCGAAGTAGTACTTGCGGCTTCGCCCGTCGCCATGATCGTCGCCATCGTCGTCGCCAGCACCGCCAACGCCATCGCCAGGACCATCGTCGGGAAACGCACCCCAGTCATCGGGCTGGTGTTCTTCCGTTTCTGCCGGGTCGGTGGCGTTGCCGTCTTCGTCGATTTGGGTTTCGTCGACCTGCACCGGGTCGCCGTCGAACTCCGGATCGGCAAACAGCCGCGTGGACTGGGTAAAGTCCAGGATGTTGAAGAACAGCTTGCCGTAGTCGTCGCGGAGCCGAGTGCCGCGGCCGATGATCTGTTTGAATTCGACCATCGAGTTGATCACGCGGGCCAGCACGATGTTTTGACAAGTGGGGGCGTCGACGCCGGTGGTCAACAGCTGCGACGTGGTCAGGATTACGGGCGAGTCGGTTTCGACGTCCTGAAATCGAGACAGGTGCCCGCGGCCGATGTTGCCTTCGTCCGAGGTGACGCGGCAAACGTAATCCGGATGCTGTTGGACCAGGTCGCTGTTCAGGTTGTTCAACTCACGCCGCATCTCGTCCGCGTGTTCCTGGTCCACGCAGAACACGATCGTCTTGGCAAAGCGGTCGGTCTTCTTCAGGAACTCGGTGACGTAGCGGGCGATGGCCTTCGTGCGGGCACGCAAGGCGACGACCCGCTCGAAGTCCTTCGTCTGGTATTCTTCATCCGGGATGACGCGGCCGTAGCGGTCGAATTCGCCCTGGTTGGGACGCCAGCCGGTGGCGTCGAAATCGGTGACGACGCGGTGGACGCGGTACGGCGCCAGGAAGCCATCGTCGATGCCCTGCCGCAGGCTGTACGTGTACAGCGGATCGCCGAAGTACTTGTACGTGTCCCGGTTGTCTTGGCGAAGCGGCGTGGCGGTCATGCCCAGCTGGTAGGCGGATTGGTAGTACTCCAGAATCTCCCGCCAGCTGCTCTCGTCGCGGGCGCTGCCGCGATGGCACTCGTCGATGACGATCAGGTCGAAGAAGTCGGGGGCATATTCCTTGTACAGGCCCGGACGCCACTCGTCCTGGGCGATGGCCTGGTAGATCGAGAAGTACATCTCGCGGCCTTTGCTGATCTGGCCGTTCTCGATCTTCCAGCGGGCATCGCCGAAGGGTGCGAAGGTCTTGTCCTTGGGATCGTTGATCAGGATGTTCCGATCCGCCAGGTACAGGATTTTCGGCCGCCGGTGTTCGCCGATCCGGTTCCACAGGCTGCTCCACAGCTTCCAGCAGATCTGGAACGCGACCTCGGTCTTGCCCGTGCCGGTCGCCATCGTGAGCAGGATGCGGGTGTCGCCGACGAGAATGGCCTGGATGACGCGGTGGATGGCAATTTCCTGGTAGTACCGCGGGATCCTGCCGCTTTGCTGGAAGAAGGGCGTCAGCAGTTGCTCGGCGGCCTTGTCGTCCGTGATGCCTTGACCGGCCCGCAGCCGCGACCACAGTTCGGCGGGCGACGGAAACGCCTCGATCAGGCGTTCCTGGCCGGTAAGGAAGTCGAACTCGATGATTTCGTGGCCGTTGGTCGCGTAGGCGAATTTCAGATCCAGGATGATGGCGTAGTCCTTCGCCTGCTGCAGGCCCTCGCCCGCCGTTCTGTACCTGGCCTTGGCCTCGACGATCGCGATGGGAAAGTCGCGGGTGAGCCGCAGCAGGTAATCGGCCCGCTTCTGCTGGCGTCTGCGGACCCGATTTCCTACGACGATGATGCGGCCATCGGTGAACGTTTTCTGTTCGCAGATCTGTTCGTCGGTCCAGCCTGCCGCGTAGATTTTCGGCGTGACGAGCGTGCGACAGGTATCGGCTTCGGTCTCCGGCATAACGCAATCCTGTTCAGGCAGGGGGTGGCAACGGCCTCGTGTCGTGCATCCAGTTTAGCTGAGGCGCCGCGGATTGCTACCCTGGGCAAGCGTTGGCCACACCCGGCAGATGGGCCAGTGGATTGCAAACCGGAACTGCATCACGTGACGCTTGCGGCCGATCAGGGTCAAGGGCAGACCTTGGATTTCCCATAACCGGTGGGAAATCGTTATTCTCTGCGAAATACTGTGTCCGAAAACCCGGAAAGCGTCCAGGAACCGTTAGTCTTGTCTCGAGGCCTTCCGCGATGAGGAGTGACGTCTTCATTCCCCGATTTTCGACGGTTCGTTGGGTCTGGTCGTCGCCGCGAAGCGGACTCGGAAATGTTGGCCCGGCTTCGGGGCGATGCGATCAGAGCCCGCGCCAGCGGTCGGCAAGGCCGCGTGATTGATCAACGCCGAGGGCCGCCAGATCGCCGCCATCATCCACCGCCGCTTGAGCAGCGGTGGGTTTCCCGCGGCGTCATGACGGACCAGCCATGTGGGGCTAGGTCCGGCGAGCGGAAATCGTTCACGTTGGGGGATACTGGGGGCAGGTCTCTGCCGCTCGCTGGCGTTTCGGGCTTGCAGGGTCCTGCCTAGCGGCCTTGGCTGGCGAGGACCTTTTCCACGACGCGGACTTCGGCGTCGATCAGCCCCCCGGAATCATACATCTGCTTCACGGTTTCGCGGTCATGGTTGGCCTTGGCAGCCAGCTTCATCAGCACGCCGGTTTCCTCGGTGCTCAAGCCGGCACGGGCGGCCATCTCCAGCAGCTTGCCGATCTCTTTCTTGTGGGGCGAGTCCACGAAATCTTCGAGCTTGCCCAGCAGACTCTCCAGCTTCTTCAAACCCGCGGCGGCCGACTCGGCCAGCTGGCCTGCCTGTTTGGCCTGCAACAATCCCTGCTCGTCGCCACCCGCTTGCTTGACGGCCTCGAACAACGCCTCCGTCTCGGCGTCGCTCAGGCCGGCAACCTGGCAGACTTGCCGGAAGACGCGGACTTTCTCCGCCTCGCCCGCATTCGGCGTCGATTGCAGATGCTCCACAAAGGGCTGCAGTTTGCCCAGCGCCGCCGTCTCGGCGTCGGAGATCTGCCCGGTCCGCTTCCATTCTTTGATTCGCTCCAGATCCCAATCGGCGCGGGCCGCCAAAGCTCGTAGCGTCTGCAATTGCGTGTCCGACAGTCCAGCTTGCTGTGCCGCTTCGGTCAGCCGGGCGATGCCGTCGGCATGGGGATGTCCCTGGAGGGCGAGTAAACTACGATCCACTTGCAAGTGTTCCAATACGTCCAGCAGACCCCGCGCATACGACGCCGGAGAGCAGCCGAGCCGGGCGACGGTCTCCGCGTCGCAGCAGCACTCGCGCCACCGGGAAGCCTGCCGGCTGGCCATCCAGACCAAGGGGTGAAACCACCACAAGACCTTGGCGGCCAGTTCGACCAGCAGCAGGGCGGTGTCTCGGCGGCGGACGTGGACCAGCTCGTGCGCGACGATCGCCTCGAACTGGTCGAACGCGCGCCCGGACACCAAACGCTGAGGCAATATCAGTTGCGGTCGCAGTACGCCGATCACCGCCGGCCCAGTGTGCCGCGGCAGACGACGAGTTCGACGTTGCGGCCCAGCCCCAAACGGCGGCCCAGCTCGTCGACCCGCGCGGCCAACTGCGGATCGTACGCGACCCGCGATTCGCGAATCCGTCGATGGCAGCGCCGCCAGAGAACGAAAACCAGTCCGGCCGTGCCGAGCGAGCCCGCGATCCAGACCGCCAACAGCGTTTCCGCAGCAAACGCCCAGCGGCGATCATCGGCGAAGAATTCGGTGCCGTCCGTGGCCCCGGCCGGCAACGTCGCGCGGACCTCCGGGAACGCCGCCGCCGATTCGTTCACGGTCGAGACGGTCGCAGGATCCTGGACGCGAAATTGCAGCCAGCTGAACAACCCCACCGGACAACTCCAGGCCGGAGGCGTCAGGCACTTGACGAACACCAGCGTCCACAGCAACAGGGCTAAATGCGGACGGCGGACGTCCAGCAGCCGGGTTGTCCCCACAACCACGAGGACCACGGCAGCGATTTGCCAGGTTTGGCTCCAAACGGCGGCGGCCAGCGATTCGCTACTCATGACTCGCCTGCTCCGCTTCCAGCGCGTCCAAAGCCTGCCGAAGCTGCCGCGTCTCTTCCGGCGTAATTCCCCGATCCTCGATCAAGTGCAGCATCAGCGGCAGCGTTTCGCCCCCGAACAACCGCGTCATCAGATCGCCCACCGTCTCGCGAATCACTTGCGCCGATTCCACCTTGGACTGGTAGACTTTGGTTCGGCCCGAGCGGCGAGCCCGCACGTATCCTTTGGCCTCCAACCGCCGCAGATAAGTCTGGACGGCGGCATAGTCCATCCGCCGGTCCTCCGGAAACCATTGGAAAACCTGACCCATCGTGGCCTCGCCCAGCTCCCAAACAGCCCGGGCTACTTCCAGTTCGCCTTTGGATAACGGCGGACGCGGTGGCATAGCGGCTCCCTTCCTTTCCTCAATACGCACATTTGTACGCATTCTATAAGTACAGTTGTACCGAAGTCAAGAGAACCGGCAAGAATTTGTTGGGGACGAAAAATGGAAGGGGGGGGGCTTTTTCTGGACACCCGCACTCGCGAGCTGCAGCGCGAGCCGGTGGGTTTGTTTCGTGCGGAATTCGGGAAGAGATGGACAGGGGAATGGCGGGCAGGGGAATAAAACGACATCTGTTGGATCGCGGCATGATGAGCCAATTCCGTTGCCTTCCATTCCCCTGCCCCCAATTCCCTTGCCCAACAAACATTCCCTTGCCCGGTATTCCCCTGCCCAACCAACGCGGCTCATCGGGTGCACGTGATGAACTGGGGGCGAGGGGACATTACTGATATTGACGGGTTAACCAAGGAATGCTCGTCGGGCGTGATGCCGCCGACACCCGACGCTTATGTTGTCACGAGGCGGTGGTGAGCGAAGCGGCCGGATAGCCATAACGAGTCACGCCCGGCCCGCCAGCCCGTTCTTTGTTGCGCCGCGCCGACCCGCGGAATCCAGACGCGAAAAGGACGCGAAAAGGGGTCAGGACTCGTTTCGAGAAAAGAGACCTGACCCCTTTAACGCCCCTTGTGCCGGCGGCACACCGCAGGCCGCGGCCAGTTCGGCGATGTGGCACACCCGGACGGGCAGACCGCGGCGATGGACGCCAAAGCTCAAATGGATGATGCACGCCGGGCACGATGTGACCAGCAGTTGCGCGCCGGTGCGTTGGATATTGTCCAGTTTGCGGTCGAGGACTTGCAGCGACAGATCGTAATGATACACGGCATAGGAACCGGCTCCGCCGCAACACCAGTCGGCTTCGGGCAGTTCGCGGTACTCGATGCCCGGCAGCGAACGCAGCAGATCCCGCGGCTCGCGGACCAGGCCCTGGCCGCGGACGGCGTGGCAGGGGTCGTGGTACGTGACGATCACCTTCTCGCCCGGCTTGACGTCCGGCAGGGGCGCGGGCTGCGGCAGCAACTGGACGATGTCCCGGATGTGTGCCGCCTGCGCCTCGGCCCTCTGGCGGCGCGGATCGCCCTCGTCAAACAGCGTCGGATACTTCTTCAGGAACGAAGCACAGCTGGAGCAATCGGTGACAATGGCGTCGAATTGGCGAGTCTCCAACAGTGTCAGGTTCTTTTCCGCCATCGCTTGGGCCGCCGCCCGGTCGCCGTAGGTCATCGCCGGCAGGCCGCAGCAACAGTTCTCCAGCACTTCGACCGTGCGGCCGAGCGTGCGCAAGATGCCGAGCGTCGCCTGGGCGGCGTCGGGACACAAGGCATCGATGCCGCAGCCGACAAAATACCCGATCATCAACTCGCCTCGGCCTTCGAGTACGCCGGGCTGTACCTTGTCGCGAAACGCCTGGTCGGGCAGCCGCTTGACAATCCGTTGAGCGCGAGGAAAATCTCGCCCAAAGGCCCGTAGCAGGCCCAACGCACTGGCGACGTTGGACAGGCCGCTTTTCAGCGACAAGCCGGCGGCACGAGCGGCCATTCGCAGCCGCTTGGGGTACGGCAGCAGATGATTGAACAGCAGCCGATGGAGCTTGTCGCGGCCGACGCGTTCCAGGTACTCGGTGCGGGCATCCACCACCAGGTCTGCCGTGGCGACGCCCGGAAAACAGTTGGCCGTACAGGCCCCGCACAACAGGCAGTTGAACAGCGGCTCCTTTAACTCGTCGTCCCACTCGATGCGTTTCTCGATCAGCGCCCGCAGCAGCGCCACTCGCCCCCGCGCTACCCCGGCTTCGTGTCCCGTCGCGCGAAAGATGGGACAGGCCACCTGACAGAAGCCGCAGCGATTGCAGCGGGAAATCTCGTCGTATTGTTGTTCGATGCTCATATTCTATTTCTTGCCCGGCAGGCGGCCCGGCGCGAAGATTTCGTGCGGGTCCAGAGCCGTTTTGATTTTGTGCATCAGCGGCCAATCCGCGCGAGGCGGTCCGCAGACGCCGTGCTGCGAACGGAGGGCGTCCGCCGCGTCGTCCGGCATGGTTTCGAGGACCACCGTCCCGTCCAGATCGCCCGCCGCGGCGCACCACTGCGTCCAGCGGGAGGCCGCCAGATGCGGCAACGCGACGCTGATCCGCCCGCAGCCCAAGTCGGCCAGCAGCCCCGCCCCGCGCGTTAGATCCTGCCGTGCGGAAAGGAAAGCGGCGACATGATTCGGTGGCAAGTCCAGACGCAACCGGTACGGGCCGCGGCCCAAGACCGCGAAAAACCCTTCGCAAGCTCCTTCTCGCGGCGAATACTCCCAAGGTGATTGCCACGCCAATCCGTGCTGTGCCAGTCCCTGCCGCAACCCCTCGACTTGAGCATTCACGGTTTCGCGAAAGCCTTCAAAACCGGCGATCATCCGCCATCTTGTCTGTTCGTCCGCACGCCGTTCCGGATCCTCCGGCACGGCCACAACGAAATTCGCTTCGAGCTTGGATTGCACCAGCCAAGCCGCGGCCGCGGCGCAGGATTCGAGCGGCCCGCAGCCGCTGGCGGCCAAACAGCACTCGGGCACCGCGGAGATGCGAAACGTCAAGTCCGTGATAAAACCCAAGGTGCCGGCCGAACCGGCGATCAGCCGGCTCACGTCGTATCCGGCGACGTTCTTCATCACCCGCCCCCCGGCGGAAATCTGCCGCCCGATGCCCGAGATGAACTTGACGCCTAGCAGCAAATCTCGCGGAGCACCGTAACGCAATCGTTCCGGACCGCAGGCGTTCAAGGCTGTGATGCCGCCCAGCGTGCAACTGGCGCCGCCCGGCGGGCGGAGCGGCAGCCATTGGCCGTGCTCGCCTAACGTCGCCTGCAACTGGGCCAGCGACATGCCCGCCTGGACCCCGACGACTTGTGTGGCCGGATCGTATTCGGTTACGGCCGTCAGCTTGACGCTCCGCAACCGCGTTGCCGCGGGAACGGATCCGTTGCGGATGGCCGTCTGCGTGCCGTTTCCCACGGGTACCACGGCGCGACGATCGAGGTAGGCGCGGCGGACCAGGTCGCGGGCCGCAGCCGCATCGGCGGGCACCCATTCCGCATCACCGTCGCACTCGCCCGGAGCCGGCTCGGGCGGCGAGGCCACTTCGACGGGTGGCGGCAGCAGCTTGCCGGGATTCAACAGGCCCTGGGGATCGAACGCCGCGCGCAGCTGGCGTTGAAAGTCCAGGTCGTCCTCGGAGAAGACCAGCCGCATGCCATGCAGTTTCTCCGTGCCCACGCCGTGCTCGCCGCTGATGGTGCCGCCCAGCGCAACGCAGGCCTCCATGATCTCGTGTCCGGCTCGATGAACCCGCTCGACTTGATCGGGATCGCGGGGGTCGAACAGGATCACCGGATGCAGATTGCCGTCGCCGGCGTGAAACACGTTGCTGTGGCCGAGGCGGTACCGATTGGCGATCGCGGCCACCTGGATCAAGGCGTCGGGCAGACGCGTGCGAGGGACGGTACAGTCGGCCACGAGAAAGCTGGGGGCCATGCGGGCCAGCGCGCCGAAGGCGCCGCGGCGGCCAGCCCATAACAGGTCGCGTTCGGCTGCGTCCTTGGCCCGGCGGACTTCGCGACAGCCGGTCTGCAGGCACAACTCGGCAATGCGCTCCGCCTGCTGGGCCAAGCCGGCCAGCGGGCCATCCACCTCGACAATCAGTACGGCCGCGGCATCCAAGGGATATCCGCAGGGCTTGCTGGCCTCGACCGCGTGAATGATCGCTTTGTCCATCATTTCGAGCGTGGCCGGAGTCATCCCCGCCGCGACAATCGCGGAAACCGAGCGGGCGGCATCGGCGATCTCGTCGTAGACCATCAGCATCGTCAACAGCGACTCTGCCGTGGGCATGATCCGCACGACCATCTCGGTCACCACGGCCAACGTGCCTTCGCTGCCGACCAACACACCGCGCAAATCGTAGCCGGGCGGATCCAGGGCCGGACCGCCCATCCGCAGGACTTCGCCGCCCGGCAGCACGGCGGTCGCCCCCAGCACGTGGTTTGTCATCACGCCGTATTTCACGCAATGGGGACCACCGGCGTTCTCGGCCAGATTCCCGCCCAAGGTGGCTGCCTTTTGGCTGGCTGGATCGGGTGCGAACAAAAAACCCCGCGGCGCCAACGCCTGCTGCAGTTCCAGGTTCGTTACCCCCGCTTGAACCACGGCATAGCGGCCTGCAGGCTCAATCGCCAGAATGCGATTCAGCCGAGTCAGTCCGATGACCAGGCCGCCGTGATACGCAATCGTTCCGCCGGATAGGTTCGTGCCAAACCCGCGCGGCAGATAGGCCACGCCCGCGGCGGACGCCAGACGCACCACCGCCGCCGTCTGCTCGGTATCGGCGGGAAAGACGATGGCCTCCGGCGCGGCAACGGCCAGCGAGCCGTCGTACGAATACACCTCGGCATCGGTACGCCGGCAAGCCACGTGGTCGGCGCCGACGATCTGCCTCAGTTCTCGCAGCACAGCAGCATCAAGCATGGGAACTCCAAACCACCGTTGCAACCTCGAAAAATGATGTTTGCGTGTGCAGACATCATAGCTTGCCCGACGTACGACGACAACACGCCCGTGGCACAAGGCCCGCGGCACAAGGCGGCCCGCGCTGCTACGGCGCCGCTTGCGGCTGGCCCCATCGCACGTGGTATGCTGCCGCATAGGCCTGCCAATGCTCGGCCACGCCGCCTTGGACCGCGTCGCCGCGATGCACGACCAGGCGGTATTGCAGCCGCAAGGGCTGGTCCGGTTCGATCGTCCAAGGCCGCTCGCCGCAGAACGCCGCGCCGGCCCAGCCATCGTTGCGACAGTGCCACATCGTCGGATGGTTCGGATTGCCCGGATGATCGAGCATGGCGATCCCCGACCAGCGGTCCGGCAGGATCGGGCCGGATTGATCCAGCCACTCGGCACGCTGCAAATGCACGTGCTGCTCGTTGCGTTGCCCGCGCGCGTTGCGGATCTCGCCGCCCCCATCGAAAGGCGTCAGCGATGGGGCGACGCGAAGTGCCAGAAATCCAAAGGTCGTCTGGCCAAGTTCAACCGGTTCCTGGCCCACCGGACGGAACTGCAAGTCCAAATCGATCAAACGAGAATCCTCGCCGCCGGCCGCATAGATCGTGATCGACCGCTGCTCGTCCAACAGGTCCGTGTCGCCGTCTCGCCAGCGGGCACGGACGACCAGCCGGCAAAAGACGGGGCCGTCTTCGAGCAAAACGATCTCCCGGTGAACGATCAGACCGCCCGTATCCGACCAGAAGTTGCGGCCGGCTACGGCATGGTGCGCGATCCACAGCGAGTAATGATGCCGGTGGCTGCCGGTGGCGTCATGCGACTTGCCGAATTCCGTCAGCGAGATTCCATCCGGGCCGTTGACGGGATAGAGGAATGGCCGGCGGATGCCGGCAGCCGCGACCGGCGACGATTCCGCCAACGGTCCTACGCGATAGCTGGTTACCGGCTGCGCGTTGTCGGTGATGTGCAACACGCCGTCGACGGGCCATTGAGGCCGAATCTGCATCCGTGGAAAATAAGCCAGCGGCGTCGCACGCTCCTGCTGGTCAAACATCCGCCAGTTCTGTGGCGGGTAAGGAACCTGAATCGCTCGCCCCCGCCGCAGTACGCCGAACTGCAAGCGGTAACTTGCCCGCCCCTCGCCGTCGGCGCGAGCGATCCACCACAACTGGCCGCCTGCCGGGATGGCAGGCTGCGACTCGGATGCGGCGGCCTCGGTCAGATAGCTGACGCCCGACACGGTGCCAGGCAGGAATTGCCGCACGGCCGCCCGCGGCTGGTCGCGAGCCAACAGCTGGACAGGCTGCTCCCGCCGGCTGCCGTCTGCCAAGACCCGGAACAGCCGCACCGAACGCTCGTCCACCGCACCCGACTTGCCGATCTGCTGCAGCAGTTCGACGAAATCGACTTCACCATGAACCGGCACCCCCGCGGCATCCGGCGGCAACCCGTCGACGTCGATCGGGACCTCGAAGGGCTCGTACAGCGAACTGCCGTCGTCGGCCGGAGGCTCCGCACCATGGGCCGATGCGGCCGCGGATGCGCCGCAAAGTAAGATCAAACATAAACCCCGACGGACCAAGGCAGGCATGCTGGGACTCCTAGGAAACCGAGGCATGGACGGCATCGCACGCGGTTACGGATGACTCGTTTCCCTCCGGAGCCACCGGCGACGGCGCGGGCGTCAACTCGTGCGGATGCCGCGCTGGATCAAGGCGGTGGTCAAGTCGGCCGCGCCGGTGAACAGCACCGCATCGAAGCCGGCGCGGCAGGCGCCTTCGATATTTTCTTGGCGATCGTCGACGAAAAAAATCTCCGTGGGAGCGACCCCCGCCAGGCGGGCCGCACCCTGATAGATGGCCGCATCGGGCTTCATGGCCCGCAACTCGTAACTGAGCGCCGTGACTTCAAATAACTGCCCTAAGATGGGAAACTTTCGGTTCACACAAAACTGCCAGTGGGCTTCGCACGTATTGGACAACAGTCCCGTTCGATACCCGGCGCCTCGCAGCCGCAGAATCAAATCCGCGACCGCCTCGTCCAGCCGAAACATGTCGCTTGAAGCGACCAGCAACGCGTCCAAATCCGGTCGTTTCCCGGTTTGCCGGCAGAACGCTTCGTAGAACTGCTCTGTCGTCATCTCCCCACGTTCATAGGCCGTCTCCAGGCCGCTGTCGAAGACAACTCGTTGGATATCGGCATCGGGCACGCCCGCCACCTCGGCCATCTGACGGACGGCAACCAGGTAATCGAAGGGCAACACGACATTGCCGAGGTCGAAATAGAGAAAGGTCGGTGTCTGAGGCAGCAAGGTATGTCCTTTCCTGGAGGCAGAGCGATCCTTCGGCAACTTTTTCCGGTCGTTTGCAGAAGTCATCCTGCACGCGGTTGAGCCTGACCGAACCCCGAAGCCTCCGCCAGAGGAGGCAACGCTCCCACTCGGTTACGTTCCGGGGTATCTCGGCGTCCTACACCGCGGGCCCGAAGTGCGGTCCCCACTCCGTCGCCAATTCGCGTCCCAGCTTGGCCAGCATGGTCTGTTGTCCAGGCTCCAGCGGTTGGCAATTCTTGACCATCTGAACGTCCTGCCGCAGTTGTTCCTGGTCGTACACGCCCAGGTTCAGCGTCGAGACGCCGGGCACGCCGGCGGCGTACCGCACGGCCAAATCCAGGTGCTCCACATCCACCTGCGGGATCGGCTGGTTGTAATCCATCTTCTTGGCGCCGCCGAACACCTTCATCGCCACGATGCCCACATGATGCTTGCGAGCCAGCGGCAGCACCTCGGACTCGAAGTGATAGGTGTAGCGGTCCGCAAAGTTGATGATGGTCAACAGCACCTCCACCTCGCCGCTTTCCAAAAAGCCGTGGCACTTGGCCGACAAATGGTGCGCCGAGATCCCCACAAACCGGCACTTGCCGGCCTGCTTCTGCTTCAGCAGCCACGTGAACACCCCATCCGGATTTGTCGCGCCCTCGACTTGGCGATGGCCGACGCTGTGATAGTAGACCAAGTCCACGTAGTCGGTTTTCAGCAGTTTCAGCGAAGTCGAAAACGATTCCTCGGCTTCGTCGATCGTGTCCGCCCAGACCTTGGTCGCCAAGAACACGTCTTTGCGCCGCGCCCCCAGCGCTTTGCCGATGCCCTCTTCCGACTTGACATACTTCGGCGCCGTGTCGATCGACGTGATCCCCAGATCGAGGGCTTCCTGCACGATTCCGGCAATCTGGTCGATGGAAACGTGCTTGCTCAGCCCGCAAGGCGCCGTGCCCAGCGTCATCAGCGTCACCGGTACGCCGGTTCGACCCAGCACGCGCGTCGGCCAAGGGCCTGCCGTCGCAGCCGGATCGGCGGCGGCTGCCGGTCCGACGGCGGCGCCCAGCGTCGCGGCACCGGCCAGGCAACTGGCCTCGTAGAGAAAGTCACGACGGGAAATCGCCGACGATTTTGAATCGATCATCGCTCATGCTCCTTCTGTTTTGTCTGGCTTCGCCAAAAGTTGTTGGTTCGCTACATTCTTCTGTCACTCGAGCATCCTGTCATCTCTTTTTTCGTCTTTTTTTGCCGACTTTTCGCCATCGGCAGTTCCATTCTGCCCGATCCGCCGGTATCTGGAAATAGCCCTTTGACCGTTGGTTCGAAGCTGCCATAGTGGTTTACACGCCTGAAGTCGAGTACAACGAAAAAGGCTCCGACGTACAGAATTCAATTTTTACGGGCAATCGGATTCCCTTGTGGCAAATCGCCTCCCCCGCAAAAATTGAATTCTGTACGTCGGAGCCCTTCCCCTGAGCCCTTCCCCAAGGAGAAAAACGCCCATGAAACGCATTTGGAACCCCCTCGTGCTGCCATTGCTCGTCATCGCGTGTTGCCAATCCATGCTCGCCCGTGCGGCGGATGATGCCGACGAGCGGATCCAAGCCGCGATTCGCACGGCACAGAACCGGCAGGACACCGATTCGGCGGATGCGGTGAACTTCCTCGCCGACCAAGTGGTAACGGCCGCCGCCGATCCGGCCAAGCGGGCCGACATGGAGCGTTTGATGATCCAGGGCTTGGCCGGGGCTCAAACCCGCGCCGGCCGCGACTTCTTCTGCCGCCAGTTGGTAATGATCGGCAGCGAAGCCGCCGTCCCGGAGCTGGCCAAACTGCTGACGGTTCCCGAATCATCGCAAATCGCCCGCTATGCGTTGGCCCGCATTCCCGGCGCCGCAGCCGATGCGGCGCTGCTCGAAGCGCTGGGTGCAGCGGATGAAAGACACAAGATCGGCATCGTCAACTCGCTGGGCACCCGCAATTGCCGCGCTGCCGTCGAGCCGATCATTGCGCTGGTCGCCAGCGGCAACGCAGATCTGGCGGCCGCCTCGCTGGCCGCGCTGGGCCGCATCGACTCGGACAAGGCCGTCGCAGCCGTCGCTACAGCCCGCGGCACGGTCCCTGACAAGCTGAAACCCGCCGCGACCGATGCCTACCTGGATTGCGCGGCGCGGATGGTCAAGCAAGGCAAGCTCGAACCGGCCGTGGCGATCTACCGGCAGCTGTTCGCCCCCGACGAGGCTCCCTTCTGCCGCGTGGCCGCTTTGAATGGGATGATTGCGGCGCAACGGGACCAGGCGGTGTCGCTGGTCATCGCCGCTTTGGGGGACAAGGATGCGCAAGTTCGTCGCGTGGCCGTGCCCTCGCTGCGCAACGTGCCGGGCAAGCAAGCAACGCAAGCGATTGTGGCGGAATTGGCACGTCAGGATGACGACGTTCGCGCCCAATTGCTGGGCGTCCTGGCCGACCGGGGTGATGCGGCGGCTTTGCCTGCCGTGGTCCAGGCCGCGGACGCCACACCGCTCGCGGTGCGTGTGGCTGCGCTGAACGCGCTGGCCGCCCTGGGCAATGCGTCCGTCGTCCCGCTGCTCGCGCAACGGGCCGCCGAGGCCGAAGAGTCCGGCGAACAACAGGCCGCTCGCAACAGCCTGCGGCTGATGGCAACCGAGGGTGTCAATGCCGCGATCGCAAAGCAATTAGCGGCCGAGAAGGCTGCCGTGCGAGGCGAAGCGGCCAAGGCGCTGGCCGCTCGCGGCGCAGCGGATCAAGCCGCCGCGCTGCTGGCTGCGGCCGAAGACCGGGAACCGGCGGTAGCGGTGGAAGTCTTCAAGGCAATCCGCGTGCTGGCCACATCCCAACACGTGCCGGCGCTGGTCGCGTTGCTGACCAACACGCCGGACAGCGGCGTCCGCGGCGAAGCGGAAAACGCCGTGGTCGCGGCCGCTGCGACGACGACAGCGGACAAGAATCCGGCCCAGTCGGTCTTGGCCGCGCTGCCCAGCGCCGAGCTGCCGGAGGTTCGGGCCTCGCTGCTGCGCGTGTTGGGCCGAATCGCTCACGCCTCTGCCCTGCCCGTCCTGTACCAATCGGTCGGCGACGCTGACGCGGCCGTCAAGGACGCGTCGATCCGCGCGTTGGCTGAATGGCCGACGGGCGAACCCGCTGCGGTCTTGGAGCGAATCGCGGCGGATGATTCGGCCACGCAAGTACATCGGGTTCTGGCGCTGCGCGGCTATGTGAGCATGATCCCCAAACAGCCGGAGGCCACCGACGATCAGATCCTGAGCAACTATGCCAAGGCCATGCAGCTGGCTGTCCGCAATGAGGAAAAGCAACTGGTGCTGTCGCGATTGGGTTTGGTTCGTCATCGCCGGGCGCTGGAGATGACGCGGCAACAGGCCGGCGATCCGGCCTTGAAGCAAGCTGCCGAGTCAGCCGCGCAAAGCATCGAAAAGCTGCTGGCGGCGCCAGCCCGCGTAACCGCTTCGCACAATCCCAACAATGCCGGCAACGCCATCGACAAGGATCCCAACACCCGCTGGGACACCGGCGGAGCGCAACAGGGCGGTGAGTGGTTCCGCATCGAGTTAGACGAGGACTGCCTGATCAAAGGGCTGGTATTGGACACCCGTGGTTCGGGCGGTGACTATCCGCGCGGATACGAGATCTACGTCTCGCCCAGCAGCCTGGGGGACGGGCAGCTGGTGCTCAAAGGCCAAGGTGACGAAGCGGTGACGAAGATCGCCTTTCCTCAGCCGATTCGCGGCCGCTCGATAAAAATCGTCCAGACCGGCCGCGCCGAGGGCCTGTTCTGGTCGATTCACGAGTTGACCGTCGATGCGCAGCCGGTGGGGCAGTAGAATCGTGATAATGAATAATCCGGGCTAATCCCCCTTTCGCACGCGGCCGACAACAATTAAACTCTGACGCTTCTAAATGTTGCAGTTTACCCTCCGCGAAGGCTCGGAATGCTATGCCCAAGCAAAAGACGCACAAAGGTACGAAGAAACGCTTTCGTTTGACGGCCAAGGGACATGCGAAGCATCGTCACGCCGGAACAAGCCATTTACAGACCCGGATCTCCAAGAAGCGGCGACGGAACCTTCGTGGCACGACGACGGCGCACAAGACGATGGAAGCCAACATCTGTCGTGCGCTGGCTGGAAACAGCAACTGAGGTGTCCGGCATGCGGCGGATCCGTAAGGGTCCGCGCAGAAGCTGGTCGGATGGATCGGGCCGCTGCCAAGCGGTGTAATCGGAGCCGTCCAATGGCGGTGCGACGAGCGGATGGTGCGCACGCCCGCCGAAACAGGAGCCAAAATCACACGCGCCGTGGGCAATGAACGCCGCCTGCAGTTACGGGCGGGGCCTTACGTCGCCAAAAAGGGATGAATCGCTATGCGAACGAAGAATGGTTGGTCCAGCAACCGGGCCAAGAAGAAACTTTTTAAGCGTGCCAAAGGGTACGTCGGCGGACGGCGCAAGCTATTGCGCACGGTCAAAGAGACGCTGTTGCGGGCTGGCGCTTTCGCCTATCGTGATCGGCGAGTCAAGAAACGTGATTTCCGGAGCCTGTGGATTGTGCGCGTCAACGCGGCGGTTCGCGAGCGAGGATTGCGTTACAGCGAGTTCATCGGCGGCTTGAAAAAGGCCGGTATCGAGCTGGATCGAAAGGCGCTGTCCGAGATGGCGATCCACGATCCGCCCGCATTCGACCAGATTGTCGAAAAAGTCAAGCAGACTCTGGCGGCCGTCTAAGCCCCGTTCGCGCAACACGAAAATCTTCAAGAGATGGGTCTTGGACATCAGGCCTGTCTCTTTTTTTATTCCCCCGTTGACCTCTGAGACGGCAGACACATGGCACTGGCGGATTTCCTGAAACAACTGGACGACGTGGCGGCGCAGGCGGTGCAGGTTTTCGGCTCCGCGACCGATGCGGAGGCTGTCGAGGCCGGCCGCGTCGAGTTCCTGGGCGCAAAGCAAGGCCGGCTGAAAGCGGCGCAGAAGGGCATGGGCGTCATCGACAAGGCCGATCGCCCGGCGGCTGGCAAGCGGTTCAACGAAGTCAAAGAGCAGATCGACGCGGCGTTCCAGGCCGCGAGCGAGCGTTTGGCCGCCGCGCCGCCGGTCGCCAAGCAGACGGCACCCCAGTTCGACCCGACCGTGCCCGGCACGCCGCTGCGCATCGGCCGCTTGCACCCGATCACCCAGACGATCGAAGAGCTGAAAGACATCATGGGCCGCTTGGGATTCTCGGTGGCCGATGGTCCGGAGATCGAAGACGAGTGGCATAATTTCGAGGCCCTCAACATCCCCCGGGAGCACCCGGCCCGCGATCCGCTGGACAACTTCTACTTGGCCGCTGCCGGCCAAGCGACGGGGGGCAAGACGGCGCTGCTGCGCAGCCAAACCAGTACCGTGCAGATCCGCGTCATGGAAAACACACCGCCGCCGATTCGCATCATCTGCCTGGGACGGGTCTACCGTCCCGACACGGCGGATGCGACGCACTATCCGATGTTCCACCAGATGGAAGGTCTGCTGATCGACACCCATGTGACGATGGCGGACTTGAAGAGCGTCCTGCGGCTGTTCGCTACCAGCTACCTGGGCCGCGACGTCCACATCCGTTTCCGGCCGTCCTTCTTCCCGTTCACCGAGCCGAGCGTCGAGGTGGATTTTCACTGGGACGGGCAATGGATCGAGTTTGGCGGGGCCGGGATGGTCGATCCCAACGTGTTGCAGGCCGTCGGATACGATCCGGAAAAAGTCATCGGCTTCGCGTTCGGCCTGGGCATCGAACGCCTGTGCATGCGCCGTCACGGGATTACCGACATCCGCGAATTCTACAAGAACGATGTGCGTTTCCTCCACCAATTTTGAACAAAGGTGTCAGGAACCGTGTTCAGAAAACGGTTCCTGACACCTTTTTCGGGACCAGAGATGTTAGTTTCCTGGAAATGGCTCCAAGATTATGTGTCGCTGACGATGTCGCCCGACGAGTTGGCTCAGCGGCTGGCGATGGCTGGACTGAATCACGAGGACAGCCGGCCGATCGGTGACGATCTGCAGATCGATCTGGAGGTCACCAGCAATCGGCCGGACTGCCTGGGGCACATCGGCGTCGCCCGCGAGGTCGCCGTCCTGTGGCAGACCGGTCTGGCGGTACCGTCGCCGCAGCCGGTCGAGGCGGGACCGCCGGTGACGGAGTTGACCAAGGTCGCGATCGAGTGCCCGCACTTGTGCGCTCGCTACACGGCGCGCGTGCTGCAAGGCGTGCGCATCGGGCCCAGTCCGCAGTGGCTGGTGGAACGGCTGGCGACGATCGGCATCCCGGCGATCAACAACGTGGTCGACGTCACGAACTATGTGATGATGGAATGCGGCCAGCCGCTGCACGCCTTCGATTTCGCCAAGCTGGCGGGGCCGGAGATCGTCGTCCGCGAGGCCCGGCCGGGCGAGTTGTTCGCGGCCATCAACCACAAGACGTATCCGCTGGAAGCCGGGATGTGCGTGATTGCCGACGCCGAGCGGGCGGTGGCCCTGGGCGGCGTGATGGGCGGCGCCGAGACGGAAGTCTCCGAGGCGACGAGCGACCTGCTGATCGAGGCGGCCGACTTTGCCCCGCTGTCCATCCGCACGACGGCCCGCAGGCTGATCCTGCACAGCCCTTCGTCATATCGTTTCGAGCGGAGCGTCGACCCGGTCGGTGTCGATTGGGCCAGTCGCCGATGCTGCGAGTGGATTCTGCAACTGGCGGGCGGGCGGTTGGCGCAAGGCGTTCTCTCGGCCGGGCCGGGAATTCCCCAACGCGAGCCCATCGTCTTGCGACGGGCGCAGCTGCCGCGCGTCATGGGCATCGAGATCCCCAGCGACGAGGTGCGTCGGATCCTTGCCGCGTTGGGATGCGACGCCACGGCGTCCAACGATCGCCAGATGACCGTGGTTCCCCCAAGCTGGCGCCGCGACTTGACGCGCGAAATTGACTTGATCGAAGAAGTCGCGCGCGTGCATGGGTACGACCAGATTCCGGAAGACGTCGGCGTGCCGATGGCGCCCTCGCACCGCAGCGACGAAGACCGCGTGCTGAGCAAGGTACGGCAGGTGCTGTTGTGTGCGGGTTTCGATGAAGCGATCACCGCCAGCGTGGTGCCCGAGGAAATCCTGGCCGCGTTCAGTCCCTGGACCGACGCGGCTGCGTATCAGACCAGTACCCCCATGCTCAAAGGCGCCGACCGCCTGCGGCGAAGCTTGATTCCGAGCTTGCTGGAGGCTCGACGCGTGAACGAATCACTGGGCAATCCGCTGATCGAGTTGTTCGAGACGGCGCGGGTTTATCTGCCCTCCGACGACGGCTTACCGCGAGAACAGTGGACGCTGGCAATCGTCTCCGGCGGCGACTATCACCGGGTCAAAGGCGTGGTCGAAGGCCTGCTTGGCACGCTGCGCGGCGGCTCGCGATTGGAGGCGGGCGACACCAGGCAGCCGCTGTTGGATCCGCTCAAGTCTTCCGAACTTTACATCCAGGGCCAGTGCTTGGGTTACCTGGGCGAGTTATCCGCAGACGGTGGGAAGCAAGCCGGTTTGCGCGGCGGAGCGACGGTGGCCGAGATCCGCATGGACGTGCTGGTCGGACTGGCGGACTTGATTCCCAAGTACACCGAGTCGAGCCCCTATCCGGCGATCGACCGCGACTTGAACTTGATTGTCGACGAAACCGTGCGTTGGGCGTCGCTGGCGGAAACGGTCCAGCGGTCCGTGGGCGAGTACTTGGAGAGCCTGAGCTATCAGGAGACCTATCGCGACCCGAAGAAGGATGGTGCCGGCAAGAAGCGGCTGCTGTTCTCGATCACGCTGCGTTCTCGCCAGCGGACGCTGACCAACGAGGAAGCCGACCAGATCCGCCAGCAGGTGGTCGCCGCCTGTCATCAGACGCACGGAGCCGTGTTGCTCGGGGCGTGACGCCGAGCTGCCGGGGCGTCTGGGCGGATGGCAAGTTCGACCGCCGAGGGTATAATCTCGGTGTGGGGAAAGCGTTCGCGTCTCGTGTTGAGGTGAAGCCGTTATGAGCACACAGACTCTTCCACGTTCGAAGCCCAAGATCCACTATCCCGACAGCGATGGGCGTCCCATGGCCGACAACACTCTCCAGTTTGAATGGATCGTAACCCTGCAAGGCGGTCTGGACGCGATGTTTCGGGATGACCCGGACGTGTTTGTTGCGGGCGACCTGTTATGGTATCCGGTCGAAGGTGACAACAAGCGATGTGCCGCCCCCGACGCGTTGGTCGTGTTCGGGCGTCCCAAGGGCTATCGCGGCTCGTACCGTCAGTGGGAAGAGGACGGAATTGCGCCCCAGGTGGTCTTCGAGGTGCTGTCGCCCAACAACCGCTGGTCCGCGATGATGGACAAGTTCCGGTTTTACGAACAATTCGGGGTCGAAGAGTACTACGTCTTCGATCCGGACAAGGTGGAATTGGACGGCTATCTCCGACAGGGCGATCGCTTGGAGCCCATCGAACACATCAACGGCTGGCAGAGTCCCCGCTTGGGAGTGCGTTTCGATCTGTCTTCCGGCAACCTGCAAGTGCTTCGTCCGGATGGCCAGCCTTTCGCGACCTACGTGGAACTGGCGGCGCAGAACGATCGGGAGCGTCAGCGGGCCGAGCGGCTGGCGGCGCAACTGCGTGCCTTGGGTGTGGAACCGGCCAGTTGAACGGACGGCGGTTTTCCGGCGTGGAGGCGTGATTTCGGCGGCCGACGGAGGCGAGCGGGGGATGAACTGGTTGGTCGGCGCGATTCTCCTGTTGCTGGTCGCCTTGATCCTCGATTTCGGCTTGCTGGCCTACGCCATGTACGTACTGCTGGGCGTCCTGCTGGTCAGCCGCTATTTGACGCGAGCTTGGGCGGAGGGTCTTTCGGCCGAGCGGGACTGCAATCGGCTGACGGCCAACATCGGAGAGACCGTGGCGGTGGTGGTGACCGTCAGCAATTCCGGCCGACTTCCCGTGCCTTGGGTACTGTTGGAAGATCTGCTGCCGCGTCACGCCTTGATCCACAATCCGCCGAACCTGGGCGTCCACGGGCGGCGGGTCAAGCTGTCGATGCTGCGGGCCGGTGCGGCCAAGAATCTGATGTACCAGCTGCAATGCAACCGGCGCGGCTACTACCAGCTGGGCCCATTGATTCTGGAAACGGGCGACCTGTTCGGCTTGCACCGGCGTTACCGGGTCGTCACCGCGCCGCATTTCCTCTTGGTCTATCCCAAGGTCATGCCGCTGGAAGGCTACGACATCGCCTCGCGGCGACCGATCGGCGAAGTTCGGATGTCGTATCGGCTGTACGAAGACCCGACGCGAATCGCGGGCGTGCGGCAGTATGAAGTCGGCGATCCGCTCAGTCGCGTGCATTGGAAAGCGACGGCACGGACGGGGCGGCTGCATTGCAAGGTCTACGAACCATCGACGGTGGCGGGCGTGACGATCCTGCTTGATTTCCACACGGCGTCTCACGATCCGCGGCACGAGCCGATGCGGAGCGAGTTGGCGGTGACCGCAGCCGCGTCGCTGGCCAACGCCGTCTACGAAATGGGCCAGCAGGTGGGGTTGGTCACCAATGGCCGAGACGCCGCCGATCGGATTCGTCAGGAGGGTTGGGACTACGATATCCGCACGCGGGACGCAGCTCGCCAAGTGGCCGGCATGGCGGAGACCAGCGAGCGTTTACGGCCGGTCGTGGTCGAAACGCGGCGTGGGCCGGACCAGGTGATGCGGATCTTTGAAACGCTGGCCCGCCTGGAGTTGACCGACGGACTGGACCTGACGCAGTTGATTGGTGAGAGCAGCAGCCAGCTGCCGCGGGACGCCACCGTCGTGGCGATCTTGCCGCAGGTCACCGAACAGCAGGCCATCGCACTGGGAAACCTCAAACGGCGAGGCTTTGCCGTGACGGCCGCCTTGAACCTGTACGAAGAATACGACTTTGCTCAGGCTTCCGGCCCGCTGCTGGCTCAAGGCATCGAAACCCGCCACCTCCGCGACGAGCCTGCCATCGTCGGTTTCTGCCGCCAACTGGCGTTGCGGAGCTGAAGCCTTCTTACCGCGACAAGTCGTAACCGGCGCGAGTCAAGGAGTACGCTTGTTGCGGGCGTTCTTTGATCACCAGGCCCTTGTCGATCAGGCGACGCATCGCGACGGCGAAACCGCTGGCGCTGACCCGGCATTCGTGGAAGTTGACGAACAACATTTCCGCCGGCCTGACCTCGTAGCGGTGGAACAACTGCAAGATCCTCATTTCGACCGCGCTCATCCGACAATACCTCCTCCCGACTCGCAAGGCGGCAAACGCCAGCGAGTCAAAGCGACCGCTCCCGGGGCCGCGGTTTCGATGCATGGCGGTTTCGGTGCATGGCCGTTCTCCGGCCATGCCGAACTCGGACTGCCCTCATCATAGCGGAATATGGTGGGAAAGATAGGGCCGACCCGCGGCGAATCGCGATTCCGCGGCTTTTTTGCGGCCTTGTCCCCTTGTCTCGTCCTTTCCACGCCGGGCGGGACTGGTAGAATATCGGGCATTCCAAACCTGCTTACCATTTCGAACGACTTGATAAAGGTAGCGATTCATGAGAAGCGATCTGATCAAAAGGGGCGTGGAACGGGCACCGCATCGCAGTCTGCTCAAAGGCACCGGCAACTATCGCGACGGGGACTTGAACAAACCGTTTATCGCCGTCGTGAACTCGTTCGTCGACATCATTCCGGGCCACGCGCATTTGGACAAGGTCGGGTACTTTATCAAAGAGCAGGTGCGAGCGGCGGGGGGCGTGCCGTTCATCTTCAATACCATCGGTATCGACGATGGGATCGCGATGGGCCACCTGGGGATGAAGTTCTCGCTGCCCAGCCGCGAACTGATCGCCGACTGTGTCGAGTCGATGATCGAGGCGCATCGCTTTGATGCCATGATCTGCATCCCCAATTGCGACAAAATTGTCCCCGGCATGATGATGGCCGCCGCGCGCTGCAACATCCCGATGATCTTCGTCAGCGGCGGGCCGATGGAAGCCGGCAAGACGCAAGACGGTCGCAGCGTGGACTTGATCAACGCCTTTTATGCGGTCAGTCAGCACGCCGCCGGGGAACTGGATGACAAAGCGCTGGCCGACATCGAGAACCACGCCTGTCCCACCTGCGGCAGCTGTTCGGGGATGTTCACCGCCAACAGCATGAACTGTTTGGCCGAAGCGCTCGGCATCGCCTTGCCCGGCAACGGCACCATCCTGGCGACCAGCGAGGATCGTCGGCAACTGTATGCGGACGCCGCGAAACGAATCGTCGAGCTGGCTTTGGCCGATGGGCCGAAGCCGCGGGATATTCTGACGCGCGCCGCTTTCGACAACGCGATGATGCTTGATATGGCGATGGGCGGTTCGACGAACACCGTGTTGCACATCCTGGCCATCGCCCGCGAGGCGGGTGTCGAGTTCACGATGAAGGACATCGACGCCCTGTCGCTCCGCACGCCGAACATCTGCCGAGTCGCGCCGTCGGCGGGAAAGGACGGGCGGCTGTACCACGTCGAGGACGTTCAGGCGGCCGGCGGGATCATGACCATCCTGGGCGAACTGGTCCGAGGCAAACCGGGCTTGCTGCACGAGGATGCGATGACGGTCACCGGCAAGACGCTGGGCGAGAACATTCGCGAGCACGACATCCGCGTCCGCAACCAGATGGTCCGCCGCGACGGGCTGAGCACGGCCAAACGCAGCGAGTTGAGTGTGTATACGGAAAACGCCGAAGCGGGCGGGGCCGCCGTACTGAACGACCTGGACCAGAACCGATTCGATCCGTTGGACTGCATCCGCACTGTCGAACAAGCCTACTCGCCCGAAGGCGGACTGAGCGTCTTGTACGGCAATCTGGCCGAGGAGGGGGCCGTGGTCAAGACGGCAGGGGTCGATCCCGAGATGCTGCGGCACTCTGGCCCCGCCGTTATCTTCGAGAGTCAGGAACAGGCCTGCGCCGGAATCCTGGCCGGCGAAGTGCAGGCCGGCGACGTGGTCGTGATTCGCTACGAAGGGCCCAAAGGCGGGCCGGGGATGCAGGAGATGCTGGCGCCGACCAGTTACATCAAAGCCAATCCCGCGCTGGCCAAAACCGTGGCCCTGATCACCGATGGCCGCTTCAGCGGCGGCACGGCGGGAGCCTGCATCGGGCACGTCAGTCCTGAAGCCGCCGCCGGCGGCACGATTGGCCTGCTGCGGAAAGGAGACATGATCGACATCGACATCCCCGGACGGAAGCTGAACGTCCGGTTGTCGGACGACGAACTGGCGGAACGTCGCACGCACTGGACGGCCCCGCAACCGCGGTGCAAGACCGGCTATCTGGCCAAGTACACCGCGATGGCCAGCAGCGCCAGCACCGGGGCGGTCTTGCAGTGGTCGTAAGCTAGATCCAGCCCTGCTCGCGATACCAGGCAACCGTCTGGCAGATCCGCTGCCGCAACGAATACGGCTCGGCAAATCCCAGCTCCGTGCGAATGCCGCGGGGCGACGCCGCCCACGAGGGCTGGATGCTCTCGCGCATCTTGTCCAGGTTGACGATGATCGGCTGGCGAGTCAGGCGAGCGACCAACTCCGCGGCTCCGGCGACCAGCCACGTCAGAGGTTCTGCCATATGCAACAGGAACAGGTGCCGTCGTCCGGCGGCATCGGCGGCAAGCCGGCCAAGCTCCGAGTAGGTGGGGTGCTCGTCGGAGCAGGCAAAGTAACAGCCCGCCGCAGCGGATTCGCCCGTCTCGCCCGTCTCGCCCGTGCCGATCCGCGTCCCGCATTCGGCCGCGCGCAACAGGATTTCGATCAGGTCGTGAACGTGAATCAGCGACAGCGGCGGCGGGTCGAACGTGGGAACCGGATGGATGCCCAGCCTGACGATGGAACGAAACATGGGCAACAGCAGCCGATCCTCGGGACCGAATACGATGCCGGGCCGAACGATCGTGGTGGGCACGCGGTCCGCCCAGGCACGGGCGGCCAACTCGCCCGCCCGCTTGCTGTGGCCGTAATGAGACACCGGCAGGGGAGGATCGGTTTCCCGGCGAACACTTCCGTCGGGAACGGGGCCTGCTGCGGCCAGCGACGACACCGTAACCAGCACCGGCGGCTTGGCCTGGGCGGCGCAAGCGCGCGCGACGTTCCAGGTCCCCTCGCCGTTGACGCGCATCATCTGCTCGGTTCGCGGCGCGGCGATCAACCCCGCGATATGAAACACGGTATCCACACCGGCCGCCGCATCCCGCAGGCAATCGGGCTGGCTAACATCGCCGACACAGACGTCGGCCCCGATCTGGCGCAGATGCTCGATCTGCGACGACGCACGAACCAGGCAGCGGATGCGGCACCCACGGCGGGCCAGTTCAAAGACGAGATTTCGTCCGATGAAACCGCTGCCGCCAGTCACGAAGACCGTCTGCATGGCCCGCGCCGTGGACGTGTTGGCGGCGTCGAGGGAGGAATCTTTGGCGGTTCCAGTTGTCTCCATAGGGCGGGCCTTTGAATGGGAAAGGCGGAAATCTTTCCGTTGCGGGTAAAGCTTGCGTCTGAGCCTTTTGACTGCGGCCCCGTCAGGCTGTGCGGGGACGGATCAGCTCGGTCTGAATGATCTGCAGGATTCCTTGGGCCACATGTTCCTTGGAACCGGCCAAAGCCTTGAGGACGTGCCCACGGCGATCGATGATTTCCACCTCGTTGCGGCGCGCGTCCATCGCCTCGAAACCGTTCAGGACCATCAAATCGCAGCTCTTCTTCTCGAGTTTCACCAGCGCGCGAATATGCCGATCGTGCGTTTCCAGCGCAAAACCGACCAGCCATTGATCTGGTCGCTTCACGGCACCCAGTTCGGCGATCACGTCCGGGGTTTCGATCAATTGCAGATCGAGCGGTTGGCCGTTCTTGACGATCTTTTGTGCCTGAACCAGCTGCGGCCGATAATCGCTGGGCGCCGCAGCTCCAATCGCCCCGTCACAACCTGGAAAGACTTCGCAACAGGCGTCGCGCATCTCTTCGGTGGAAACAACCGAGATTCGTTTCGCAGCAGCGGGGTATTCGACCTGCACGGGCCCGCTGACCACGATTACCTGGTGACCGGCGTCCAACGCCGCCTGGGCCAGTGCGGCCCCCATCCGTCCGCTGGACCCATTGGTCAGATAGCGGACGGGATCCAGGTACTGGCGAGTCGGTCCCGAGGTAATCAAGATGCGTGTCATGGGCGTCGTGGTGGGCATGTTGGCTCAGACGAACAGAATTCCATCTTACCGTGGCTGGAGTGAGCCAGCCTGCAAACGGATCGTGCGTCGAAAGGAAATTCTGTACGTCGGAGCCCGTTGGGTTGCGGCTTCGAAGCTGGTTCAGGAGTCCATGTGTCTTTGCTCCTGCGACTTCGCCGTCGGATCCGAGGAAGGCGACCGAAAGAAACTGACTCGCTCCGCTCACCCGCGCGAAGTATCACTGTTTGTCGAAATCAGTTGGGCGCGGATGGCTTCAAAAATCACCTCGGGATCGGCCATTCGGCCCGCCCCGCGGGCGCGGCAACTGAGCCAGCCTTCCCCGGGGTCGATGACCCGCACGCCATCGGCCCGCAACTGCTGCACATTGCGTTGGACGACGGGCTTGTTCCACATGTGCGTATTCATCGCCGGAGCGACGTATACCGGCCCGGCGAACGACAGGTACAGGGTACTCAGCAGGTCGTCGGCGATGCCGTTCGCGGCTTTGCCCAAAAAATTGGCCGTCGCCGGCGCAACGCACATCAGATCAGCTTTTTCCGCCAACTCGATGTGCGCGCCCAAGGGCGATTCAGGCTGACTGAACACGCTCGTTCCGACGGGCCGCCCGGTCAGCGCCTTGAACGTCGCCGGTCCGACGAAACGGGTGGCGGCAGCGGTCATCACCACGCTCACGCCCGCACCGGCTTGCACCAAACGGCTGACCAAGGCCGCCGTCTTGTAAGCTGCGATGCCCCCCGTCACACCGATAATCAGTTCGCGGCCGTTCATAAGTCGGTCAGATTCAACTCCGGTTCGTCGCGAATGTCGGGCATGTCGCCCGTGATCCGCACCTGATTCGAGGCGTCCAGATAGATCTTGTCCTGCATGATCTCCTGCAGCACGACCTTCATTCTGTCCGCCGTCTTCATCTTGACCAGCGGCCGACTGCCCTGGTTCAACTGGACCAGCCGTTTTTGAATCAGGGTGGACAACTTGAACCTGCCGCCCACTTTGTTGACAATCTCTTCTTCTTTCAGTTCGTCGAGCATGCGTTGGAGTCTCCGGCTTGTGACAAAAGAATCTCACAGATTTCCTGGACCGCTCGGTCCTTGGAATCGTTAATGACTTCGAAACGATAACGGTGCTTGCAGTCCATTTCGCGGCGTGCGACAGCCAATCGCCGCTGAATCGACTCGGCCGATTCCGTTCCCCGACCGCGAAGCCGATGTTCCAGCTCGGCCATCGACCCGGGATGAACGAAGATGGTGACGACGTCCGGATGCTGCTCCAGGACCGCCGAGGCACCTTCCACGTCGATCTCTAAAATTACCCACTTTCCAGCCACCAGGCCAGCGGTGGTCTCGCTCCGCAACGTCCCGTACAGATCGCCGCGTCCGAAAACCTCCTTCCACTCCAGAAAGTCTCCCGCGTCGCGACGGCGGCAAAACTCGTCATGGGAAACGAAGTGATAGTCCACTCCGTCTCGCTCGCCGGCCCGCGGTCGGCGCGTGGTGGCCGATACGCTCAGCTGCAACGGCAGCGTGCAGGTGTCCAGCAACTGCCGAATGACCGTCGATTTTCCGGCGCCCGACGGCCCCGAAATGATTACCAGTCTGCCCTGCAATGAACCGCTCATTCAATGTTCTGAATCATCTCCCGCATCCGCTCGATGGCCGTCTTGATCTCGACGACATGGTGGGCGATCTCGGCGTCGTTCGCCTTCGAGCCGATTGTGTTGGTTTCCCGCAGCATCTCTTGGATCAGAAACTCGAGTTTTCGGCCGCTGTTCGGTTCCCTACGAGCGACGGTCTCGAACTGCTGCAGATGCGTCCGCAGGCGGACGATCTCCTCGGAGATGTCGCTTCGATCCGTGAATAACCCGACTTCGCGGACGATATCCGCAGCCTGAAGTTCCAAAGCGAACTCTTCCAGCAGTTTGTTCAACCGCTCCCGCAGTCGTTTTCGATACGCCTCGATCACCAGCGGCGAGCGTTGCTGGATCCGGCCCAGGTCCGCATCGATGGCTTGACAATTGGCGTGCAGGTCGCATCCCATGGCAGCGCCTTCTTCGGCCCGCATCCGAGACAGATTCTCCAGCGCTTCGATCAGGGCACCCTCGATCACAGGCCAGACGGCGTCGGCGTCCGCGCGACGGCTGGAATTCTCCGCGACAACGCCCGGCAAAGCGAGCAACGATTCGATCCGAATGTCGGGCGACCAGCTTTCCCGCTTCGCCACTTCCTGCAACTGGCGGTAGTAGCTGTCCAGCACCACCGGGTCCAGCCGAAAATCGTCGGGAGACGACTCGCGCTCGATGCGCACCGAAACCGACACCGAACCGCGCCGGAGTTGATTGCGAACGGCAGCCTCGATCAACGACTCGAGGCTGGCAAAGCCCTCCGAGATCCGCAGCGAGACTTTCAAGAAGCGGTTGTTGACGGTTCGAACCTCGACCGTCACCCGGACGCCATCCTGATGGCGCCGCGCTTCTCCATGACCGGTCATGCTCAACAAAGAAACTGTCATACTCACCGCAGCTGCAGCACAGGCCAGCGATCACCAGCGACGATCCGTCCGCCGCACCACGCCACCAGAAACTATTCTTTCGCTTTCGCCGCATCCTGCTCTTGGGATGCCTCCGGCAAAGTCGTCGCCGAGCCGCCGGAAGGCGCTTCGGCCGGCCCTGGGCTGGCTGCCCCCGCTCCGGTATCCGCCTCGCCGGCGCCGCTGGTTCCCGGCGCTGGGACACTCGGCGCAGCCGGACTGTCGCTGCCCGGAAAGGTCACGGCTCCCGGCGATCCGCTCCCCGGACCCTTCTTGCCCGAAGCGGCCCACTCGTCTTGCGAACCGAGCATCCAAATGGAAAACATGCACAGCAGAATCCAAACGCCCGCCGTGACCATGGTCACGCGGGTAAACATGTCGCCCGCCTTGGTACCGAACGCGCTCTGGCCGCCCATGCCGCCCAACGCGCCGGTCAACCCGCCCCCGCGCCCCCGCTGGACCAAGACCAGCAGGATCAGGAACAAGGCCACGACAAACATCAGAATCCCGAACAGATAGTGCAAAAACGTGCCGGCGGCAAATAGTACAAACGTCATGGATCAAACAACTCCCTTGAAACCTCTTGGAATCGAAACGCTCGCTACGGCCGCGCCGCTTCGATAATCGGCACAAAATCGCTCGCTTTCAACGCTGCGCCGCCGACTAACGCTCCGTCGATATTCTCCTTGGCTAACAACTCCTTGGCATTGCTGGCCTTGACGCTTCCGCCGTACTGGAGTCGTAGCTTTGCGGCCAGCACGCCTCCAAACCGGGCTTCCAGCGCATTGCGCAGGTCGGCATGGACCTCTTCTGCCTGTTCCGGACTCGCCACGACGCCCGTTCCGATCGCCCAAACCGGCTCGTAGGCGATGACCAATTCCCCCGCCTGCTCCGCCTTCAAACCGGCCAGCGAGCCATAAACCTGTTCGCGGACGATGTGAAACGTCTTGCCGGCCTCCCGCTCTTGAAGCGTTTCCCCGACGCACACAATCGGTATCAAGCCGGTCGCAAACGCCACGTGGACTTTGCGGCAGACGTCCTCGTTCGTTTCCCCCAAAATCCGCCGACGCTCGCTGTGCCCCAGAATCACGTACTTGCAACCCACGTCGGCAAGCATCGAGCCGCTGATTTCGCCCGTGAAAGCGCCGTTCTTCTCATAGTACATGTTCTGAGCACCCAATCCGACGCAAGTGCCCTTCACAACATCCGCAACGGCGTCCAAATAAACACTGGGCGGACACACGGCAACGTCCACCGCATCCGCATCGCCAAGCTGCTTGATCAGCTCACGTGCCAAATCGACCGCGGCGGCGCGATCCAGGTTCATCTTCCAGTTTCCGGCAATAAACGGACGTCTCACGTTCTGCTCCCTCAAAAATGGAGGTCTTTGTCAACTTTCACGTTGCAGTCGAAAAGGCAAACTCTACGAGAAAATGACCTTGCGTCGAATCTCTGGGACCGAAAACCTAGTAAAGTACCATATCAGGTCGCAACTCGTCGAGGGGAAATCCAGGGTTTGGGCGGTGGAGCGGCAGAAAAACCACGCGCGACGGGCAAAGCCGGGTGAAGGCACGTCGGATCGCAAGGCGAAACGCAAGCCGCGATTGTAACCCGAAGCGCAACTGGGGAAACGAGTTACTGCGGGTAAGTTGGTCCTTTCCGGTGATTCTACCCCCAGCGACTCTTGCGATCGTTTCGGCTCCGTTATGCCTGGTAGCATTTCACGCCGGGTTCTTCAGCGTCCCGGCGTGCGGAGTCACGCGCGCCATGTTCGGCGTCACGTCCGCTTGGACATTGCCCAGCGCCCAGGCCAGCCCGCCCATCAGGATAGGCTGCATCGGCTTGCCTTCCCAGACGTCTTCGCGGTGCGCCAGCGACGTGAAGTACACGCGGCCTTGGCCTTGCATCCGCGCCCACGTCGATGGGAACGGCGGCCGCTGGTAACAATCGCCTTTCATGCCTTCGGTTTCCTGCACCAGGATGACGTGCATGTCCTTGGCGAAATTCTTCATGGCATACCATTCCTCCAACAGCTCGAACGACTCGCCGAGGCCCTCGACGCCGGGGAACTGGGGCGACACGATGCGCATCGTCGCCTTCTGTTGCGGCCCGTGCGCGATGAACTGAGCGCCCAGCATGGCGATGAACGGATCAACCGTCGCGGTGTTCTCGTAAGCGGGGCCCGGAGTGACCCAGCTGTTGCAGGTCGAGTGCAAGCCGACGAATCCTCTTCCGGCATCGATCGCCGCCAAGAACCGCTGCTTGCCCTCGGCCGTCATCGGCGGTTCGTTTTGGGGATTGGGCTGCGTCAAGTCGCCGTTGGTATAAAACACGAACGCGTCGTACTGGCTCAAGTCGCCGTCAAATACGCGGCCATCCTTGGTACAAACGACCTCCATACCGGCTTGCCGGCCCAATTCGGTCAGGATTCGTTCCGAGTGACTCAATTCGTCGCCTGGGCGAACGACCACCGAGTGATAGAAGCCAACGTTGCGGGTAAAGTACAGAATGCGTTGGCGTTTGCCCTCGGCGGCCGGCGTCCATCGACAAGGAAAAGCGGCAGCGCTCAACACGGCGGCGCCCGTGACCTTCAACATGGCTCGACGTTTCATCGGTGTGCTCCTCGAAGGTGGGGTGGTTTCACGAAAACGGGATAGAAGATAATATACGCGCTGGCCGCCTCGGGTTCCACCATGCCATCCTGCCCCTTTAGCCCTCAGCCCTCAGCCCTCAGCCCTCAGCCCTCAGCCCTCAGCCCTCAGCCCCCCTTCGCCCCATGACTGGAATCGAAGCTTTCCTGGAAATGCTGGCCTCTGCCGGCGTGCGGTACATCTTCGGCAACCCCGGAACGACCGAACTGGCGTTGAACGATGCCCTTGCCGGCGACGCTCGGTTTCAATACATCCTGGGCTTGCAAGAGGTCCCCGTGGTCGCCATGGCGGACGGTTACGCGATGGCTTCGGGCTCGCTGGGTGTGGCGAACGTGCATATTGCATGCGGCTTGGGCAACGCAATGGGCATGCTGTACAACGCCTACTGTGCGGGCACGCCACTGCTGTTGACGGCAGGCCAACAGGACCGGCGGCTGCGGATCGAAGAACCGGTGTTGGCGGGCGACTTGGTCCAGGTGGCGCAGCCGTGGACCAAGTGGTGCTGCGAAGTGCAGCGTGTCCAGGACGTGCCGATCGCGGTCCGCCGCGCCGTACAGACGGCGCTGACACCGCCCACCGGCCCGGTGTTTCTGGCTCTGCCGCTGGACGTTCAGATCGAATCGTCCGATCGGTTCGACTTGGCCCCGCCTCATATCCCCGACCGCCGCGTGCGCCCGCCGCGCGAGGCGTTGCAGCGGGCCGCCGAGATCCTGGCCGGTGCGCAGCGTCCGGTGATATTAGCCGGCAGCCGAGTTGCGGAGTCCGGAGGGTCGGCCGAACTGGCGTCGCTGGCCGAGCGACTGGGGGCGGCGGTCTATGACGAATCGGCCACCTCGCATGGCCGGCTGCCGATGGCGCCCGACCATCCCTGTTATGCCGGCTCCTTGCCGCTGTGGTCGCCGGAGATCCACCAGTTGTTGGCCGGCCGAGACGTGTTGTTCGCCGTGGGCATCAACCTGTTGCGGCAGTACTTGTATCACGAACCGGCGCGGCCTCTGCCCGCCGATGCGCGGCTGGTCCAGTTGGACGATCATGCTTGGGAAATCGGCAAGAACTACGCCGTCGACGTGGGCCTGATGGGCGATCCGAAGATGGGACTGGCCGAGTTGGATTCCTTGTTGGCCCAGTCCATGACCGGCGAGCAGGTCGCCGCAGCGGGCCGGCGGCGAGCGCAGTTGGCGGCGCGGCGGGCCGACGAGCGATCGCGGCTGGAAGCGGACTTGCTCCAGCAACACATCCGCCGCCCGATGACAGCGGCCACGCTCATGGCGGCCGTGGGCCGCGTCTTGCCACCTCGCAGCGCGGTCGTCCAGGAGGCCGCCACCACCCACCAGTTTCTGCTCGAGCGGCTGGGGACGATCAAGGATCCGGCCGGCTATTTCGCACATCGCGGCTGGGCGCTGGGCTGGGGCATCGGCTGTGCGCTGGGCGTCCAGCTGGCTTGGCCCGACCGGCCCGTGATCGGTCTGCTGGGAGACGGCGCCGCCGTTTTCGGTATCCAGGGCCTGTGGACCGCCGCCCGCTACCAGATCCCCGTCGCTTTCCTCGTGGCCAACAACGCGCAGTACAAGATCCTGAAAACCAGCGGCGACATATTGAAACTGCCGCATCTGACCCGCGGACAGCATGTCGGCATGGACCTGGTCCGGCCCGAAATCGACTTCGTGGGTTTGGCGCGGTCCTTCGGCATGGAGGCTGACCGCATCTGCGCCCCGGACGCTCTGAGCGAGCGTCTGCGGGCGTGGCTGGAACACCCACAACCCCTACTGTTGGACGTGCCGATAGAACGCGAGTCGTTGTGAACTTGGCTTCTGCGGCGGCAAGCCGGGTTAGCCTCCGTTCGAGTCGTGGTTTCTGCTACTCCCCCGCAAGAACATCGGCGTGCGTCGGAAACGACAGAAAAATGGAATGACAGAAAAATGCCGGGATGTTTTTGTCATACCATGTTTTTGTCATACCATGTTTTTGTCATACCATGTTTTTGTCATACCATGTTTTTGTCATACCATGTTTTTGTCATACCATGTTTCTGTCATACCATGTTTCTGTCATCAATGAATCGTCTGCCATGCTTGGCGGAACGGCTGTCGCGGGAGCGATTCAACTCGGTCCCGAGAGCGAATGTTTCTTCTCTACGGGTTAATCCATTTCGCGAAAGTAGGCATCCAGATCTGCATCGTCCGTCGGTCGGGCGTCCAGCAGCGTTTCCCAGTCCGGCAGTTCCCGTTCAAGGTCCAGCAATCCTTGCATCTCAAATACCCGCTGCACGAGCACCGCTCGGGCAGTCGGTACCACCTTCACAGCGTCGGGCTTGCTGCTCCACAACGTTTCCGGCCGATCAAGGATCGAGACGGTCATCGGCGATAGTGGCATCTGACCGCTGTAGGCCCATTCCGTCGCCGACTCGCCTTCGCCCGAGTCGTTCGGCGCACCTGGCGGGTTGCTGGCAAGGTTGATGTGGTTGACCACCAGTAGCACGTCCAGTGGGGTTAGAAGCCCGTCCGCGTTGACGTCGTAATAGGGCAGGTGCTGGTGTTCGGCCGCTCGCGGCGGCAGCGTCGGGCTCTCGTTCCGGTTGATCTCGTTTACGAGCAACAGCACATCCAGCGAGTCGACCGTGCCGTCGGCGCCTACGTCGAACGGGTTCTCCGGGTTCTGCCAAGACGTAACCGTCACGCTGACCGCTGCCGCCTCGCTCCATGCGCCTTCGTCGTCCTGCACGCGGGCAAAGAACGTATGCTCGCCCAGTTCCCAGCCGGCCGTGGTGAGGGTCCAACTCCATCCGTCGCTGCTGTCCGCGTCCGTGCCCAGCAGGTCATCGGTCTCGTCCCAGTGCCCATCGCGGTTGGTGTCGCGATAGAATGCCGCCGCTACCACGTCACCACCAGGATCGCCGATGCCGGTGACGAGCAACGTGACGGCCGCGGGTCTCGCTACCGGGTTGGGAGTCGCCGTGAGAGCCCAAACACGAAACGACAATTCGAAGTCTCCCCCCGCGATTCCGTCACTGTTGCCGTCCAGGAAGTTGCCGGCGAGATCCTGCACGGCACTTCCGCTGACGACCAACGCGTACGAATCTGGCTCCAACACCCCGGAAAAGTCCAGAATCACCGTGGAACCACCGGGCGTGTGGGAAAAACCGGCAGCTGAAAGGTCGACCGGTTGTCCCCCACGATCCGTCACGTGGATATCTTTCTTGGCGATCAACACCGGCTCCGAGAATTCGATCGTGACCGTTGTCGTGCCGTTGTTATACACCGCCGTCAGGACCGTGGGCGGATCGACCTCCGGCATTGTGTAGACGACCGCGTCCGCGCCCAGTTCCGATTCGACCAACTCGACGTTCCGTGCCATGACCTGAAACACATACGCTCTGTCTTCGTACAGACCCGAAACCGTACAGTCGTTCCAATTCGGGGCGGTTTGCCAAACGGGCGAAGCACTCGGGGCTCCGTCCGCCGCCAGCCATTGCCCCGTCGTCGCATTGAAGACCGCATATTCCGTCCCGCCAGGATCTCCATCGAACGCCAACTGCAACAACTCGACGGTCGTCGGGGTCGCAGATCCCAACACGGGAGCGCCGGGAACTTCGGCTTGTGTGGTCACCCATACCGAATCCGACCACTCCGAGACGTGACCGCTCGGCGAGCGGTCTCTCATTCGCACGCGATACTCGTAGGTCCCGTTCGGTTGCAGCCCTGTGTCCACAATCTCTGGACCAAGCCACCACTCCGGCAATTCAACTCCATCCCGCTCCCACTGGTACTGCAAGACGCCGGACACATCCCGTCCGCCGGGAGCCGTCACGCGAACCGCGTCCGCGGCAATTCCCTCGCCCACCAACGTGCCGGGACTCCATTCAGGCGTGTCGCTGTCGGCGAGCAACTGATACCGATACCCGCGCATCTCGCCATTGGCCGAGGTCACATGCACCAGTACCTCGTACCAGCCGTCGGTTTCTCCAGGAACCTGCCAACGGAACAGACCGTCTCCGTCCAGTGTCGCCCCTGCCGGAGCAGTGACGAGTGTCGGGATATCGCCCGCATTCAGAACAAGCTGTGCCTCGTACAGTTCGCCCGGTTGGATGAAGACGTCCCACTGGCCCTCGCCAGTCGTCGAGGTGTACTCGCTCCCGGCCACCACGATGCTTGGTACGCTTTTGGGCCCAATACGACCTTCGGCATCGACGGTTGCTACGGCCACGCGATACGCTTGGCCTTCGGTCAATCCGGTCAGATTTAACTGCCCGTCTGCCGCTGCGAGCACCTGCTGGTAAAACTCTCCCGCCGGGTCATCTGTCAGATACACCAGGTAGTACTCCGCTCCGACGACGGCATCCCAGTTCAATTCTGCCGTCGTCTCGGTTCCTGCCCAAGCCGTCAGGCCGATTGGCGCTGCCGGCGCATCGGCCGCGACCACGTCGACCCGTCCGGTGGCATAGCTGATCGTCGGCAGGTTTGTCCCGTCGCTGATCACCGCATACACGTAGTATTCGCCGGTCGAAACGTCGGCGGTGTCCCACGAGTACTCACCGAGCCCAACGATCGCCGCGATGCCGCTGGCGATCAGGGTTCCATCGGCTCCTTGCCGGTCGGTGTCGTAGTACAGGTTGATGCTGGCATCCAAGTCGCCCGGCTCGGCAACCCAGGAAATGGTTACCGGTCCGGCGTCTACGTCCTGGGCGGGTTCCAACAGCGTCATCACCGGTGCCTCCGTCCGCCGCCGCGACTGGACGGTGTATCCTCCAATCCCGCCCGCGTTGGTCACAACAACCCGCCAACTCCCTCCCGCCGGGTTGAACACCTCGTAATACGCCTCGCCGCCTGCGGGGTTCTTGTAGTAACCCACGTCCAGATGCTCGCCGACGTTTTCGGGCGTGTAGACAAATCCCAAGGGATCGACGATGTGAACCTCCGTATCGCCTTCGTCCCACTCGACGCTGAACAACACCGCCTCTAATCCTCCAGGCAATAGCAACTCGTGCTCGCTGTCATCCCCGCCCGATTGAGCCGAGAATGCAAACGCCGCCGCAGGGCTGGGCGGCTCGATCGCGATACTCGCCAAAAGGCTGTAGTTTGCCCACCAGTCCGCTTCTCCCGTGTTGAAGTTCACGGATACCGCGAGTTTTTTTCCCAGGACAGTTCCACCGACAACCACATAGTCGTTGTCGTCGTTCGAATCCCAGATGTACTGGACGTAGGCCGTCGCGGAAGCCAGTTCCCAGCCTTCGCCACGATCCGAAAACCAATTCGGGGTTCGCACCACGCCAATCAGTGCGCCTATCAAAGTTCGGTCCAACCCCCACTTCAATGCTCCGTCGATCGTGATCGAGCCGGTGCTGGCGTCGCCCCACTTCATCTGTCCCGCAGCGTACAGTCCGTAGAGATTGTCGATGATCACCTGCGCCGTGGCGAACTCGAACGGATCATCACCGCCCCCCAACAGAACCTGCCCGGTCCCGGTAAACCGTCCCGCTGTGTCGTACTTGGCCCCTAGATTCAGCCGCAGCAGATTGTACGTCTCTCCCTTGACCGTGACCTCCGGACCAGCAGTAAAAGCCATACTCCCGCCCAATACCACGAGCTGCGGCCCGGCCAAATGTTCCAAATAGCCCCCAACGTCCTGCAGGTAGACCACGGGTACGCCGTGAACCACAACGACCGATTTCTTCAAATTACTGACGCCCGCACGAACATAATCGAACCAACCTATTTTTGAACCCCAAGCCGATATCGATGGTGAAGCCAGCAGGAACCTTCAGCTTACCGTCGCCTCGCAACTCGCCCGTGGTCGTGTCCACTTGAAACAGCAGGTCACTTAGCTCGAAACCCGTCCCCACGGTGACTGGTCCAGCGATCCCCAGCGAGCCAACAACCTCCAGCTTCGGTCGGCCATCGCTTTGGCGCGTGATCGACAGGTGCCGTTCGTCCGTCAGCAAGTCGGAGACAGCCGATTCCCGGCAGGAGTCTCCACCAGAGAAATCCATGAGCGACGGCGAGAGCCGGGGCGAGAAGGCTTCGGCGCCAGGTCAACGCCGCGCCGCGAAGAAAAAGGCGACAGCAGCGCCGTCGAGCAATGGCGCGCTGCCAGAGCAAAAAGAAGTCGCAGAAAGACGATTCCAAACCCCGCAAGGCGGAACCGAAGAAAAGCCGGAAGCAGATGGCGTATGTGGGGGCGGTGTACACGATTAACCCTTTTGTGCGGACCCCCGAACAGATCCTGAACCAGACGTGCCGTCGAGAACGAGCCAAAGATCGGCCCCGTCCGCAAAACAAGCATGTCTGGGGCGAGATGACCCACTCGCCGAAGGTGAACTCATCGATGGCCGCTCCAGCCTGTTCCTGCATCTGGTCGTCGAATGTCATCTGCGGGACCCGAACCACCAAAAGACGCTCATCTGCATCATGGACGGCGAAGAGCCACTGTGGGCCGCCAAGGAGGAGTGGCTGGACCGCGCCGTGGAGATTCTCGACTTCTTCCATGTGATGGAACATCTTTGGACGATCCAGCGAAGTCTCCCGAAAAGCTGTCAGGCGGATGACTTCGTCGACCATCACACGAGAATGCTCCTCGAAGCAAAGGGCGACTATGTGGTGCGGAACTTCAAAAGGTTGATCACCGAGTGGAACTTGCGCGGAAATGCCAAGAAGGAAATGCAGCGCGGGATCGGCTACTTTCAGCGAAATCGGCAACGGATGCGTTACGACGAGTACCTGGCGAAAAGCTATCCAATCAGCAGCGGTGTGGCCGAAGGCACATGCCGGAATCTGGTGAAGGACCGTATGAAGCTCACGGGGATGCGTTGGGAGCGTCGTGGTGCCCAAGCCATGATTCATCTGCGGCCTCTCTATCTTAACGGCGAATGGAAGACCTTTCTCAACTATCGAATTGAGAAGGAACAGAAGAAACTTTATGGCAAAGCTGCGGCCTATAGCACGGTCACAGACTATGCGCAATCGCCGTAATCCGCGTTGTCGGGTTGCGAGTTACGCCCCCGACAATGTGCCGGTGTGTGACCCGACGTTCCTGTTCGACACGCCGCAGTACACCCAGTGCGGGGCGATCTTCTGGCCGGGCTACCACAGGCTGTCGCCGGATCGAGCCGCCTGGCGGGTGTTCGGGAACATTCCCTATCGCGACGAACCGCAAGTCGAATTGGGCCAGATCGTCATCGACAAACGCCGCTGCTGGCGGGCGCTGACGTTCGCCAACTGGTGCGGCGAACGGTCGGCGTTTTTCTTCGCTCACTTCGCTCACTTCGCTCACTTCGCTCACGTCCACGGGGACGAGGAGTTGTTCCATCTGTGCTGGCGGAAGCTGGGGCAGGAATACGCCATGCCGTCGCGTGGCATCCACACGCTGACGGGCACGATGTGCCACCACGACTTTCAGGGAACCCTCGCCGCCCTTTTTGATCTCGCGACCAAGGAGAATCTTCCGACCTGTGCTATCGAATACCTCTGTCATCGGGTGTAAGCATATCATGCAACGCAGGGAGGGTAACCGTTCTCAGGGAGGGTAACCGTTCTCCGGTGGGTTGACCAGCATGTCGCCAGCCTCCAGCGACGGCCAGTATTGGAAATGTGCGTGTCATTCATGGGTGTTTTTCTGAAACCGAAGGCTCGATCTGTGTCAATCACGGTGGGCAGTGGTTCTGACGCGAGATGTGGCGAATCCCGGCGGAGTGCGGGCACACCGTCAGCAAGAGGCAACTGCAATTCTCCGTAGATCGCCGATCAATCAACTACAATTCTGGTGGTCGCAAAATCGAAATTCAATCCCATTTCTCGCGGAAAAAGCGGATGCGAGAGCGATTCATGGGCAAAGGGCAGAGGGGCGGCGTCGCATCAGGCATCACCTTTCTCCGTCCGTAGTTCGAGGAGGGTTCCTTTCGGTTTTGGCACCGAAAGGGTCTCGAACTCAGCAAGTTCATACCTGCCAACGACTTACGACTTGAAAAAAAGAGGGTATTGTAACGAAGAGGGTTCCTTTCGGGGAGGGAAGAAACGACGCATTTACGCATTGCAATATGCGAATTAACTCTGCAGAGGTATTGAAAATAGTTTGCAGACTTGTAAATTCAACAATACGTGCCTAAGTGGCACCGCAACGAAAGCTCTGTCTCCCAATCTTCGCTGGCGTCCAAACTAGTTCGTGAAGCTGATATGACGAGCAGTCATTAGTCGTCGGATTAGCGAGTTGCTTTGCGCTTATACAAAGAGAAATCGCTCGAAGCACTGAATGCGGACTTAATAGAGACTGCGGTCCTGCAGTTCGAGATCGTGTCGTACTTAAAGCAGTAAGTGCAGGCAAAGAAGGATGGAATGCCTCTGCGGCTGAGCCGTACTCAAGGCAAGCGTCAGACCTTGCTGGCACCTGCAACAACAGGACAGTGAGACGCCATTTCACAGGAGAAAAGCTGCCAGTGAGGCCGCGTACGAAACAAGAGCCTCACCGGCCCAACATCCCCCCGGCTGGTGTGCTCTGTGCGCCCGGGGGGGTGTTGGTAGGTTATAGTTGAGGACCTGATCAGTGGCCATTCAGCCACGCCCACTTGGAGAGCAGAACTATGTCAATCCGCTTCCCGCTCGAAGGCCGTTCCAAGAGTAATTCTGTTCATCGAGCCCACAGACGGGTTGTCAATACAGCAATTCGGCAGTTGACACTTGAGGTTTTGGAGAATCGCCGCTTACTATCTGTCACAGTTAGGCCATCCACCGGCTTAACTTTTGTAGACAACCAGCCTTGGACCGGCGAAAGATATTATGGGGATCGTGGGACGTTTTTCGCGGACGTGACGGGCGACGGCAGGGCCGATGCCATCGTTGTCAACGACGAGGGTGTTACCGTGCGGCGTTCTACCGGCGTCAAGTTTAGCGGAAACGAATACTGGACCAATATTCCCTACTACGGGACTCGTGGGACATTTTTTGAGGACGTGACAGGCGACGGGAAGGCAGACGCGATTGTGGTAAATGACGGCGGAGTTACGGTTCGCCGTTCCACCGGATACGGATTTAGCGGAAATGAATATTGGACAGGCGTGCCTTACTACGGTGATCGCGGAACGTTCTTTGCAGACGTAACGGGAGACGGCAAAGCGGATGCGATCGTTGTCAACGAGGAAGGTGTAACCGTGCGACGTTCGACGGGAATCGGCTTCAGCGCCAATGAAGCCTGGACCAGCGAGCGATTCTACGGTGATAAAGGCACATTCTTCGCTGATGTGACTGGAGACGGAAGAGCCGACGCCATTGCAGTCAATTCGAATGATGGTTACGACATCACGGGTAGGGTGACTGTTCGACGATCAACAGGCTCTGGATTTGGGGGCTACGAGTATTGGACCGCTGTGCCTTTCTTTGGGGAGCGGGGAACATTCTTTGCCGATGTGTCTGGGGACGGCAAAGCTGACGCAATCGTGGTCAACTACAGCGGTGTTACTGTACGGCGTTCAACCGGTTACAGCTTCACTGGAAACGAGGCGTGGACTTCGGGATCGTACTACGGAAGTCGAGGGTCCTTCTTTGCTGATGTAACAGGAGATGCCAAGGCCGACGCGATCATTGTTAATTCCGCAGTATCCAACAGTGACTCAGATGGTGATGGATTACTCGATGTCTGGGAGTATTACGGAATGGATGTAAATGCGGATGGCATCATCGATCTTGACTTGCGAGGGCTGGGGGCAAGTATGTGGCACAAGGATGTATTTGTGGAGGTCGATGCCATGGTCGATCGTGCGCCGACGACAGCCACTCTAAACCGTGTCGTGACTGCATTTGCGGACGCCCCAATTGGAAACCGCGACGGCGTGAACGGCATCGCACTGCACCTCCAGAGGGACGAAATGGCACTCCCTCTGATAGACTTTCCGCATGCGCCAGATGCATGGCCGAGCGCGTTCGTGGCTACTAAAGCCACTCGATTTGGGACGCCCGCGGAACGAGCCAGTGGAAACTGGGCGAACATCCGAACTGCCAAACTGGATGCATTTCGCTATTGCATTTTTGGCAACTCTCATGGTGGCGACAGTTCAAGTGGGTATGCCGAGACACCGGGCAACGACTTCATGGTGACTCTGGGCCTATGGACGGTCGTAGGCGGAACTTCGGACCAACAGGCGGGCACATTTATGCACGAACTCGGACATACTTTGAATCTGTATCATGGAGGTGGTGATTCGCTGAATTTTAAGCCCAATTATCATAGCGTAATGAACTATCTCTGGTCGACTCCAAACCTGTGGTACACCAATGTTAAGTCGAGCTGGGTGCTTGACTACTCTCACGGAACGTTCCCGCCGCTGGACGAATCGGCCCTGGATGAGTCTACCGGTATCGGCGGTCACATCGGTCACTACGTTAAAGTGAAGGGAATACTCAGTCCTGTGTATGAAGGACCTGCAGCTTTTAGCCTCGTAGGGGTAGACTGGAATGAAGACGGTGATTACTTTGACAGTAACATCAGCAGAGACTTGAATGCTAACGGAACGTTCGATACATTGCGGGACCACAATGACTGGGGGCATCTTCGGTATGCGTTGGATGGCTTTTCCTCATTTAATAGTGGGCCAACATATGAAACACTTGCAGATTTGAGTGACATATTGTTTTATCGGAACCCATTAGGTGATGGTCCAACCTCTCTGACGCTGAGACGCAGCGGGGAGTATATCGAACTCGTCGATGACGAAACGGCAATAGCCGTCGCCAGGCGTGAAGTTGAAAGAACGAGAGCGTTTCAGCTCTTAGGTTTGGAACTTGAAAGTGACACATTAACGATCGATGCGTCAACAGAACTTCCAGATATGCCCATTGAAGTCAACGGGGGCTTGAGCCCTGCTACGCCACCTACACTGAGTCTAGATGCCGAAGCGTCTCTCAACGAAGGGGATGTATTGGAGATTATTGGATCCTTTGCAGATTCTGATGATGATGAATGGACGGCAACCGTGGCATATGGCGACGGTACGGAAATACAGTCCTTAGCGCTTAATGCGGACAAGACCTTTGCACTAAACCACGTGTACGCCGATAATGGGACGTACGTCGTGACGGTCAGGGTCAATGATAGCCAGGGATGCAGCACTCTTGATGACCTTGTGGTGACAGTACACAACCTTAGCCCGAGCTTAGATGCCGGTGTTAACCAGGCAGTGAGTGAGGGTTCTACAGTTCTCGCGTTATCGACGTTCAATGATTCGGGCTCTCTGGATACGCACACAGCAACGATCAACTGGGGCGATGGCACAGCAACGGAATACGGCGTAGTGAACGAGAGTCCCGCGGGACCTCCTGG
>Ga0351937_1006_pt1 | contig 78876 bp, 65 predicted proteins | sample TotcelHT113001M9_FD_206857 | JGI IMG/M metagenome (GOLD analysis project Ga0351937, IMG submission 206857) | Enriched cells from coal bed in the Powder River Basin, Montana, United States - Total cells T11 rep2 HSBNCT.T11.300.1.M9 ... | reverse complement strand
TCTTTACCGGCCTCATGGATGACACCCTGCCAAAAACTAAACTTCCAGAACTCGCCGAGGCGCTCTTCCCAGAAGACGAGCTTCAAGTGGCCCTCAAAGATACAGAATTTGTGAAGTTTTTAAACTCACAAGGTTTCAAGATCCCTGTCCCAGAGGGCAAAAAAGAAGAGTCGATGGTAAAAATCCCCGATCTCACCGACGAGCTTGGATTATGCACGGGAATACAAGAAAAAAGTACTTTCTTTAAAAAATGGCTCGCTAAAACACCTCTAAAAAACGTAGTAGCAGACCCAGAGGATATCTCCCCCCAAAATATTCTTACCAACTTTGCTGAACAGCTTAAAAGGGAATTTAAAAAAAACAAAACTAAGCTTTTAAACAAAAAAGAGCTTGATGCACTTGCAGTAATCTGTAGCAAACTCACAATCAGTTCAAAAGCGTCAGATCCAAACCCCTCTGTCGAAGAATTAAAGGAACTGTACGCGGGCGATAGCAAAGACGAATCCAAGAAAGAAGCCGGAGAGTGCAAAAAAGCTCTGGGGGACTTCTCAGACTCACTCAAGAGCCTTGCCAACAAGCTCAAATAGAGGATTGCGCAGGAACGAGCCCTGACAGAAAGCTTTTTAGAACAGGAACCCCGGCGCAAACCCGGGGTTCCTGTGTTTTTGGCCGGCACAGGGGCAGGGGTAAACCCTGTACAAAAAACACTCTCCCATGATAGGCTACGCCCAGAACAATTGTTTTTGGTTTTTTAAAACCCCAAGGGAAGAACTATGCACATAAACAGAATGGCCGGTTTAGTAGCAGCCTGCCTGCTCTGCTGCCTGCAGGCGGGGCAGACGCACGCACTGTGCACTGACTATGCCGGACTTATAATAGACGCCATAGAGGCGCTGCCAGAAAAAAAATGTACAGCCCTCCGACTAACCGGAAAAGATTCGCTTTATGAACAAATAAAGCTCCATGGGCTGTTCGCTCTCTTTGAAGCACAAGAAACCCTAAAATTTGAAGTCTTATACAAAAACAAAAACGAAGCTGTTACCAAAAACGATTGCGCCAAACTTCTTGCTTTTCTCAAGCATAATGAAGGCGTAACGGCCATTGATAATGCCCTGCAAGACGATGCCTTTAAAGCAATCATCAGCAAGCTTGATGAAGAAAAATACCCCGACGATCTTACGTTAGTACGTTTTATTCTAAGCGAGTGGATCGGAATAGTGGGCGGGATAACACCCTTCATAGAACACATGGCCACAAAGCACGCTGCCCTTTTCAAAAAGCTACTGGAAATTGATGATCTAACAGCGGCTCGGCAAGAAATCGAAATACTATTCCCACTCGACCCAAAGTTCAATACCCCTGATTTTGTCAAGTTTATAAAAGGCGTCAAGATCTCAAAGATCAGCAAGGAAGGGGACAAGGAGTTCGACGAGCTCTTAGCTACACTAAAAGAAGACGGGACTTTCAAAGATTTTAAAGAAAAATTCGATCAATGGCTAAAAGAAAACCCCACAAAAAGCCCCAAAGACGCGGCAAATCTTGCGAGAATCGATAAAATAACGCTCCTGCACCTGGCATGCGACTGGACCCTTTTCGATATTGTCGATTTTCTCATTAAGCAAGGCGCCGACATCAATAAAGACTCCGGCCAGGATGGTGAGAATACCCCTCTCTTTGAGGCCTGTAGATTCAGCACGGATCCGAATGGACTTAAAACGATCAAGCTCCTACTCGACAACAAGGCAATCATAGACCCCAAGGGTGCTGACTGGAGCGTACTGACAAAACTTTATGGTAGTAACAACCTTGCGGCAGTCAAGCTCTTGGTTGAACATGGCGCCAATATTGAGCATGCAGCTGCCAAAGAAGCTGAAAGCGAGCTAGCCGCCGCAAAAACTAAAGCTGAGCAAGCCGTCAAAGAAGCTAAAGATGAGCTAACCGCCACAAAAGCTAAAGAGAAGCTCGCCGCCATAAGCGGGATACAAAAATATCTTGCTGAGATTAGAGAGAAACAGGTACAGAAGCACCTCGAAAATCTCTCCAATTCGTTCAAAAGTCTTAGGGACAAGCTCAAATAGGCTACGCAGAGTTCAATCTAATCGAGTAGGTGGGAGACGCAAGTCTCCCACCTACTCGATTTTTTGAATTAACGTGCTTTTGCGCGCTCGTATCCTTCGACAGGCTCAGGATGAGCGGGCTCCGGATAACAGGCAGAGCAAGCGGGCTTTGATGTAATTCTTGCTGCGCTATCTGGGTAGCTTACTCAGCTGCGTCAGATTTAACATCAGCAGGAGCCGCTGGGGCTTCTTTGACGTATTCAATCTTCTCAGTAACAGGTGCGACTGGAGCCGATGATCCATGTGCGCGAACTTTTTCTTTCACGCGGGCACTCTTACCAATACGCTCGCGCATGTAGTACAACTTGGCGCGGCGCACATCGCCCTCACGCAAGAATTCGATACCAACCAACAAAGGCGAATGGTAGGGAATAATTTTTTCAACGGCAATGCCGTTTGCAGCGATACGACGTATCGTAAAGGTTGACGCAATACCATTATTGTGGATACCAATAATGTCACCCTCAAAATACTGAATGCGCTCTTTTTCGCCTTCTTTAATCATCTGCGCAACACGAATTGCATCGCCTGGCTTAAACCTTGGAAAACCACGATCGGTCACACCCATGTCCAACACGGTCTCTTTATTTATTGTTTTTGCTTTCATGAAGCACCCTTGTCTTTTTATTAATTCCTAACCACCGATCAAAAATAACCGCCGCTGCGGAGCGAACCGAGAGGTGATTGAATGACGAAAAGCCCTCAATAGGGCCCAGCACATACTCACACCGTTGCAAAACCGAGGGGCCAAGCCCTTGCGCAGTCCCAAAAATGATCAAAACGGGGCGCTTTTCACGCCAGACCATCTCTTGTTCATAATACGTGCTATTTCGATTTTCGACAACCTCGCGCGCAGACGTCCCCAACAAAATCGGCTTTTTACCCTCAATCTGCTCAATCTGTGCTATCACCCCATCAAGCGTCGATGCCAAAACGGCCGCAGAAACCGCTTCATGACGTGACGGATTGTACGTTACCCCTGCGCCTTGCTGCCAAAAACCAAGCAGCGTCTTAACAATTTCTTGCTGATCAGCAAGCGGCGTTACCACAAAATAATTTTTCAATCCATAGGTCTTGGCAGAGCGGGCAATATCATGAATATCAATCGACGTCACCGAACTAGTACCCTCAACACCATCCTGCACCAGCACATTATCATGCATCAAAACGGCATAATGGGGCGGAATATGACGCTCGGCCAGCGCTTTTTCCTGCTTACTAAGCTCATGCGAGCGCAACCACGAAAAGTGCCGCTCAACGGTCCTGCGTGCCGCCTGATCACGCCGCCACTCCTGCATCGCCGCATGATTGCCCGACCGAATAACCTCCGGGACTTCACGCCCATGCCACGTCACTGGTGCGGTGTACTCGGGATAGTCGACAAATGGACCCATAAATGAATCTTGATCAACTGACTCTTGTTTACCAACAAGCCCCGGTACAAATCTCAGCAACGCTTCCATGAGCATCATAGCCGGCAAATCGCCGCCCATCAGCACAAAGTCACCAACCGAAATCAGCTCGTCAGCATACTCTTCCTCGACGCGCGCATCCATACCTTCGTATCGGGCAGGAAGGAGCATGCAATGGCCGCCAGTAGCCATAATACGCTCGTACAGCCGGTGTACCAGGTACTGATCAAGCGTCGCCCCCTGCGGGGAGAAAAAAATTTTCAGCGCTTTTCCATGCGCCGATTCCTGCGCCGTCACCGCGCGCTCAACAACCTCAGGGCGCAAAAGCAAACCCGGCCCATGGCCAAAGGTCGGACCATCAGCTCGCTCTTTTGGCGCACAGACAGAAAAAAGAGAGACGATATCGCAGGACAAATCGCCCCGCTCACGAGCTCTTTTAATTAAGCTGGTATCCAAAAATGGCCCATACAGCTCGGGAAAGAGGGTAACGACTGAAATCTTCATTTAGCGTATAACATCAACGACAATGTCTTTGTTTAACGGCTCGCCAACCACGGATGCCAAAGTGCGCAAGGCACGCAAAATGCGTCCCTCACTCCCAATGACACGCGCGATATCAGGGCCTGCAACGCGAATCTGCACGATGTATTTTTCAGGAGTATCAACACCAGAGACCGCAACCGACGTCGGCTGCGTCACCAGATGCTTAACGATATACTCAACCAACTGCTCAACCATTTTTACGCCTGTGGTTGTGCCGCTGATGGCGCACTTTTCTTAAATTTCTTATTCAATCTCTTAAAAGCGTCCGTTGGCACAGCACCCTGGCTCAACCAATACGAAATACGCTCTTCATGAAACTGCACCAACTCACCTTTTGCCGCATCGTACGTTCCCAAGATCTCAAGCGCTTGCCCATCACGGCTTTTGCGAGTATCAGTTGCTACAATACGAAAAAACGGTACATGCTTTCTGCCGACACGCGACAGACGAATCTTGACTGCCATAAACACCTCTTTGTAAAAAGATACTACTCTTTATTCTAGAAAAAACGATTCATTTTGCCAAATTGCTTCATAAATTTTTGAGCCTCCAAAAACCTATTTAGGAGTCCATCGACATCTGCCAGACGGACGCCTGCGCCATTTGCAATTCTTTTTTTACGCGATGCGTCCAAAATCTTTGGCAGCAAACGCTCTTTACGCGTCATGGAACTCATAATCGCCCGAAACTGCTTCATTTCGCGCTCACCCTGCTCCAGGGCATCTGCCGGTACCCGCGCGCCCGCAGCCCCAGGCAAATATTTCAAAATCTGCGCAAGCGAACCCATGCCTGAGATAGTCTCTAGCTGCTTTGCAAAATCGTCAAGCGTAAATTGCCCCCGCGCAAGCTCTTGTAGACTCTTCTCTTTCTCTGCATGCGTTACTTTTGCCTGTGCTTTTTCAACCAGCGTCGCCAAATCACCCATACCGAGCATGCGACTCGCCATTCGCTCAGGCCTGAATTGATCAAGATCGGCCAACTTCTCACCGCTTCCCACAAACAAAATTGGCTTTTTGAGCGCATACCTGAACGAAAACGCAGCGCCGCCACGGGTATCGCTGTCCATCTTGGTCAAAATAGCGCCGGTAAATTCAACCGCTTTATCAAAAGCCCGCGCCACACGCAACGACTCTTGGCCGGTCATAGAATCTAGGACCAGAAACTTGTATTTTGCATTCACCTGCTTTTCAATAGCCTGCAGCTCAACAAGCATAGTCTCATCAACGTGCAAACGCCCGGCCGTATCGATAAAAAGCAGGTCATACGAGTGCTTTTTTGCATAGGCAAGAATTTCTTGTGCTGCGTCCACTGGCTGCCCTGATTGGGCACGATAAAAATCAACACTGGCCTGCTTTGCTAAAATTTCGAGCTGATCAATAGCCGCTGGTCGATAAAAGTCGACAGACGCCAGCAGAATAGCCCGTTTTTTACCCTTGTCACGCGCCTGCTTGAGCACATATGCAGCAAGTTTGGCAATGGTCGTGGTCTTACCAGAACCCTGCAGCCCCATCACGAGTACCGTCGAGGGCAACAAGAACGCAAACTCGCTGGGTTTTTCACTGGCCTGCTTGCCCGCTATGGCTATACTAGCAGCACTGGCTGGAGCCCCCCCGCCCAAGAAGCTCTCGAGCTTCTCATAGACCACCTTCATGATCTGTTCGTCAGCTTTAAGCGCCTTATGCAGCTGCATGCCGGCAAGCCCGGCGCGTACATCATCAACAAACGCCCGCGCTACATCAAGTGGCACGTCAGCCTCGATTAAAGAATCCTGCACCTGCGCCAAAAGCGTGTCGATAGACTCAGGAGAAAGCTTCTTATCTCGTCCAAAAACGGAAAAGAGATTTGAAAATTTTTGAGCCAGAAAATCAAACATAAGTAAAACCAAGAACCAAGCAAATTAAAGTAAAGTAAACAAGACTTACACGATCTAACAAAAGAAACAGGGCTGCAAATACAAGACCTATATTTTCTTTTACTGGTATTTAGTATAGCACGGCTTGGAGAATCAACCAATATCCCGCAAAACGCCTTGGACCAAACCAAGAAGGGGCAACAACCAGCTACCCCCTCACAAAAACTAAACGCACGGCGCGTACTTGAGCCCTACTTAACCCTTAGCGAGGCGCGGCCCCGCCCTTTTTCTGGGCAAGTATTTTGGCCATCGTTGATTTTATTGCCCCAGCACCCTCTTTAATCATGTGGCGTGCAAAATCCGTTAACTTATACGCTTGATCTTTCGTATACAGGAAGTTAAACGTATCCATAAACCTGAATGGGGCGATCTCTTTCCGTGGATTAAAGTTCTTGTCATAATCAGGATGTACTGCGTTGGTCACACTTGCCGGGAAATAGACAATGGCAGGAGCCTGCCCCGTCTCATCAAAAAACACGGTGAACGGCTTCTCGCCCGCCGCCCTCCAGCCATCACCAACCGGAGCAAATGGACGATCGTGAGCTGCTGCATCAAGCGCAGCTTGATGTAAATTAAGGCCCATGGGCACATCGCCAGAAGCATCAACGACAACCAAAAGGTCAAATGGACGGCTTTCGCGCTCAAACGGCGGGAATCCCAAGCAATAGTTAATCCCCCCATCAAGCATCATTACAGTTGCCATACTTTCCGATGGAGCACCCGCCAATTTATAGGCCGGATTACTGACCGCCAGGGGTAAAAACCGCGCCTGCGACAAGGTAGCGGGAATACCAAAGTTCCGCAACTGCTCATCCATTGCTGATGGCTTGATCTTCGTCGGGAGAGCCCCAAATGTTTTTCCCAGTGCCTCATACAACGAAACTGACACAGCCGAGCCCCATGCCCCGAGCAACAACCCTACCGGCACAGCGTAATGGCGCTGCACCTCTTTGCCCGCTTCAAATTCACTCCCCAGGCCACTTGGCGGGGTCAGTCTGAACCCAAGGTCTGTCGACTCAATCGCCCATGGCCAACAATCAACCCAACCATACTTATAATCAGGGAGTGGCGCCACTAATGACATTACTGGCGCAGGCATATCGCCCGTACGTATTCTCGGCAGAATACCCTCAAGGGTCATTTTCAGGTATTCGCCGCGTATTTTATCATCGACAAGCGAGAGCCATAAGAGAAGACTATAGGGATCTATAATAGTAGGCTTTTCCCACAACGTTAGCCGCCGAGCAACAATCTTTGTCATAATTTTCACAAAGTTGGCAGAATCACGCATTAGTGCCCCGGGATTTTTCAGCAGCAATCCAGACACTATGCGTTTTATATGCTCATCATAAAATTTCGCCATCGGCTTTTCTGAAAGGTACCACGGAATAATTGCCCACGTTGATCCAGACAAGCCCCCAATAGCAAGGCTGGCATCAATAATACCAAGTTCGGCAAGCTCCATAAGAGCACCCAGCGCGACCAGACAAGCGCGCATACCACCGCCACTAAAAATAATTCCCACCTTGAGCGCCGAATTGGCAGCAACGGTGCGACCAATAAGCTTTCCCTGCGCTTTTGCGCACTTAGGTAAACGGAGCCGCCTAAAGCGTACTTCCTCATCACACAAGGGCGATTTTTCGGTGAGCAATTCAACAGTTGCGCCCTTCGCTGGAAGCTTGTCCAATCGGGTGTATAGGGCAAGCTGGACCTTTCGAAGCTTCCATTTAACCTTATCGGCCGTGGTTAATCCCCACGAGTACCCACACACACAGAGCAAAAGCCCCGCCACGCCAAAACGCGCACCAACTCGACAATTCATAACGCTCCCCTCTCACTATGGCAACCAAGACCTACTCACTGGTCACCCTACTGATTTACTGGAGCATTTTGCAAGTATTTTCGCGTTTTTAACAGGCTTTCGAATGCCCCAAAGATTGAGAAAGCTTGTTTAACTTTCCAGCACCCAAGAAGAACACCAGATCTCCAACCCCTGCATGTTCCACGAGAGCAGCACGAACAGCCTGAAAGTCGGGGTCTTGTGGGATATACTCGACAGCTAATCCGGGATTTTTGGCGCGCAGCTCTGCAACCAGACGCTCAGACGTAATGCCCGGGATGGGCTGTTCACTGGCAGGATAGATATCTGTGATCAATAGCAGGTCTACCGGGGCTGCGCCGAAGACAGCCAAAAACTCGTGCCATAGTTTTTCGGTTCGGGTAAACCGATGGGGCTGAAAAGCCACGATAAGCTTACCGGCAGCACGCCTACGCGCCACATCGAGCATACAGCGAATTTCAGTGGGATGATGCCCGTAGTCATCAAACACCTCTGCGCCCTGAAAGAGCCCCCGGTACGTAAAGCGTTGTTCTACGCCCCTAAAAGATGCAAGCGCTTGTGCAATAGTCTCGAACGGGATCTCTAACTGGAGGGCAATAGCCGTTGCGGCAAGTGCGTTGGCAACCATGTGTTTTCCCGCAAGAGCGATGCGTACTATTCCTAATTCAATGCCGTTATGGGCAAACGTTGCGCATGAGTGATCTGGTTCAAGCCGGTACGAGATAACCTGAAACTCGGCATGGGGTGCAAACCCATAGGTTATGCAGGCGGGTAAACCCCCCGGCAGTTTACTATCAAGAAGTGGCGCCGTTGCCGGATCGTCAACACAAACAACAGCACGCCCATAAAAGGGCAGGCGTTGCAGAAAAGCCGAAAACGTGGCTTGCAGGTCGCTAAGATCGCGATAGGTATCTAAGTGCTCAAGATCAATATTGGTCACGACGGCAAGGGTAGGAAATAAGCGCACAAGCGACCGATCGCTCTCATCAGCTTCTGCTACCAGCCAATCACCAGCACCTAAACGGGCGTTTGAACCCATGCTCGGCACATGCCCACCAACAATAACCGTTGGGTCAATGCCAGCATGCAACAAAATATGCGCAATTAAAGCCGTCGTGGTCGTCTTGCCATGGGAACCAGAAACGGCGATGCTAAACTTTTGTTTGGTGAGTTCGGCCAACAACTCAGAGCGATGCACAATAACACAGCCATGCGCCCGCGCTGTAACTAGTTCAGGATGATCAAGCGACACAGCACTGGTATAGACCACGGCATTAATCGTGGGGTCCTGACACAGCAGACCCGCGTGCCCCTGCTGCAGCGCACATCCCAATTTTTGCAACTGCAGGCAACTAGGCGACGAGATGTCCAGATCACACCCCGAGACAACATATCCCTGCTGGCGTAGCACAATGGCCAAGGCACTCATGCCAATGCCACCAATTCCCATAAAATGAACATGATATGTTTTTTTGTACATGACACCAATCCTGAAAATAATCTTGCGCCATTCGTTCTTGTTTAGTTTCCTAAAAACAGGCTCTTTCTGCAAACAAGAAATTCCAGACGCAACTGTCTCAAAGCCCGAGCTCAGTCTTCACAGCTCAGGGCAACTGAAACGGGCAATTGGCCACACGCCGGCAAAAGCCCCGTCACAACCCGCCACGCCGCATCCCAGGCATCGGGTACATGCTCATATGCAACCAGTAATGGGTCAAGCGGCGGAAGCCCCGCAAGAGCAAAGGGACTCGAGTACAGAATAGTCACACAGGTGTGGCTTTTTGCCACTCTCTTAAGAAACCTTGCCAGGGCAGGCGTCGCCTGCTGCTGTTCACCAAAGCGCCCGGGATTATCGGTCAAGGCAGTGATATGCAGCATGACAATATCGAACGGCTTAAGGCTCTCGTATAAACCTTTCCAGGCAGCTTTTTGCGCACCGGGTTCTATACAGACAAGCCCTTCATGCACGTTTATGGGTGTCGCGCACTGGCCAATCTGTACATGGGTAACCTGGCACCCGCCTGCCAAAGGCAAAATCTTGTGCGTATCATGTACGAGTGTTATTGCCGCCTGGTAAAGTTTTGTTCGCAGGGCATAGGCTTCCAGAGTGTGCATGTCGGCGCACAGAGACTCGCGTGGCGCGCGCTTACCCAAAAGCCGCTGTTTTACTTGTAAAACTCTGCGCACATGCGCGTCAAGCACGTCTATGCTTAACTCACCATCGTCAAGTGCTTTCCGGATGGCGTTAAACGCCACCGGCAGATTATCAGGAACCAAAAGAATATCATTGCCAGCACGTAGCGCCTGCACGGCCGCCATGCCGGCAGCGTACTGCTCAGTAACACCGCCCATTTTCAGGGCATCGGTAATCGCAAGCCCATCAAACCCAAACTCCTCGCGCAACAGGCCGGTGACAATAGCTGGCGAACAGCTCGCCGGAGGCGCGTAAGACGATTCATCAAAAACAACCTGCCGGGGATTCTGGGCACAAACTATTCTACCAAGAAGGGGAAGTGGGGCCTGTGGCCCCACAAACTCCCCACTCTGGCCCGCAGGGGACCGCAAATAACTTTTGGTATAAGACTTTAGTTCAAGCGCCGGAACCGACAAGTGCCCGACCATGACGGCCGGAATGCCCGATTTGATAAGCCGGGCAAACGGCTCCAGATGCTCGCGAATAACTTCGTGCGAAGCAGTAATAGTCGGCATGGCAACATGTGAATCAACCGCCGTGGGGCCATGGCCCGGAAAGTGTTTAATGCAAGCAAGCACCCCGGCATCACGCAGCCCATCAGCAAAAGCCCTGGCATGGGCGACAACCTGATCGGGCGAATCACCAAACGCCCGTATCCCAATAATAGGGTTATACGGGTTGGTCGCCAAATCAACAACCGGTGCAAAATTCATAGTAGCGCCCAGCAGCTTGCACTGACGACCAATCTCTCGCCCACACTCATAGACCAGCGAAAGGTCGGTTATCGCACCGAGCGTCATAGCGTAGGGAAATTGCATACCATCAGCAATGCGCATTTTCAAGCCCCACTCGGCATCTATAGTTGTAAGTGCCGGCACCGGGCTGGCAGCCTGAAATAAGCGAAATAAGCGCGCAGTCAAAGCACTATCGCTCTGCGGACAGACTCCACCCCCAATCATCACGCCCCCCACGGGATACTCTCGTAAGAAATCCTGGATTTGTTTGGTATGATCGCCGTACCCACCAGGCATTCCCACAAACAGGCTGGTACCATATGGGGTCATGCCGACCACAAAGAGTTGGCCAATTTTCTGATCTCGAGAAAGGCCAGACAACGTCTCTTCAGCCCACAAACATTCGCTTCCCCGGCCAGAAAAAGCCCAAGAACAACAAGTCAGCACCATAAAAAATGCCGGAACAAGAACTTTTGAACATTTGTTTGCCATGACACACACCTTACCAAAAGACCACATATCGTCAGGGCCAGTCTACCCACCAGGAACAAGAACCGTAAAGAGTTGGTACCCCCGAACTTCTTGAGAAAATCCTGGATAAGTGTTGAATAATTTCAGATATATAATTTAATATAAAATATGAGCTTAAATGCAATTTTAAAGAGGGCCTATTGTCATGAATGCCATGAATAAAAAGCACATAAAACGTACAAAAAAATATATTCTGCTCATGCTTGTCTGCTGGTGGGCGCTTATAGCTCTGAGCGCTAGGGGCATGAATCAGCTTCCTCCACTCACCGATCCTCTCACGATATTGGTCGTCAAATTCCTCCATATGCTCAACCTTCAGAGCCCCCTGGACCCCCAGAGTAATGGCTATCGCCTATACACCAAAGAGCGCAATATCTGTTTTGAACAGATCAAACGCCTATTACATAGCACCAACTCAGGCAAACAAACATACCACTTTGACGGTCTCATAACTGATATTATGATCGATTACTTAAACTACGCAAACGAGTATACAAAGGACCGCTCTTGGAACCTCATACGGCTTTTATTAGCGTACGACATGCCAAACGAGGATGCTCATTTCAGTCCTGTAAATAAAGAACTCGCACAAGCCGAACTGGGCCGCCATGTATCATTCCTCGATACCCCCTGGACAATGGTCCCCACCAAAGGATCTTTGGGTTTTCTGGAAAGCATGATTCCGGTACTCTTATTGCGCACAAACACCCGAAAAAACGCCTGGATCTCGCTTGAAGCAAACTGGACAGAACTTGAAAAGCTCAGAAACCCTGAACAGACGCGCTTTGTTATCCCCCTGCTAATTACCTCACTCAACAGAGTTTGTCCCTATAAGACTATTAAAGTTTGTTCAGAGGAGCTTGTCACACGGCTACCAGACCACCAACGCCGAGAACTCTGGTACCAGTGGTTTTTTATCGCACAAAAGCATTTCCTGGGAACTAAAAAAGAATTGGTCATGAAAAAATTTCGTACTGACGTACTGGCAGGGGTTGCAGAATCAACCATGGGATCAAATCTTTTACAGTCACTCAAGCGCACCAGCCTATTCGACGTGCACATCTCCTACCCATAAAAGGTTTCAGGAGGCCTTGCACTATGTGTACACAACAGAGAAACAATAGCGTCCTATTTATGATTGTTTTTTGGGGCGCACTTATGGGCCTAAGCGCCAAAGGCATGCTCCAGCTGCCTACATTCACCGATCCCATCGCTCTATTGGCTATCAAATTCCTCCATATTATTACAATTCAAAGCAGCCTTTCACCACACAGTTCTGTCTATAAGACATACACAAAAGAGCGAAACCAGCAGTACGAACAGATACGTCGTTTGCTCAAAACAAAGAGTACCGCCAATCAATCGTTTACCGTAAGCCCAGAGCTCACCAAGATTTTTATTGCGTACTTGGAGCACACAACCAAATATCAAAAGGTTCATGCCGAGCATCTAAAAAACCTACTCATAGCCTATGACATGCCAAACATTGACGTTTCAAGCAGCAAAGTTCTCAGTAAAATCGTACAGTCTCTAGAAAAAGACCCGCAGGATCACCAATGGATCGCCACAAACGCGTGGCCAGTTATGGCATTCGATGAACCATACCTACTTCTCGACAGCATCCTCGCCGTTCTGCTTTTGCGCCGCACTACCCGTCCCCAGGCTTGGCACTTTTTCGAACTTTTTTGGCAACAAAATGAGAATCTAGACCGAGCCAAGAAAAAACGTGCCCTTATTCCCGTACTTTTCACCACACTAAATAGAATCTGCCCCCTCAGGGTACTTATGGCCTATTCAGATGAACTGATCACACGACTACCAAATTACCAGCGCAAAGAACTCTGGATAGAGTGGCTGGTAATCGCACAGCAAGAATCCCGCGGCACCCGCAAAGAACCCCTTATGCAACAATTTCGCTCCCAGGTATTTGCTGAAATCGCCCAAAAAGCCGTCAGCAAAGAACTATTTGCCCAACTTGCCAAGCCCCAACGATGCGACGTCGATCTGGCCTATTATTTATGATAAGCTTAAAAAGCTATCGCGTTTGTGCATCTTCACGTTTCTGACAAAGTAGGTACCTGTATGCCGCTCCAAAAATCAAATAGTTTGTGGCTTTTATACGCATTAAGCATGCTTGCTTGCTGCCTCCATCTGGATGCGCATAACGAGCCGCTCAAAGTAACAAACGCACCTCCTGAAAAACTTTTAGGATACAACCCAAACACCGACCACATAGTCCCAGCACCCAACGAACGGGCCATAGCACTTATCTGTGCACATGGTTTTGGTGATCGAAAGCATCGATTTGGATTCGAGAATACTCAAAATACAACGATTGTTGCATTTCACTTTCGGGATTCTCGTGACCGACAACACTCCTGGGGTGATATCAATTTAGGCCAAGAAGCCGACGCTCGGGTCGTGCTATACCACATTATTCTCTGCTATGAAGCGGGCTATAAGACCATAGCGCTCTTTGGGCACTCACGGGGTGCCGCCGCCTGCATAACCGCCCTTGATATGGTTGAGCGCCCTGATGCCTACAGAGCGACGTGGGAGGCTTTTGGCTTTGTCGCACACACCGTCACAACCACTCAGAAAAGCACGCGTCATCTCATAAACAGGCCGGCCATCAAAGAAATACGAGAAGCGCTGCAACGTGGCACGATATTCTTGGCCCGCCCACTCATGAGTGTCGACGCAGCGATTGGCTGCTCTGTCGCCAACACACTCCCCTGCGCACTCTCTTTTTTGTATCCACCGGCTCACTGGGCTGCCACAAAAGCCTTTGCCTGCTGCACGTCATACAACGCCGCTCGCGCCGAACCTATTGATCTTCTCGAGTCACTCATAGGGGGCAATACGCACTACAAATTCACTATCTATCTGGCCACAGACGATGGGGAAGTGTCAAATAAATGCGATGCACGGCTTTTTGATCTTGCCATCCAATTCCCCGAAAATCTTATACTACACCAGATAGCCACTGCAACATTAGTTAACGCCTATCAACAATCCCCGGGGCCAAAACCGGCACGCCTGGAAGCGCTGTTTATAAAAAACCCGGCGAAAGCAGCGCACATTTTTATTCCCGATGCGATTTCTGCTGCGCAAGAGTATCTGGCTGGCATACACTAAACGGTCACAAACTTAGCGTCAATCTTTTTAACACCCGCACCAAACCGGATGGTTAAATATACTTTTTGGGGCGTTTTGCGCTCAATATCCTGAATAACCCCAATCCCATAGGCTTTGTGATGCACTGTCTGGTATTTTTGCCAGGTAGGGCCCGCATCGGGTATAACCCGGGCAGCTTCGACTCTGTCGGGTGAAAGGCCAAATGCCGGGGCATCCCATGAACAACTTTTTGGTGATTCGGGATTTTTCGTGAGGCCCTCTGCCACGCGTGAATCAGCCGCAAAAGCCGGCGTATCCCATGCTGACGTTTGTGCTCGAGCGGCGGGTCGATAGTCGCCACCCCCACCGAGCCAATCGTCAAAATAACTTGAAAGATAAACCCCACGCCCAACGGCAAGATCATCCCGTTTGGCAATACCCTTCGGAATTTCTGCCAAAAAGCGCGAGGGGGCTTGTTCTGTAACACGGCCAAACGTAAAGCGTCGCTGCGTATGGCTAATCAACAAATATTCACGGGCGCGCGTAATGCCAACATAGAGCAACCGGCGCTCTTCTTCGAGCGTCTCAGGATTTTCAATTGATCGCATGCTGGGAAAAATTCCCTCTTCAACGCCCGCAAGCATCACGGCATCAAACTCAAGCCCTTTTGCTGCATGCAACGTCATGAGAAAGACAGCATCAGGCCGGTCGGCAGTAGCGGCAATATGCTCATTCAAAAGAGCGATTTCTTCAAGAAACTCACGGACCGTTCCAATCCCCCGCTCCTGCATCGCACCCATGGCATTGCGCAGCTCAGCCAAGTTGTCGATGCGGTCACTTGCTTCAGCTTTTTCACAACTCGAACGTAAGTGCTCAAGATAACGGGTCTTTTCAATCATGCAATCAAATGCGTCAATAGGCGTTTGACAGAGCCCAATGTCACGACAAATGTGACAAAATTCACGCAACCGATCACGCTTGAGCGGCGGAATAGCCTGTTCATCAATCAACATGTTCGCGACAGCATCAAAGGTCAGAAGTGGCTGCTGAGACCAGAGCGTTAAAAACTGCTCTTCAAACTTATCGCCCAGCCCGCGCGATGGCACATTGCAAACCCGCATAAACGAGATTCGATCATAGGGATTAACGGCCAAACGCAAATAGGCCAACATGTCTTTAATTTCTTGTCGTTCGTAAAACTGCACACCCCCCACAATTTTATAGGGGATCGAATTACGCACCAGCGCCTCTTCAAGAGCCCGTGACTGGTAATGCGAGCGATACAAAACCGCGCAGGTCGCCTGCGGGAGCTTGGCACGCATTTTCTGCACAAACAGCGTCACCACATCGCCCTCATGCCGGTCTGATGGCGTACATAAAACCCGTACCCGATCGGTGCCCTTTTTTTCAGACCAAAGCTGCTTTTGATTGCGTGCAGCGTTATGCGCAATGACCGCATTAGCAGCTTCCAAAATTGGCTGGCGCGAGCGATAATTTTGGTCAATCGTAACCCGCTGAGCCCCTGGGAAGTCTTTTGTAAAATTAAGAATATTTGCAACCGTTGCACCCCGCCACGAATAGATAGACTGGTCTTCATCACCAACTACGCAAAGCGAATCAAGTATAAAACTCCCCTGCTCGTCACAGGCAAAGCCTCGCAGAAGCTGGTGCTGAACAACGTTTGTGTCCTGATATTCGTCAACCAGCACATGCCGAACACCCTGCTGGAAATGCTTCTTAAATTCAGGATTTTTGAAGAGCGCAAGCCCCTCGGTCAAAAGATCGTCAAAGTCGAGGCAATGCGCATTCTTTTTCTCTTGCTCATAGCGCATATAAATATCGCGCAACAGGAGATTGCCAATCAGGTCCCCCCGTGCAGAAAGACCATCATTTTTAATCGCCGAAATAGCGTGTGATGCCGCGCTTGGCGTAATTTGTTTACTCGTCCCCGAGGCCGCAATAATGGTCTTAATAAGCTTCTCGCGATCATCTTGATCAAGAATCGTAAAATCATCACCGCCAAAAAGATATCGATTTTGTTTCAAAAGGCGCACACAAAACGCATGAAACGTCCCGATAAATGGCACCGGGCTCTGGGGCCCCAGCTGGGCAACCACACGTTCGCGCATTTCGCGTGCTGCTTTGTTCGTAAACGTCAGGGCCAAAATGGCCGATGGCAACACATCATGGGCGGCAAGTAAATTAATAATACGCGTCGTGATAACCCGGGTCTTGCCCGAGCCGGCTCCTGCGTGCACGAGTAACACACCCCGTTCAGGGGTTACAGCCGCACGCTGGGTATCATTTAAGCTGTCCAGCAGCCTTTGCAAATCTTCAGCCTGCATGGGGAGCTCGTCCGGCTTTTTCTTCGCCACCCTTCCACGCACCAAGCCAATTCACCAATGGCGCAAGGCCCGCTTTTGACAGCGCCGACACAACCACATGTGGCTGATATTTTTCCAACAAACCCATAAGGTCTTCTAGCTTGTCCATTGGCTCGTCCACCGGGCTTTCTAGCTCTTCTTCAAGCTCCCCGGTTTCGGCACCGCTCACCCCGTTCGTCCTGAGCTCGTCGAAGGGTTCGAGCGGGGTAGCAACATCCAACTCTCCCTCAAGATCTTCATCTGGCAGCACCATAAGCGCTTCCTCGGGCATTTCTGCCAACTTTTCTACCAAATCAAACTTGTTAAAAACGTACAGCATGGGCTTGTTCGCCACTTTTAATTCTTCAAGAATCTTATGCACAACGCGAATATGATTGCGCCAATTTTTGTCAGAAACATCGACCACTTGCAAGAGCAAGTCGGCCTGCGAGAGATCAGAAAGGGTAGACTTAAAAGCCTCAATTAATTGATGGGGCAAGTTTTGGATAAATCCAACAGTGTCAGCAATAGTTCCCTTTTTCACGCTGCCAATAAATAATTCACGCGTGGTAGTATCGAGCGTTGCAAATAGCTTGTTTTCGGCAAGCACCGAGCTCTTGGTCAGGGCGTTCAAAATAGTCGATTTTCCAGAGTTGGTATACCCAATTAAGGAAATATGGGGGACTGCATTGGTCAATCGGTGTTTCCGCTGGGTTGCGCGTATGGTCTGCAACCTGTCCAGATGGCCACGCAAGATCTTGAGCTGATATTCAATAACTCGCGTCTCTTTCTCTTTCTCTGTCTCTCCGGGCCCGCGCATACCAATATCACCAGCCTGCTGCGACATATGAACTCCGCGTCCGGCAAGCTGCGATTTCTGGTACAGGAGCATGGCAAGCTCAACCTGAAGTTTACCCTCGGCAGTCTGTGCGCCCCGTTTAAAAATTTCCAAAATTAAGCCGGTACGGTCAAAGACCGGAATATCAAGCAGTTTGGTCAAATTACGAATCTGTTGGGTAGCCAGAGGCTCAGAGATATATAACACTTCGGGCTTGTACTCTTTACAGAGACGCATGAGCTCTTCAAGCTTGCCCTTCGTGAAATAACTCCCCGCATCGATCGAGCGCAATTTTATAAAATGCTCGTCATAATCGACAAAGCCACACGATTCAATCAGGTTTTTAAACTCTTTAAAATAAGAAGTCGCATCAATGGACCTGTTCTGGGGCGACTGCACCCCGACTACCATAACTTTAACCTCTACGATCGGGCTAAATAATTGATTCTTGCTCATACGTGATAACTCCATAACCCATAAATTTTTTCGCTAACGCATCTTTTGTTAGTGTAGCAAAAAATGCGCCCCACTTCACCTGTCCGGTTTTTCTTCAAGAGTTTCGCGAAAATCTCCCAGGCACAAAACTCTTGCACCTATGCCCCATTCCCCTGTACAATAGCTCCGGATCAAAACCAACGGCCCCACGCCAAACATGAAAGCATGAAACATGAAAATCGCACATTTAATCGCTCTGGCAATCGCCCTCTCGTTGGGTACGTGTGGGTCTGCCAACGCAATGGATAACTCCGACAAGATCAGGATAATCAAGAACCTGCAAAAATATATCAAGAGCTTCAGAGAAGAAGCTCACAATCAAGAAACAAATGCCTTCGCCTCGCTCCTTGAAGCGGCCCTTTCCGGAGATCTGGAAAAAACCAAAAGTGCAATACGTGCTATCGAAGAAGGGCAAACAGAACAGAACCCCATTAAAGCCAATGCCATCATGCAATACACATCCCTAACCGTAGCATGCATAATGGGGCACCTGGACCTCGTCAAGTTTCTGTTAAGCACAGGGGTCAATGTCAATATGAATATCGATGATTCAGATTCTTCTGACGATGAATCAAGCCCACTACACATAGCATGCATCTCAGACAATTGGGACATCGCTACGCTTCTCATTGAATATAAGGCCAATGTCGATGCTGCATTACACAGTCTGAGCAATAATATAGACTATAAAAGATGCCCGCAAAATTACCCAAAAATCATCAAGTTTCTGGTAAACGCAGGAGCAAATATTGAAGCGCGCTATAAAAACGGCAACACGCCACTACTTGATGCTTGCCTCGCAGGCAACAAAGAAGTTGTTAATTTCTTACTAAGCAAGAAAGCCAACATCCATGCAAAAAACAACTGGGACGAAACAGCCCTACATCTAGCGTGCAAGAAGTTCGACCTGGATTTTGTTACATTGTTGCTCAGCAAGAAAATTAATATCAATGCAAAGAATCGTAGGGGCGAAACGGTACTGCACGTCGCTTGCGAAGAACAGAATTTTGAATTGATGGCCTTCCTTATAAGACATGGCGCCGACCTCAATCTAAAGGGCTTTAGAGACTATGTTCCCCTTTTAGATCCCGCACTACATGATTTTTTCATAGCACATGGGATCAAAATCCCCAGCAAAAAAAGCCCGGGTAAAAAGTCGGTACTCGATTATTTTAAAAAACTGTCACCTAAAAATCTCTTCTACAATTCGCCAGAGTTCAACGATAAAATCCCGCAAGAATATAGCATCTTGGGACTCTTTTATATCAATAAATGTATCGATAAAAAAGCGCTATACGCCGGATTTATGCCGCTGGATAAATGGCAAAAGCTCAAGCAAGCAGCAGAAAAATACGCCTGTAAAGAAGCTTTACACGCAATGCTGCTTGGCGGCTGGGAGGGGCACACCACCTTCGAAAACCAACAAAACACAACGCAGGGGATTTTCTGGAATCTCCAGAAGAACTGCTTGTGCGACGTAAAAATTATATATCCTGAACAGTAGCACAAAGCCTGCACCTCTCAACCGGCCTGCTTTTTTGCCTCTCGAGCCGGGCGCGCCAAAAAAAGCGGGGATTTTCTTCCCCGCCCAACCACTTTTACGCATCGCGTATTTTGCAATAATTTTTAATTCTCGCGCAACCACCAGTCGCCGTGTTCTTTCACCATGCTGTTTTTAAATCGATGCGCTTCTTCAAGTGAAAGATCATCGAACTGTCGTTGATAATCACACGTCAGCCTTCCCTCAACAGTCTTACAGGTGAAAAGAACGTCAAAACGCCCACCAGGACGCACTTGCATCTTGAAACAAGCGGTCGTCACCACCCGGTTCACAACCTCTGTTGTAAATTTGCGCTCCCTTGTTGTTTCAATAATACGCTTCACGATGCCATCTTTTTCCTGCGTCCTATCGAAAGTCGTTTTAGTCACCGGGTCGCTCGTCACGCAATTCAAAGATGGCCAAAGTAAAATCCCGCCAATCACCGCAAGACACCCTACACCTGCTTTGCAAGTATTTATTGGGTGCGTTTGTTGTGCAAACACCAGCGAGCCAAGAAGAGCAGTGCATAAAAAAAAGTTCTTTACCATAACAAAAACCTCCTAAAGACCACCATCAAACAAATTTATCGTCGGTTATTACCAGTATATATAATAATAATTTTTAATCAACTTTGCCGTACACAAGCAGTCATTCTAGCGCATAACAACCAACGAGTAGCACCACGGGGCCTGTGCAACTCTCGCCGGGCTGTCGAAACCAAGCGCACAAAAGAGCGGGGATTTTCTTCCCCGCCCAACTACTTTTATGCATCACGTATTTTTCAATAATTTTTAATTCTCGCGCAACCACCAGTCGCCATGGTCTCGGACAAGATTGTCCTTGTATTTGTTCACTTCTTCAAGCGTGATACCCTCAAGTGTTACAGAGTTGTTGCCGGGAGATTGGACTATGTTTATTTCCCCATTACAAACAATATTCCCACCAATAAGTATATTGCTGCTGCCGCCCACTTGCCAGCCGTCCCTTAAAAGGGTTGTTTTATAGAACAGGTCAAAACGCTGATTACCACAGGGTTTTGCTTGAAATAAAATTGTGGTCGTCAACCCATCCTGTTCCTGTGTCCTTTCGATCAGAAGGCCGTTTTGTACGTGCCTCCATTCGATATTTCCTGAAATTACCACCGGGGGCCCAGAAATTACCGGCGATTTTTTCACGCTCTTCGTACTGTCCGAAGGCCAGAAATACCAAATGCTAGCAACAAGTGCTACGCCCAGCGCCAAAGCCCTATTGTTCAGCATGGAACGCGTTGGGTGCACGGACAAAAGCGAACCAAGCAGACAGACGCATAAAATTTTACGTACCATACTAATACTCTCCCAGAAAAATTAAGATTTAAAATACATTTATAATTTTTATTATAGAGAATAATAATTATTTAACAAGCAAAATGCCTGCGGAAGAGAAGTGCTTACGAACTAGCCAAGCGCCTTAGAGACGCCGCCGGGTTCTTCGCTCTGTACCGCCAAGAACCCGGCAGGCCCTTATTTTTTCTTGATTAATGCCACTAGGGGCTTGCCCTCGAACATCAAGGGGGCACTTGGGTCTGTTAGTAGGGCCTCAAAATTTGTTTCGCGATTAAAGATCAGATCTTTGCCTATTATCTTGCCATTCGACAACACAACGCCGTCGCCGGGCACCAGATAATACCCTTTAGGGGTATCGACTATCAGATATTGCTTCTCATAAATCGTTGGGTTGTCCTGGAGATAGGGCCCTTCCCACTTTTCTGCATGAGCAAGGTTCATGGCACCCACTTCAGAACCAACAAAACTTCGTACGGTGAGAAAATCGACATAGCTTTTTTCATGTTCGAAGCCAATAATCTGACAGGTTGCGTCAATTTTCTTGAAAATCTGCTCAAGCTGCCCCACGTGATCAACGATAATCTGATCTCCAACTACCTGCGCCGTCTGGTAATACCGGTACAACGCAACAACGCACAGTGAAAGAAATAGAATGGCCGTAATCGCCGGCAAAATATACCCGGACATCCAGGTCTCTTTTTGTACTTGGTGCTCCATAGCACACATCTCCCGTTAAAAAATTAATAAAAAAAATTAATAATTTATATGCATGACCGCGCGCACTTGGTCCATAGTGTGGGCAGCAACAGAGCGCGCCCGCTCGGTGCCTCGTTGCGCCATAGCCATAACTTCCCCTGGATCTTTGGCATACTCAGCACGTCGCTGGCGAATTGGCCCGAGCAGGTTCTCCAAAACGCCGGCCAGGTACTTTTTGACCGTCACATCACCCAATCCCCCTTGTTGGTAATGAGCTTTCAGCTCGGCAACTTTTTCTTTGTCGGAATCAAAGGCATCAAGATACGTAAAGACCGTATTGCCCTCAATTTTACCCGGATCGCTCACGCGCACATGGTCAGGATCGGTGTACATACCCATCACCTTTTTCGCCACGGTCTCGGCCGGGTCAGAAAGATAAATGGTATTTCCCAAAGACTTGCTCATCTTGGCTTTGCCATCAACGCCGGGAAGCCGAGCTGTGGCAGAGATAACGCCCTGCGCTTCGAGCATCAGGTCAGTATTATAGATACGATTAAAAGATCGTACAATCTCATTTGCCTGTTCAATCAAGGGCAACTGATCTTCGCCTACCGGCACATAGCGTGCCTTAAAAATTGTTATATCAGCAGCTTGGTTTACCGGATAAACCAAAAAGCCTGCCGGAACGCTTTCCCCAAAACCCTTTTGCTTAATCTCAGTCTTGATCGTGGGATTGCGCCCCAAGCGGTTCACTGTCACCAGGTTTAAATAATACATGGTCAATTCAGGAATTTCAGGCACGCACGACTGAATAAAAATAGTTGTTTTTTTGGGATCTATCCCAACGGCCAAATAATCTAATAAAACATCAAGCACCGCAGAACGGATACGCTGCGGGTATTCGTAATTGTCGGTTAATGCCTGCACATCGGCAACCATGACAAACTGTTCATATTTATCTTGCATGGCAACACGGTTCGCCAATGACCCTACATAGTGCCCAATATGCAACGGCCCCGTCGGCCGATCACCTGTTAATACTCTATCCATTTCAATTCACCATCTGATATACATCGATACCCTATCTACAAGAAAAACTATAGCAAAGTCTGTACAAACAGGAACTCATAGCGCTAAATTAGTAGCGCTAGATATGGCCCCTGGCGTACCAGGCTGGTCAGGAAGGGCTATGTACCAAGAGGAATTTGATTATGGAATGGACTTTTGATCTACCCGCACTACTCTCCCAAAACTCTCTTTTGCTCACCTGGCGCGACCTAGTAGAGGTACTTCTCTTTTCTGTGGGCAGTTATGCGATTATTCGCTGGCTTGCACAGGACTCACAGAAAAATCTGGTCGGGGTTTTTTATGGGCTCTGCCTGCTGGTATTCGCCGCGCACCTGTGCAATCTTCCTGGAGTCTGTTTTGTCTTATTTTTAATAAGCCCCTTAATCGCAACTATTTTTGTGCTTTTGCACGAGCAGACACTCCAGAAAAATTTTGTTGCCCTGCGCGCCATCACGCCCGCACGAGCTGAAGCCCCAACCAATTGGCTTGAAACCCTTATCCAGGCAAGCCTGCGCGGGATCAATAAAAGTCGAACCGTGGTCGGAATTATCCAACGGGGGGACTCGCTTGAAACATTTTTGACACTCCCCGCGCCCTTAAACGCGCCCATAACAGACGAACTTATTGATATGATTATTAACGCATCAAGCACAGCGCAGCCAACGATCTTGCTGATGGGGCAGACGGGAACGCTTATCGCGCTTAATCCACGCCAGAGAGCAAATTCATACGACACCCACCACGGCGAGCAGATGACCGCCGAAGAACTCTGGCGACAAAACGCGCTTATTATCACGAGCCAAAGCGACTCGATTTTCTTTTTGTTATCGCCAAAAACGCGACTTTTTGAGATTGTTTGTCGGGGCAAACTATATGACAGCCTCCCGGCAACCCAGGCATTATCGGTTCTTCAGCATAATTTAACCGCGAAACAGGAGGTTGCAGCTCATGACTTCCCTCAGTACCCTGATATTCACCAATCGACACGTCCATAAGATTGCTGCGCTCTGCATTGGGATAGCAACCTGGTCAATGATCAGCAATTTGCACGAGTCAACGGTTGAGGCCACCATACCGCTCTGTTTTTATAATACTGAAAGTATTTCGCTCAACAGCAGCCTGCCACAAAACATCACCGTGATCCTGGCGGGTCCCCGTCAGGCATTACGCGCTATCGATTACACAACTCTTGCAGCACACGTTGATGCGCAAACACTACACCCACACAAGCCACTGATACTCACCGAAGAACAGCTCTTTTTACCAAAGCCGATTAAACTGGTATACTATATACCAATAAACCTAGGTTAATTAAGAAAATGGAGGACGCACTGTTGTTGCCTAACAAACAGGCATCAGTCCAATTTGGCACTGATGGCATTCGAGGCCGCGTTGGGAGCGGTTTTTTTGTTCAGGACAACCTGATCCGCTTTGGAAAGGCGTTTGCCGCATGGCTCAGCATGCGTACGGCATCACGCGTTCCACGGGTCCTCTTGGTCTGCGATACGCGCGCTTCATGCCCCTGGGTCAAGTCTTGTATTGCAGCAGGTATTTTACCCTACAAGATCGAACTCTATGATGGTGGCATTCTACCGACCCCTGCAGCACTGGTTGCCATGCTGTCGGCCGATATCACGTTTGACGCTGCCCTCATTATTTCAGCTTCACACAACCCGTATTTTGATAATGGCATTAAGATTATGCTCAACTCAGGAAAATTGTCGGCTGATGATGAAGCGCTGTTGGTTTGCTGTTTTGAGGGTGGAGAAAAATACCGACAAGAAGCGCTTTTTTCAGGCACCTTTGACTATTTTACTCAAGCCAAAGACCTCTACAAAAAATTTATTCTTAACGTGTTCCCGCCCCATTTGCTTGAGGGCCTCACCATTGTGCTCGATTGTGCACATGGATCTGCTGGAGAAACGGCCCCGGCTATTTTCCAGGATCTCGGCGCGCGCGTCATCGCCATTAATAATTCGCCAAATGGTACAAACATTAACGAACAATGCGGCTCAGTGCAACCCGAATCACTCAAACGAGCGGTATTGGACCAAGGTGCTGATATTGGCTTCGCCTTTGACGGCGATGGCGACCGGGTAATAGCAGTGTCACGCGACGGGCAGATCAAAGACGGCGATGATTCGCTGGCACTCTTGATCCACCATCCCGCCTACCAAAACGCCGATATCGTTGTGGGAACCACCATGACCAATCTTGGATGCGAACATTATCTGGTCAAACACGGCAAGCGACTCATACGCACCGGGGTGGGCGATAAATTTGTATCAGAGACACTCGCAAACAATAAATTACCACTGGGCGGCGAGCAAGTTGGGCACACCGTGTTGCGCGATATTTTACCCGTCGGCGACGGCACTATTGCGGCACTCCGGATGCTGGAAACCATACGGCAAACAGACAATATGAGCATGCAAACGTTTACGCGATATCCGCAAGTTTTTTACAATCTTCCCGTCCAACAGAGACGCGACCTGACTATTGACCCCTATGCGTCTATTTTACAAGAAGCACAGGGTATGGTAGAAAATGGACGTATTGTGGTACGCTATTCGGGCACCGAACCGGTACTGAGAGTCATGGCAGAAGCAGAGTCAGAAGAGATTGCTCGCAAGGCAGTTGATTTTGTCGCCACGGCATTCAGGGGATTGCCGTAAACCCATAAGATGTATACGTTATGTTTCTGGGGCTTACAAAATCCTGGTAAATTATAGTGACTCAAAATTTTTTTAAGCATATTTTTAAGCATAGAGGATCTTGTGATGAACATGGATGCATTTCGAAAACTCTCGTTGTTAGAGAAAATAAAATCGCTCTTCCTAAGTGGGCTCTTTACCATCTTACCTCTAGCGATAACACTCGCCATATTCACGTTTATTATAAAGACCATCGAGGCATGGCTTCACCCTCTCTACTATATTTTGCCCGGCTTTCTGAGTAAAATTCCCGGATCAGATTTGATTGTTGCTCTCTTGGCATTCTTGGCCATTGGATTTATCCTGCGTTTTTTTCTCATGCAGCCACTCTTGGACACCCTGGAAGGTATTTTTGAGAAAATCCCGCTCGTCAGGTCTATTTATTTTGGCATCAAACAACTGGTCCATGCGCTTAACCCCAAAGATACCGCCCACTTCCAGCGCGTGGTACTTGTTGAGTTCCCTCGTGCGGGCGTCTACAGTGTTGGATTTCTGACTGGCGAGATGGAGTCAGGGCTTGCACGCGCAGAGCTCAAGCAGCAAACGCCATATTTAAACGTGTTCATTCCCCACACGCCACACCTGGTAACGGGATTTTATATTATTGTCCCGGCGCATGAATGCTACTCGACCTCGCTCACCTACCAAGAAGCAATGACCATCGTAATCTCGGGCGGCATTGTCCAGCCAACTAGATTTACACGACCAATTGACGCGCAAACGCCTCCGGAACCAAGCCCCGAGTAGATTTGTCGTTGCGTGCTTAAACTTCCACCCTTACGCCTTCTCATTATATGGAGCTCGTACTTTAAAAACAACTAACGCAGGGTGCTTTTATTCGCGAATCTATAAGCGGGAAGTTTGATGGGGCTGCGCCCCATCACCCAAACTTCTGTGCCCGCAGGGGGCCGAAAGAAGCGTTGGACGATTAGTTGCTTTTTAGATAACACCTCTATGGAGCTCGTACTTTAAAAGCAACTAACCCTGGGGCCTTGTATTTGTGAAAATATAGGCGGGGAGTTTGTGGGGCCGCAGGCCCCACGCCCAATTTCTATGCCCGCAGGGGGCCGAAGGCAGCTCCGAGCGATTGGTTGTTTTTTAGATAACACCTCTATATATTTCATAATCCAACTGATAATGGTTTCTATTTTTTTAAACTTTTTCCAAATACCATTTCAAGCATGCGACGTATTTTAGGCCGCACAAACAGCTCTCCTTGGCTTAAAATACCTCTGAGAGCTATTTAACTTATTTTCATGCCTCTTACAAGCCCATCAATTCACTTATTCGAGAATTTTAAGACAAGCTCGACATTGCCCCGCTCCAACCTTTGACAAAGCAAAAAAACATTGCTACTATAAATTCATGGAATTACTTTTTGTTGTTTCTTGTAAAGAATGTTAATTAAATGGAGGTTTCTGTGAAATATGGTCTTATTTTTGTAGTGCTCTTTGCTCTTGGACAAGCACGTGAGGCTACCGGTATGAATAATTTTAATCGCTCGCTCAAATGCTTGTGCACACTCGCCGGAGCTATGGGTGTGTTTGGTCTCATCAATGCCGCTCCTGCTATTGCCAAAAAGGCTCTTTTGCTTAAACAACAAATTGAGCAACAAATTGTGCGGTTGCGGGATCCTCAAACCTATCACTGGATCAAGTCCCAAGGGGGACCCTGGATTCAGAAGAATCTCTGGGATTGGTATAGGCTTGCAAAAAAAACAAAAGAAATCACATCCAAAACATGTCAAGAAATAGATATGACGTTTGATAACTGGACACACAACAAGTACACCTCCGTCAAACAAGAAAAAACAATTAAACCCTGTCCAGAAATAGATCTGGAGCTTGAGGATTGGACAAACAGCAAGTACACCTTTCTGGTACGCAGCTCTTGGGTGAATACAGAACGTCTCAAGAATTTGTTGGACAAGAATGGCGTTCCATTAGACTTTCACGATGATTTTTATAAGAGTTGTTCACTGACTAATGAGAAAGTTCCTACGTATGAGGGATTGCGCCCAGACGACCAATTGCACTCAATCCCTATCGTATACATACTTGCTGTTGAAAAACTTCCAGCACTCATAAACACAATCCCCTGTGATGGAATTGTTCCTTGTCGAGCGTGGGCCACACAAGACGAAATAAAAGAATATTTTGACGAAGCGCTGGCCAAACGTAAGGATATAGAACGTGAATATGAAGAACTTTATAAAGAATCTAAACATTATTCACTTGAGAAAAAAATTAAAGAAGATTGCGAAACAATGAAAGAGGACAGGGAAGAGTATTATGTTTACGCCCCCCGCCTCGGACCCAAAACCCTCTTAGAAAAAACGGACTGGTATCACAACGAAGTTGTTGTTAAATGTGACAAACAGTGCCCGCAGGGAGTCAAGCTCGCTGCAATTGGTATACAAAAAAAACAGCTTCAAGAATTAGTGAATCACGAAAAGAAGATGTGGGAATCGGAATCACCCCATGGCAAACAGACGGAAATATCGGGGCCAAAAGGAAGTTTTAAGTTAAGCGACGGCACTCAGCAACTTATTAACCAGCTCAAGGACGTATGCAACAAAAACAACCTACGATTAATGCTCTTTGATAGCTGGGTAACAGATGCCGCAATGGCAGACGCAGCAAAGGATGCAGTAAAGTATGATAAAAAAAAATAAAATAGTTTTTATTGAAATAATCATTTAGTAAAGAGGTCTTTTATGAAACGTATTTTCGCACTACTCTCCCTCGTCACACTTGCAACAACAAACGACTCACACTGCATGAAGAAGTTTGGCAGGTTCTGTTGGGACAAGTTCAAGACTTCTTGGAAACAGCCGCAGGTAAAAGCATTCGCTGCACTTACCCCCGTGGTCCTTGCGACGGCATATGCGCTAAAGAGCCTTGCAGATAAAAAGAACACAACTCTCTCCATGTTCCAGCGGCCACTCCATGCACCAATCTGGTATGATTGGAAAAACCGAGAATCTACATCCGAAAGAAAGTTTTCGACGGAGACTTTTTACCGAGGAATCTGCGATCAACTGGGAGCAACAGAAAACAAAAAAATCCCTCAGAAAACAGAGGCTTTCACGCGCGTTGCAACCTACAATGTACATTTTTGGCAGAGCCCCTTCATGCAAGATGCGCACCAACCGATTTTAAACGTCATTAAAAATTTGGATGCGGATATTCTCATTTTGCAGGAAGCAACTATTGAAAGTTTGGAGGAAGATTTAGAACAACTTAAAGATTTCGGCTACGCTTACCATGCGAGCGAAAGCACGGGGGATTTCCTCGCAAATGTTATTTGTTCAAAATACCCTATCATCGAAACCGCAACAAAAGCCTTTGATACAAACCCCGACGATAAAGATGAAGAGCAGCGATGTTTTGTCCGAACAGTAATACAATTGCCAAACAACAACCAAGTCTCTGTATATGCCACCCATTTGGAAGTACGCGATATAGAGGTAAACGAACAAGAGATAGACTCAGAAACAGCGCGCGTTGAGCAGATCAAAGAGCTGTTGGCTTACGCAAACAAGCATGACTGCATGGGCAATGTCGTTATTGGCCTTGATTCAAACTCCATACGCCAGCAAGATTTACAGGAGGTAGTCGGCGGAAAGCGCCTGTGGGACCTCTACGTCGAACGAATGGAAAAAATAGAGCAACCAACAGCGCATCGCACCCTCCAGGCATTCCCTAAAAATGGATACCAGGAGTGTTTTGACCGCGCCTCACTTCTTCCTCCCAAATTTACCAGCCAACAGGGCACCAGAATCGATTTTTTGTTCCTCAGCCCACGCTGGGCACTCCCAATAAAACGCTGTGGTACCTTTTATTCTGCTGCGAGCGACCATATTCCAGTATTCATGGATATCGCTCATAATAAAGAACTTATTCAGCACCACCAGACGGTATTGTCTCCATCTTTTATGAATCCATTCTAGAAATCTGGAGACTTTTATAAATCAAATAGCTCTCCGAGTATCATTACAACTCAGGAGAGCTATTTATGAAGCGTTTAGACCAGTGAAACAACTCCGTACTAAACATAGATGAATGCCGCTCGACCTCGCTCACGTACCAAGAGGCAACGACCATTGTAATCTCGGGCGGCATTGTCCAGCCAACCAGATTTACACGACCAATTGACGCACAAACACCTCCGGCATCAACGACACCAAGTCCCGAGTAGCAATTTGTAACTTATGAGATTATTGGCAGGTGATAGTCCTGTATCACACCCGTAAAATCGGGCTTATAAAGTGCCAAATGCCCGTTTTCTTTTTCAAAAAGCTTTTCCATGCGGGGATTTGTTTTGAAATCACGATCTCCCTGGGCGTAAAAGATCAAGTCGTTTACTTTGATGTTGTGCGTAGGCCAAAGACCGCTTCCCTTTATGCCCTTGAGTGCCTTAAGCAAGCCATTTAAGACAATAGTTGCATTGTCTTTGCCAGAAACATACACCACAATCACCGGAAGCGCGTCCCCATCCGAGCTTTTTTCGCTCCTAAAACTCCAACTAACCTTCCAATCCTGGCAGGCTTTTCCAAACTGCTGTTTTTTGTCACTTTGTAAACCATGAATAACCGCACAGGCCCGGGCCGTCTCACTTTCATCAGCCGGCATCACATGAATCTTGTAGTGCTCAACTAAATTCTTTTTCTCTTCTGGGATCAGGACAGCTAGCACACTCTCAAAGTCAGGATCTAATGCAGCCTTATTGAGCTTGGACAATAACTTCTCGCTCCTAGCACGCGAAGCATCTTGCGCATGCTTATCAAATATAAAGCCGTTCATTGCTCTAAATTCTCGAGATTCATTAAACGCCATTTGCAAAAGTATTTGTCCCGGCCAAAACTCCAGACTAGCCCCATGGCCAGACTTTATCCAATCTTCAATATCCGCAACATCATTCAATAGAACCCTGCGCAAATCCTCTTGTGCCATACAAAAATATTTCATCAGGAGTTTTTTCATGGCGTCAGATTTTGTCTTTTTCATTAAAAACAGGTATCCCGCATGCTCTTTAAACACCTCAAACCTCTTCTCTTCCCGCTCGGTCAAAACATAGGGATCGGGCGCAGCCACCGGAACATTTTTCTCCATAGGAATTTCTTTCGCCAATTGTTGCAAAGATCGGGAAAACGCTTGCAATTCGCGCTCACATCCAACGGCACAACTTGACCCGATGCACAGAACTCCCAGCACCAAGCCCACCGCAGGGCAAAATACAGCCAACTTCACATTAAACTCGCAACAGCAAAACAAAATTTCCCAACGTCAAAAACTATACTAATTACAATCAAAAGCAGCAATCTAATACACCAAAAACTCCTTTTCTTTTCTTCTGTGGGACTTTAGACTAAAGTGACGCTATGTGCCTCGAGTACTTTTTGTCTATTCGCCTATGCACGAGCGCACAAAATAGAAGGGGTAGAAGCATGAAAAAACACCTAGCAACCGGTCTGGTGCTCGTCAGTTGCATGATACAACTTTGCGGCATGAATAAAAGCCCTAATGCGCCGACTGAGGACGAAGAGAGGGACCAAGATCATTGGCTTGTTCTGCACAATGGCACCAGCATACTTGCCTCGGTATATCTTATTCTCCAAGAGCAAATGGGTGCGATCTATCAGGATATCCAAAATAGCAAAGATTCAGACTTGCTTAGGTATATCAAATACTTGGCTGATAACCAGTCACTAACACCCTTTGCCAGAGCACCAGAGTTACAAAAGTTACTTTCCCGCTTCAGGGAAAAAGATCCTCGATGCAATAATCTTGATATTCAGCGGTATATATCATCAGCCATTCGTTACGAAGACGAACAAAACAGAACGGGAAAACTGATTTATTGCAAAAATCCCCTCATAAGCCCTGATGAATAACTGGTCTTGGACCTGCACAGACAACAGATAGCGTTAAACCACGAACTATCTATTTTCTTTTCTTTTATAGAACGCTAGACTAGGGAGAAACTATGGGTCTTAAACACTTTTTGTCTCTTCGCCTATGCGCGAGTAGCACAAAATAGATGGGTATAATAGAAGGGGAGAGAAGTATGAAAAAATATCTGGCAACCGGTCTGGTTGTCGTCAGTTGCATGATGCAACTTTATGGGATGAACAATAGCACCAATCAACCCAATCAAAAACAGCAAGCACAAAAGCCGCGCGAATGGGTCCTATTACACAATAATGTCGCCCTCCTTCTTGAGGTTTACAAAAAAATCAACGGTGTGTTCGACGTACTCTACAAAAAACTTAAATCACACCCAGATAAAGACGTACTTGAAATTCTCAGACAGCTGGCCAACCTTGAGTCACTCAGGCATTTTGCCAATGCAACAGAATCAAAAGGCTTACGAGCTCTCTTACCAAGTGACGTTACAAATCGCGATATACAACTTTATCTCAAGGCAGCCATCCAAACTGAGAGCGAGAAGAAGCAACCTAAATATAAAATCTGTGTAGATCGTCTCAATATCCCAACGCGCGCCACAAGTCCAACTTCCCCCTTCCCGCCAAGCGACGAATCTGGTGAACGGCTGTACCTTGTTAGGAGCCCAGTCACACCGGGCCCACAAGAAAACAATCCCCTTGATTAGCGAGTCTGGAGAGAGGAGCGCTTAGACCCGTGCAAAATGGCCAGAGATAAATTTGAGTAAAAAGAGATCGAGCCCATAGTCGCCGCCGCTGTTTTTTGAGGCGAAATCTACCCCATACAAGAAATTATGTGCGGCACTTAATTCGCGCACGGTATAACGCCGCCACCCGCCATTAAGAAATGCGTGTGGCAAACGATTGGCGATACGTTTGGGATCGGCTATGGGGCCCTGTTGGGCAACGGTCACATAGTGCGCTGCTTGCCAGAGCTGCTCAGACCAATAGGCAGTCCAAAATTCTGGCGGATAGGTCTCGCAAATTTCTCGCCAGAGGGCGATCGCGCGAGGCCGTTTGGCAAAAAACTCCTGGCTCAGAGGAAATAGCGATTGCTGAGCTCCCCCGAACCGTTCCCGCCAATCAGTCCAAAGCTCCCCGGATGCGTTGCCAGCAATTTCAGCGTAGTGCAAAATCTGACACGCACGTTCAAGGGTAAGGGACGAGCTGTACAGCGAAGCAAGAGCACGCTTGCCAATAGCAGGGTCAATAGTAAAAAGCCCACAAGAACACAATAAATCCCAGATTTCTTGGTCGATACAGCCACCTTGATTAATTACTAGGTGTGTTCCCTGATCAGCAACGCGTACCAATCCACCATCCCAGGCAACAAGGACATGCGGCCCGGTATAAGCAACCAAAAATTCGCGTAATTGACGCGCAACCCCTGCCCGTGCCCGAGAAGAGCCAGTCTCAGCGTTTTCGCTGCACCAATGCACCTGGCGCGTGCCCAAAAAGCTGGTCGTAAAACGTCCCTGCCACGCACGAGTATCGTCCGTCACCGGCGTAACCACAAGAGGCAACCCATAGGCACGTGCTATAAAGGGTAAAAAGCGCGACAAAAAAAGCGCAGGATACTCAGCCGTGCAGACATACAAAACACGCCAGGTTGGCAGCTCCTGTTGCTGCCGAGCAAACCCACGAATACATTCAACAAGATTCATTAATCAAAAAACCCATAGATCAAAAAGACCCCGGGATCACAAATCCCGGGATCAAAAAATTCAGGCTCACAAGCTCGCAAGCAAAACTAATATTCAGCCTGCTGCTGAAGCGACGCAAAGATCGATGGACTGATACTTTGTGCGTTACCACCCGCAAACGGCTGATACCCATTCATATCAAAGAATTCGAAAAACTCTGACGCACCCTTCAGGGCATATGCCCGAGCAACTTCAAAGTCTTCCCAGGTCACCGACTCGCGCTCAGAAGCTCCCTGAACCTCAATCACACGACCGCCACGCGTCAATACAAAATTGAAATCAGCATCAACGGTGCTGTCTTCAGCAAAGTCCATATCAAGGTAGGCCCCCTGACCGCTGACCCCGACAGAAACAGCGGCAACGTCATCTTTGATAAAGCCGTAAGGAATCACGCCCCGCTCTTTCCAGAGGGCTTCCGCAGCACGAAGAGCCAAAAATGCTCCCGTAATACAGGCCGTGCGCGTGCCCCCATCAGCCTGCAAGACGTCGCAATCGATAAAGACTGTCTGCTCACCAAAAACTTGCAAGTCAGAGACCGAACGTAGCGCGCGTCCAATCAGGCGCGAAATTTCAATAGTACGGCCATTACGCTTATTTGACGTTACTTCACGTACCGTACGAATAGGCGTTGAGACAGGCAACAAGGCATATTCAGCCGTTAGCCACCCGCGACGTTTGCCGCGCAAGAAATGAGGAACCCCACTCTGCAGTGTCACCGCACAAAGCACCTTCGTGCGTCCAATTTCAAATAAGACCGAACCTGCAGCATATGAGAACACATCGTATGTTACCTTTAATGGCCGCAAACTATCTGGCGCTCGGTTGCCAGCACGGGTTTTTGGAAATATCACCGTCTTCTCCATGGTAAACACGAAGCCTATTCAACAATCTTCAGACGAATTCGGCCACTTGCCTTATCGTAATCCAATACCTCGACCTGCAGAGCATCACCCTCTTTGTGCTTTTGCATAAACGCATCTTGCTGGCTACGCGGTACGGTCGAAATGTGCACAAGCCCATCTTGCCCCGGCGCCAACTCAACAAAAAGCCCAAAATCGGCCAAACGCTTTACTTTACCAGCATAGCGCGTCCCGATATCCAGTTGGCCAGAAAGTACTTTTACCAGACTCACGGCACGATCCAGTAAAGGACCAGGGTGTCCAAAAATTTTCACCAACCCATCATCTTCGATGTCGATTGATGTCTCAGTTTCGCTAATAATTTCGCGAATCACTTTGCCGCCAGAACCAATAACGGCGCCAATCTTATCACGAGGAATCTTGAACGATACAATTTGTGGAACAAGCTCTGAAAGCTTTTCAGCAGGCGCAGACATGACCTTTTGCATTTCTTTGAGAATATGCAGTCGTCCCAGGCGCGCCTGTTCAAGCGCACGTTCGAAAATAGCGCGCGGAAGACCACTCTTGTATTTAATATCCATCTGGATTGCAACAATACCCTGCTCGGTACCGACAACCTTAAAGTCCATCATGCCTAATGCATCTTCAACACCAGACATATCGGTCAATACCCGAAAATCACCATTGTCATGCATCAGCAATCCCATGGCAACACCGCTGACCATTTTGGTAATAGGTACCCCGGCATTCATAAGCGCCATGTTTGTACCACAAACCGTTGCCATCGAAGACGAGCCATCAGACTCTAAAATGTCAGCAACAATACGAATCGTATACGGAAAATTCTCTTGGGTTGGCAAAACACGCTCAATGGCAGATGCCGCAAGGTGTCCATGCCCGATTTCGCGACGGCCTGGACCACGCGATGGACGAACTTCACCGACCGAAAAAGAGGGGAAATTATAATGCAACATAAAGGTCTTGCTCTTCTCACCGAGTAGGCCTTCTACACGCATCTGATCTTGTCCCCCACCAAGGGTAACACTCACCAATGCTTGGGTATGACCACGCGTAAAGAGCGCAGAACCATGATTGCATGGTAACAGTCCCACTTCGGTGGAAATAGTACGCACTTGATCAAATTTACGACCATCGATACGACTATTACGCTCGAAAACAAGCTCTGTCACAAAATCTTTGGTAACCTGTTCAAAAACAATGCCCAAAAATGCGAGCGAAGTAGCTGACTCTTTAATCTCAGCAGCGTACGTCTCCTGAAAGAGCGCCTCTAATTCTTTCTGTTTTTTCGAACGTTCAATTTTGTCGGCAATAAAGAGGGCCTCAACGCGTTCGCGCGTCACAACCTGACGTGCTCGCTCTACCCAAGTTTCCCAGCCAAAGGCGTCAACAACGGCTTGGTTCACCGTTGCTTGATCGCGCTGAACCTCTTGTTGCCAGACAATCTGGCGCTTTACAAATTCATGTGCCTTGAAAAGGGCATCAACAAAATCTTTTTCGAGCAGTTCTTGTGCTGAACCTTCAACCATATTGATACCCGAGTCGTTACCAACAACGATGAGCTCAATATCAGACTCATGAGACTGCGCATAGGTTGGATTAAAAACAAGCTCCCCACCAATGCGCGCAACATCACAGATACCAACCGGCCCCATAAACGGAATCGGGGATATCGTGAGCGCCAAGGAGGTCGCAAGCAAGGCCAACGGATGAGGCATATGCTCTTTATCGACGGAATAAACCGTCACACTCACCTGCACTTTATCAAAATAGTTAACCGGAAAGAGCGGGCGAATTGCCCGATCAATTAAACGGCCAACCAAAACTTCCTCATCGCTCGGCTTGCCTTCGCGTTTCATATAGCCACCAGGGATGCGCCCTACAGAAGCTAGCTGTTCGCGATAATCAACCATAAGAGGAAAATAACCAGGAAAGTCCTTGGCTTGCTCGGTAACGACAGTAGCAAGTACCACGGTACCGCCCTGTTGCAACCAGACAGCGCCATCTGCTTGTCCCGCAAATTTACCAATCACCGCCTCTATGCCAAACTCAGACAAATTATATTTTTTTTCCATTAACACGCCTATTCGTTATTTCAGTACAGTTTCTCAAATTCACGGGACCACGCGGATTATTTTCGAATACCCAACCGAGCAATCAGCTGACTATAGCGCGCTTCGTCTTTTGACTTCAAGAAATCAAGATACTTACGCCGCCGGCTCACCAATTTCATAAGCCCCGTGCGCGATGCGCGATCTTTTGGGAAAGAACCAAAATGTTTATTTAAACAATTCACCCGATTGGTAATCAAAGCTATTTGAACTTCAGCCGAACCGGTATCAGTCTCGTGCGTTCTATATTGCGCTACAATCTGACTTTTATTATTAGTATCATTCATGTAAAAACTCCACATTCCCCGCAAAATTTATTTATTGGTAGGCGCGAGCGGGATCGAACCGCTGACCCCTGCCACGTCAAGGCAGTGCTCTGCCGCTGAGCTACGCGCCTACATACAGTTTGTTTCAAAGATTGGTTCAGAAAATCACTCGCCCAAATACCGGTTTCTGAACGCCTTCACCCCGGTACCTGCTGGTATCAATTTACCTATAATTACATTTTCCTTCAATCCGTAGAGATAGTCAATGGCTCCCGTAATTGCCGCCTCGGCCAAAATACGGGTAGTCTCTTGGAACGAAGCTGCTGAAATGAAGCTCTCAGTGCCCAAAGACGCCAAAGTAATACCCATCAAAATTGGTTGTGCAACCGCCGGACGCTTACCATCAACACGCAATGCTTCGTTAACCGTTTGGAAATGGATGCGATCTACACGATCCCCAACCAGGAAATCCGTCTCCCCTGGATCAGTAATGCGCACTTTGCGTAACATCTGACGAACGATCAATTCAATGTGACGATCGTTAATATCAATTCCCTGAAGACGATAAATCCCCTGGATCTGATCAACAAGATAGCGCTGCAAGGCATCAGGCCCCAAAATCCTGAGTACGTCATGCAACACGACAGAGCCAACGGTTAATGGATCGCCCGCTTTTACACGTTCACCATGCAACACGTTCAACTGTTTACTACGCTGAATTAAATAATCAAACGATTCACCATCTGAGCCTACCACCGAAATCTTGCGCGAGCCTCTAAAGAGTCCGCCGATAACCACCTCGCCATCGACATCCGCAAGAACCGCAGGGTCTTTGGGCATACGCGCCTCAAAGAGCTCGGCAATACGTGGCAAACCACCGGTAATATCTTTCGTACGAGACATTTCGCGCGGCATTTTAACGAGAATATCGCCCGGAACCACCTGATCCCCTGATTCAACACTCAAGTATGAACCTGCGGGCAGGTAGTATTGGACAATTTCATCGCCATCTTGCGCACGAATACTCAATGCCGGCTGATACTTATCGCTACGATGTTCTAGAACAACTTTCGCAGAACGTCCCGTAGCTTCGTCGTAACGCTCCTGCATGGTCGTATTTGGCACAATATCAACGTACGCAACGGTACCACCCTGCTCAGTGAGGATAACGCGATTACTGCTGTCCCACTCGACCAATTTGGCACCAGAAATCACGCGCTCGCCATCTTTGACGTGCAGCATGCTGCCATATTCCAAATCATGGCGTTGGAGCTCGCGTCCATCTTCCGACAGAATGAAGAGCTTTGCGCGCCGGCTGAGGATGCGATCGTGTCCATCACGGGTTAATACCGTACGGACTCCACGCAACTGTACAACGCCGTCGTGTTTTGCCACAAACGATGATTTGTCGACTAAGCTCGCAGTACCCCCAATGTGGAAAGTTCTCATGGTTAACTGCGTACCAGGTTCACCAATCGACTGCGCAGCGATAATACCAACTGTTGCACCGATTTCAACCAATGCACCCGTCGAGAGATCCATCCCAAAGCACTGTGTACAAATACCACGCTTTGCCTGACAGGTTAAAACCGATCGGACCATCACACGCGAAACTGCCGACTCTTTCAAGCTAACAACATGCTCACGCGTAATCATCTCGCCTTGTTTTACCAAGAGGCTCCCCGTGACTGGGTCACAGACATCTTCAGCCGCAACCCGCCCGAAAACACGGTCAGCTAAGTGGCAAAGCACATCTCCAGCATCCTGAAGATCTTCCATGACCACTGCACCGAACGTCTTACAATCAACCATGGTCGCCGTGATGTCTTGTGCTGCGTCAACAAGCCTACGGGTCAAATACCCTGAGTTTGCAGTCTTTAGAGCCGTATCCGCCTGCCCTTTACGAGCACCGTGCGTCGAAATAAAGTATTCGAAGACACTTAAGCCCTCTTTAAAGTTCGAGATAACTGGCGTTTCCATAATTTCGCCCGATGGCTTTGCCATCAATCCGCGCATACCCGCAAGCTGTTTAATCTGATCAACAGAGCCACGGGCCTTCGATTCAATCATCATGAAAATAGGGTTAAACTCCCTAAAATCACGCTCTTTGTTTTCGTACGCTTCTTTGTCATTGCGACGCAAATCGTCACTCATAAACTCTGCAACATCGCGCGTCACGCGGTCCCAGATATTAATAATGCGGTTATAACGCTCAGCATTAGTAATCGTTCCGTTTAGATAGAGAGACTCAACTTTTTGCACGGCTTTTTCGGCCTTTGCAAGAACAGCCTCTTTCTTATCGGGAATCACCAATTTATCAATGGCGAACGAAATGCCGCCACTGGTAGCATATTGAAAACCAAGTTTCTTGATCTTATCAAGCGCAACAATTGTTGCCTGGCTTCCAAAAGCCTCATAAATGAGCTCGATTAACTTCTGCATGTCTTTGCGAGCTAAAATACGATTGATCCAGTCGAACTCAGAACCCTCAGGAAGCGCCTCAAATAAGAGAACGCGCCCGACAGTTGTCTCGACAAACTGAGAATTTTTCAGACGTACTTTAATACGCGCGTGTATAACAACTGCATCGCACTGGTATGCTGCAATAACTTCTTTAACAGAGCTAAACACTATCCCTTCACCGAGGGCCCCACACCGTACTTTGGTCATATAGTGCAGACCCAAAACCATATCCTGGGATGGGGTTGCAACAGGGCGACCATTTGCTGGAGAAAGCAAATTGCTTGACGCCATCATGAGCCGACGCGATTCCTCTCGCGCACGGCGGCTCAGTGGAACGTGAACAGCCATCTGGTCGCCGTCAAAGTCAGCGTTGTATGCACCGCAGACCAACGGATGTATTTTTATAGCCTTACCATCAACAAGAATCGGGTTAAATGCCTGGATACCAAGTCGGTGGAGCGTCGGTGCACGGTTAAGAAGTACCGGATAACCACGAACGACCTCTTCAAGCACATCCCATACCTCAGGGGCTGATTCTTCAACTAATCGCTTAGCGACACGCAAGTTTGGCGCAATTTCGCGCTTAATCAGTTCACCATATACATGTGATTTGAAGAGCTCAAGCGCCATCAGCTTTGGAATGCCGCACTGATCAATTTTCAATTCAGGATCAACGACAATCACCGAACGACCAGAATAGTCAACACGCTTACCAAGTAGGTTCTGTCTAAAGCGTCCCTGCTTACCACGCAACATTTCACTCAGCGACTTAAGCGGACGCTTGCTGGTTCCACGAAGTGGTTGGCCACGACGACCATTATCGATTAACGCATCAACAGATTCCTGTAACATGCGTCGTTCGTTCTTAATAATCACCGATGGAGCATCGATCTCTATGAGACGCTGTAAGCGAATATTTCGGTTCAAAACACGACGATAAAGCTCGTTCAGGTCAGAGCTTGCAAAGCGACCACCCTCCAAGGGCACCAAGGGCCGCAAGTCTGGGGGCAACACAGGCAAGATTGTCAAAATCATCCACTCAGGACGCAACCCACTCTGTAAAAAGCCTGAGAGAACTTTAATGCGTCGCATTAATTTATGGCGAACCGCAACAGAGGCACTATCGCTATACTCTTTTTGGAGTCGCTCAACCTCTAACTGAAGATCAAGCTCACTCAAAATGCGTCGCACCGCTTCTGCACCAATTTCAACAGCAAATTCTGTATCTTCTGGATGCAGCTCACGATACCGGTCACAGTCAGGAGCTGTCATGAGTGTCTTTTTTGGATAGGGCGACTTGCCTGTAGCCACGACCATATACAGATCATAATAGACAACACGCTCCAAGTCTTTCATAGGCATATCGAGAATCAAGCTTAAAAAGCTTGGAATACCCTTCAAATACCAAATATGGCAGACCGGAGAAACCAACATAATGTGTCCCATGCGCTCACGCCGCACACGAGATTCAATAACATCAACACCGCACTTTTCGCAGGTAATCCCGCGATGTTTCATACGCTTGTATTTGCCACAGGCACATTCCCAGTCCTTGACCGGACCAAAAATACGAGCACAAAAGAGCCCATCACGCTCAGGCTTGAGCGTGCGATAGTTAATCGTCTCAATCTTTTTGACTTCACCATACGACAAAGATTTTATTTTCTCTGCCGAGGCCAGACCTATTTTGAGCGCGTTAAATTGGTCAGTTTTTATATACTCTCTAAAACGCTCGAGCAATTGACTAGTCACTGACATCCTCCTTGCCGCTCTTAAACAGATCGATACGAAGCCCTAAACTCTGAAGTTCTTTAATTAAGACATTAAATGATTCTGGCAACCCTGGTTCAGGCACGTCTTCCCCGCGCACAATAGCCTCATAGACCTTATGGCGGCCATTCACGTCATCAGACTTATAGGTGAGCATTTCTTGGAGTGTATAGGCAGCCCCGTACGCTTCAAGCGCCCAGACTTCCATTTCTCCCAACCGCTGTCCCCCCATCTGCGCCTTACCACCAAGTGGCTGCTGCGTCACGAGAGAGTATGGACCAACCGAACGTGCGTGCAACTTATCATCAACCATGTGATCTAATTTCATCATGTAAATCACACCAACCGTAACACGCTGTTCAAAACATGCACCAGTACGGCCATCGTATAATTTAAATGCACCATTCTCCGGGGCACCAACATCAGCAAGAAGGGGACAAATATCACGGTCAAAATTAGCACCATCAAAAACCGGCGTCTTATACAAGACCCCACGCTTCGCTGATTGGCGAGCCAACTCCATTACGCCCTCGCGCCCATATGACTCTTCATATTCGGCAATCAGGTCTTTGCCATAGCTGGCGGCAACGGTCTTTTTGACGGCCGCATATCCATCTTCTAATAAGCTTTCCGCAATACGTTTGCCCAGCATAGAACCAACATAGCCGAGTGCCGTTTCCAGAATCTGCCCAACGTTCATACGCGATGGGACACCAAGCGGGTTTAATACAATATCAACGGGAGTGCCATCGGCCAAATACGGCATATCTTCGCGCGGAACAACCAACGAGACAACACCTTTATTCCCGTGGCGGCCAGCAATCTTATCGCCAACTTGGATTGGACGCTTCATGGCAATATATACTTTGATCATCTTGATCACGCCAGAAGGCAGCACATCACCCTTTTTTAACTTCCCAAGACGTTCCTCGTGTAGCCCACCAAGAATACGCATCTGGTTCTCATAACTGTGGTGCAGCTGCGCAATTACCTCATTATCAGATTTTGTTTTTGATTTTAGCCCACCCAACTGTTCAAGAGACAGTTTTCGCAAGGCAGCTTTATCAAATACACCCCCAACAAGCCAAGACTTATCAGCAGACCCCTGAGGCTTCTTTTCGTCTAAAATTGAACTAATTTTATCCACAAGCATACGCTCTAGGGTCAGTTTGTGCATAGCAAATTCTTGTGCAAGGCGCTCTGTTTCCTGAGCAACAATGGCCTTATAGCGCTTATCTTTGCGCATGCCACTACGCGAGAAGATCTTGACATCGATAACCGTTCCCTCAACACCGGGCGGCACACGCAACGACGTATCACGCACTTCGCGTGATTTTTCACCAAAAATGGCACGCAATAGCTTCTCTTCAGGAGCATATTGTACACCACCTTTGAGCGTCACCTTGCCAACGAGAATATCCGCAGGCCCAACCCGGGTGCCGATACGCACAATACCGTCTTCATCAAGTCCGGCAAGTGCTGTTTCGCTGACATTTGGAATATCGCGCGTCACCTCTTCAGGGCCGAGTTTCGTATCGCGCGCCTCAAGAATATACTCATCAATATGGACCGACGTAAGAACATCGTTATACACTAAACGCTTATTCAGGACAATTGCATCCTCAAAGTTATATCCGTACCAGGGCATAAACGCAACAAGCAGGTTCGCCCCAAGCGCAAGTTCCCCATCAACAATAGACGAGCTATTTGAGAGCATATCGCCGGCTTTGATAATATCGCCAACGTTGACGCATGGCGCCTGGTGTACAAGTGTATCGTGGCTCGAACGATCAAATTTTCGCAAATAGTACGTATCGACGCCATAGGCGATCCAATCGTCAGTATTTACGAATTCAGATTCGTTGACACGAACCACCACCTTTTCAGATGAGACATACTCGACAACCCCGGCACGACGCGCCATAACGCACGCACCAGATGCACGAGCAATTTCGCACTCCATGCCTGTACCGACAATCGGCGTCTGGGCAGCAATTAATGGAACTGCCTGACGTTGCATGTTTGCACCCATCAATGCACGGCTTGCGTCGTCATGCTCCAAGAATGGGATTAATGCCGTCGCAACAGAAACCAACTGTTTTGGCGATAAATCAACATAATTGATTTTTTCGGCACTGGTATACAAAAAGTTGCCCCCGTGCCGCGCAAAAACAAGATCTCCCGTAATGCGCTCGACATCATGTTTAAGCACGTCAGCCTGCGCAATATACGCATCAGACTCTTCAAAGGCATCCAAGAATACTATGCTGTCTTGAATTTTCCCCTTCACCACCGGCCGATACGCGGTCTCGATAAATCCAAGGTCATTAACCACCGCGTAGGTAGCCAACGACGAAATTAGACCAATCGTTTGTCCTTCAGGGGTCTCAATTGGGCAAATACGGCCATAGTGTGACGTGTGAACGTCGCGAATTTCATAAGTAGCACGGTCTTTCAAAACACCGCCGGGCCCGAGCGCTGATAGCCGACGTTTGTGGGCAATCTCAGAGAGCGGATTAGTCTGGTCCATATACTGAGAAAGCTGTCCCGTACCAAAGAACTCGCGCAGCACGGATGTTAAAGGCTTGACGTTCAAGAAATCTTGCGGCGTAAGGGCCCCATTATTTTCTTGAATCCTAAAGCGTTCGCGCACAATACGGTCGATACGAAGCATACCAACATACATCTGATTAGTGATTAATTCACCAACAAGACGCACACGGCGATTGCCCAAGTGGTCAATATCGTCCAACTCGCCCTCACCACGCTCACGCAGGTTAACAAGATAGCGAATGGTTGCGAAAATATCATCACGAGTCAAAACGGTTGAGTGATCAGGAATTTCAAGTCCCAATTTACGATTCATACGAATACGGCCAACGCGTGTTAGGTCATAAAGGCGCTCATTAAACAACGAGTCATTCAAGCGATCTTGAACTTCGCGCAACGACGCACCATCGCCAGGCCAAATTTTATTATGGACCTCACGAAGCGCTTCCTCTGGGGTCATGCATTTATCTTGTGCTAACGTTGCAGGAATCGTTGGCTGCAAGACGTATCCAGCCGAGACAATTAGGTCAAATTCAACCCGAGGAGCCGCCTCAAGCACCGTACAGTGCTCAGGAGCAAACACCTGCCCCTGCTCGATCAATATTTCGCCCGTCGCCGGATCAACAACATCACCGGTCACGACACGATTGAAAAGATAGTCGTGATTTAAAAAGAGCCGCTTAATACCAGCTTTCTTAAACCAAGCAAGCGTATCACGCGTAATAAGCTTACCGACATGTACAGCGCTCCCCTCACCGTCCACCATGCCATGTCTTAGACGAACACCCAAAAGCCGATCGCTCACCTCTTGGTAGAATTCGCCATTTTCAGACACAATGCGTTCGAACGAATAAAAAAGCGGTATAATCTCATCCCGTTTAACGCCAAGCGCTTGCAAGAATGTGGTAATAAAAATCTTTTTCTTTTTATCAACGCGTACGTAGAGATAGTCGTTGCTGTCAAACTCGAAATCAAGCCACATGCCACGCATAGGAATAATACGAGCAAGATAATACGGTTTTCCGTGAAGATCTTTAACCTTTTTGCTTTGAGAAAAAACAACGCCTGGAGACCGGTGCAACTGGCTCACAATAACCCGGTCGATACCGTTGATCAGAAATGTTCCAAGATTTCCCAAGACAAATTGCCCACGCTCTTCATAGAGATCTGCCATAACCGGCACATCGGCAAAAAAGATCTCTTGTTCCTTGATGTCACGCACGACACGTTCGCCGCCCTCGGGTCTATCCCAGCTCGTAAGCTGCAATCGCACCTTAAGCGGCATTGAAAAGGTCTGTCCGCTCGAGCGGCACTCGCCCAGCGTCATGGGCAGTTTTACCCCGACACGTGATAAGCAGTTGTGGCAAGCCTTATAACGCGCCGTAAGCGCCTTACAAGAAGGACATTCAAGTTGATCGCTCAACCGAGAACATCCAGACGCCTGACACGAAGAGCAGCTCCAAGCATAGCGTTCGGCTACGCCGGTCAACTTACCGCACGTACACGACCACGCCCCCAACTCGTAGGAAATATAGCCGAGGGACATCTTGTCCCCATAATCAATAGGGAAAATATCCCTAAAGACCTTCTCTAAACCGATATTCTGTCGCTCGGCAGGTAAAAAATCCAGCTGCACAAAATCATTGAACGACTTTGATTGAACCTCGATGAGATTAGGAACGGGAACAATGTCCTTTATCTTACTAAAAGATTTTCGAACGATCCGGGCACCCGTGTGTAAACTCGACATATCAGGCTGCTCCTCCGTTTATTCACAGCATCAACCGTACTATATTGTTTCTTACTTAACGCATTTATAGGCGCCGCCCCAACAAGCGCAGCGCACTGTTCATTTAGGACAATGTAACTTTGGCCCCGACTGCTTCGAGCTCTTGTTTCATTTTTTGAGCATCTTCCTTTTTGGCGTGCTCGAAAAGCACTGCCGGAGCGCCTTCAACAACATTCTTAGCTTCGGTCAACGAAAGGTCTTTATTTATCTGACGGAGCGCCTTGATCACTTTGATCTTATCTGGGCCACTCTCAACAAGCTCAACCTTGAATTCGCTCTTTTCTTCAGCTGCGGGAGCCGCTGCCGAAGGAGCTGCTGCCGCAGGCATTGCAGCCGACACACCGAATTTTTCTTGCAAACGTTTTACCAACTCAGCAAGTTCTATAACGGTAAGCGCGCTAATATCATCAATAATGTGCTCAAAAGATTTTGAAGCCATTGTATTCTCCAACAAAACTACGTAACAACTAAACTCTGTTTTTATAACACTCAACAGGTATTTACATACACTGGCACATAGCGCTTACTTTTCTTGTTCGGCGACTTGCTGAACGGGACCAGCCAACTGTTTGACCACTTGATCCAACACTCCAACCAAGGCTGAAAGCGGCGCGGCAATACTCCAACACACTTGCGCAAGAAGCTGTTCGCGCGATGGAAGCAACGCCAAAAACTTAACGCGATTCTCATCAATAACCACACCCTCGAAAGATCCCACTACAATGGACAATTTTTCAAACGACTTGGTGGCATCAAAAATAACGCGCGCAACACTGGGAACATCTGTTCGAGCAAAGACCACCGCAACCTGCTGCTTGAAATATGGCTGCAACTGCTCTGCTCCCTCAACGCCCCTCGATGCTATTGTCAGCAACGTGTTTTTAGCCACACGCATGCTCCCGCCCTCTTTACGCAGATCTTTACGCAAAGACTGAATTTGACTTACCGTCAACCCTTGGACGCCAACCAAGAATGTTCCCTGGCTCTCGGTGAAATTTCGCCGTAACGACTCAACGAGCAACTCTTTACCTTGACGATTCATATGAACACACCTTCCCCGTACACCTAGAGTTCATCAACAGCGACCTGGATACCAGGACCCATAGTCGGCGTGATCACTACTTTTTTGATAAACTTACCCTTTGAAACGGGTGGTTTTGCTGCGCTCAGTGCCTTTATGAAGGCCGAAACATTGTCGAACAAATCTTGCTCTGAGAACGACACTTTGCCACACATAAAGTGCACCAGCCCCTGCTTATCATTTCTGAAAAACACAAGACCCTTTTTCAACTCAGACACAATGGACTTGATATCAAATGTCACCGTGCCCAGTTTTTTATTTGGCAGCAGACCCATCGGGCCCAAAACCCTAGCAACTTTTCCAATAAGTCCCATCAAATCAGGTGTTGCAACGGCATATTCAAAATCGAACCATCCCGCTTCAATCTTTTGAACCAAGTCTTCAGCGCCAACAAAATCAGCCCCTGCCGCAGTCGCCTGATCGGCGTACTCGCCTTTGGCAAAAACCAGGACACGGGATTTCTTGCCAGACCCACGCGGTAGTACGACACCACCACGCACGACTTGGTCGCCCTTAGAAGGATCGATACCCAAATTGATATCGACACTTACCGATTCGTCAAAACGAGCATGCGCAACCATTTTAAGCTTCGCTATACCCTCCCGCAACGAGAGCGGTTTTTTGCTCTCGCCCAGTGCTTCGAGCGCTTTTTCGTATTTTTTTCCGCGTATTGTCATACCCCATTCCTCGTTAGTCGATAACCTGCAGACCCATGCTTAAGGCACTTCCCGCAACGCATCGCTTTGCTGCTTCCAAGTCCACGGCATTTAGATCAGGCATTTTTGCCTTCGCTATCTCTTCGACATCAGTCCACGTTATCGATCCAACCTTATCCTTGTTCGGACGAGAAGATCCCTTGACAATCTTACATTTGTTTTTAATCAACTCACTCACCGGAGGAGTTTTGGTGATAAACTCAAATGTTCGATCAACATAAATCGTAATAATCGTCGGCACCGTTTGCCCACGCCTATCAGCAGTTTTTGCATTAAACTGTTTGCAAAACTCCATGATGTTAATACCATGCGGACCAAGAACTGAGCCTGTCGGAGGCGCAGGTGTCGCGGCACCACCAGCAATTTGCAGCCGAACTACTGCTTTTATTTTTTTCGCCATACCATATACCTACTATAACGTACTAACCCTTCACCTGATCAAAACCAAGCTCAATAGGCGTCATTCTGCCAAATATACTGACCATCACAGTCATCTTTTCATTATCTTCATCGATGGAATCTACGATTCCCCCAAAACCAGCAAAGACCCCCTCTTTAATCTCGACCTCTTTGCCCACTTCGAATTGCGACTTCTCAACCGCAATGGTCACCTCACCACGCATCTGCGAACGAATGCGTTCGATCTCGCGCGGAGAAAGCGGTACCGGATTGACCCCGCCCAAAAACCGTGAAATGCGGGGGGTAATCATGACCAGACGAATTGCCTCTGGAGCCGATTCCATCTCAATAAGCATGTAACCAGGAAACAACTGCTGGTCCTGCTCTTGCGAATCATCAGTAAACAGCTGCTTCATCTTGGCAGAGGGCACTAAAATCTCGCCAAAATGTTCGGTGAGGCCAGCCTCCTCAATACGCTTACGCAGATCGGCCCTTGCGAGCTCTTCATACCCGGCGTACACCTGCACGACATACCACTGTTTCATCCTAATAATCAATCCTATAAATTACCAGCCGCGCGGAAAAACATGCTCAAACACACGCTTAATTGACCACGCAACACCGTGATCAACGAAAAAGAGAAAGATGGCAAAAAAGACAACAACAACCAGCACAACCAATGTTGCGCCGATCGTTTCATCGATACTTGGCCACTCAACCTTCGCCAATTCAAGGCGCACTTCTTTTAAAAACTGCATCGCGCTATTCATGCACAGACTCCGATTATAAGCAAATACCAAACAGTTTGGCAGGCCAGGAGGGATTCGAACCCCCAACACGCAGATTTGGAGTCTGCTGCTCTACCGTTGGAGCTACTGGCCTCCATTGCTACCTACTTTGTTTCTTTATGCGTCGTATGCTGCCGGCACGAAGAACAGTGCTTGCTTAACTTCAAAGAACCAATCTTACGCGCTTTCGTTACCACTTGGGTATAATTGCGGGCCTGACATTTTTCGCAAGCCAAATGGGATGTTACTCTATCTTTTGCCATACGAGCCCAACCAAAAATTTAAATTACACCAAACCCTACCGCACACATGGAGCCCGCGATCGGATTTGAACCGATGACCTCTCCCTTACCAAGGAAGTGCTCTAACCAACTGAGCTACGTGGGCCTCTCACTAATTACTAGGGTAACCCAAAAAACTATCGTTGACAATACCAAAATATGGTACTTTCGTGGAGCTGGCGATCGGATTTGAACCGATGACCTGCTGATTACAAATCAGCTGCTCTGCCGCTGAGCTACGCCAGCATACGGCAATAATCTTTGCATGCCACTCACTCGTTAAGAGTGGAGCGGGAAACGGGACTCGAACCCGCAACCTACAGCTTGGAAGGCTGTCGCTCTAGCCAATTGAGCTATTCCCGCATCTGGTGGTGAGAGCAGGATTCGAACCTGCGAAGGCTTTGCCAGCGGATTTACAGTCCGCCCCCGTTGGCCACTTGGGTATCTCACCATCTATCATCTTCTTTTTAGTGTACGGTTTTTTTGGTAAACTTCAACTTTCAGCTCGGTGATTTATCCCAGAGCTTGCAAACTACTACAAATACAAGATTAAACCAGATTAAAAGCACATAACGGCTTCCCCCACTACTTCCTCTCGGGAGTCTCTTGCAAAAAATAGCCACCAGCGTACACTTGAAATCCGTCAACAGAACCTGCCCTAATGGAATATGATCGCCACTAAAGGCGATATTTAGGTTTTTATTTTTTCAATTTACTTTTCAAATACTCACGGGGGATTTATGTCAGGATTATACCAAAAGCTGGTATTGGTCGTTGGATTACTGGTCTATTTCACTTCACCCTTTTGTGCCTCACCAGCCAAAAAAACCGAGAATTTTTTCCAGAAGCTCTATGCGGCTCTACCACAAGACGAAAATGCCGTCCAAAAAAGATCCCCTGGCACAGATAGCATCCGACAATTTCCCGAATCAGAAGCAACTAAGATCTGGCTTTCCAACCGCGATGCAACACAACTCACCCAAACCCTCACCACGCGCGCGCATATGCCTTTCGAAGTTTTGGAAAAACTGCATATTTTTGCCGGAACGCGCTCGAACCCCGATCGATCGCTTATCAATTGGCTTGCACAAAGCGCACTTGGCAGACATTTTTCCCCTTTTGGCTTTGAAAATGCTGCAATAAGATTCGCATTCCCGCTCACCGACATCCAACAATTGCGTAACGACCAGGAATTAGTCAAATTCTTAGCAGAAAACCCTGCCACCGCAGCACTGATCGAGCAAGCATTTGCAAAAATACTTGAAGGACAAAACTGCTTCTTCACCTATCTTGCGCCTAAAACGCTCTACGACGCCTTTGCAAGCAGAGCGCTCTATCTACCCTTCTTTAAGCGACACAATGGGAATACCGCCTGGCTCACCGCCTGGCGCGGCCTTACCTGGTTGGGAGTTGCAATCAATATTCTCCCCCCAACGCTCATCGACCAGGTAACTAATAACATTGGCGAGGGCGTAACAGCAGCATGGAATGCCCAGGGCCTGGGAAATAAGTTCATCGAATTATTCGTAAAAACCCCCGCCCGCATACCCGGCGACATTATTCATGCCGAAATTCTACGGCACAAAACCTCGCTCTATGCCTATAGCTTTACGCCAGACAATAAGCCTGTTCGCGATCCCGCAAAACGACATCTACTCTCACTAGGTGATACGCCACTCTCTTTTGTAGATGGACTCAAAGGCCTCAGTATCGTCGACCAACAAGTAAGCAAAGAAACCGCCTCTGCCATGGCCAATATACTGCTTATGCAAAATGTTGTGGGCGATCTATTCCGGATCAAAAATCTCTATAACACCATCACCGCGCTCCAAGAAGAAGGCGCACAATTCAAGCACCTACAAATGCGCCTTATGGGCATTGCACGCATCCTTGAAGGGCTCACGCTCATCCAATCGCTGCGCACCGCCATCCCTGGCGTCGTATTCGAGCAACTTACCGCACACATCGATGCATTTTTCACACGCATCGCACCCCTTAAACAACTGCTTAAAACACCAACTTTTGCAGGCCAACAACCATCCTATTTCTCCTGGGGCCCCTATATTCTTGCAGCGCACAAACGCATGGAACAATACTGCATAAAAGACTTTGTCCCCATGCTCGCACATATTGGAAACCTAGAAACACTCTTTGCAGCAGCCGAGCTCTACAAGCGCTATACTGGAACAGAAACACCGGTCTGCTTCGTCGACTTTGTCGCCCAAGACAAACCATGCGCCCATCTCACCAACTTCTGGAACCCTCTCTTAAATGCCGACCTTGGTAAAATCATCTGCAACACACTCGCCCTTGGCGCCGGAGCTGCCCCGAACGTTATTGTAACCGGGCCCAGCGGGAACGGCAAATCAGCCGCCTGCGAAGGATTTGCAACCAATCTCTTGCTTGCCCAAGCCCTAACCGTAACCTGTGCACAGCAGGCCTTATACACGCCTTTAGATAAAATTGCGCTCTTTCTTGAAGAACAGGAAGATATCGCCGCCGGCCAATCGAGTGGCATGGCAAAGCAAAATAAGCTACGCCGCATCATCGACTCAGTCGCATACCTGCTCCCGGGGCAAAAGCTATTACTGCTGCTTGACGAGCCAATCGGCGGATCAATCGTCGGCGACACGGCAGAAAATATGCTCTATGACGCGCTTAAGTCAATCGCCGAGAGCGTATCACATCTCCTACTACTCACCACGCACTTCGAAAAGCTAACACACTTAGCCGAGGGGACCAATGGCCGCTTTGCCAACAAATTTGTAGTTGTAGAAGAGCCAAGCCCTGGCGTCTTCAAACGCAATTATCAGCTCGTCGACGAACCCGGCAACTGGTTCAAAGATGCTCAGTTTAGAAAAGACTACCTTGCGTGGCTCGAACGCCAAAATCAAAATACTTAAGAGCGCGCGCATACCAGCAAATATCGCATGATACGTCCCTCAGGATAGCTCGTCCTGGGGGATTATTTTTTGCCCAGTTTCCCAGAACATTGCACCTGCAAGCACCGTTCTTCACGCCCCTGATACTCAATCTCCACATGGCAAGCATCAAGAACAACCAGAGGCTCTATAATCTCCGGCCACTCGATCAGGGCCTTGGTCCCCGGCCGATACAGGTATTCGGCAAATCCAGCATCAATAAACGCATGCATGTCAGGCAAACGATACAGATCAAAATGGTACCAGCGCATCTCGCCAACCCTATAGACATGCACATATGAAAACGTTGGGCTCTGAATAGCCCCCGTCACACCGGCATGGCGTAACAAGCCCTGGATTAGGGTTGTCTTACCCGCCCCCAGAGAACCTGTAAAAGTCATGACTGATACCATCTGTAAATCTTGCCAGAGGCGCTCGACCATCTCAGGAATCTGCTCGGCCGTATACGAAAATTGTTCTTGTTTAATCATAATTTTTTTACCACCCGGTGCAAGCGACGCTCATGTTTGCCAAGTTTTTTCCCCCCGGGTTGCCCGCCAACGTCACGCGATTCATGCTGCACATCTTTATGATATATTTTTACAGACTCCTGTTCCATCAGAGCGTCAACTTCAGAAGAACTGACATGCCCCACGCGCTTACGCGCGACCGTTGCGGGCGGCTTGCGATGCGGCTGCCCAGAAACCTGAGCATTATGCGCGCAGTGCTTTACCGCAGGCCGCTCAGTGGCACAGAGCAAGTCATAAAAAGCAATTGCTTGCAGCGTCACGATACTGAGCCGTTCAGCACAGTCAACAAGCTCACGATCCGACGAAACCAAAAGTATTTTTTCAGGCGGGTACTCGAGAAGTACTTTTTTAATCACATCGTCCGCACTGATCTTGTAGCCTGAATGGACAATGTCAACAAGCTTTCCCGCCGTACGCGTCGGAAACGAGGCTGATCCTCCATCAAATACTATTACCGCTGTATGCTTTTTCTCACGTACATAGGCTTCTACGATCGACACAAACCAGCGAACGCGCTGAATGTGCGACCCCGGCAGGTCTCCGCGCGATTTTAGTACATTATATGCATCGATTACCAATACCATCAAAAAACCACTCAAGTCAAAAATTGCTAAATACTGCAAGACGTTTTACAGTTGTTACTAACAGTTGTTACTATAAGAGTATCACACAAGAGCGCGCTTATTTAAGAGATTATTAAGAAATTGCCAAGAGATTTTTATGTCACACGTAATACAACTGCGACAACGCATTAAAACAATCGAGACACTGCGCAAAGTAACCCATGCGATACGCCTCACGTCACGGGCAACGCATGCACAGCTCCAGAAAAAAAGCGCTGAGTTGGCACATTACCGTGCTGAACTTGGGCGACTTATCCAAAATCTTATGCCCCTTATCCAACAGACGACTCCCAATTCGCCAGAGCACCGCAAACACTTGCATATTGTCGTCGGCTCACAAAGAGGCTATTGCGGGACATTTAACACACGCATTGTCCGCTTTTTTGAAGAGCATCAGCCCCCTACAGAAAAACCACTTATTATTACCGTTGGCAAAAAGGCTGCTGAATTACTAAGCCCTACATTTCGGCTCATTTACTCATTCGACACGTTCTCGGCGGCAAACTTTTTTGCCGTTTCTAAAGAGCTCTATCAGCACCTAACCGGCCCTGAAGCCTATGCATCGGTCACCATTTACAGCAACTATTCGCAAACGTTTTTCTTACAAAAAGCAACACAAACAACCCTGGCCGTGCCCCGCATATCTTACCTTCCAGCCCCAACAACACATGATGTCCCCTACTTATTTGACCAACCAGTCAGCACCCTGTTTTACACCCTTGAACACTTGCATTTCAAAAGCCTTCTTGAAGAAATACTATTCAAATCATTAGTCGCAGAACACGCCGCGCGCTTTATCTCAATGGATTCATCAACCACGAACGCCGACAAAGTGCTCGAAATTATGCGTCGCGATTACAATAAATTGCGCCAGGCTTCGATCACCCGCGAGATCACCGACTTAATTGGTGGACTTCTCTAGCACGTGTAGCTTTAAACTAATCCTGCACAATTTCAATTATGGCTCCCAGAGAGCGCAACTTTACATCAAGTCCTTCATACCCCCGCAATAAGTGCGAAACCCCAGTCATAATAGTCTCACCCTCTGCCACCAGGCCCGCAATTACCAGTGCCGCCGCCGCACGAATATCAGTTGCAACCACCGACGCCCCTACGAGACGCTCGACGCCGACAATAGTTGCCGTCGTACCGAAAACCTGGATATTCGCGCCCATCTGTTGGAGGGGCGGCACATGCAGCATACGGTTTTCAAAGACCGTTTCTGTCACCGTACTGGTTCCTGTCGCACACGCCAAGACAGCCACAAGCGGCGCCTGCAGATCGGTCGGAAACCCCGGGTGTGGCATCGTTTTAATTCGAATCGGCGCACTCCGCGGTGCAGCCTCCATATACACGCCAACCTGTCCTTCGCCAATTGTAACGGCATGCCCCATATCAGAAAGTTTTTTCAAAAAGAGTTCCATGTGAGCCGCCGGTGCATTGGGGATAGCAAGCGAGCCCCCGGTGGCAGCGACAGCCAACAAGAGCGTCCCCGCCTCAAGCCGGTCAGGCATAACCGCGTGCGTCAACGGAGCAAGTGACGAGACGCCGTCAATCACCAGGGTAGCGGGAAACTCCAGCCCGATACGAGCACCCATGCATCGAAGCGCGTCAATCAAATCGCCAATCTCCGGCTCAATCGCCGCATTAACAATTGTCGTTCTCCCCGGAGTCAAGACTGAGGCCATCAGCACGTTCTGTGTCGCACCCACACTTGGATAATCAAAAATAATGCGACACGCTTGTAGTCGGTCAGCCTTCACCTCTACAGAATCTGGAGCAACGGCAACCGTGGCGCCCATCCGCTCAAATGCCTGCAGGTGAATATCAACCGGCCGCGTGCCTATGGGATCGCCACCCGGCAACGCTATTCGCGCCCATCCAAAACGGGCAAGCAGCGGGCCCAAAACCAGAACTGACGCGCGCATGCGCTTCATGATCTCGGACGGAACTGTTCCCCCGGCAACCTGGGATGTATCAATAGTTAACGCATGCGTTAACGCATCAAATCGCACTCGAGCACCAAGCGCCGTCAGCAATTCTCCCATGGCCGTCACATCTCGCGATGCCGGGACATTGGTTAAGACAGACACCCCCGATGCCAGAACCGTTGAGACCATCAACGGCAAGACAGCATTCTTCGCGCCTTCAACACGCAACGTCCCAGAAAGCGCCGGGGATTGCGCAATTCGAACATATGGCTCACTCATCAACATCCTCTCTCTAACTAATTTCTCACTTTTTAAGACACTTTTGGTATACTAACATCTTTACACAATGGGCACTCGCATGTTCCAGAATGCGCGCACCTCAAACTCTGTACAATATACAAATTATACTGTATGATTGAAAAAGAATAAAACGTACTGGCCATTTTATGTTCGGGAAGAATAATTGTGAATCAAAAAGGGCTTTTGTTAGCCATTATTTTCTTTTTGTTCATCGCCGGGGCAACACCCCAAGCAAACGCTGAAGGCGGAGGTTTCGAGACGATCTCCAATGCTTTTAAATACACCTACCAGTGGACCGCCGACACGGTCGCAGAGGGAAAAAACTGGGTTAAAGAGCAGTGCCCCCCTAACGTGTATGACCTGGTGGTTGGCAAGCCTGAACCCTCAGCGGTCCCGCCGGAGGTTAGCAAAGCGCTGGAATATGAAATTAAGGCGAATACCCGTGAGCTGGCAAACTGTGCCAAACAGACCGGAGTCACGGTCGACACGCTCGAAACACACGTTAAAAGCGTGCTTGAGAAAAAACGTGAATCAGAAAACACTCTTGACGCCTACACCAACCAAAAGGCCACGCTACGAAAAGCAGCCCAAGAAATAAGCCAAATCCGTGCATTATACGAGACTTCGTACACTATGCGTGCGCTCCAAATTGGTGCACCACTCATTGGAGCCTTTGCCGGAAACGAACTCTATAAAAAATTATTTGCCCGTTTTTTCACAGCACCAGCCAACACCAGAAGAACCAAAATTATTATAGCGTTGCAAAAGACCCTCGAACAAAAGCAAATGCTCGAGCTGGAAAACGTGCGTCTCACAACAGCACTTGCATCAGCATCCAAAGAAGAAAAAACTGAAATCGAAGCTACGCTTACAGAGACCCAGGAGTCAGCGACGCATCTAGCATATAAAATACAAAAGCTCCAAGACGCCTTAACACACTCAGGCAGGCCAAAATATCCGGCAATCGCCCGATTTGCAAACACCGTGCGAGCATTAACGGCAGGAGTTGCACGTATTGGCTGCATAGCCACCATGGCATGTGTAAGTTACTGGCTCACACAAAAGCAGATCATCGAACGATTCGAGCTAAGCCCCCGAGAAATGCCCGCAGGGCTTGGGCAAGTCCTCGACGCACAGAGCAAAGCCATTGACGACCTTGATGCGCGAACAGACGGCACGTTCGAGATGTATCAAAAACAAATTATCGACTACCAAGATAGTAGAAAAACCGTTCCTCTAGAAGTCTTTTCGCTGCTTGAAAAACGCGACGAATTAGATCATAATGCAGCGCGAGTCTGGGGTGATGAAGTATTGGCAAGTGATAAGATCAGCGAATTAAGCTAATAAATATAACAAATATAGCTATTTATTAAATGGAGAAGGTCATGGCCGACAAGAAAAGAAACCGCGCGCGGCGTACGCTTGCCTTTGTATTATTGGGATTCCTGTACGGAACCCCCGCTGTAGGCATGAGCACCCCAACACCACTGGGTGGCCTGGGAACTTCTACGTTCCCGATCAATGTAAATATTAATTTTAAAGAGGGTATGGGCTCTGCGCTGTCCGGATCAAAAACGCTACTCTCCGGCCTTTGGAAACTATCCGATCAGCACGCAATCATCACCACCGTCGTGGCATCAACTGCAATCCTGGGCATAATGAGCAAATTGCGCAAGCCCACACAAAAATTGTTTCGGTGGCTAGAAGAGCAAGCACCACTTCCGATGAAAATCATACGCCCCCTTGCAGCGATGGGCATTGGCTCTGGCATCGCCCATGTCATCATAAATCTAGCAGCCGGTATCGGCTCAAATATTAGCCCAGAAGCCTTGAATGCAACATTTCGCGGCGCTCAAAAAGGTATGACGACCGCGCTTGGCCACGGATTTGTCAACGGAATCAACGAATATCTTAGCCCCGAAGAGAATGAGAAGGGCAAGGTTGACGCAAACGAAAAGCTGGTTCGTGATGGCATCGAGAGCGAACTGCGCAAAGTAAAATATCCCATTAGCATGTCCCGCTCAGAACGAGCCGCTCGCTCGACAGAATTTCAAGCATACAGCAGCCATATTCTCACCGACAAAATTCGAAGAAAGATTATGGACGCCAAGGGGAACTTCGTCCTCAAAGAGTGCTTCTACCTCATTGTGGCAGGACGCTCGAGAACGGGTAAATCGCATGACGTCGAAGAACTTGCCCAGCTCCTCGGAGTTCCCCTGTACACCATCAACGGCTCCACGGTTCTTGGAACCAGCTGGTACAAAAATGGCGCCGGCGTAAAAGTTGGTTGCTTCAACGACATACTTAAAATAAAGATCAAAAAGGGAGAGATTAAAAAAAAATCTATGGTCTTAATCGATGAGGGTGACCTCCTGCTGATAAAGACACAATTGCGCGATAAAAAGGCTGGCGACAGCAAAGGCGCTAACGCCCAAATTGGGTCGAAGGACGATTTGGCCACCAGCAAAGGAATTATGAATTTACTCGATGAAGCGGCAAAGGAGTGGGGCATTTGTTTTGTCCTTGCCACCAACAACAAAATTGAGGAATTGCCGGAGACTGTTACAAACCGTATTAGCGAGTTTGGCGCTGTCGTCGAAAAAGGATTCCTGAGGGAGAAACACGAGCGAAAAGCACTCTGCACACATACTTTTAATAAATTAGTGCAAGTCCCTAAATATAGCGCCCTCCTAAAAACCATAAAGGGTTACTACTGGGATGCTACGATTGGGCAATTAGCCGACCTTATCGCCGAGCACACCGACAGGTGCAGCCAGGGGCAGATTGCAAAAAGAATCTGCGAAGAATTGCTTGACCAGGCGCAGGAATTGTTCGACACAGGCAAGATCAAAAAGTTCTCACTTGAGGACCAGCAGGTCGAATATCTGGTTTACGAAAAACTGCTTGGGGTTTATCCGCAGGTTACCGCCGAAATCGACGAAGAAATCGCGAAGCTGACCGAGCAACTCGAGTACTTTACTAAAAAAGATATGCATCGAGAAAAACGCGCTCAGCTCAACCGTGGTATTCTTGAAGAAGAACAAGGCCGGCACGAAGTTGCAGATCGCCAGGCACAACTGTACAAAACATACTACAATCTGACGATCAAAGTCGAAGAAAAAAACAACGTCCTCTTGCATGAAATCGAACAAAGAGAGTTGGCGGCAAGCAAAAGAAAGCTTTTCACCAAGGTGCTAGCAATGCTGGCCAGCCCCTTTAGAGTTCTCAAAAACATTGTGCTCTGGTCCGCACGCCCTAAGACCGCCGATGAAATAAAGCAAGAAAACGCCCAGCTTTTGGGAAGAGTCGCGGAAACCATCAAACACCAGCATACAGCCCACGGGCAGCTGCTCGACAAGCAAAAATATAAGCTTCTAACCTACCAAATAGACCTTAAGGGCAAAGAGAAAGAGTCTCAAACACTCGAATGTGACGTCTCTAAAGCAAAAATAGAACAAAAAGAAAAACAAGAAACGCTGAACTTTAAACTTGACTGGCAAACCAACCAAGAAAAGTCTTTGCAAGGCGACCTAGAAACTGAAGAGCTAAAAGTTAGGCTAAAGCTCTTGAAAACAACCATAGAAGAGAAACAGCTCATGTGCAAACGGCTCACCATTGATATCAATCCTCTCGTCGAGTCTGTCAAAAAGTTTGGCCCTCTCGCTCAAGCCACCAAGAAGAGAACCGAGCTCTACAAAAAGTTCTACGAGAACATTTGCGTAAAACTTGGGCTAAAAAAGCCTGAACTCAAGGTCGAAGAAGACAAGCCAGAACTCGAGCAAGAGTTCGTGTCGGTGAAACGCCGCCCTCTTAAAATCATCGAACAACCTATGCCAAACAACCAGTCCGGGATCCTTTCCCCTCACAAAATCTTTGAATCGCCCGAAAGGCACAGCCTGCTCAACACCCAGCCTCAACAGCAACAACTTGAGCAGCCAAACGAGGAGATCCACCAAGAAGGCCTATTCGTTAACAACTTGTTGTTTAGGGGGAACTCGTTCCAGCAATTCAACAATCAACCTCCGTCGTTGCAAAGGCCGCCCAAAATAAACCCCCAACGGTTTATAATACCGAACAATATATCAAGCACATACTCACAAATAAAAAAACAGATTAACAAGCTAAAGCAAGAAAATCTCGACTAACAAGAAAAACAAAAAAGAACCCCCTGGCAGGAAACCATCTCACGCCCGGGGATTCTTTTTCTTGTACTCTCGCCAAACTCTCCTGTATGGTTGAAAAGAATCAAGCAGATGAACGCTTGTACAGCCAAGGAGATATCCTGTGAAAACACGTATATGTACGTTCAAGAGAGCATGCTTCCAGCGAGCGCTTGCTCTCGTATTAGCTGGATGTCTTTGCACAACGCCAGCAACCGGTATTAACCCGCCTACCAGGGCCTTTGTCGATAGTCATCCAGTCTACACTATGGCGGGCATTGGCGGAGCTATAACGCTTTTTGGGGCAATCGGCGCATATCGCTTCCTGCGCGGCCCCATTCAAAGATTTAACCGGTATATCAATACACTCCCCCTGCCCATAGCACCCATACGGCGCTCACTCTCCCAGTGCGTTGGGTATTGGCTCGATGGCATCATTGCACTCTTGCTCACCAAAATCGCTCCATCGACGAGTATTATTGCCAACAATACTTCTTTTATTTTGGGGCCACTGTATGCACACTACTTCGAAAATGCCTTCTCAGCAGGCACAACAATAGGCCCTAACGACAAAGATCTCACGCCAGAAATCAAGACCATTAAAGACACTTTCATAGCGGCGCTTGATAACCCCAAGGTTACTCGAACAGAATCAGTGTTTAATAAGCTTTTTTGGTCAAATAGCACAAGTTCCCTCAGCGCGGAGCAAGAAAAAAAACTCAGAACCTTTTTGACCTCGACCGACAAAAAGGCCATCCCTCCAGAACTGATCGACAAGTGGAAACGGGGCCAACCCGCTGAGTTTGCCTTTATTGGGCCTACGGGAAGCGGCAAAACGTACAGCGTCCTCAAAATAGGCAGTCTGCTCAATCGAACGGTCGTATATATCAATGCAAAGCTTTTTAAAAATTGGGATATCAGCAAGATAGATATAGTATTAGACCTCTGGACGCAGCTTATAAAGGATCGACTACAAGACGGCAGCCTTAAAACGGGCGATTTTATTTTCCTTGACGCAACAGATCATATGACCGGAAGTAATCCTGATCTCGATAAGGCAAACAATAAACTCCTGCTCTCTTTCCAAAAGACCCTCTTTTCCCTGGGGCTTAATTTTGTCTGGGCAGCAAATATACTTGAAGAATCGATCCCCAACGAAATAAGTCGCCATATAGTCCTGCACAATGGCCACCTTGGCGTCGCACGCCTCCAGGAAGATGAAAAATCCCGCCTCCAAGTCTGTTGGAACAAAGTATACGACCTGATGATCAGCACCAAGACGGAAGATGAAGATCTTGCGCAAAAACTCAAAGACAAAAGCACGCAAGAGATTATACAAAAAGTCATCAAGAAGATCGCGGACACAACCAAGCACTGCCCGAGCTCACAGATCGCCGCCCTCTGCGAACGTGCCCTTGGAATAGTACTTACGCGCACTGTTCGAGAAAAGTTAAGCGATCAAGACATCGAAAACGAACTGGACAAACAGACTCTCAGAACATATCAGGAAACACTAACCACAACGCTGGAAAAAATGCGGGATACCTGCCGGCACAACGAAAAAACGACCCACGATATCCACCTTAAAGCAAAAATCAAGTTGCAAACCGACGGAATAGAAACCAATATTGAAAAACTTAATAAACGCATAAATAACATACAGGCAAAACTCGCCAAGAATAAGCTGCTCGATAACCAAGAAGTGCTTCGTATCGTTGGAACCTACACCCACGAAATAGACCTCCTGGAAAACGAGCTTGGGAAAATACACAAGGTACAACTTGCCGCACTCGTGCGCATATCCGAAATAAAATGCCGGCAACACAGCATTGCCCAGGAATTGAAGAAGCTGCCACAGGAAAAAGAAAAGATGACAGACGACCAAACGCTCCAGACAGGCTTGTTTGAAGCTCAAAACAACCAATTCGCTTTCAATCTCAAAGAACAGGAGTCCCTGGCGGAACGATGCACAAAACAGGCCGAGCTCATCCAAAAGAAAAAAAACTGCCTGGAAACCTGGAAAAAAAAATATCCCCTAGAACAAAAACAAGAGTAGCCGCCCACAAAATTGACCCACCTGTTTTTATCGATAAAATTAAAGCTTAGAGTGATCCCTTTGTTTATTGCTGGAGATTTTATGAAAAAGCTACTAACCCTTCTATTTTGCGCTGCAAGCGCGACAAGCATCGGTATGTACGGCGAGTGCGACAGCACACAAGAGCTGACTGTGTCATCATCGCCAGGCGCTTCGTGCAGTTGCACCGAGAAAGCTACGCCATGCGTAGCCGCAACTACCGAGCCTGATCAAAAAGCTGAAACACCGGTACAACTCGACCTATTTGATATGACAAAAAAAAGCGTCATCATGGGGCTTGTTGTTAACCAGATGGGAAGACGCGTAGCCGACATCTTGGACATCAACCTGAGAGACCTATTACAATTTGCGCTACAAGTGCAAAACAGGCAGCAGGGCTTGGACCAGGCAGAGGCCTTTCTCCTCGCCCACGAAGCACGGCTTGCAAAACTAGTCCGGCTTACCTACTATCTTGCAAAAGATGAAGCTGCTGCGGGTACATTCACCAGCACAGAAAGCCTCTTGCAAGGCTATGCAAAAAAGTTTAGCAACCTACGCAAGACCCTTGCATGCACCAAATCAGACGAGCACAAGCGCGAACTCATTGCAACGTTAACCAACGTCGCTTTGACATCATGCCTTCTCACCACGCTGCTCTTTGAAGATGTCATTGAATGGATGCATGTTCTGCTCGGTAATCAAAATTGTGTTTGTGGAGTCATCACTGAATGTTTGCAGCAGGGCAACGATTTGCCATTTGCACAATTTTTGTGTGGCCATGAAACGGCCATTACGCTGACCGCGACACAAATTAATCCTGCATGCGCCAACGGCGTACGAATCCAATTCGCAAAGCTCCATCAACAGCTCGCAGCTGGCCTAAACCAGCCATTTGGTTCTGTGATGCTTGAGTTTATGCGCACCTGCAAAAAATTCTTGGCCCCGCTGCCAGCATTGGTACAACAACCGTGCTTAGAACAGGCACCAAACGCTTAAGTAATTTGCGCTATACAAGTACACAAAAGCCCCTGGCCGGATTTTTTCTCGCCAGGGGCGTATTTTTGTGCTTCAAAAAAGCCGATAGAAGCCGAAAGGCAAATTTCTCTGATCGTTAGAGTCGAGATCAAACTTTTTAAAATAATTATCATAGGCATCAGAATACCTCTTCTCATCAATGATTTCGCCGTCCTTCCTGTCCTTCGGGCAATTGAAAAGATTTATTTCGCGAGGATCGACAGAAAAAAACTGCATAGTTGAACCAGAAATGTTTACCGCAATATATACTTCTGCTCGTGCATATTTTCCGAGAAAACTACTGCTATAGCGATAGCGCCACTTGTTGCCATCGTGGACAGAAAGCGAAAAAATACTTGTGAATATCTTCTCGCGAGAAATTGAGCACTTTTCAACAAATGCCTTACAGATGGACGCAACACGATCACACTGAGCCTCTTCCCCACCAACTCCTCGCTTTGCCTGATCCACTGTTGCGAAGATATTCACCGACAGCTTCTTGCTATCAAGCCCTTTAAATTTTCTTTTAACCCTGCTCACCAAGCAGTCAACGCTATTGCTAGCATGCAGGTGAAATACCATAAACTCTTTTTCCCCGAGCACCCCAACAAGCATACAGGGTTGCAGGGGCCCAACAACCGGCACCAGCTTATTATTTCCTGCCACCTGATAATCCTTGCCACACCGCTCACAAACCAGCTCGTAGGCAATTTTTTGATTTTTCTGGCCTTCAGACCAGTACTCAAATGGCAACAGAACCTCGGTTTTTTTGCCCGTCCCGTGAAGATCAAGCTTATTAACCATTGCACGGCTTGCAACAGGCGCCAAAAGGGCGGCCCCTAAAGTGATTATCGCGCTTAAATTTTTAATTTTTTTCACAAGAACCCTCATCTCTCGGCCTAAGCCTCTAGTTGTTTTAAAATACTAGCTCTAAAAGCAAGCCCCACGGTGATAGCACCTCAGGGCTGCCTGCTCATTACACTTTTACAAAAGAACGTTAATCTAAAAGAGAATTACCATGTTCACCAACAATATTCACGTCACCCAAGCTATTAACACGTCTCGTGACGAACCTGTCCTGGGTTTGACGCTCAGCATTGAGCCGGAAAGCTGGCAGCTGTTGCTGGAGCCTCAGCTGCATTTGCTGCCGGTTATATACCTCGATGAGAAACGACTGGGCAGCCCCCCAATATACCACGTGACCCTCGGTCCCTGTAAAATATTCATACAAAACGTTAGCACCAAACTGCGCAAGCAACTTGACAACTTCAAGGTTGACATCCTGGCCTTCTACCGCATAATACATCGGGGGGTGGCCAGCACTATCCAGGGCATTGGGATTCGCGCCATCCCGCCTAAGCGCCTTTTCGACCAACTCTGGAGACCGCTTGCTCACGCCCTCAAACAAAAGCTGCTCTGCTTCTGATAATGGCTGTTGCTGTTGCATCGCACAACACCCGCCACTGACCATGAGGGCAACGCTCAATACAGCTATTTTTTTAAAAATAGAATACATAAAACTTCCTCCACGTGTTTATCAAGGCATCAATAAAGCCATCAGGCACGGTACCCAACAGCAGCCCTCTATTATCACTTTGTAGCGTCTCGTAAAATAATATTTTTGTCAAGAAGAATATAAATAACATAAGTTTAATTATCGAATGAATTTTTACACCATCGCCTGGAATGGCACGCAAAAAAAGGGGCTCTGGCCCGCTCGCTCCCAAATCTCAACCGCCGACATCCCCACGACGCGTTCATAAAAATCTGCCACGTAGGCATCGTGCAGCTGGCGATACGCTGCTCTTTTTGCCTCTGGGGCCAGATCCGGGGCAAGATCAAAAAAATTAATTTCGCAGGGCGAGATAGAAAAAAACTGGATAGCCCTGTGCCCGTTTTTTGTCACAAACAAGTCTGAGAGTTTCACGGCAACGTACAAATCGGCATCGACATAGTTCCCCAGCGCCCCCTCTGGGTACATATAACGCACACTTGCGCCGTCACCGTCCTGCGCCCCCTCCTGCACATACAGGGGAAAAATCTCGGCAATAATGCTTGCACAGGGCACTCGCAACAGCTCTGACAGAGCATTTTTAATCGACGCCACGTCATTTGTAGGCAACTCCCCGGTATCTGCAATTGCATCGGCTGTCGTAAAAATACGCGCCACAAGATTCTCGGGGCAAGAGAGATCAAGATTATTTTTAATAATCTCCAACATGTTCGAAACGCTATTCAGCACGTGCTTGTGAAAAAGCAGCAGCTTTTTGCCATCAGTCACGGCTATGCCAATGCAGGGGTCTAGTGGGCCAATTATTGCAATAAGATCTTCTTTTTTGGCAAGATCGTAGATCTTGTACCCGCCTTCGACGATCAGATCGTATCGAACGCCTGGCTCACGGTACAGGTAGATAAAGGGCAGGATAACATCAGCCCTTTCACCCGTCCCGTGCAAATCAAGCTGGTTGTGCACGGAACTGCCCTCGGCGTGCCCTAGCACAGCCCCTGCTGACGGAATAGGGCATCGTTTTTTCATGCGAAACTCGTAAAAATCAGGTGAAAATTATTTTATTATTCACGAGCGCCACGTGAAACGCTTTCTTTTCCGGATTCTTGAGCAATTCTTGCGATAATGGCACCGTTATCGTGCTTTTGATAGCACGCTTCAGTGGCCGCGCACCAAACTCTGGCTCATACCCAATCTCGGCGATATACGCAACTACGGCATCGTCAATCGAAACAACAATTTGGCGCTCTGCAAGGCGCTTAACCAGTTGCTGTATCTGAATACGCGCGATCCCAGTCACCTGCCCTTGCGAAAGCTTATTAAAGAACACGATCGCATCGACACGGTTTAAAAATTCTGGCCTAAATTGCTCGAACAGCAACTTGGTAATCTTGGCTTTCACATCAGGCGTAAGTGCTGGTTCTTGCAGGATCATGCTCGAGCCAATATTTGATGTCATGATAATTATAGCATTTTTGAACGAGACCGTGCGCCCCTGGCCGTCAGTCAAGTGCCCCTCATCGAGAATTTGCAAAAATAAGTTAAAAACTTCTGGATGGGCTTTTTCGATTTCATCAAAGAGCACCACACTAAACGGGTTGCGCCGAATTGCTTCAGTTAGCTGTCCGCCCTCTTCGTAGCCAACGTATCCCGGCGGCGCCCCAATTAAACGTGCTACCGAGTGCCGCTCCATGTACTCGCTCATGTCGATACGCACGAGATGGCGCGCGTCGTTAAAAAGAAAGTCAGCAAGCGTCTTGGCCACTTCGGTCTTACCAACACCGGTCGGCCCCAGAAAAATAAACGAGCCAATAGGCCTATTGGGATCAGCTAAGCCGGCCCGATGCATCTGAATAGCATGAGTCACCTGGGCAATTGCTTCATCCTGCCCAACCACACGCCGCTTCAAAATCGCTTCCATACCCAAAAGCTTTTCGCTCTCGCTTGTCTCTAGTTTTTCGACCGGGATTCCCGTCCAGCGGGCAAGCACTTTCGCCACATCGTGCTCATCGACCGCCTCTTTAATTAATTTCGATGCCCCACTCCCCAGTTTTTCTTGCTCAGCAGCCAACTCTTTTTCAAGCTGGACCAACCGGCCATACTTCAGTTCAGAAGCCCGCGCATAATCACCAGCACGTTCAGCACGCACAAACTCCTGCTGCACCTGCTCAACCTTCTCTTTTATCACTCGAATTTTTTCAAGGGGAGCTTTTTCAGAACGCCACTGACTCAAGAGCTTTTGGTGTTCTTCTTTCAGTCGCACCAATTGCCCCTCAATATCTTGCAAGCGTTTCCTAGAGGCCTCGTCGCGCTCTTTTGCCAGAGCTACTCTTTCGATTTCCAGCTGACTAATCTCACGCGCCAACTGGTCAATCGTCTCGGGCTGCGAGTCAATGGCCATTTTGACCATCGCCGCTGCTTCATCAACCAGGTCGATCGCTTTATCGGGCAAAAATCGATCCGGAATGTTTTGGGCTGACAAATTCACGGCTGCAACCAGAGCCTGGTCTTTAATGTGAATCCCATGATGCAACTCATAACGCTCTTTTAAGCCGCGCAAAATCGACAGCGAATCTTCTATACCGGGCTCTTCGACCAGCACTTTCTGAAAGCGCCGCTCTAAAGCCGCGTCTTTCTCGATAAATTTTTTATATTCTTTGATAGTCGTCGCACCAATACAATGCAAAACACCCCGCGCAAGCGCCGGCTTAAGCAGATTCGACGCATCCATACCGCCGCCAGTAGCCCCGGCACCCACCAACATGTGAAGTTCATCTATAAACAAAATTATATTTTCTTGATCCCCTTCAATTTCCTTCAAAATTCCCTTAAGACGCTCTTCAAACTCGCCCTGGTATTTTGCACCGGCAATTAACAAACCGAGGTCTAATGCGAAAATAACACTATCCTGTAAAGCTTCTGGGACATCTTTGGAAATGATTCGCTGAGCAATGCCTTCGACGATGGCAGTCTTGCCAACCCCAGGCTCGCCAATCAAAACCGGATTGTTTTTGGTACGTCGTGATAATATTTGAATCACACGTCGAATCTCTTCGTGGCGCCCAATCACAGGATCCAACTTGCCCTCGCGAGCACGCTCAGTAATATTTTGGCAAAACTTCTTTAAAAATTCGTTTTTTTGCTCGGGGCTATGCCCCGGATTCTTTTCAGCCATTTAGTTTTCTCCCTGAGAAGCCGATCCACACCCGCTTAGAGTAAATGACCCGCCTGAATTTTCCTATAGGTCCGCCGAACACCTGGTTTTCGAGCAGCGCCGAGCACCCTCGCACTCCCAGTAGCATTATATGTCAGATGCTTCCAGTCGGCACGCTGTTGCTGCAACATTCGGTTAATCGCCTCATCAATCACAATGCTCTTAGCACGCAAGGCTAAAGCCAATTGCACCGAAGACAAACCCCGCTGCTGTTTCCGCCACGCATCCAAGACAAAATCGCGAATCCCCTGCAGCGTAATCTTCAACTGCGTAAATGAATCATCCATACACGAATCCCACTCGCTCGGCGTTCGATTCAAAAAGACCGACGGGAAGTTGCCACACAAATTGGCAAACGTATTAAGCTGGGCTCTGTATTGCTCAAAGAGCCGATTCACTTCCTGCTCCTGGTCCTTGGTCAATTGAATATTGGTCCCAAAAATTCCGGCACTCTTGCGCGCTGGACGTACTTGACGCACTCGCCGTGCAGATTGCTGAGGCTTGCGATTATCAGGTCGCCCAGTAGACACTTCTGCAAACAGCAATACCCCACTTAAGCACCCACTCAGTGCAATTAATTGTATAAACTTCATGGCTCCACCTCCGGTCAGGGTAGGATAATTCTATCTCTCGTCCTTTAGTGTACCGAAAGCCATTTTCAAATTGATATAGAATTTTTAAAAAATTAATTTATAAAAATTATTTGCCCGGCTTACTTGCCAACTTACTTGCCAGCTTACTTGAAAGATTCGCTGCAAAAAAGCAGCGGCGACTACCCTGGAAGCAAATCCAGAACAACCCCGATCTATTTGGCCAAATCAAAATCTTTTGGCAAGCTTATCCACAAGTACAGCAAAATCACAGCTTCCTGCAGCGTTTAAAAGCCCATTGCAATCGCCTTCTTCACTGAGAATTGCGCGAGAAAAGAACGGTGTCTTCAGGTCTAAACCCAACAATTCAAGCTTTTTCTCTGACCCTTCTGTTACCACCCGCACAACACAGCGCCTATCTTTCTCTTTTATTTTGGCGTCAACTGCACTGACACCCCACAGTATGCAAGCATCGCCCAAATTTTCTCGTAAAATTTTATTCATGATAAACAGTGGACGCGTAAGCACATAGACCTTCTCAACGCCCTTTTCTCGACCACGCTGCTGCAGAGCCCTTGCGGCAAAGGCATGTAATTCTACTGAAAGATTCTGCGGCAGTGCATACTCACTCCGCTTGTAAATAAGTATTGGGGGCTGCGAAATCCCCATATGGACTTGAAAGGGCACAGCGTCATCAGTTCGAACTGCAACCGTCATAAGGAACGTTTTCCAAACCGTTGCCGCCTGAGCAGACGTAACTTCTCTAAACGGTTTTTCTGGTTTTTCTTTTGCTGCATAGGCAATCCAAAGATCACCGTTCCTTACACCCTTATGCTGCCAAGGATAGAGATTCGCATTTTCCGTCACATAATCACACAAAAACCCCAATGCATTCTGCGCGCTAGCCAACACGCCTAAAACATGCTCCTTCTCGACTTCTGTAATTTTCTTTAATTGAAACAACAGCTTGAGACCTTCTCTATACTCACTATTTTTCTTCGTTTGATAGTCACAAAATTCCTGCCACGTATCTGTACATGGGTCATCAACAGGAATTCTCTCCAAAGAAAAATAAACCGGCTTCTCGCCCACCATCTGTTTTTTGTCATTAAAAAACGGCAGCTTCTTTTCCGCCAGGTACCAATCATCGCTCATCTTAACAATCTTCGTGCCAGGGCCAAGATCTGCAGTAAGCGCCCTGAGAGATGCAGAAAAATTGACAAGCGCCTTTTCCAGATCAGTCTTGACCGGTGGAGTGTGACTACCTGCCAAAAAATAAACTCCCCCAAAGCCCACCAAAAAACCTGCACAGAAGGCCAACAATTTTTTTAAAAAGTTCACGCTCCTAACTCCCCTTTCCAAAACCCGAGGGCGCCTAAAAGCACCCAGAACCCCACCGTATCTGGCTTAACTCTAAACAACATCACCCCTCTCAAGCAAGATTCCGGTTACAGTTCTGGTTGCATACAACCCCAGATACGATTGATTCACGTAAAGAATTCGCTGCCGAAAACAAGTAGACCCGCGCTGGAAGCAAATCCAGCAAAGCCCCGCGCTCGTTTATTTAGATCAAAAAAATTTAGCCAGTACATCTACCTTAACAGTTGCATACTGATACTCTTTACTCGAGGTCCCGATGCCCTCAAAAAAGCACCTATACTTCCCGTTCAGCTCATCCTTTGATGCATTGAATAGACGATTCCCACTCTCATCAACAAGGCTAAACGATTCTACTACTGTTGAATTCTCGTCCCCTCTTTCAACGCGTACAGGACTTTTTATGCGCTCATCATTAACCCCGATAAAAAGCTCTCCCCCGAGCTTTTCCTTTAAAATAGTACGCATACTAAGTGCTGGAACCGTTATCATGTAGAGCTTTTTTACGTCAGCCTTTCTCAGTGCACCTGCTGCAAAAGCATGTAATTCGAACGAAAGGCGTTCTGGCCTCTTTTTTTCATTTTGAATCGCAACTGAATTGGCAAAAATACCTGCATGGCGCTGCAAAGGAACACCATCGGATGTTAAAACCGACATAGTCATATGAATATGTTTAAGCGTTTCTTTCCGTTCGTTCTCAGACTGCTGGGCAAGAGGCTCCTTGGGCTCTGTATCCAGAACATAGGCAACCCACACAGCACACTCTTCAAAGCAATTCAAACTCCCCTGCATCATACCAATTGGCAGCCACACATTATCCAAAACGTTTTTATTTTTATAGAGATAATTAAGATAACTCTCGTTATCATCGCCTTTCGGACGAACTTCACTCTTGTCATGCTTAAATTGATCCCAATATTTAGAGCTCATTCTGAGTTTAAATACCAATTGCCGCGCCACAAGATCTTGTTCCTGAATGCTCTTCAACCAAATCTTCTGTGCATCACTTGTTCTTACACGCTCCAACGAAAAACAGAATGGCTTCTCGACCATTTTGCCGTGCTCGTCAACCTTGAGCATCTTCTCGGCCAGATACCAATCATCGCTCATCTTTTTAATTTCAGTTGCGCCAGCAAAGCCCGGCAGCAAACCCATGAGCAAGAAAATTCTCGAAAACTTCATAATAATTACCTCCTTAAAATCGCTTGGCGAGTTTATCTAGTTCAATGGTGACATAAGGATATTTTTTGGATTGACCGATAAGATCAAAAAGCCAGGCATGCTTCACCAGAATGTCATGCTTCCCGCCACCCTCACGCGCTTGGAATATTATTTTTAGTCCATCAGGACCTGCAAGTTTAAAACTTACAAGAACGCCGCCCGCGCTTTCAATCTTTATAGGGCTTTGACCCTGTTCATTGTTAGCCCCAACCATACAGGCTACTCCCAACTTTTTCATCAAAATGTCGCGCATCTTCTCAAGTGGTTTCATGATCACGTATATTTTTGTTGCATCCCTCTCTTTCATAGCTTTTGCTGCAAAAGCCAGGAGCTCTATCGAAAGATTGCCCTTGACCTTGGGCTTTCTTTCCCTAATCGATAGTGCATTGGAAAAAATACCCTCGAAGAGTTGGAAGGGGGCTTCGCCATGCGTTGCAACCGCTACCATCATCCTCACCCTATGCAACGTCTCTTCTCGTTCCTCGAGAGACTGCAACGCAAGAGGCCGCTCAGGCCTGTTTCCTGCTACATCTGATACGTAGACAACCCACACATCGCTCTTTTTAAAATTTCGTAAGCACTGCAATATGGCATTAATAGGCCTGAAAAGGCTCGCTAGAATGTGTATGTTTTTATTGAGATACTCAAGATGCCCCTCATCGTCATCCTTTGCACCAGGCTTATGTTCAACTTCAGAATATTCGCTGGCGTATTTAACGCTATCACGGAGTTTATCGAGCAAACCCCAGGCAATATCCCTCTGCTTTCCAATAAAGTCTTTCAAGACATTCTTATCGTCTTCAGTCTTTATTCGCTCCAGAGAAAAACAAAACGGCTCCTCCGTCACGTGCCCCTGCGCATCAACAACCGGGAGCATCTTTTCTGCCAGATACCAATCATCGTTCATCTTTTTAATATCCATACACCCTACACACAAAAAAAGTAATAACACCTCACCGGAGCATCCGGTTACAGGGTCTGTATCGCCTTGCATTTAAATTTATCAAATTTATTTACTAGTAGTAAATGGCTCAAGAGAAAAAATTTAAGAAAAAAACGCGCCTATAACCAAGCAGGGCCGCTCATGAAGTTCATTCCCAAGCAGCCCGCACTATTTGTCGCTTTAAAAAGATAAACCCCGCCGTCGCCTATGGAGCTCGTACTTTAAAAACAACTAATCGCATTGCGTTCGCGCCCTTCGACAGGCTCAGGACGAACGGCGTTTGGTCGCACTTGAAGTAACTTCTCTATACCCGATTAGGCAGGGGTAGCAAGTATGCGAAGGGATTCAGAAAAGTTCGCCAGTGCCTTGCCAAGATTAATGGCATAGCCTGGTGCAAATTTTATATATTGGCTATCGTAATGCAGCTCATGCCAAGTCCAAAGCCCTGGCCCCGCGATCGCCTTCCCTCCCATAATAATTTCCCCAGCAAAGCTAAATCCCCGTTTTTCCAGAGCAGCATTCACCACCTTGACAAAATCATCGCCAGAAATCGACCCCGTTGATGGGAAATCAATCACCAGATCAATTTTTCCACCCTCTTTGTTTATGGGAACATACAATATTCCTTCAACACCCAGAATACTCCCAAAAGCCAGACAGAGGCTTACGAGAACAAGTAGCTTGTTAGCGAGATTCATAACACTTCTCCCAAAATTACCAGACCTCAAGCAACCCAGAATGCCGGGTATTATTCTAAACAATTTTGGCTGTCATTGAACAGGAGATTCACGTGATGCGCTGAAATCGTTTCTCCAGATCACGCGGGCTGATAACCCACATCGTGGGGCGTCCGTGTGGACAGGTGGTTTTATACTCAAGCGCATGTAATCTTGACACCAGATTGTGCATCTGGGCATCTGTTAATACATCGCCAGCTTTTACTGCTGCCTTGCAGGCAACAAGCGAGAATAATTTTTCTCGCAATTGGGCCGGGTCAGCTGCGAGGCCCTCTCGAATACTGGCTAAAAAGGGATGCACGAGCTCGTCGCCTGAGCACTGTTTTAAATAAACCGGCACGGCCGTAATTGCCCACTGGCTCTCACTAAACCGATCGATCGAAATACCACACGAAGCAAACCATTCCTGTTCTGCCTCAAGCAGCGCACTATCTTCGACCGACAAATTCACAACCAGGGGAATCAGGAGGCGCGTACTCTCGATCTGCTCACTTTGAACCATAAATTGTTCAAAAAAAACCTTTTCATGCGCTGCATGCTGGTCAATCAGCACAAGCCCGGATTCAGTCTCGAGTAAAATATAGGTCGCAAAAATCTGCCCCAGCAAATTATACACAAATCCCGTTGCCGGACCCGTACCGGGCACGCCCTGCTGTGCCCCTTGGGGGCCTATTTCTTGCGCGCTCGAGCCCTTCGGCCCCTTCGTCAAGCTCAGGGTGAGCGGGCTATAACTGTCCCATTCGCATGACTTACCTGGACCAGATTCTGGAGTCACAGCCTCCGGTTCATTTGCCTGATATGCTCCCCAGGAGCCTTTTTGCTGATCGCGCATACCCTGACCAACCAGGGAGCCCGCAAATCCCGCGTGATTAGATGCCGGCCTAAAAGAGCGCGCATCGTTATACCCAGCACTTGCGCTTCCCGCCGGCGAGATAAACACTTTAAAATCTTGCTGGTTATCACCCAGGGCCGCCGACCGAAAGCCAAGCGCTGTGCTTGCCCGCATACCAATGGTGGCACGCACGGCCTCTTCGACGAGCATTTCGACAACACGGGGATGCACAAACTGCACTTCCTCTTTGCGGGGGTGAATATTGATATCAACCTGCCCGGGGTCAATCGTTATAAGCACGCATCCAAGCGGGTACTGCTGTGGCGGCAAGATCCCGTCATAACCCTTCACAAACGCATGCGTAAGCTTGGGATTTTTAACCCATCGGCCATTCACAAAAATAAAAATCCCCGAACGATCATAGCGCGTTCGCTCGTGCGTCATGCACAAACCCGAAACGGTAAGCTGCGCTATTGCATGGTGTATTCGAGAGGTTTCTGAAATTTCACCAACCGCATCGCCATATGCCTGACCAAAGACTTGTAAAAATCGCTCTTTAAGCGAACTTGCACGAGGCGCATGTAACACGCGATTATTATCATGATAGACCGTAAACGTCCGATCCTGATACCCTAATGCAAAGGCCTGCATGGTCTGATTAATCGCATGCCACTCGGTTTCACGCTTTTTAAGAAATTTTTGGCGCGCCGGCAAATTATAAAAAAGATCGGCAATGCTAATCTCAGTGCCGGCATTACAGGCGACTACGCTCGTGTCCGCCACAAGGGCCTCTTGAATAGTAAGCGCTATGCCATGTGGAGCGTCAGGCTCTTTGGTCACCATGCGCATATGGCTCACGGCAGCCATACTCGCCAACGCCTCACCACGAAACCCAAAGGTACGCACACTTGGCAATTCATGCACGCTGGAAAGCTTACTCGTCGCATGGTTCAAGATACAAGCCTGGGCATCAGCCAAAGACATGCCACAGCCGTTATCAATAATTTTTATGAGCTTTTTGCCACCATCTTCGACAAAAAGCGTGATCGCCTGGGCACCTGCGTCCAGCGCGTTTTCAACCAACTCTTTGACGACGTTGGCAGGACGCTCGACAACCTCACCGGCGGCTATTTTTTGCACATCTGCTGGCGCCAAAACTTTAATTTTACCCACAACCTACGCCCTCGCACAACCCACCATTCTTCCCTAAAAAGGGTAGCGCATCCCCGGTTTTTGGGCAAAAATTAGGCACCCCAACTTTGCACGAGAGGATAGATACACCCCTCCACCGGATTACCTGACTCTAAACCAGATTTCGTCAGGTAGGTAATTTTTTTGCCCTCGCGCAGCTTATCCTGAAGATCAACAACGCCCTCAACGCCTTTAAAGCGTTTACACAGGGGCACTTTATGAAACCCGCCGTATCCCGAGCTATAACCAGACGTCTCAATCAGATCGTCACCATCAAGTACCATGACATGGCCAGGCGCCCAGAGCAAACTGCCCGGCTTAACGACAGCATCCCGCTCCAATGGCGTACCCAGGGCACGGATGGTTGTCGTTGTTTTACAAAAGTAGCCAGGAACCTTCGCAATGCTTGCCGCCAGCACTACCAGGCTCGAGCAATCACATCCCGACCAGACGTCACGAGAAGGCTTAATCTGCTCTTTTTTCTGATCGCGCAAGGTCCAGTACGCAACAACTGATTTGCTTAACAGGCTGTTTAACTCCAGCGACCTTTCTTCAAAGTCACCCTCAGGGAAAAACTCATCCAAACTCCTGCCACCCCAGAGATAGGGGACGCGTCCCTTAGCTTTCTGTGCGAGCGCACGCCATTTATTTAACAATCCTACAAAAAAAGCCTGCTTCTGCCCCGCTAACAAGTCAAAGCCTGGCTCTGTACAATCTGTTTTTGGCAGCAAAACTTCGCTCGTTTTATTTTTTATGGGATCATACACCAGCGCCACAAAATAATCACCGGAAGATTTTTCTAAATCTATGGGTAAACGCGTTCCCGCAGACAGGCCCTGGCAGGGGACTTTCAACTGCACAACCCGTTTTTCAGGAGCATACTCATGGGCGCACTTCCTATCTTTTTCATACGAAATAGGCTTTGGAATAATTTTGCCAACAAGATCTTTCGGCAACGACTCAAGCAAACAAAAATCGGCACGAGCACACCAGAACGTGCTCACCTTGGCCTCCTTGACAGATCCCTGGTGAAACAGGTTCAGCTGACGCACCTGGACATAGTCGCCCCCGGTATCGCCAACCACCTCAACAACTTCTCCATAGAGTCCCTGCGAAACGCGCAAGCACGATGCTGTTGATTTTCCACTCCAGCAGAGCGTTGCGGGCAACAACCCGACCTTCTGGTCTTCTGGAGCTGGGCACCGAGAGTATAAATCACACACCGGATAAATAAAAACGGCCTCTTTAGCACCAAAACAGGCAACAAAAAAACAGAGGGTTACAGAAAACACGCCCAACCGCACTACCTGCCGAATAATTCCAAACATCCGAAAAATCTCCTATAATAATCCTTAAAGCTCCAGGCACATATGCTTAACAATACCGAAACTCTGGCTATTAGTCAATAATTATTTTTACGCAAAAAATACTTTTCTTGACGTTTTTTTAGTAAATAGTTACAATTTTAGACATAAAGCTGATTCCTGGATATAAACCAAACTGGAGAAACCCCTTATGTTTAAAAAACTATCGCTTTTAACCCTCACGTTTCTGATGGGCATAGGGAATGTACAGCAGGCACAGGGTATAGGCATCGCCATTAAGGCAACGGGGGCATTCGCAAGCATAATGGTCCCCAGTTGGATTTATCTGGGACTCTTTAGCAAAGGAATTTTACAAGAAAGCAGCCTATTCAACCGTTTCTACGGCTGGTTCGACCCGTACCATGCACTCGTCAATGCCCATGAACTGAACAACGGAGACTTGGCACGACGAGCCCTCCAAAATACTACATCAAAGGAAACCCAAAAAATGGTTCGCGCCCTGCGATTTAGCCTACACAAATGGAACATTGGCCTAATCCAAACGCTCCTCGCCAACAACATCCACCCAAGTCAGCTCTATATCCCCGTCGGAGGGTGTGACGATGCGGGGCAGGTCGAACTTTTGCGCCAAGAATCATTATTCTGGGCAACCCACACCACGTGCCCCCTTGACGGCTCCTGCACAGACAACACGCAAGAGTATAAGCAACACTACAAAACGCTACAAGACAACGAAAAGCTCCTGGGATGCCTACGCACAAATAAGTACACTAAAGCCATTGTCACCTATACAGCAAATCCTGGAAAAGAAAACTCGCCCGGCACTGGGCTGGAGAGAAAATAGTTCTCCAGAAATGGTTCTGGCAAAAACTTTCAGTTCATAAGCACATTCATAACCCCCTAGAAAATGGAGAAACCCATTATGTTTAAAAAATTAACCCTCGTAACCTTCATGGCCCTAATAAGTGCTTGCAGCACGCAGCAGGCATGGGGCATGAATAACGCAGCCATCGCTGAAATGCAACTGATAAAGGCGCTTAAATCACAAGATTGCGAACAAATGGAGGAGGCTATAAAACACATTTTACAAAGCAGTCGCTACCAGAACGACGCCCAGTACCGAAAAAAGATCAGCTTTATCAAGCAAGCCGTTGAAGTCCTGGTAAAACAAGGTTTTTATAACTATAATTCGTCTTCTCTTTTCGCATGGACAGTGCAAAAAACACTCGAATGTAAAGGTGAATTCCCGGATAGCCTCAACCATTTTGCAATACGAGGCGAGAACGGACTTTCTGGCAATCCCTACACTGTGTGCTTTGCCATGTGCTTTCAATTCAACCCGCATACGGACCGCTTTGCGCTATTCTACGCATCTAAAACCCCTGGAGACGACCTTTCAATCGCCACAAGGAAACTCTCTTTAGTCGGCAATGGGAACTACTTACTAGACCACTTAGAAAAAGGGGATTTAAAGGAAGAAGATGTGGATGTTTTCACAAAAACGATCAAACTACTGACTATTGAATCATTATTCTGGGCAACCCACACCACGTGCCCCCTTGACGGCTCCTGCACAGACAACACGCAAGAGTATAAGCAACACTACAAAACGCTACAAGACAACGAAAAGCTCCTGGGAGGCCTACGCACAAATAAGTACACTAAAGCCATTGTCAAAAAGACAGCCGAACTTGCTTAAGCTTTTTTACGCACGATTAAAAAGAAAACTCCCCCGGCGGCGCATAACCGGGGGCTTTTTTTTGAAAAAGTAGGGCATTGCGCCCGCTCGCTTCCTTCGATCCTTCGACCCTTCGACCATGCTCAGGACATGCTTCGCTCAGGATGAGCGGGGGGCATGACGAGCGGTTTGCTGGATGCGCAATTACTTGACAGGATCTGGATTATTTACCAATCACCACGCGCGGGATGCCGGCCAGATCGTCAAGAACTTGAACTTCAGAAAATCCTGATGCGGACATAAGCTCACTTACCGGGCCAGTCTGAGTATGCCCAATCTCAATCCAGACCTGGGCCAAGGGGCTTTGGGGATTTAAAAATTTGGGCGCATCGCAAATTATTCTCTTGATAAGCGCAAGCCCATTATCTTGAGCAATCAAAGCACCCGGGTCTTCCCACCGAGCAACCGATGGCTCGAGACTCGCAAGCTCTTCAGGGGCGATATACGGCGGGTTCGTGACGATTAGATCAAATAAGCTCGCTGGCGCAAGATTATTATCAAGATTATTATAAAGATCAGATGCTATAAAAACCACGTTGGTAAGCCCGAGTTTGCGGGCATTACGGCGCGCAAGCTCAAGGGCTTGTGGAGCAATATCAACCCCCAAAACACTGCTTAGGGGAAATTGGTGCGCCAACGCAAGCGCAATACACCCCGACCCCGTACAGAGATCAAGTATTTTTAGTGGCTGCCGGCGATATTGCTGCAGGCGCGCAACCAGAGCCCCAACCCACTGCTCAGTCTCGTTACGGGGGATAAGAGTTGGTGGTTCGATAGCCAATGTCAGGCCTAAAAACTCAACGGTGCCCAAAATATACGCCAGCGGCTTGTGCTGCTCGACCAACTCGACAACAGCCGTCTCAAGCGCCCGCTGTTCGCCAGCGGAAACGGCAACAAGCGTTCGCGTTATTAACGCCGTCCGGGGCTTGCCCGTAACGTGCTCCAAAAGACGCCAGGCAATACGCTGCGCCCAGGCAGAATCAGGGTAGACCGGAGCCAATCTGGCTGCAAGATCTCGAACTAAATTATTAATTTCTTGGGTATTCATATATGCCACTATAATTCAAGCAATTCAACAACAAATTGCTTCGGCTCAAAAGCCCGCAATTGATCAAGCTGTTCGCCATATGAGATAAATGCGACCGGCAAGCCAAACTCGCGCATGATCGAAAACACGATACCGCCTTTGCCGGTGCCATCAAGCTTTGTCAGCACGATGCCGTCAAGATGGGTACTTTCGTGAAAAAGTCTGGCTTGATCAAACGAATTTTGCCCGAGCATGGCATCTATCGTTAAGAGCGTCGTAATCTGCTCTGCGGGTACGTGACGCTTGATAACCGAGCCAATTTTTTCAAGCTCACGCATCAAATGCGCCTTGGCCTGCAGACGACCAGCAGTATCGATAATCAACACATCAAAACCCTCTTGTTTATATTTTTCACAGGCTTTAAAAGCCACCGACGCCGGATCTTGGTTCTCGACGCCAATCACAACCGGCACCTGTAGGCGTTCAGCCCATTCAGCAAGCTGCTGCGTGGCAGCAGCCCGGAACGTGTCTCCGGCGGCCAACAAAACGCGCTTGCCCTGATTTTTATAGAGATTAGCCAACTTGCCGGCAACCGTAGTTTTGCCACTGCCGTTTATACCCACAAGCAGGATCACGGCAGGTTTTTTATCAAAAACCTGAGCTGTTGCTATGGCCGTCAAATGCTCCTGAAGACGACTTTTTAACGCCTGCCCCGAATCAATCTTACCTGCACGCCACTCTTGCTTAAGCTGGTCAACCAAATGCTTGGTAACAGCCACACTGGCATCGGCCTGAATCAAGAGCGTTTCAAGCTCATCGAGGGTATCCTGGTCGATGGTCTTGCGCGCAAAAAGGGCGGCCAATGGCGACGTAACCGCCGAGTAAATTTTATTTAAAACATTCTTAACAAACGAAAACATAGGTGCACACTCACTTTAAAAACTATCTTTTAAGCTATCTTGGGGAAAAACTACCAGGATCGCTGGCGCCACTCGTCTGCAAAGAGAGCTTCGCCATTGCCGTTGGTAGAGAAATCAAATTGTTTGCAACAAACAGTATAATCGGCAGTCTTGCCCGTCTGCACGTACCCCGTAGGCACTGCCCCGCCAGCCGGAATCAGACGCGTAAAATCAATGCCAAAATCTTTTTCTTTTGAATAATGGAGGAGCAGATTAGCAATATGCTCGCCGGCACGAAAGCGATCTGCAACGAGACTGCAAAGATCATCTCGTGTTTCGCTCGCATCAACCGATCCTATAAACAAAGCCTTTGGCGCACGTCCCGCCTGCACATCTGCCTGGTAGGCCAACGCATGGTCGTACACATAGACCCGCACTCGTGCCAGTGGAAAACGCTGCGCAAGCCCCGTGCAAAATTGTGTAGCTACCTCATGCTGGTGTATAATTACCCCCTGCATAGCCCGACGAAATTCAGCGTCTG